>Ga0187847_10001514_pt1 | contig 20631 bp, 15 predicted proteins | sample June2016WEW_4_10_FD_132458 | JGI IMG/M metagenome (GOLD analysis project Ga0187847, IMG submission 132458) | Peatland microbial communities from SPRUCE experiment site at the Marcell Experimental Forest, Minnesota, USA - June2016WEW_4_10 | ecosystem: Environmental > Terrestrial > Soil >...
CCGTCGTCGCGCACCCGGGCGGAGCCGAAAAACACCACCGTGTCGCGGATCTTCTGGTGGCGGAAGACGGCCAGCGGCTCCAGATACTCCGCCAGCAGCCGGATGGCGCGCGCATCCGGGCTATTCAAGAAATCCTGGTCCAGGTAGGCGACCGGCTTGCGGCCGTCAGATGTCTTGTCGTTTGTCATTTTCGAGTCGCTCGATTCTTTTTTTCAGGTCGCGCACATTTTTCAGCAGTTCCGGCAGCTTGGGAAAAGCGGTGATGGCGCGCAGCCACTCGTTGGCCGCAAACGCCGGAGAGCCGGAGATGCGCGCGCCGGCCGGCACGTCGCCGCCTATACCGCTTTGGGCGTAGACGATGGCATCGTCGTGAATGGTGAGATGGCCGGATACGCCTACCTGTCCCGCCAGCAACACGCTGCGCTCGAGGACGGAACTGCCGGCCAGGCCCGTCTGTGCGCAAATGATATTGTCTTCGCCGACCACGCAGGCATGCCCGATTTGCACCAGGCTATCGATCTTGGCGCCGCGCTTGACGCGGGTTTCGCCGGCTGTGGCGCGATCCACCGAGGTGAGGCTTTGCACCTCCACATCGTCTTCGATCACGGTGACGCCGGACTGCACGATTTTGTAATGCGTGCCGTCGGCGCGCTTGGCGAAGCCGAAGCCGTCTCCGCCGACCACCACGCCATTCTGCAGGATTACGCGGTTTCCGATGCGGCAGAACTCGCGCACCACGGCGTGCGAATGGGCCAGGAAATCGTCGCCGATCTGCGCGCCTTCGTAAATGACCGCATGCGGATGCAGCACGGCATGGCGCCCCATGCGCACGCGCTCGCCCACCACCGCGAACGGCCCGATCGAGGCGCCCTCGCCTACCGCGGCCGTTTCCGCTACAAACGCCAGCGGGTGGATGCCGGGCGCCGGACGCGGCGGTTGATAGAAAAGCTCCAGGGCGCGCGCGAAATCGAGGTATGGATTGGCCGACAGCAGGCGCGCGAGGCCGGGGGGACCGCTCACATCGCGTTCGGCGGCGGATAGCAGGATGGCGCCCGCCCGCGTGTGCTTCACTTTGGGCGCGTACTTGGGGTTCGCCAGAAAGGTCAGCTCGCCGGGACCGGCGTGTTCCATGCCGGCGACTCCCGTGATTTCGAGGTCATCGCCGGCGGACAGCTCGCAATCGAGGTGGGCGGCGATTTCGCGTAGTTTCATGGGCCAAGGTACAGGTTAGCTTAAATAGGGCCGGGTACGAATGAATGCGTGCGCCACCGGCCCGCTGTGGCTGGCACGCACATGGTACTGCCTGGCACGCGCAGTTCTTTAAAGCTTTGTTAAGTGCGTGCCCGTTTCCAGGCGGCAGGCCGTCATTCGTTATATAAGGAAATAAATCCAATGATGATCGGCACTTTTCAACAGCACTTATATCCTGTCACCGCCGGCCAGGGGCTTCCGGCGCGCGATGAAGACTGGCGCGATGGGGAGATGCAACTGGCGCGGGAAGTACAGAACCGGGCATTCCCGGCCACCCGGCCGCACATCGCCGGGCTGGACTACTACAGCGACTGGCGGCCGGCGCGCGGCTTGAGCGGCGACTATCTGGATTACTTCGAATTGCCGGAAGGCAACCTCGGTCTGGCGATCGGCGACGTGGCCGGCAAGGGGCTGGCGGCCGCGCTGCTGACTTCCTCGCTACGCAGCCTGGCGCGCGCCCTGCGCCACTACCAGCACGGCAGCTTGGCCGATTTGACGGCGGCCATCGACGAGTTGTTCTACGAGGTTTGCCCGGACAGTTCGTACGCGACCATGTTTGTGGCGCGCTACGATCCGGACCGCCGCCTGCTGCATTACGTGAATGCCGGACATGAGCCGCCGGTGCTGCTGCGCGAGACGGCTACCGGGCACTGTCCGGTGGCGCTGGAACCGACCGGCCCGGTGATTGGGATGCTCCGCAAATCGTGCTTTCAGGAAAATGTAGTGTCGCTGGCGCCTGGGGATCTGCTGGTGGCGTACACCGACGGCCTATGCGAAACCGCGAACCCGCGCGGCGAGCAATGGGGATTCCGGCGGTTGATGGCAGCTATTCAAGCCTGCAGCTATCGCAAAGCGCGCGATATGGTGGATCGCGTTCTGGAAAACGCAGAGACATTTGCGGGCGGATGCCCGCAGCACGACGATATGACGTTGTGGCTGGGGCGCGTAGAGAAGCCGGCAGCGAAGAAGCTGTCAGCTTTCAGCACTCAGTTATCGGCTAAAACCGTCGCGGCTTAGGCTTGACATCTGAAGCTGATTGCTGAGAGCTGAAAGGTGAGAGCTGAAGGCTCATTGCGAAATTCGTAAAATTTCCGAGGCGACTTGCTGGAAGACGCCGCCGAGATCCGTGGCAGTGGGAGAGTAAAAATACTCTCCGGCGGGCTTGGTGGAATTGTAGATGGGACTGCGGGGATCGTTCGCGACACGTTCCATGAAAGTCGCATCGATAGGCTCCGCGGAAGTCCCTCCCAGTCCGATGGCGTAGATGACGGGGACCAGCGAGGGATCGTTGCGGATGGTGGTAGCCTGATTGTCGGCGGCATTGACGGATGCCGCCACTAGGGCGGTCGGCATATCGACGCGGATCTGGTTCACATAGGGATTGCCGCTGGGATAAACCAGGCCGGCCATGGACTGATAGCCGGTGGTGGCATTGGCGTAAAGGTCGGTGGCGGGAACATAGGCGATGTCCCGCCGCATTTTGGCCTGGTTTGAAGACATGCCGCAGCCGGTGAGTCCCGCGGCGACCTGTTCGCTGGTGGTGCTGGCGGAACTGCTGGTGACGGCAAACAGGCCCTCCGTATAACCGGTGGAAGGAGCCGGCTCACCGGACCACTGCGCGATCTCGCCTTGCAGGGTGGTGGTGCTCGTGCAACTGCTGGCGGGCGTGCTCACCAACGTACTGGTGTTCTGGTAATCGTACCGGGTATCCACGGCGGTCTTTACCGGAAAGTTCGCGGCGATTCCGTTGGGATGGCCGTCGGTAAAGAAGACCACCAGATTGAGGGCGCCGGGCAGGTTGACGGACTGCAACTGGGCATACGCCTGGTTCAGCGCGCCGGCCGTTCCGGTATCGCCATAGCACTCGATCCCGCCGATCGCCGTCGACAAAGAAGGGACGTTGGAATCGAAGTTCAGGGTAGGCGCGTACGTTAAATTGTACCCGTCGATAAACGTAACCAGTCCGATGGTATCCCTTCCATTCGAGAAATAGCCGACAAAATTCTGCGCGGCGGCGACCATGGTGCCGCAGACGCCGGCGTCCTGCATGGAACCGGAGCGGTCGACCACCAGGATCATGACCACGTCCCGCCGCGAGGTCTGTCCTTGGGCGCCTACCGTGGATTGTGTTTGGCCCAGCAGCCGCATGAAAGTGAGCGGAACGCTCACGCTCGCTTGTATGGTAACGGTGCGCGTCTTATATGCGGTCTGCGCGACGGTGGTGTTCAGCGACAGGTTGGACGTGTTCCAAAAGCCGGTTGGGAAATTGGCGCTGAAAAAAGATTGCGCGGTGGCGGTGGCGCTGGCGGTTTGGCTGGGCAGGTCCAAGCCCACGCTGAGCGAGCGGGCCGCGGCCAGCGACGCCGCGTCCACGGCCGCCGACAATTTGGCCTGCACCAGATACAAAATGCTGCCGTCGATAGCCAGGCCTACCAGGGGCAGCAGCACCACCGCCACCATCATCGACAGCATGATCACCACGATGCCCCGCTGGCCCGCGCGTAGTTCAGAAGATCTTCCGGTCATAAACCCCCGCCACGCTCATATAATTTCCCCACGCAAAATCGGGCGAACTGAAGTATGTCTCGGTCAGGTAGGCGACCTGGCCTCCCGTCAGCGAGATCACGCTGCCGAACCCCACGGCGCGAGCCGAGGAATTCGTCAGATAATCCGACGATGGAATGTTCCCGCTGGCGCCGATGAGGCCGGAGCCGGGAGTTCCAAACGGGCTGGAGAACAGGCTGGCATTACCCACCACGACGCGCTGAACGATCACGTCCTGGCCGAGGTTCGGACAACTGGAACTGTTGCCCGCTAATCCGCCGGCCGTACACTGGGGCGTATCGATGTATTCGACGGTGGAGAATATAAACACGCCGTTGCCGCCCGTCGCGGTGATATTCTGTCCGGTCGCCAGCATCAACAGGAGGTTCTGATTTCCGGACTGCGTGAAGTCCAGGCCGGAGCTGTACAGATGTCCCGCGTCGCGGCAGATTTGCTCCACCTGCAAGGCCCGGATCAGGTTGAGTCCCACCGTGCTGAGACCCATGAGGACAGTGGTCCAGAGGGCCACGCTCAGGCAGAATTCGATCATGGTGCTGCCGCGGCGTGGGCTGGCTGAAACCTGTCCCACCATGGCTCCCGGTGCATGCATAGAGTTAGACCCCCTCAACGCGCCGGGGGCACTCCTCCCGGGGAGCCTTCCATGCGGTCGAAGGACTGCGCGCCCAGCGACAAGGCCGCTGGATTTCGCAGGATCGGCCCCAGCGGAGGCAGGCTGTAACCTTGGACGTAGACGTCCACGATGTTCCCGCCCTGGTTGCTGTTCAATCCCGAGACGGGGGCCAAGGTGTTGGGCAGATAGTATTGAATATTGATCAACGCGGCGCCCGCGGACCCGTTCAACAGCCCCATGGCGTTCTGCTGCACGACGGTCTTGATGGAGGCGTCCTGCCCCAACCCGGTCATGGTCTGGCTGGTGATGGCGTACCGGACTCCCTCACGCACGGCGTTTTGCAGGGTCGCTTTCGTATAGAATGCCCAGGCCATATCCAAGATCAGAAATACCAGCGCGCACAGGGGCAGGAGGACGAGGGCTAATTCAACGACTTGCGAGCCGCGCTCACGCGATCTGGTCATATGTCTATTCACTAGATCGGCGGGCCGCAGGAATTTGGTCTAAGGGATTCGGCTGAGATTCACGAGAAAGTTGCCCTACCAGATGCCGGGCTGGGGCACGGGACGTTTTCCGCCGATAAGGCTGTTGGGAGTATGTGGTGAAGGTGCGGTTGCGGAATCGCCAATCCGGGCAGGCGGTGGTGGAAGTCATGCTCTTGGTTCCCTGGATCGTTTTCGCTTTCGTGGCCGCATTCAACTTTGGAATCTTCGCGTATGCGCTGATTTCGACCCAGAATGCCGCGCGTTCCGCCGCCATGTTCGCTGCCCAATCGTTGGCGGTGGCGCAGAGCGGCACTATCGTGACGCAGGTATGCCCTTACGCGCTGGGCGAATTAGGAGATGCGCCGGGAGTCGGCGCGGGGGTCTCGACCTGCAGCGGCGCGCCGGTGACCGTGGCGGTGACGGCCAGAACTCCAGGGGCCGGCAACATGAACACGGTGAAGGTATCGGTCACTTACAATACCATGCAACTGATTCCCCTGCCCGGGTTGATGGCCGGCTCCCTAAGCATCACGCGCACTGTGGAGATGCCGATTCGGAACTGATATGCGCCGCGCGAGAAGCCGAAAAGGCAATGCCATCGTTGAATTCACGCTGGTGGCCATCCCGCTCATATTTATCCAGATCTCGATCGTCGAGATCTGCCGCGGGATGTGGGATTATCACAGCCTGGCGCAAGCGGTAAAGGCCGCGTCCCGCAGCGCGGCGACACGCGGCGCGGGGTGCGCGGGAGCCGGCTGCGCGATTACGGTGAGCCAGATTGCCACCACCATCTCGGCATACGCCTTGGGAATGCCGGCGTCGGCCCTGAATGTGACTTTGACCTCCAACGCGGGCAGTGTGACCTGCAATCCGTTAAGCGCATGCAGCGGCAACAACACGGTTTGGCCGCCGGCGGGCGGCAACACGGCGGGATCGGATATCGTCATTTCCGGATCGTACAATTTCACTTCGATGCTGACGATGTTTGCGCCCGGCACCAATGGCATGCAGTTTTCCGGGGTGACGTTTACGGCGAAGTCCCGGCAGGTAATCCTATTTTGATATGCGGAAATGTACCAGCTCGCGATGCGGACAAGCGGCCTTGATGATGACGCTGTCGCTGACGGCGATCCTGGGAATGCTGGGCTTGGCCGTGGATTTGGGATGGGCATACTACCGGCAACAAGCGGCGCAGGCAGCCGCGGACGCCGCGGCGGTGGCGGCAGTGCGCGCCGCGGTGACCTCCGCGCCCATCCCGGCGTGCAGCAATCCGGCGGTGTGGTGCAACGCCGTGGCCACCAATTGCCCGGCCACGGCGCCGGCCACGCCTTCCACCAGTTTTGACAACGCCTGCATGCTGGCGTCGGCCAACGGTTTCACCACTTCCGGCATCGACACGGTCAGCGTACAGGCGGGCACCTCAAACCCGGTGCCCACGGTTTCCGGACCTACCGCCGGCTATTGGGCGGTGGTGCGTGTGAACGAGACGCTGCCGGCGCTGTTTGGCGCGGCCTTCGCGCGCGGCGGCTTCAGCCCGGGCGCCATCGCCACGGCCGGAGCCATCGCGGGCGCAGGCTCGGGCTCCTGCATCTACGTCCTGGATCCGAGCGCGGCCGACGCCTTCGAAGCGGGCAACGGCGCCTCGGTGCAGGTAGGATGCGGGATATATGTGGATTCCAATAACGCCTCGGCGGCCATGTACGTGACCGGCGGCGCCTCCGTCACGGCTTCCACCATCTCCGTGGTGGGCGCGTTCAAGAAGGACAACGGCGGCACCACCAGCGTGGCGCCCACCACCGGCGCCGCGTCCGCGGTGGATCCGTTTGCGAGCTTGCCGTCTCCTACACCCGCCGCAAACTGCACGTCCGGCAATTTCACTGCGTGGCAGGCGACCGAGTATACGCCCCCGCCCGGCACTTACTGCGGCTTTTCCCTCGGCAATGGCATGGCGCTGCAGATGAGTCCGGGGACGTACATCGTCAACGGAGGCACCTTCAGCATCCAGGGCGGGTCCACGGTGACGGCTACCGGCGGAGTGCTGATTTACCTGACGGGCGGCGCGACGGTGAACATCGCCAATGGCGCGAGCGTGACGCTGTCGGCGCAGGCATCGGGCGCTTATCAAGGGGTGCTGTTCTATCAGGATCGTACGATGGCCGCACCCGGCGCGAGCACCTTCGCGGGAGGCGCCGATATGAATTTGACGGGATCGCTGTATTTCCCGCATGCCACTCTGGACGTGAACAATGGCGCCGCAGCCGCGGGGACCACCATGGCCATCGTGGCCGACATGGTCAACTTCCAGGGGGGTGCACACCTGCTGGCCGACGCCGGCGGCACCAAGACCGGGCTCAGCGCGGGATATACGGTGTCCATGATTCAGTAGCGGGGCGGATCCGGAGACTCGCCGCGCGATGTTGGCCATTTGAGTCAGGTAACCCGCGTGGCGCACGCTCTCAGCGTGCCGTGTCCGCACTCTGCCGACACAGGCGAACGAAGCTCGGGCCCTGCAAGGAGCCAGGCAGAGCTTCGAGGCAGGCGGCCTACAAGGCCGCCGCAGGCTGCGAGCCTGCCCCACAAAAAGCCGGCTGCGGGCACAATTGCCAGGCATAATTGCCCGCCCTCCAGTTTACGCAGAATCGAGTTGCCCCACGGGCTAGACGCTGACCACGGGGCACGGCGATTGGCGGATGATGGAATAGGCATGACCGGTGAGCCGGCCCAGAATGCCGGTGTCCGCGCCGCGGTCGATCACCAGCAAACCGGCTTCCGCCTTGCGGGCCTCTTCGCAAACCATCTCGGCCGCGGGCCCCATGGTCAGAACGACTTCGGCTTGGGTGCCGGCCTCGCGCTGCAGGGCGGCAATCCGCGTCTCGGCGGTATCCACAAGGAATTTGCGCCACTCCGGCGAAAAATAGAAACCCTCGGTGCGTGGGTCGAGTTCGGCCATGGCGTACACGAGCGTGAGCTGCGCGCCGAATTCCGCGGCGAATTGCGCCGACCAGCGTAGCGCGCGGGCCCCGGACGGCGATAGGTCGATGGCGCACAGAATGCGCTTTGGAACGGCCGGGCGCGAAGGAGGCGTGTCCGCGTGCGCGGTGGTCCAGACCGGGCAATCGGCATCGTGCAGCACTTTGGCGGTGACCGAGCCCAGCAGCAGGCGGCGGAACGGGCCGTAGCCGTGGGTGGGCATCACGATCAGGCCGGCTTGCTCGGCGTGTGCGCAATCCACGATTTCGCGCGCCGGATCGCCATCCAGCAACAGACGCCGCACGCGATGCGCGGCGAGTTCCTCGCGCATAAAACCGGCGATACGCCGCTCGGCGTCCTTTCGGCGGCCGGCCAGGATATCGGTCATGGCGCTGGCCATCTCGATTGCGCCGAACTCGCGGTAGGGCGGCAGCACGTGCAGCAAGACGATTTCGGAGTCGAAACGTTCCGCGACGGGAACGGCAAAACGAATCGCCTGGTTGGCGCGCTCGGAAAAATCGACCGGCAGGAGAATCTTCGCGATGGAAAACATGCGGGCCTCCGTACACGATCTTACTGCCGTGGAACAGCGAAGGCCAGCGTGTGCCCGCAGGGGTGCCGACACGGCACGCCGGGGGCGTGCGCCACGTTACGGCGCGAGGATCGTTTTCCAGTCCAGATCAGCCGCCATTTTCCGGCCGATCTCGACCAGAGTGGGGACCGCGGAGAGGTCCGCCTCGTCGATGCCGGAGGGCAGGATCGGATTGAAGTCCCGCATGATTCCGGGCCACTGGCGGTTGACGGCGTTCCCGGCCCAATCCTCGGAGCTGTCGACCAGGGTGCTGGTGACCCATCCGATAGTTTTCAGCAAGCCCTTGGGAGGATCGCCGGAAGCCGGGAAGTACCCCGTTCCGAGCGCCACCACACGCGTGGCGGCTGGTTGGAAGGCATCGTATTCGAACGCCTCCACGCAAGCCTGGTACACCGGATTCGCCGTCCCGCCGGCGCCACCGTCGAAGAAGTACACGGTTTGTCCCAGGATGCCGTCGATGGGCCAATGGCCGAAGTAAGTCGGCGCGCACGCGGAGGCCACGGCGGCGTCGATTAGCTTCACCGCGCCAGTGGTTTGATTGTTCTTGGCGTTGTCCTTCACGAAGAACCAGTTGTGCCCATCCATGGCGGTGGCCGAGATCATCAGGGGGATGGGTGACTCGTTAATGGTCCAGGACGCGGCCGGGCCAAAAACGCTCACAAGAACATCGTGCAGGCGCCGCGGATCGTACATGAAGCCTTCCGCAATGCGCTTGGCTTCCGCCGCCGGGCCGGCCGGCGTGAAGATTTCGTGGGAGCGGCCGGTGTAAACCTTCAATAAGTCGCCGGCCGGAACGCCGGCGGCGACCGCGGCAGTGAGGAGGGCGCCGGTGGAAGTTCCGGCGCAGAAATCGACGTGATCGCGCGTCAGCCCGCCCAGTTGGGATTCCAGTTGCATGAGGCAGCAGCATGGGATGATGCCGCGGATGCCGCCGCCCCGGATCGACAGAATGTTGTTCGTGCTCTTCATGATCTGCCGTGACATTAGCACGGCAGCCGGCGAAGCCATCGCGGGGGCGATGGCATTTCACCGTGTTTTCAAGACGCTGCGGGAGATTCGCGAGCTGTGATCGGGCGAATTGCCGCGAGCGCAAATTGTTAAGACGCGGCTACTTCCGCTGCGTGGCCGCCTTGCGGAATGCGCTCTTCGTGTTTCCGCTAAGCACCATGCGCGATCCGGAGCCCGGCGGAACACCCATGATGGTCAAGGTGTCGCCGGCTTGAATGAAAGCGGTTAACTGCGCCTGTGTGAAGGGTCCCAAGCCGGCGGTATTGGTCTGGTAGGTACCGTCGCCTGGGACGTAAAGCAGTCCGTGGACCTGGCCCTGGATCGTCCCGTTCGCAATCAAATCGATATTGGCAGGGCTGGTGGCCGCCTGGCTCTGCAATGTGCTCCAGTCGGATTGCGCGGGAGAACTGGTGACATTGGCGGCAGTGAGCGTGCGCGAATAACCGACCGCCGGGGCCGTGCCGGTGTCAAAGCACAATTCGAAAGCCTCGATGGCTTCCTTGTACGCGGTATTATTCTGGAAGATGGGAAAGGAAGGCTGGTCAATCTGGGCGACCAACCCGCCGATCTGTCCATCGTGATTGAATCCGAAACCGTTGACGCTGACGCCCCCTTCGTTAAAATCCAGGTTCGTCTTCTGATACATATTGCGCAAGTGTGGAACCTTAACCGGCTGTATGGTGGGCGAATCTCCTTCGCCGGACGGCAGGACTTTCAAGTCTGTGCCAGGGCCGGGAAAGGTGTGGCAGGTAGCATTGCAGGTTTGCCCTTTGGCATTAAAAGTCACATTGTTGAAGAGATTCAACCCGGTGTTCGGATTTGCGGACGTTCCCGGAACGTCCGGCAGCGGGACCGCATCCGGCAGGGAGCCGTCCAGGTTCTGGTTAGGGTTCGGCTGGAAGACGATGGTGTTGATGAAATTCGTAAAAGCCGCCATGTCCCCGGTGGAGAGTTGCGTTCCACCCATGAGTTGCGCGAACGCGCCATTGAAAGCCGCCAAGTCCGGCTTATCTCCGCGCCAGTGATACGGCTCCACATTGGCCAATCCGCGTAAAGTCTGGGTAGTCATGGGACCCTTCATGGGGTGGAAGGCATAAGTGTTGCTGCCTTCCTGCAAATAAGTCATGGTCCCGTCGGGGTTGCCGAGATTCCAGGCCAGGAGGTCCATTTCGGCGTCGATATGGCAGGAGGCGCAGGCCGCGGTGCCGTTGCCGGAGAGCTTGTGATCATACAAGAATCCGCGTCCATTGCGGACCACCACGGGGGTGGGGTCGAAGGATCCAGTGGGAATTTCCGCGATCACCGCGTTGTTGGAGAGATTCACGATGGAAATCGTGTTATAGATGCGGTTCAGTACGTAGAGCAGGTTGGCGGAGGCATTCAGCGCCAAGCCGCGCGGTCCGCGCTTGGTGATGGGGTTGGCCGTGGCTCCGGTGGCCTGCGGGTCGATCTCGATAAAGCTGCTCACCGTGTTGGTGTTGGTGTCGAATACTCCTACGCGATCAGTCCCGAAAGCAGCGATGTAAAGATAACGGCCGGTGGGTTCGAATAGGATGGCCGTGGGCATGGCCAGCGCACTCGCCAAAGCCGCCGGGTTGGGCAGTTGCGCATAGTCGACATTCGGGTTCAGGTCGAAAACCGTGCTTTTTCCCGAGGTGGGATTCACGGAGGTGATTTGGTGGTTGACGACGTGGCCATTCAGGGCCGTCTCGAACATGATCAGGTTGAGTGCGTCGGTATTGGCCACATACAGGTACCCCGACTTCGGATTCACCGTCAGACCCATGTTATTGGTGCCGAGATGCGAAAAATAGCCGGTCACGTTTAGGCCGGTGGTGCTGATGGCGGCGACGTCGTTATCCGGCATCGTGTAATGGATGATGCTGGGGTAGTACGTCGGATCCGAAGCGTCCACGATGAGTCCAACTTGCGGTGGCGGCGGCAATGCCGGATTGACGGGCGGCGGAGGGGGCGGCGCCTTGGTGTCCTTAATAATCGTAGTGTGGTTGCCGGATAGCGCGAAGGCCACATAAACCGTGGAACCATTCGTGCTCACGGCGAGGGCTCGCGGCTCTTCGCCGGTCAGAGGGATGGACTTGACCAAAGTGTGGGCGGAAGCGGTGCTGTAGACGTTTACGAGATTGCTGCGGGCTACGCTGACGAAGGCCAATCCGCTGCCGGCGAACACCACGTCGGACGGCTCGGCCTTGGCGTAGATCGTGTCGGTGACGATTCCCTTGGAAACCGAGACGACGCTGACGCTGTTCGAGATCTGATTGACGACCCAAGCTTCGTCGTTTCCCGAGACATTGGGGTTGACGTTGACCGAAACAGGCTCGATGCCTACAGGGATTTCGGCGATCAATGCCGGGCTGGATGGGGCGGTAAGGTCGAAAACCGACAGAGTTCCGTTGGGAGTGTTGACGGCAAACAAGCGAGTGCCATCGGCAGAGATCCGCACAGGATTGGTCTGCGCGCCTTCGAAATTAACAAACTGGCTGGGCGGTACTTGTGCGGCCAGCGGGATGGCCGCCAGTGCGGCAAAGACTGCGCACACCTGCTTCATTTTCAACACGACCCCTCCTTGATAGGCCCTAGGGGAGCCTACCGATCCGGCAGCGGTTATCCAGTACCGTACGCTGTTCGGGCTTTAATCTTAGCATACGCTCCCAGGGGGTTCAAGATTTAGGGTTATGGACGGTACTGGTAACCGCCGGCGACGGCGCACTCGGCGGAATTGGGCGGATTTGTGCATGGAATGCGGATTTTGAGCTTGCTGGACTTTTTTTGTACAAACGAACCTAAACGAAGTAGATCTCTTATAACATGTGTAGAATCTATTAGATACTGGGAATCACAGGCTTGGCGCGTGCGACGCCTTCGCGTCTGATTTGAACCGACTTGGGCTCGCTCGACTGCACTTCGGGTGCAGGATGCGCGATAATTCGCTTGCCGGCATGCTGTTCCGGAACCGCATACGGTGGGGAGGCAGTCGAAACCGCCCCAGCGCGCAGCCGAGAGTGGAGGGCAATATGCATCGGAGACGATGCTGGGGCCAACCTGGCCGGCGCCACCAGCGCAACTTGTCACGGCCGGTGGCGAGGTGATTTCCATGCCGTAAGTGCCGCGCCACAATGCGCTGCGCCGCAAGACGGAATATGCGGATCGGAATGTCTCGGGTGGTGGGCAGCGATGGTGGTATTGGCGGCCCCAGGAGCGGCGCAGAAGTTGGCAGAGGCGGACCTGAATGGCGATGGAGAGTCGGATCTGGTGGGGTCGGCCACAACGTTCGCGGCGGCCATGCTGGGCAAGTGCGAGGGACGTTTCGGCGGGGAGTGAGCGATTACGGCGATGACGAATAATACGCAGTAAGGCGGAAGTCGGAAGGACGGAAGCCAGGAGCGAGCATATGTATAGCAAACACATGAATTCGTGCGTGGCGATGTTATGCCTGGCGGCGCCGGGGCTGGCGCAGACGGTAAACTTCAACGCTCCAAGAACATTTTCGTCCGGGGGCAATCCGAATGCGGGCAACCCCGAGTTATGTATGTCGGTGGCGGATTTCAATGGGGATGGTAAGCCGGATTTGGTTTGGAGAACGGTAGAGGAGTACATTACCGTTCTGCTAGGCAACGGCGATGGGACCTTTCGAACCCTGCCGTCTATTTACTTCGGACATTACGTGAATTGTCTTACGGTGGGAGATTTCAATGGCGACGGGAAGCCTGACTTAGCGGTACTGCTGGGCGGCCCGCAGCAAGGGCCCAGCGGCCGTACCGTATCAATCCTGTTGGGAAACGGCGACGGCACATTTCAGCCGCCGCGGGATTATCGGGCCGGGGACGATCCTTCGTTCGTGGCGGTGGGAGACTTCAACGGAGACGGGAAACTGGACCTGGCCGTGACCAACAAGAGTTCCAATAGCGTCTCCATTCTGCTGGGCAACGGCGATGGGACGTTTAGGCCGCAGACCTTCAACGCTACTGAGATGGAGCCGGTGTTCGTGGCGGTGGGAGACTTTAACGGAGACGGCAAAGCGGACCTGGCCGTGTCCAACGGCGGCTCCAATTGCGTCTCGATCCTGCTGGGCAATGGCGACGGGACCTTCCAGCAGGCGAAAAGCTATGCTACGGAGATGGGGCCGGCGTCCGTGTCGGTGGGAGACTTTAACGGGGATGGGAAAGCGGATCTGGCCGTGGTCAACTGGGGTTCCAACACGGTCTCAATCCTGTTGGGTAATGGCGACGGTACATTCCGGCCGCAGAGGGCCGTTGGCGTAGGGCGCGCCCCCAATTCCGTCGCGGCCGCGGACTTGAACGGGGATGGCAAGCTGGACCTGGCGGTGACCTCGGCGCCGACACTCCAGAGCAACGGTTCCAGCGCGGTGACGATTCTGCTGGGCAAAGGCGATGGCACTTTCCAGCCGGGAGTGAACTACGGCCCCGGAGGCTACGCCGTGGCGATCGCGGATTTCAACGCAGATGGCAAGCCGGACGTAGCCGTGGCCGCCTACGCGATGACCATTCTGCTTGGCCAGGGCAACGGCATCTTTGAGCGGCCGGTGAGTTATCCGGTCGAGTCCTTTCCCAACTCCGTGGCGGCGGGCGACTTCAATGGAGACGGAAAGCCGGACCTGGCCGTGCCCAACTATTTTTCCAACAGTATTTCCATCCTGATAAACAGGGGGAATGGCGCCTTCCAAGACAGAGTGAACTACCCCGTGTTACCGCAGCCGGTCTCGGTGGCGGTGGGGGACTTCGACGGCGATGGAAAACCGGACTTGGCGGTGGTCTACAATAATCAATCCAACGCCGTGTCTATTCTGACGGGCAACGGTAACGGGACTTTCCAGCCAATGGTGAATTACCCGGTAGGCGGCGGGCCGGGTGAAGGAGGCGGCGGCCAAACCGTCGCCGTTGGGGATTTCAATGCGGATGGCAAGCTCGACTTAGCCGTGGTCAATTGGGGCGGAACGGTTTCCATCCTGCTAGGGAACGGGGATGGTACTTTCAAGACGCAGGTGGCCTACAGCGCGGGAGAGTTTCCCGCGAGCCTGGCGGTGGCGGACTTCAACGGAGACGGGATACCGGACTTAGCGATCTTCAACGCCAACATCTACAATGGTTATCTTTCGGTTCTGCCGGGCAATGGCGATGGAACGTTCGGCGCGCCGATATCTTCCTATCTGAATGTCAGCAACGCCTTTTTCATCGGTGTGGCGGACTTCAACGGAGATGGGAAGCTGGATCTGGCCGCTGGAAGTAATATCTACTTAGGGAACGGAGACGGCACTTTCCGGCTGGGGAGTTACCTCGGCAGCGGGCGAGCGTCGGCGACCGGTGACTTCGATGGCGACGGCAATCAGGATGTGGCGTTAGACGGGGGCGCGGGTGTTTCGATCTTTTTGGGCAATGGCGCGGGCGCCTTCAGCCTGCCCGTGAGCTTCCTTACCGCAAACACGAACTTTCTTGCCGGAGACGCACCGACTTTCCTGGCTGTCGCGGACTTCAACGGGGATGGCAAGCCGGATCTGGCGGTAGCCAACGCGGGTTCGGACAATGTCGCGGTGTTGACGAATACTACGAACTAAGATGGGAAGGCAGAAGTCAGAAGACATAACCGGGGTATTCTGAATCAAAGCTGGAAAGCCGGACTTAGCGGGTTCCTCGGAGGAAGCGCTCCCATTGTCGCGGCGGTGGGGGGGATTTCAACGGGGACGGCAAGTTGGACCAAGCGGTCGCCGACCAGACTAGAAACGGCATTACGTTGTTGGCGAACACGACGCCGTAAGACAGCCGTAAGACAGAAGTGGCGCAATAATCCGCTATTCCGCCCGTCATAGGTCCATGTCAACCTATGCACTTCGGCGGCTGGCTAAATCACCCGGCTTCGCGGCCGCCGCCGTGGTTTCGATCGGGCTCGGCATCGCCGCCAACTCCACTATCTTTTCCATGGTCAGCCGTTTTATGCTGCGGCCTGTGCCCGTGGGCGACCCCAGCACCCTGATGAACCTGCACACTACGCATGAGGGCGAATGCTGCAACGCTTTCTCGTGGCCTCTATTCGCCAACCTGCGGCCGCAGACTAAGGCATTTTCCGGTGTGGCGGGTTATTACGAACTGTTGCCCGCATCCATCGGCGGCCAGGGCGAGCCGGAACGCGTGTGGGGCCAGGCCACTACCGCCAACTTCTTCGACGTCGCGCAACTGGGTATGACGCTGGGCCGCGGCTTCTTGCGCGGCGAGGAGCGGCTGCCCGTGATCGTGATTGGCCACGGCCTATGGCAACGGCGCTTCGGCGCCGACCCTGCCATCGCCGGCAAGCGCATCGCGCTATCGGGGCATCCCTTCACCGTGGTGGGCGTCGCGCCTGCGGGTTTCCGCGGTCTCGACCTGGTCCTCGACTGCCAATTCTGGGTGCCGCTCGGCAATCTGGATCGATTGCTGCCCAACACCGGCAACTACCAATCGCGCGACTACCACTGGATCACGGTTGCCGGACGACTGCGGCGGGATGTCACGCGCGCGCAGGCGGCGGCGGAACTTGGCGTCATCGCGCGGCGGCTTGCGCAGACTTACCCGGCGGCGGAGAAAGACGGCGGTTTCCGTTTCGAGCCGGCCGGTTCGCTGCCGCCGCGCGACCGGAGCGCCGTGGTGATATTCCTCGGAGCACTCACGGTAGTGGTGCTGCTGGTGCTGGCGATCGCCTGCGCCAATGTCGCCAATCTGCTGCTGGCGCAGGCCGCCGGCCGTCAACGGGAGATGGCGGTGCGGCTGGCGCTGGGCGCTACGCGCGGCCATTTGATGCGCCAGACGCTCGCGGAAAGCCTGCTGCTGGCGTTGGCGGGCGGGATACTCGGCGTGGTGCTTTCGTTGTGGGCCACGCAGGCCCTGTCGGCGTTCCGCCTTCCCGCGCCGGTGCCGCTGGATCTCAATGTAACCGTAGATTGGCGCGTGCTGCTCTATACGTTTGCGCTTAGCGTAGGCGCGGGGCTGCTGTTCGGAGCCGCTCCGGCATGGGCGGCGGCGCGTCCCATCCTGGCCGGCGCGCTGAAAGGCGAGGATGTGTTGGCGCGTCCCGGGCGCCGCTGGACTTTGCGCGACGTGCTGGTGGTCTCGCAGATCGCCATGTCGCTCGTGCTGCTGTGTGCCACGGGCCTGTTCCTGCGCAGCCTGCGGAGCGCCACCGGCATGGACATCGGCTTTCGGCCGCGCGGCATGCTGACGATGGCCGTCGATCCGCGGGTACATGGGTACACGGCCGAGCGGACTGCGCGGTTCCTGGCCGAGTTGCGCGGGCGCGCGGCTGCGTTGCCGGGCGTCGTCTCCGCCGCTTGTACCGATGTGGTACCGCTGTCGGAGGGTGGCCGGCGCGACGAGTTTCACGTGGAAGGCCGGCCGAATACCGGCAGTCCCGACCCCGGCGTGGAGCTGTACATGGCCAGCGCCGGCTACTTCGAGACGATGGGCATCCCGCGCGTTGCCGGCCGCGATTTCGCCAACGAGACCGCCGCTGGGCCGAAGGTGGCCGTAGTCAACCAGGCGTTCGCCGATCGACTATTCGCGAACGAAAACGCCATCGGGCAGCGGGTCACCGGCGGCGGCGCGACTTACGAGATTATTGGCGTGGTCAAGAACATCAAATCGCGCACGCTTGGCGAGGAACCGCGGCCTGTGCTTTTCCGTTCGCTGGAGCAGAGCATCGGCGGCGATCCGTCCTTCCTGGGATATGCGGTGCTGATCCGTTCAACGGGTTCTCCGGCGGCGCTGGCGGGGGCCGCGCGGCGGGAGATTCATACGCTCGATCCGACGCTGGCCATCTTCAATGCGGAAACCATGGAAGCACACGTCCGCGACGCGCTGTTCCTGCCGCGGCTGGCCGGAACGTTATTCGGCGTGTTTGGTGGAGTCGGGCTGCTGCTGGCCGCCATCGGACTATATGGGGTGATGAGTTACTCGGTCAGCCGGCGCACGCGGGAGATCGGCATCCGGATGGCGCTGGGCGCGCAGACCGGCGCGGTGCGGGGGTTGGTGGTGCGGCAGGGCATGTTACTCACGCTGATCGCGGTGGCGCTAGGCTTGGCAGCGGCCTGGACGGCAGCTAAGTTTCTGGGCGGTTATTTATTCGGAGTTAGCGCGCACGACTTAGTGACTTTCACCGTGGTGCCGATGTTTTTGGGGGTCATCGCGTTTCTGGCCTGCTGGATCCCGTCCCGCCGCGCGGCTAATTTGGATCCACTGGCGGCGCTGCGGCATGAGTAAGACGTGCACAGGTTAATGGTGGGCAGGTTCGCAGCCTCGCTCTTCGGCGAGCCAAGCTCGCCCCTGGACTTTGGCCTCTTGGTGGGGCGGGCCTCCAGGCCTGCGGGGGTTCTCCAGAACCCGCTCTGCGGCGAGCGTAGCTCGCCCCACACAGGCTGAAGCCTGTGCAACACAGGCTGAAGCCTGTGCTACCAGCGGGCCTGCGAGGCCCGCGCAGGCTGCGAGCCTGCCCCACTGCGGCGGACAAAATGTAGAAACTCCAGGCGTCTCCGTGAGTGGGGACGCGGCACGCATTCGTGCGTGCGCCACGAGTTATTGAATGTTGAGAGTCACGGAGTTGGAAGTCACTGTGACGTTGTCCACCGTGTCCTGAACGGTCACTACGAGGGTGACTACGCCGCTGCCGGCGAGGCTGTTGGGCAATTGCACGTTGAGCTGATCGAGGCCGGTATCGCCTTGGGCCCCGGCATATTGATAGGGCACGTTCTGACCGTTGATCTGCACAGTGAGAGCGGCGGGCGACGAAATGTGGCGGAAACCGGTCCCGAAGAATTCCACGACGACCGTGTCGGATGAACCCATGCCGAGCGGTTGCGGCGCGCAACCCGCGCTGCCGGAGCAGGTGAAAGCGTCTTGGACGTATTGCCCATTGGCCTGGCGGTTGGGCCAGCCCGTGCAGACGCCCGCGCAAATCGCCAGCGCGGAGGCAGCGCCCTGGCCGCTGGCGTTGGCCGTAAACAGGCCGGGCGCCACCGGCGCAACCAGCACGTTGCCGGTGGTCTGGGTGCCGTCACCGCTAGTAACAGTGACGGTCGCGGGGCCGGGCTGCGCATTGCCCGGCACATAGTAGTTCACTTGGCTGGGTCCGGCATAGTACATCTGCACCGGGTATGACGTATTAGTGGCATCCACCAGCGTCATAGTGGTGCCGCCCAGGGTGGTTGGGAACGCCCCATTCAGAACAGAGCCCGTGGCCAAGTCCACGCCGAACGCGGACATCAGCGAATCGGGAGCTACGCGCGTTTGCGGATTGCACGGGTTGGCGGCGGCGCCGCAAGTGGGGTTGAATACCGTGGGCAGTGTGGCATAGCTGGCGCTGGAGATATTCGTGAGCCGCTGGACCCCCATCTGCCGGCTATCCGCTAGAAAGGCTTGCCCTGTTGTGGAGAGTTGCCCCTGTTGCATGGCTTGTTCATCCGCGGATTGATAGGCGGTGTTATCCGGCGTATCCTCGCCTGCCGGCCCGTAGAAGAAGAAGGCTTCGGTGGTGAAAGCGGTCATCGCTTCCATATGGTTGGCAGAGGCGAACAGCATCATGCCATGCAGCCAATTCGCATCCATGCTCGCGAAATCGGCGTTCACCGGTCCGATGAGAGCGCGATCCGCCAGCGGTTCGCCATTCCATGGCCCCAATGGGTTTGGTAAGTCAAACGGCGTCCAGACTTCCTCGATATAGACACCCTTGCCGTTGGTCTGCGCCAGTTGGGCCCACTGGGCAAATTGGTCGAACGCCGTGCTATAGATGTCCATGGTCATGAAATCCAGCTCCGGCATGGTGACAAAACTCTGAAAATAGGCGGCTTCACTCTGATAAGTGCTAAGTGCGGGGTTATAGTCGCACCCGGCTCCGACGCGGGTGTGGGGCGAGGCGGCTTTGACGATGGGCGCGGCGGCCAGAATGAAATTCTGCCAGTCCGATATCGTCGTGGTGAACCCGAGGCGGGCGGAGGCGGTATCGGGTTCGTGAATGATCACGAAGTTATCGGGCTGATATCGGGAAGCCAGTTCCTGGTACTCCGCCAGCGCCTGTGTCTGAAACTCCGCGAAGTTAGTGATGGGAGATGGGTCGATCTCCCCGACTTCGTATTCCGGATTAATGGCCAATTGGAGGCCCAGCTCCCGGATATGCCGGACGATCGCATCGTACTTGGTTACGTTGTCCGGGTGGGTCAAGGTAGCCATGGAAGGGTTGAACTCGATGCGTTGGACGCCGGCGGCTTTCAGGCCATCCACCCAGTCGAGCACCACGGACAAGTCCATATTGGCGATCTTGGTGCCATAGGCGCCCACCAGGTTGCCGCCGATGATAATGGGCTGGGTAGGCGTGCCGAGCGTAGGTACCAGGTTGTTCATGGCGGTATTGACCGACGTGATGTACTGCTGCTCGGTCAGATTCTGGGCGGCCAATGGCGCGGCGGCCATAGCCAGGAGTACGGACAAGGAAGCTGATATTCTTCGTGGATTGAAATGCGGCATCTTATATACCCACATACCAGAGGGTGCGAGGGGATGGCAAGTTGACATCGGCCAGCGATAACTATAGTTAGCGCACCGTCACATGCCCTTATCGGCCGGAAGCGCCAAAGTTGGCTGCCGGATGCGTCAGTCCATAAACCCGGAGCTGGGGCGAGTAGCTCGGGCCGGTCCCTGAGGGCGAAGCGGTGGTGGGCAGGTACACCTTTCCGTTGGCGATTGTGGGAATTGTGAATTTGGTCGCAAACCAATAGTCCTTGCTGACCCACAACAGATTGCCGGCGTTGGTGGCGTCGAAAGCGTATAAGGCTCCCTGGCCATGCGCGGTATTCGTAGTTGCCACAATGCCCCACACGATTCCGGCGTTGTTCCCGTTGGCGGAAAGCGCCAGGCCCGCTCCCGGATAGTATGGAGCGGGTACCGCGCCTTGATTGGCATCCGGCGCGAATTGGTTGGTGGCGGCATCGAAGTCAAACGCCCGCAGGACATCGCCGTACGCCCATATATAAAGGTGATTCGTCAGAAAAATCTGTGGGTGAGTTCCGGCTCGGGCAGTTTGCCAAGTGAATGATAGAGCGCCAGTTCGGTGACGCGGAAGGTTCGGAACCCGTAGGATTTTCTCATAGTGACTTTTGC
>Ga0187847_10001516_pt1 | contig 20619 bp, 17 predicted proteins | sample June2016WEW_4_10_FD_132458 | JGI IMG/M metagenome (GOLD analysis project Ga0187847, IMG submission 132458) | Peatland microbial communities from SPRUCE experiment site at the Marcell Experimental Forest, Minnesota, USA - June2016WEW_4_10 | ecosystem: Environmental > Terrestrial > Soil >...
TCTGGCCCGCGAAGAAGCACGATCATTTTTTGATCCCTGCCGGTACCATCCACTGCTCCGGAAAAAACAGCATGGTGCTCGAAATCAGCGCCACCCCTTACATTTTTACTTTCAAGCTCTGGGACTGGGGACGCCTCGGCCTGAACGGTCGGCCTCGTCCCATTCATCTCGATCACGGAGCCGCCAACATCCAGTGGGATCGCACCACCGGCTGGGTTCGCGATAACCTGGTCAATCGAATGACGCCGCTCGCCTCCGGCAAAGGATGGCGCGAGGAGCGCACCGGCCTTCACGAGCGCGAATTCATCGAGACGCGTCGCCACTGGTTTACGTCCCCGGTGCTCCATCGCACAACCGGCGGCGTCAATGTCCTGAATCTGGTGGAAGGCCGCGAAGCGGTCGTAGAAAGTCCAACCGGCAGCTTCGAGCCTTTCGTAGTGCACTACGCCGAAACTTTCATAGTTCCCGCCGCCGCCGGCGACTATACGATCCGTCCCCATGGCGAAGCGATTGGCACGGAGTGCGCGACCATCAAGGCTTTCGTAAGAACCAATCCCTAGGGTTTATATTGCCCGGTAGGAAATTCGCGCGTGAATAAGATTCTGCTCCGGTCTCTGTTTGTCTTTCTCGTCACCACCTGCGCAGCGCAGCCACCGAAGCCCACTCCTCACCCCGCGACAACGCAGACCTGCGTACGCGTGCAGGATGCTGCCTTCCACAGCTCCGCCCTGGATCGCGAAATGAGGTACCGCATTCTCCTTCCGTGCGTCTACAAATCCGCGAGTGGACGTTTTCCAGTTCTATACCTTCTCCACGGACTTTACGGCAATTACATGAACTGGGATACCCGCACCAACCTCGAACGCTATGCCGGTAGATACGAAATGATCATCGTGATGCCCGATGCGGGCGACTCCTGGTACACCAATTCTTTCACTGACTCCAAAGACAAGTTCGAAGATTACATAGCCAAAGATCTGGTCGCCGAAATCGACGGCAGGTTTCGCACGCTCGGCTCGCGTCACGCCCGGGCCATCGCCGGTCTATCCATGGGAGGATACGGAGCTTTGAAAATCGCGCTCCGCTACCCTGAGAACTTTGCCTTTGCCGGCAGTCTTAGCGGAGCGCTCAACGCCCCCCTCGATCTCGCTGACCGTCGGCCCGATTTTCGCGAACAGCTGCTCAAAGTTTTCGGGCCCGTCGGCAGCGAGGCTCGCAAAGACAACAACGTGTTCTCCATGCTCCAGAGTCCCCCCGTAAACGACCTTCCATATTTCTATGTTGCTTGCGGAACCGCCGACACTTTCCTCGCCGTCAATCGCGAATTCGCCGCCCAACTTTCATCGCGCGGCGCCACCTACGAATATCATGAGACTCCCGGCGCCCACGCGTGGGATTATTGGGATCGTTCGCTGCCAGGTTTGCTGCGCGCGGCCGCCGCTGTCATATCGGATCATCCCCATCGATGAACAAAAGATCAAAGTCGTGAACCTCGCACAAGGAAGTTCGATTCGCGTGGCCATATCTCCCGTAACAACGCTTCCGCCTATCTCCGCCATTGCCCTTCTTCTCGCAATCTGCGCCGCTTTTGCCACGCCAGAAATCCTGGCTTCGGAGCATCCATCGCCAACTCCTGGCCGCTTCATCGACGTCGCTGAAAAGATTGGAATTCATTTCCGTCAGCAGGCCTCTCCCACCAGCAAGAAATATCTGCTTGAGACCATGGGCTCCGGAGTCGCCTTATTCGATTACGACAACGACGGACGCCTCGACATCTTCTTCGCCAACGGCGCACGCCTCGACGATCCCACGCCCAAAGGCACGATCCCCAAAAAAGACGACCCCAAATACTGGAACCGTCTTTATCACCAGCGGCCCGATGGCACGTTTGAAGACGTCACCGAAAAAGCCGGCCTCGCTGGCATCGGTTATTCCACCGGAGTCGCCGTCGGTGACTTCGACAACGACGGTTTCGAAGACCTCTTCGTCGCCGGATACGGCCGCAGCACGCTCTACCACAACAATGGCGACGGCACCTTCACCGATGTGACCGCCGCCGCCGGAGTCGCCGGCTCCGGCTGGATGACCAGCGCCGCCTGGATTGACTACGACAACGACGGCCGGCTCGACTTGATCGTTGCCCGTTACATGCAATGGGATTTCGACGACATCTACTGCGGCAATGCCAAAGAAGGTCTACGGTCCTACTGCCATCCCGATCTGTTCAAGCCCGAGTCGGTCTTGTTGTTTCACAACGACGGCAACGGGAAATTTTCCGAAGTCTCCCACCAGGCGGGTGTCGACAAGCCCGGGAAAGGTCTGGGCCTTGCCGTCGCCGATTACGATCACGATGGCTGGATGGATATCATCCTCACCAACGATTCCATCCCCGAATATCTTTTCCACAATCGCGGCAACGGCACCTTCAAGGAAGTCGGCCTGCCCGCCGGCGTCGGGCTCGATGACAACGGCAACAGCTTCGCCGGCATGGGTGTGGATTTCGAAGACTACAACAATGACGGCTGGCCCGACATTGTCATCACCGATCTTGCCCACCAGCGCTATGCGCTTTACACAAATGCCAAAGATGGCACCTTCGACTACGCGAGTTCATCCACCGGGCTCGGCGCGATCTCGCTGCTGCACTCCGGTTGGGGAGTGCGTTTCCTCGACTATGATAACGACGGTTGGAAGGACCTGCTGATCGTGCAATCGCACGTCATCGACACCATCGAGGTCACGGAACCGGCCCTTCGCTACCGGGAACCCCCGCTGCTCTTGCATAACGAACACGGAAAGAAGTTCGTGGATATCTCCGCTCTCTCCGGCGACGTCTTCCACCAGAAATGGGCTGCCCGCGGAATGGCTACAGGAGACATTAACAATGATGGAAAGGTGGATGCGGTAGTCACATCCAACAACGGCCCCGCCGGGGTATTAATGAATCGAACCGAGACTTCAAATCACTGGCTCATGCTCAACCTCATCGGCACGAAGAGTAATCGCGACGCGATTGGAACTCAGGTCAGAATTTCCACGCCCGCCGGCGACCAGTTTGCCACGGTATCCACCGCGGGAAGCTACCAGTCTTCCAGCGACAAGCGCGTCCATTTTGGATTAGGAGCCGCCGATTCCGTCCGCGAAATTGAAATCCGCTGGCCCAGCGGCGTTCACCAGACTCTGGGTCCTCAAAAAGCCGATCAGATCGTAACCGTCACGGAGTCGTATGCAGGCAGCCATTAAGCAATCGCCCGTAAGGCGGGCCGACATTGCACAGACGGCACCCTGGTTCCTCGCGCTGCTTCTCGCCGCAATCCTCGCTACGCCCGTGCAACTCCCCGCCCAGGATGCTACCGCCACGCGTCTCAGCAACGCAGCCCGTCTTCTGACCGCTCACAATCTGAAAGGCGCGGAGGGGGAATTGCAGTCCGCGCTGCGCGCTTCCCCCGGCGAATACCGCGCGCTCGACTTGCTGGGAGTGATCCGCGTCCTGCAGCAGCGCGAACCCGAAGCGCAGGATTTGTTCACCCGTGTTGTCGAAATCAATCCCGGCTTCGCCAGCGGCCACGCGCATCTCGGCCTACTTTATTTGCAGACGGGCCGCCCGTCCGAAGCCGTACCCCAACTGCGCGAAGCCGTCCGGCTCGATCCCGCTCGCACCGACGCCTCCGATGCTCTCCTGCACATCTGGCGTCAGCAAGCCGAAACGGCCACCGCCGCCGGAGACTCCGCCACCGCCTTCGCGCTGCTAAACGATGCGCGCAAGCTGGCCCCGAAAAACGCAGACGTCCAACTTGAGCTTGGAATGGCAGCCCTCCGCATGTCGCGATGGCAGGACGCGATCGAGGCCTTCCAGCAAACCTTGCAGCGGCGCAAGAATGATCCCATGGCCCTCTGGGGTTTGGGCCGCGCCTATACAGGCGAATCGAAATTCGAGGACGCGCGCCAGCAGTTCGCCCGTTACGTCGCCCTCCGTCCCGATGATTCTTCCGGCCACAACGCGCTCGGCATGATGCTCGCAACCCTCGAGCGCCCCGCGGAAGCCAGAATTCAATTTGAGAAGTCGATCGCGCTCAATCCCGCGCAAACCGAATCTTTTTTCCGCTTGGGGTTATTGGATCTCGACTCCAAAGACTTGGACTCCGCCGTGAAGAATTTTCGCCACGCGCTCGATCACGATCCGCAACACGCAGGAGCCCTCGCAGGATTGGGGAGAATAGAGTTCGAGCGCAAGCACTACAACGAAGCTCTGGAACTACTGCAGAAAGCCTTGGCTGCCGACAATTCGCTCCGCGTAGCCCACTATTACCTCGGTCTCACCTATGCGTGAATGGACCGCGAATCAGAATCCGAGCAGGAGCTAACCAAAGCGACCCAACTGGAGCGCCAGGAAGTAGAACGCCGCTTCAAAATCCTCGATCCCGCCCTACCCAGCATACCGAGCCCAGCCTCCGAAAAAGTCCCGCCAGAATAGTCCCGGTGGGGGCATCCAGCGAAATACTAGATAATTGGCTCAACAACCGGGATGGGAACAACCTCGTCGTAAGTGACGCGCGCCGGCAAGAGCGTAGGCTGACCATGCCCTGGCAGAGCCGTGCCAGGCGCAACGTAAGTCCATCGAAATACGAGACTTGTACGATTGAGAAACACGATTCCCATCCCCAGAATTCCCACCATCATCGCCAGTTCCACCGGCCACCATGCGGGCCCGGCCACCGTAATAAGGTTGGGAAAGATGAAACACGAGGCCGCAACAGCCAGAATCAGCGTCCGCTTCTGGGGAGCGCGCTCCAGCGCATTCCGCAGCAAGCGCCATCCAATCAGCAGCATAGGAACGGTGAGGGCAGCCATGTCATATTTCATGATGCGCGGATTCAATAGAAATGTCCCCACCAGCGCCACCGGAATCCAATTCTCGCGTAGACTTCCTTCCGAACTCCTGAGCGAAATCTCTGGCGCAAGACTGTCTCGCCCGACGCGCCGCGAAACAAACAGCAGCCCCAAGCCCACCACTGCGGCGCACCCCAGATAGACAATGGTAGTCGCGGAAGAGTAAGGTAACCCCAATTTCCACAATGCTTTACCGACCACACCCGCGGGTCCGTACCCGAAGTCGTGGGCTTCCTCGAACATCAGCCGCAGCACCGTCAGGTACTCGCTGAAGAGCATAGGCCATAGCCGCGCCTGCGCCGCAATCACCAGCAGTCCGGCCGCTGCCGTTCCGGCCGCCGAAAGCCATTGCCTCTTGCCCACCAGCACCGGAAAAGCCAGCATAGTCAGAAAAGGGGCTTTGCAGATCGAGGCTGCCAGCACCCCGACGTAATACCAGAGCCACCGGTCCCGCTTCCATCCGTAGACGGCAGCTGCCAGAATCGGCCCATAAATAATGTAGGCCACATTTCCGCTCAGGATGACGTCGTCGGTAATGAGTCCAGGAAAAAATGCGACCGCCGGAAGCAGGAGCGCCAGCCATCGCCGTTCGCCTGCGTTCGCCAGTTGAAAGCCCGCCCATAGTTGCAGAAAAAATCCGCCCGCGATCGCGCTCCAGAAAAGCAACCGCAGCAGCCAGTCCGGCAAAAGAGCCAGCAACCGCAGTAAGCTCAGTGTCAAGGGCGAATAAACATAAGTGAGCGGCGCGCTCGCTCCCGCACTCGATGCAGGACGGTTATGAAACGCCTGTTGCGCCGCAATCCCTTCGGCATAAGGATCGCCCCCCTGCCGCACCGATTGCACCGCTTTCCAGCAATTCTGGGCGTCCCATCCCGCCGGGCCCCTGACCCCCATAAGGAGCACCGAAACCACGGCCCCGATCCAAAAAAGAACTACCAGTCGTCTGCGGGAGAACCAACGAACCGTCGCGGGGAAGGACAAATCGGTTGCCAATTATTTTGTGCGCAAGATCCTGGTTTTGCGTCCCTGATTGGTTTCTTGAAACCGAACCGCTAATGCACTTGCGAGAACCTCTGCCTCAGCCCTCTTGTATCCTCTTTCGGCAGTGCTGCGTGGAAGGATCAACTCTGCCCGCCACAGCTAGTTGCCAGTCCATCCCAACCGAAATCGTCAAAATATTGATAAACAATAACTTATCCGGACGCCGAAACATAACAATGAGTGTACCCGAGGAACCAAGGCTGAAAACGCGAATCCGTTCACCGTTGCCAGAGTGGAAAGCTTAGAAATGCGCTGAGAGAAAGCGGCTTTTCAAGATATCAGCGCTGGTTCGGAATCCCACGCACAACAGAGCGGCGGCTCCAATGTCCGTGAGCGTACAACATTTTGTACTGTATCGTTGATTGTAACAGTGCTGTCAAGTTCTCGGGGCGTCCCTGCGCATCGCCCTCTGCCGAGTTAAAGCCGCGTCCGTCGCGGGCTTCGGCGGCGCTGGCGCAAAGTCCCTTAGTCGCTGTAACTCGTCTTGCGTCTTCTGCCACTTCGCCGGATCGTGTTTGGTAGAAATCGGAGCGCCCGGATCGCTGTAGTAGGCGAGAATGTTCTCTCGCAGCGATGGTGTGAGATTCGCAAAATTGTCGTTCGCCAATTTATCGAGCAGGTATGCGTAAGCCTGGTCGCAAAGCGCGTACTCGCCGGCATGCGTATTTTTTCCCGTGTCGAAGTCGGTGTTCGGAAGCGATAGTTTTCTTGCCCTGACTTCCTTGAGCAGACGGCGGTAGTCGTCAAGCGTATGGTTGACGCTGGCAACGTACAGATCCTCGGTAGTCCGCGATGGAATCTTGAAATCGAGAGCCTTGAACGGACCAACCTTGGGCACAAACCTCAGGAAGAACGCCAGCACCCGTGTGCCAAATCCCGGACGCCGGTATCCCTTTCCCCATTCCCGCTGGTAGTTGGCGCGCGAGAGGTTGTAGCGGAATTTGCGCGCGTTGAAGTTGGGCGTATCTTTGACGATCTCTTTCTTGCGCGCCACCAGCGCCACCCGGGTCATCTCCGGAAGAATGCTGCTGATCGCCCGCCGGAAGGTGCCAATCGCCAGGTCTTGCCTGGAGAGCACGTCCGGAAGCGGGATGCCGTAGGTATCCAGAAAAGCCCGCTCCAGCAATGGTTTCGAGATTTCGAATCCGATGAAGTCGTGATAGCGGTCCGAGGTGTAGTGATTTTTCGCGACCTGCGTTACATCGAAACCGAACTCGGTGCGAATGTGCGCCTTGGGATTGTCCTCATACGTTACCTCGTTCCCGAACTTCTTCCTCAACTTCGGAAACTCCAGCGCGACCGCCCGGTTGACCGTGGGATGCCCGATGTTATCTGCGGAGTAGTGCGCGAGTGCTCCCAGCGCGAACGCATACTCGTCGAGGTCGGTCGAGTCGTCGACCAGGTTGACCACGAAGTCCCCACTCCGCACATAGTGCGTAAGATCGCTGAAGTCCTTGTTGCCGAACGGGTAGTAGCCCATGTCCTGGATCAGGGAGCCGCCGTAGGCAAAGGCATGAGCTTTGCGGAGATCGTCGTCGGTCGCGGCAGGGAACCGCTTGACCAGCAGAGGTTGTATGTCGTCCGTCCAGAGCAGGTCAACGACTTCTTCGTGCGTAAGGACCGAGTAAGCGCTGCAAGGTCGGGTCCCGCTAATGGCCAGCAGAATCAGAACAAAGGTAAAGAGCACACGCCGAAGGAAAGACAGCTGAATCCAGCACCTTGCTGCGTTTGTACCCGTGACAGGGTGATGGGGATTGGCCCCATTTTCGAGCGCCCGCCCAAGCCTAGACACTCTCTGCCTCAGTCAGCACTACAGAATCTCTCCGCACACGCCCGACCTCGTCGGCCATGGCGAACTTCAGCTTTTCAATTCCCTCGCCGGTCACCGCCGAAATGGGATACAGCTTGAGCTTTCTGCGCGTGCACCACTGTTTGAGCTTTTTGAGCTTGTCCGGATTGGCGACATCGATTTTCGAAGCCGCCATAATTACAGGTTTTGTTTCCAGTCCGGCACCGAAATCTTGGAGCTCCCCGAGAATTACTTCAACATCCTTGATTACATCCGGACGCCCGCTCGCGTCCGATACATCGACCATGTGGACCAGCAGCCGCGTGCGCTCGATATGCCGCAAGAACTGGGTCCCCAGCCCCGCGCCCGTGTGCGCGCCCTCAATCAGTCCCGGTATATCAGCGACCACGAAACTGATCTCCTTTCGCTTCTCCCCTACCATGACCACCCCGAGGTTCGGTTCCAGGGTCGTAAACGGATAATCCGCGACTTTCGGCCGTGCCGCTGAGATGCGCGAGATCAGCGTCGATTTGCCTACATTCGGATACCCCACCAGGCCGACGTCTGCCAGCAGCTTTAGCTCGAGCCGGAAAGTCCGTTCTTCTCCTTGGCGCCCTTCTTCGTGCTCGCGCGGAGCCTGGTGGGTGGACGTCGCAAACTGGGCATTTCCGCGTCCCCCCCGTCCCCCGCGCGCAATCACCACGCGCTCATCCGGCCGCGAAAAGTCGTGGACCTTTTCGCCAGTCTCTTCGTCGTACACTACCGTTCCTACGGGAACCTTCAGCGTCATCCCCTCGCCGTCGCGGCCTGTTTTGTTCGAGCCTTCGCCGTGACGACCGCGCTCCGCCTTGTATTCGGGATTGAAACGGAAATGCACCAGGGTATTGTGGCTTTCGCTGGATTCCATCCAGATGTCGCCGCCCTTGCCTCCGTCGCCCCCCGAAGGCCCACCGCGGGGTATGAATTTCTCACGCCGGAAAGCCATGCATCCATTGCCCCCGTTGCCCGCTTTCACTCGAATGATCGCTTCATCAATAAACATAAGGTTCGCTTGCTCAATTTCGTCTGCTCAGGGTTTGCGTGCGTAAGTCCGTGGGGAGGGGCCCCCCGGCAAACGTTTCAGAGCCCAAATTCCGCTCGATACACCTTAAGTATAAGGCGCTACGACCTTTCGCCCATAATCCTGCGAGTGGCGTCGATTGTTTCTGCCGATGCTTCCAGCATGAGCAATGTTCCGGAGCCTGCCCACAATGACGCCGCCTGAACCCACGGGCGCGGGTCAAACCATGGGAGAGACTGTGATGCTGCGGTCGGAGTGGCTTACCGGCCTCCGCGATGCAGCGGGTGAAGTCTTTTCCATGATGCTGGGCGCCACCATAAGCTCCGTGCCCAACCCGGACGACTGCCCTGTCCTCGCTCGCGTAACCGGAGTGGTCGGCATTACCGGAGCCGTGAATGCCATTTTCACTCTGCGCTGCAGTGATGCCGCCGCCACCCGGCTCGCCGCTCAGATGCTCGGCCTGTCGGCGGAAGAAAGCGCCGCCCAAAAATTCGACGCGCTCGGTGAAGTCTGCAATATGGTGGCGGGCAACTTCAAACACAAGATCGGACACGGCCCCACCTGCATGTTGACCGTCCCCACCGTGGTCATGGGAGGTAATTACTGTATCCATTCGCTGGCTAGCCAGCGTATGGAATGTCCCGTAATGTACGAAGGCGAGCCTCTCTGGCTCGCCCTGGATATTCGTGACCGGTAGCGCGCAGCCCGCAGCGGAACCGCGCTCAATCCAACGGATGATAAGAAAAAACAAGAGGTAGACCCGGGAACTAGTTGGCGTCGGCTTCCATCGGTTCGATCATGACGAACTTGCCCATCGAACCCTTGTCGAGGAACTTGATCTTGCCAGTGACCTTGGCAAAAAGCGTATCGTCCTTGCCGCGCCCTACATTGAGTCCGGGCTTCACCCGCGTGCCGCGCTGGCGCACGATGATCGTTCCCCCCGGAACGACCTGCCCTCCAAATGCCTTGAACCCCAGCCGTTGCGCGTTCGAGTCACGCCCGTTTCGTGAAGTACCCTGTCCTTTTTTATGCGCCATAAAAGTTAATTCCGAGTGGCAAGTTGCCTGAAAATCAATTTAATCCTGGATCTAATCCCGACCGTGAACCCCGACCTTGCAGGATGTCATAGACTCCGGATGTCATCCTGAGCGGAGCCGATTCTCTCGCGAAGCGAGACAATCGACGCAGTCGAAGGCCCCCTACCTCTTTTTAGCCGCCGGCTTTTTAGCGGCTTTCTTGGCAGCCGCCTTCTTCTTGGCGGGTTTCGCCGCCGGAGCCTCATGTGCCTCCGCGTGCTCTTCCGGCCCCTTTTTCACTTTCTTCTCTTTTTTAGGAAGCTCGGGAGCCTTAAAGCTCTGTCCGTCAAATGCGATCTCGGTGATCCGAACCGCGCTGTAATCCTGCCGGTGTCCGCGGAGTTTCTTGTATTGCTTCTTGCGCTTGTAATGGAAGACGATGACCTTCGCGCCGCGTCCCTGCTCGACCAGTTCACCGGTTACGAGCGCTTCCGACCCCGGCCGCACCACGCTGCCCGACTCGGCCGACACGGCCAGCACGTCGTTAAACTGCACCGGCCCGTTCGTGCCGTCCACTTTTTCTACCCGGATTACATCTCCCGGGGCAACCTTATATTGCTTACCACCAGCGCGGATCACCGCGTACATAAGTCCTCCAGAACTCGCTTGAGCAAGACGATTCTCGTCCGCCGTGCGGAGACGGGCCCCGCTAACACTCACTTGTGCTTGCTGTTTTCCCGCTGCGGCTTCTGACCGGAAACGCGGCGCGGCCCCAGAACGGGTCCGCAAGTACAGGCAAACTCAACCATTCTATCGTGCCCTGTGGAAATCGGTCAAACAAAACGGCTTGACGGGGCGATTGTAACCGTCCCGCCAGGCCCCCGACTTACCCTTCGACGTCGAAATAAATCTTCGCCGTAGCCCGATACTGCACCACTTTCGCACCCTCCAGCAGCATGTCGAACGAATCCACATGCGCCCATTTGATGTTGCGGACGGTCTTGGCCGCCTCTTTCACTGCCGCTTCCGCCGCCTTTGCAAAGCTTTGTTCGGAAGTCCCAACCACTTCGATGATTTTCTGAGTCACTGCTTCCTCCTCGTGGGGTAACTGGGGATTGTACTCCCACGGCGAAACTTGGGCGACTGAGCTACTAAAAGACATGCCAAAAACAAAGGCCACGCCAATACTCCGCGTGGCCCATTGCCAGAGACAGACGCCAAGCACGTGTGGTGGCGGGCTCTGCCCCGCAGATAGGAAAGCCCGTCCCCGCCCACTTACTTTCCCCCACCTCCGCCGGCGGAAGTCTGTTCCGCAACCGCCGGCTCTGAGGCCGGATGCTCCTGTCCCACTGGACGCACCTTCACCGTGCCAAGAATCTTCTCCAGCCGGGCGAACACTTCATCCCGATTGACGGGCTCGACGCCCTCCTTGGACCCATATCCGGCCGTGCCCAATCCGAGCACATATTCGTAGCAGGCTCCATTCTCGTAGTCATGATAGTACTGTGTCTCGATCTGCCGGGTCGCATTGCCCTCGAACTCCGAGGTCATCTCCATCTCCTTCAACGCATCGGGCGCGCCCACTTTCACCTTCTGTGCATCGATCGGCTCACCGTCTGGATTGCTCGTGTCCACGAAAGCGAAGTGCGGGCACTCCTCTTCTGGCAGGCTGCGGTTTACGTTCACGCTAAAGAAGCCGGATGCAAAGTCCGTTCCCGGATATAAATCGCCCGGCAGGGCTACGGTCGCGACCGGCACTCCTCCCGGATGCACGAAGTTCATCGGCACCACCTCCGTTCCGAGCGATTCAGGCTGTCCCTTTTCGCCCGAGGCCAGCGTAAACCTCCGTGGATATAAGAAAGAGACGCCCGAGTTCGGATCGCTATAGGTCACCTCAACCGCACGTTTCCTCGGCGATTTCTTTACCTTCGTTGTCGCCAGCGCAGTTGCGATGTCCTTAGTGGAGTTTGCGGCCACGGTCGCTTCGCTTCGCGCCACAACGCTTATGGGATGAGGCGCCGAAGTCTGGCTCGACTCTCCTCCCGCAGCCATCTTTGTCGATTGCTTCGAGCACGCGATTACCGCGAGGAGAATTCCCAGAATCGCGAAGCTCGCGATCATCGCGATCTTCTGCTCGCGCGACCAGGACGGCAGCACCGTCCTGGAAAATGTGTTATTACCTTCGGTCTTTCTTGTCTTCATCGGTTCAATCGTTGCCATGTTGTCACCTCCCTGCGGCGAACGCAGTTGACAGTGAGAAAGCAACGCAGCCTCCAACCGCGACCGGCCTGATTTTCTTCGAGTTAGCGCACCGGAAGCAGTTTGTCCCGTACCGGCAGCGACACAGCCGTGTCTGCCTTCCCACACTAAATCCCCACGATCTCAGAGCAATCGAAACCGGACAGATGCGCCTGTCCCAGGAAAAAGCAAGTGTCCTGGCAAGTCAGATCAAGGAGCGCTTGGCCTCAAAAGCAGGCCCCTCGCGCTGACCCAGGGAAATAGGTGGTGACGATGCGCGCAGTAAAGACCTTGTAGTGGCTCGTGTGGTGACGGAGCTTGGCCCCGTGTGCCGGGCATAGCCGCTCGAAATGGTCGCGTCCTGGTTCTAACTCTCGGTCAGCTCTCCTCCTCGAGCACTAATAGAACGCCGGCGAAAACCGACCAATTTGGAAGTGATGGCCCTCACATCCACGCCGAGGGAACTCCTGTTTCATGGCTGCAGCATTTCCAACTCCGGCACACGTTGCCACAAACGAGGAACAAAGGTGGGGGATCTGAGCGAGCACTTCTCGAAGGCCGAGTTTGCCTGCCACTGTTGCGGCGAACTGAGCCTCGAGGGCGGCCTCATTGAAGCCCTCGAGCAATTGCGGGCGCTCGCCGGAAAAGAGATCATCGTGCACGACGGCTACCGTTGCCCCACCCATAATCAAAAAGTTGGAGGCGTCCCTGATAGCGAACATACTCGCGGAATGGCTGCCGACATCGCCATCCCTGGACTCTCGCTCCAGCAGATGTACGAACTTGCCCTCCAGGTCCCCACATTTTGCAACGGTGGCATCGGAGCCTACGACAGTGTTTTTCTCCATTTGGATAACCGCCCTCACCCGGCGCGCTGGGCCCGGGTTCGCGGCCAATACGTAAGCATCCAGCACCTCGTGACCGCCCCAGTAAGTCTCCTGGCCAAAGTCCAGACCGGTTCGCAGCCCGCCTAAGCAGACGCGTAATCCAGTGCTTCGTGTCGTCTCGAATGCTGGACCTGAGCGAAGCAGACCAGTGCCTGACCCACTTTTGCTCCGCTACTCCGATGCAACAGTCGCGTGAAATCCCGCCATCCTCAAGGTCTTCACGATGTTGTCCTCATGGCCACGGACGGATGTTACTTGACTCCGTCACTACCCTCACTTTCAATGAGGATGCGTCTCCCCACGCAAATTCCTTTAACTCAGGGGATCACTTTGTCGAAACCACTTCAAACGGATTCAAACGACCAGCCTCGGGATCTTGCTTTCATACTGAAAGACGTTCCCCCCGGGTCATGGGTGGCCCTTTCCAATGACCGCGCTCATGTTGTCGGCGTTGGCATCTCGATGCGCGGTGCTGCCTACCAGGCGCAGTTACATGGCGAAGAAGATCCGGTCTTGATCCGGATGCCCTGGGGCGACGAGGCGATCGCCGCTACTGCCAAATAAGGAGTGAGGCTCATCCGTACCCTCGCAACCTCAGAAAAAACGAGGCGACCATAACTGCCCATCATCTGGCCAACTCTTTCCACGCTAAGTATTCCCTCGCCCGGACGTACACGCCCTTTAGGTAACCCTTGGTAATCGTCGGTAATCATTGGCCCGGCGAATACCAGCCTTACAATAACGTTACACCGCCCTCCCCGCAGGGGGATTGCGGTGTTCGTCCAGGGAACTCTTGATGGAGTCTGCCCCGCTGCTCCCGTTGTGGGCGGTTCTTGTGCTGGGTCGAGGTGGCTTGGGCGGTCGGGAATTAAGGCTGGAGTCCGTTAATTATGGCGTTTGGTTTTGGGTTTAACAAACAGAAGGCTCTCAGCGCCGCGGAAAAGTTTGTCCAACAGGGCAAGCTGCAGAATGCCATTGCTGAGTACGAGAAGGTCCGCAAGCACGACGATAAGGATCTGACGGTCGCCAATACTATTGGCGATCTCTACGCCCGCTCGGGCGACACCGTTAAAGCGATTCAGTGTTTCAAGTTGGTGGGCGACGCCTACGCCGCGCAGGGCTTCACGGTCAAGGGCATCGCCATGTACAAAAAGATCACCAAGCTGCAGCCCAGTGTCGATGGTTCCCTGAAGCTGGCCGAGCTCTACACCCAGCAGGGTTTGTTTAACGACGCCCGCGCGCAATATCTGCAGGTGGCGGACGACTTCATCAAAAGTGGCGATCTCGATCAGGCCGTGCGACTTTTCCAGAAGGTCCTCGAAATGGATCCGGAAAATGTGCCGATGCGCGTCAAGCTGGCCGAAGTTTACGTCAAGCTGAATAAGAAAAAAGAAGCCTGGGAAGTGTTCGGCGGCGCGGCGGAGTCGTTACGCGCCCGCGGATCCCTCGCGGCCGCGGAAGACATTTTGCAGCGCATGCTGGTCCTTGATCCGGGCAACAGCCACGTGTTGCTGATGCGCGGCAAGGCAGCGCAGGAGAGCGGCGACTGGAAAAGCGCCATCCAGTATCTGGAAAAAGCGGCGGACATCGACTCCCATCCCGAAGGCTTGCTCGCTCTCCTCAAAGCATATCTCGCTGGCGGAGACCTGGAGAAGTGCGCTCCCATTGCCGAGAAGCTGCTCACCGTCCATAACGATCCCGAGGGTCTGTTCGTGTACGCCGAGGGCGCGGCCCGGCTCGGTCATTACAGTCAGGCTCTGGAGACTTACACCCGCCACGCCGAACGCCTCTTGTCGACCGATTCGCCCAAACTTCTAACTAACCTCTATGCCCTGATCGGCCACCTGCGCGACGATAGCGGCGCCCTCGAGAAGCTGCTCGAACTGCTCAAGAAATCCGGAGACAGCACGCACGTCAACGAAGTAGCCGAGTTGCTCGCGCACGCTTCGGTCCGCGGCGGAAATCTCACCAAGGCCAGCGCCCTCTATCAGACACTCGCCAGCAACGAGCCGCAGAACTCGATGCACCTGCAGAACTATCAGCAAGTGGTCGAGCGTTTGAACACTTCGGACTCAGCCGCCCGCAGCATCACCGCCGAAGAAGGCGCGCTGATCGTTGAGGAACTCGAGGCGACCTCGCCTGCAATCGACCAGTCCTATCCTGATCACATTGCGATCGCATTGCGTTCCGCCTTGACCGATGCCGATCTCTTCATCTCCTACAACCTGCCCGACAAGGCCATAGTTCCTCTCATGGGAGCGCTCTCGCAGGCGCCGCGCGACGCGCGCGTGAACCAGCGCCTGGCTGCCTTGCATACCCGCTTTCAACATTTTTCCGAAGCAGCAGCTTGCTGCCAGACCCTCGCCGGCGTTTATCGCGATGCGGGTTATCCCGACGAGGCTGTGCGCTATGCGGAATTGGCGGGCCGTTACGAAAAGAGCGCCGGGGGCGGAACAGCCCCCATGGCGCCCGTTTTGGAAAGTGCTCCAGGTTCTGCCGCGTGGCCGATGACAGCGACGCCGGGCACCGACTCTTCCTCCACCAATCTCCATGCAACCCGGCCCGGGACTTCTTCGCATCCCGAATTTTCTGTCCAGGCCGCGGAGGCCTCCGCCGCCGCGGAGGCCCACGATCTTTCATCGGAATGGGAGAATGCGCTTTCCGTCGCCGAACCCGCCATTGCCGGAGAGGTCTCCACCCTTACCCCGCAGGGCGCGGGCAGCAACGTCGAGATCGCCGAGACCGTCGAAGAGATCCATTTCTACCTCGAGCACTTCATGACGGATCAGGCGCGCTCCGCTTTCGAAAAGCTCGAAGTGCTCACCCACGATCCCGTCATCCTCGATCCCGTCCGGGCCGCCATCGACTCGAGCGCCACCGCGCCTGCCGAGCCTGAGGTCGAGCTCGCCGAATTCGATATACCGGAGAGCGGTCTTTCCGATGGCGAACTTCCCGAGATTAATGCCGACGATCCTGAGACATTCCGGATCGAGATGCCGTCCCCGTCCTCGTCCGAGTCCGTCACCACTTCCGATCTGATGACGAATTCCGACTATGCGGACCACCAGGATGCCGCCACGTGCGCCGAACCAGTGCACCCCAGGTCCGCGCCGGGACTTGATGAACATCCGAAAGCCAACGAACTGACGGCGCTGGTCGCGGACCTCGAAGCCTCCATCGGAGATTCTTTCCCGGTAGCGCCTCCCGTGACTGACGCACCCACGGATAGAGAGCCCGCGCCTCATTCCGCACCCGTCGAGGTTTCGGCGCTTCCCCATCTCGCCGAGACAATACCCACCTCACCGACCCCGGCCGCACCGGTTGAGGAAAAACTTCCGGAAGTTACAACGCCTGTACTCCCAGCAGCCGCGTCTTTTGCGGCGGCCGCTGCAACATCGCCCGCGATCTCAGCAACTTTAGCAGGCGCTGCCGCTGCCGCTCCCGCTTCGATGACCTACACCTCGACTCCCATGCGCCACCTGGGCGCGGGTGCCGAAGCCCTCCATCCTTCCGATAGCGTCGACCTTTCGGAGATGTTCAGCGCGCTCCGGCAGGAACTCGAAGACGACGTCATTGTCGGCACCGACGATCCCGAGACGCACTACAACATGGGTGCGGCTTTCCGCGAAATGGGGTTGCTCGACGAGGCGATCGCCGAGTTGCAAACGGTATGCATCGCGATCGAACAGGGACGCCCCTTTGCCCAGGTCATCCAGACCTACACCTGGCTCGCCCAATGCTTCCTCGATAAAGGAGTGCCCGAGGCCGCCATTCGCTGGTACGAAAAAGCTCTCACGATACCCGGCATCGACAACGATACCCGCCTCGCCATCAACTACGAGCTCGGCGGGGCCTGCGAACGCGCCCAGGATAAGCCCGCGGCCCTCCGGCATTTCACTTACGTCTACGGTGCCAACATCGATTACCGCGACGTTGCCGAGCGCATACAGGCCTTGAAGTCGTAGAATGCAGCAGTGGGTCTGGCAGCATGCGCAGTGGATGGATCGGTGGATGAAAACGAATCCCGCGCTCGTATCCGCATCATCATGGTACGGCAATCCCCACGACGACGCGTGCAATGATTTCTGATCCTAAACTCCCTTTTAACAACGTGCCCACGACTGTCGAAACCGCGGCTGACCCTTCCGCTGCACCGCTCGCCGGAGCGGTGCCACCACCGCCCGCAACCATCCCCCCGCAACGCTTGTTTGCCGCGCACCTGTGGCTTCGTCGTGTAGGAGTGCTCCTTTTCGTTTTTCTCTGTGCGACTTTCGGCGTGATGCTGATGATCGTCCCCTGGCGTCCGGAGTGGTCCGACAATCCTCTTCTTCTCTCCTATCCCGCGCTGCGCGCTCTGGTGGGAAGCGGCTTCGTCCGCGGCGTGGTCACCGGCCTCGGCCTCATCAACGTCTGGATCGGTTTCTGGGAAGCCCTGCGATACCGCGAAGACTAGCATCGATTCCACCCGCAACCGGGAAGGCACGAAGCCATTCTCCGTAAACACAATTTATGAGACAGTTCTACTAAGCTGCCGCGACCAATGTGGCGTCCGAGCCGTACAACAGGCAATCGAACTATGACCGAACCAAAACTTAAGCCCGCTCCGCTGGCGTATCAGAACCAGCCCTTCCTCAACAGTCCCGAGGGCCGAATTCTGCGCCTGCTCTCCGAATACAGCGAGCCCCTCGCGCGCTTCCGCCGTGAACAGATTCAGGACACAGTGGTGTTCTTCGGTTCCGCTCGCGTGCAAAGCCGCAGCTCCGCCGAAAAAAATCTGGACGGTATCCGCGACAACGGTGACAAAGTCGCCGCCTCCCAACAGGCATCGGACATGAAGCGCGCCGAAGCCGCCGTCGACATGGCTCGCTACTACGAGGATGCACGCCGCCTCGCCTATCTGCTCACGACCTGGTCCGCCCACATTCCCGCGCGCCGCCACCGCTTTGTAGTCACCACCGGCGGAGGCCCTGGAATCATGGAAGCCGCCAACTTGGGCGCCCATGAAGCCGGAGGCAAGACCATCGGCCTCAACATCAATTTGCCCTTTGAGCAGTTTCCCAATCCCTACATCACGCCTTCGCTGAACTTCGAGTTTCACTATTTCTTCATGCGTAAGTTCTGGTTCGCCTACTTGGCGAAAGGGCTGGTAATTTTTCCGGGAGGCTTCGGCACACTCGACGAACTTTTCGAAATCCTGACCCTCGCCCAGACTGAAAAGCTCGCCAAGAAAATTGTCGTCGTTATCTATGGCAGCGAGTACTGGAAGAAGATCATCAACTTCCAGGCCATGGTTGATGTAGGCGTCATCGCGCCGCAGGATCTCGAACTCTTCAAGATCTCCGATTCTCCCGAAGAAAGTTTCGAGTTCCTGAAGGAAGGCCTCACCAGGTACCATCTGGGCACCCCGCAACCAAAGCGTGGAGGCGACACCGCGATCCCCGAAATCGCAAAAACACGGCCGTAAAGTCGAGTTGTAAGGAACCACCTTCGAGCGGAGAATCCTGGGGCCTCCTGCCGGCGAGGGATGCCCCGTGCGGCAGAGATGCCCGATGCCCCATGGCTACCCTTGACCCCCCGGGCAAGCTCTCTGCCTACACGATGCAAGAGTCTGAGGAAAACCTGCTCACCCTGCGACTTCCGCATCTCCATCCCCGTATAGATTTTTGCGAGCGCATGTCAGGAAGTCGGCGTACTGACTTGATCGGTGAGACTTGCATGGGCAAGTACGAGAAATGTAAACCGCAAATGAAAAGCAGCGTTCGCAACGACTGCATGCGTCAAATCATAGTAGGCTAAAAAGCAGGCTGAAAGCCTATGGCGCACCGCTGTGTCCTCTACTACATCACCGACCGCAGCCAGTTCCCTGGCGACGAGTCCGCCCGCCGCCGCGCCCTGCTCGAAAAGATTGCCGAAGCCGCAAGCGCCGCCGTCGACTACATCCAACTGCGCGAAAAAGATTTGCAAGCGCGCAAACTCGAGAATCTGGCAAGAGAAGCGGCGCGCCTCATCGAAGAAAGACGCCCAACGAATAAAGAACATAGCGGAACGACTAGCCTTCTGATCAACTCCCGCACGGATGTCGCCTTGGCAGTTCATGCCCAAGGCGTCCACCTGCCGGCGAACGATATCTCACCCAGCGAAGTGCGCCAGATCGTCAATCGATCTGGGCAGCAACCGCACAAGTTCGTGATCGGTGTCTCCTGCCACGCCACGTCGGATGTTACCCAAGCCGAATCCGGAGGCGCCGACTTCGCCGTGTTCGGGCCGGTCTTCGAGAAAAGCCACGCCCCTGAGATCCAGCCCAAAACCTGGGCCGAGCTCCGCGAGGCCTGCACCGCCAGGATCCCCGTACTTGCGCTGGGAGGAATCACCCTTTCGAATGCCGCGCCCTGCCTGGCAGCCGGAGCCGCCGGCATCGCCGCCATCCGTCTTTTTCAAGAGAATAAAATCGAAGAAGTTGTTCGCGCACTTCGGAGACTTTAATCGATGGATGGTGGCGCAATTTTCATGCACAGTGCCGCGGGCGACGATATCAGCCTCACGCTCGCCCGCATCCCTGCCGGGTGGTTTCTCATGGGATCGGATGCCGGCCAGGACAACGAAAAGCCAGTTCACCGCGTCTGGGTCGACGAATTCCGGCTCTCGGCATTCCAGGTAACGAACGCGGAATACGAGCGCTTCACTAAAGCTACCGCGACTGCCGCCGCTCCCTTCATGAACGACCGTGCGCTCAACTCGCCCCAGCAGCCGGTCGTAGGGGTGTCATGGCCCGACGCAACCCGTTATTGTGAGTGGTTGACCGCCGAGACCGGAACAAAATTTCGTCTGCCCACTGAAGCCGAGTGGGAACGGGCTGCTCGCGGAGGCCGCGAAAACGCGCTCTTTCCCTGGGGAGATGCTTCTCCGCAATCCCTGCCCGAATATGCCAAGCGCTGCGCCCGACATTGGAAAACCGGCCCGGAACTCGTAGGCCAGGGCGAGCCCAACGGATACGGCCTCTACAATATGTGCGACAACGTACATGAGTGGTGCAGTGACTGGTACTCCCCCGATTACTACGCAATTTCGCCCGAGCGAAATCCGCAAGGCCCCGAATCGGGCGACCGCCGAGCCTCTCGCGGAGGCTCCTGGCGCCACCACATAAAAGTGTCGCGCTGCGCAGGCCGCTCCAGCATCCCACCCGACTTTCACTATGCCGACTATGGCTTCCGAGTCGCCTGCGAACCACCATCACAGGAATAGAGTTCAGCTCGTGAAGGTAGCGCCGGCGCCCCGCCGGCAGTCCCGAGGGTGCCCGGTCCTCGGTCCATCCAACTGGAACGCAACCCAACAAACCGCCAACCGAGGTAAGATTCCAGAAGTAAGATTGCAGTCGTGAAGATTCCCAATGTTTCACCTAAAGGATCGATCCACTTCAGCAATCTGACTTCTAACTTCTGACTTGGCTCTGAACTCATGACCGATCTCGCCGCGCACTATCTGGAAGAAATCCGCCGTCAATTTCGCGGTCACAAGCGCATGGCTGACGCAGCCATGGCCCAACTCGAAGACAAGGATTTCTTTACGACCATCGATCCCGAATCGAATTCGGTCGCCATCCTCGTCAAGCACATTGCCGGAAACGCGCGCTCGCGCTTCACCGACTTCCTCACCACGGATGGAGAAAAACCCGACCGCTTTCGCGACCAGGAATTCGAA
>Ga0187847_10001517_pt1 | contig 20605 bp, 31 predicted proteins | sample June2016WEW_4_10_FD_132458 | JGI IMG/M metagenome (GOLD analysis project Ga0187847, IMG submission 132458) | Peatland microbial communities from SPRUCE experiment site at the Marcell Experimental Forest, Minnesota, USA - June2016WEW_4_10 | ecosystem: Environmental > Terrestrial > Soil >...
ATGCAGCAGTTGGGTGGGGTGAGCATTGTTCTCCTCTTTCAGGTTTCCTGAAACTAAGTCAGCGCATCTGAAGTTCTTTCCTCTTAGCGACCACATCCCCAACCTTTAGGAGGTTGATATGTTTGCACGCAATGTATGTTTTCGGCTGAAATCGAACACGCATTCTGACTATACCCGGACTTTTGAAAATGAAATTCTGCCCTTACTGCGCAAGCAGAAAGGATTTAAAGAAGAGCTCACGCTGTCAAACCCCAACAGCCAAGACGCAGTTGCGATCAGTCTGTGGGACAGCAAAGCTAATGCCGATGCTTACAACACGAATCAGTACCCAGAAAATGTCTGTCATATGGCAACCTAAGGGCGCTGGTTCAAACGGCAAAGGCGGGAACTTTTGATTGAAACACTCTGCGCCGTCTTCCCAGACCACCGTCAAGCGATAAAAAAGGGCGGCCCTTCTAACGAGGCTGCCCGTATGACGAACGAATCGAGCGAAGCGACGTACCTTAGGACGCCGCCGCAAAGGTTGCGGGAACGTCATTTGCTTCGTTGTCGTCCGTATCCTGCACAAGTAGTTTGACGTCGATATAGTGATCGAGGCTGTGCTCATCTCCCGAGTCATACGTGGTAACTGACGGCTGGGAAACAGTCTGCTTCGGACGAGACAAATTCGGTGCGATCAAGTCGGCCATAGGACGTTCATTTCCATTGGTTTCGAGTACACCGCTTCACCTCAGTAACGAAGCTGTCGGCACCAACTAAGGCACTTAGACTGCGACAAGGGTATGGAGGGTCGAGGCGACGGTTTCAAATGTCTGGACCTTCGGCGTTCCGTCGATCATTTTTGCAAGTATTCGCAACAGCGATATTCCAGGGCATAACAGCCTCCAGTTCAACGATGCGATAGCGATCAAACCAGTAATTTCCTTCCTGGCGCGTAAGAACGGGTGCTATTCTCCTTCCAATTCAGATTTCCGTCAATCTGAAACGATTTCCAACGCTAGCGAGAGGATTTTAGAGGCCTCCCGGCAGAAGTCGGCGTGTTGGGGGTGTCTCCCCAAGGTTTGCCCCAATTCTGATTTCGCTTTATTCGGACCTTATTCATCCGATAATTTTAGCTGACGACACGTGTGCGAAAGAAACGGAAGTCGTTTTGGAGAAGCGGAATGTTCGAGCCTGAGCCAGGAAAATTTTGGGAATTGCTAGTGATCCAAAACAAAAGCGTATCGGGTGTATATTTTTGTGCATGTCCCAGATTGTCTTAGCTTCGTCGTACTTGTGGGCTTGATTTGGCTCGTTCAAGTTGGCTATGACCTGAAAAAAGAAGCGGAAACCGTGAACTTGGGCGCTTTTCATTAAGCCCTAGCAAATCCCCAGTTATCAAAGTTCTTGGGTGCTTCCTTGTTGAGGTTGGCAAGCTTGGGGCGAACGATGCCACTCGGATAGTTGGAACACGGGCACCCTCATTCTCTACTGGGTCCGAGCAAACAAAAAAACTAGAATCAGGCTTCATCCTAGTTTGTCGATAATCTTTTTCAGTTGCTCCGTCAGAGTCCTTGTGACCTCGCAGAGTTGAACCAGACTGCCTCTCTGAAATTCAAGGTCGGTTTTTGTCAAATCTTCGGAAAGGGCTTGGCAAAGCTGGTAGGCGGTGCGAATACGTTCTCCGGCGAGGAGCGAGAGAACGCTGGTGGAGTCCTGATCGGTTTCCTTGCGAACGACATACTGCTGAGCAGCCCACGCAGTGTTCCTGACTCGATTCAGAGCGTCCCGGAAATCCGCCAGCACATTAGGGTCTACCTCGTTGGTGAGCAATAGATCGTGAAGTCCCAGAAGCTCAAAGATGCCTTTTTCCAACTGCGACCGAACAGCTGGATCACTAACTCGGGGCTGGGTTGCCGGGGGTTGTGGAGTTGAAGGAACGGAGGAACCGTTTTCTCTTTTCACCTTACGCACAGGCGCTGCCTTGCGTTCTGCGATTCGAGACGAACTCCGGGCTCCCATTGCGTCTACTAGTTTGGACATACACCATTGTAGGAAGAATTCCTGGGCGAACTTTGCACGGAAGGTCATTTTGGAAGGCTGTCCGTTTTCTAGCCAAAAGCTGCATTCAACACGTTTTCGGTAGCCCTCGTCAGTTTGGTCGTCAAGGTGAAAAGAAATAGTTGAATTGCGCACCGCACGCAAAGGCCGATTCGGGACAGCAACCTTGGTAACCTACATCCTGCAGCTCCAGCAAGGGCACAATTTCTGTACTGGACAACTGCTTTGACCACATGCCAAGAAAGCAGCTTAGATGATTAGCTTCGTATTCATCTTCATGGGAGTTGTGACTGCTCTGGCGGTAGCCGCTGTCGCTATATTAGCGAAGGCATACTCAGGTGAACCCAAAAGGGCAGAAAAATGGGAGAAAGGAGAAATCATCAAGCAGCTCGTGGCACTATCTGAGCGCGAAAACAACACTTCGAGAATCGCTTCTCCCCCCGCCAGAAGGCTGCCGCTTGTGCCTACTTCCGCCACACGCAGTGACACGTTGAGAAAGTGCACGTATCGGAAGCCCAATTCTAAGCTGAGCTGCTCCCCCATGAACCCGAAATCTCATATCCCACTCAGACCAAACCTAACGGATGCCGAGATCGAAGAGCGAATCCGCCAGCGCGCTTATGAGTTGTGTCAAGAACGTGGCGGCGTCGATGGAGACCAAACGGATGACTGGCTGCGAGCAAAGGAGGAAGTGTTGAGCTCCAAAGGCAAAGGAGCCACGACCTCATCTTAACCAGTTCCCATGCTCTTCTCGGCCGACCAAAACGAAAGCGCCCCAGACTCAATGAGTCACGGGACGCCCGTCGAACAGCCCTCCCCCGAAGTCTGCTCACCACCAGCCTACGTTCTGATCTGTGCCGTGGGTATGGCTCCGACGGGCTACTCGCAGAAATTGATGATAGTCGAGAGTCCGTTCACCCGGACGAACTAGCAAACTTCACCGACTCTCAATCTCCGAATTATCTCGTCGTATAGTTCTAGCACTTGAGCAGGAAATGCTTGATTCGCCGCCTCCTGAGTGGCCCTCTCGGCAAACACTTCCGTCTGCCTATTTAAGACGCCATCGAATCCATCATGATCCATGTGTCTCAATGTATCGCGCAAAATCGACAACTCGGTCGTCAGTGTGGATACGGCCAGATGCAGGTTCTTATTCTGATCGGCCAAAGCAATCAGCACGTCCCTCAAAGCGTTCTCGTTAATCATGCGATCACTTCTCCTAGTTGCCAACGCGCTGCTCATAAAGCTCGTAAACGTCGATTGGGGTCAGGATGGTCGGCGCATCTGCCTTCGGTGCGAGTATCAGTGGCTTTTTCTCGATCTCGTCGGGATGATCTGCCCTTTTTTCCAGTTGTTCAGTCTGCCGTTCTTGTTTGTCCCCTTCAGTTCTACACGGCATCACCATCACAGACGGCGAGTAGTTTTGCCGTTTTCCTGCCTAAAGATGTCGCATTGTGCCTACGCATTCGATTACTCCCGTAGCCCGCCCGTCTCAAGCCGGAAAAAAGTAAGTCGGCGTCTTAGTCGAGGCAAGGTGTTAATTATGCTCCTGCTGCGCGACTGTCATACTTAAAATGTGTCGCTGGGCCCTGCCCGTCTGGCCCTGGTTCCCCTGTCTTTGTTTCAAACCTTGCAAGAAGTGTGGGCCGGATTGTGGGTTGGCATCTTTCGAGGGCTCCCTGCTAAGCCATTGGTCGAAATCACAAACAAACGCCGCCTCGAACTCCTGACTTCTACCGTGTCAAATTAGCCCGGATAGGTTTTACAACGACTTAGAAGACCCGCGGGGACTGCCAAAGTACGCGGAAGTCGTACAAGACATCGCATTTTGTGGGTTGGGTTGTGGGTTGGAAAAATTCGGCCTGCGCGACACTCGGACTTACAAGCAGAAGCCTCCGTCTTAACTGCTTGGCGGCCATACCCTGATCTCCGGTGCAACAACCAACGGAGGAGGGACAATGCGCGTGCGCTATCAGCAAGGATATCTACGACTCGGTCGTCGGAAGAATGGACCTGATTGTTGGGAATTTCTTTGGTGGGACAATGAACCTACCGGAAAACCGGTTCGTCGCAAAGCCGTGATTGGCAACATCCAGCAGATGTCGCAGGTGGCCTGATTCACTTGCTGCTGGTGGTTGCGCTCGTAGTGCTGGTCATTAATCTTGTCAGCGGGCGCCGCGTCGCTTAGGCGGTCGCTTTGTTATTGGAGGATCGAAATCCAATAACCGGCGCTCGCATCAGTTGCCCAACTAATCGTGCAGAACCACGCTCAACAGGGAACTGTGGACCTGCAAAGCGCCTTCCGGTCCACCAGAGTAATCGACAAAACCTAGCTTCCTGAACCGGTTCATAAAAAAACTGACCCGCGAACGAGTGGTTCCAACCATTTCGGCCAAACTCTCCTGACTGATTTTGGGAACCACAGTCTCAGGCACACCGTCCTTACCAAAACGAGCGAGCAAAAGAAGTATCCGAGCTAGCCGCTTCTCGCTGGAGTTAAATAACTGGTCAACCAGGTCCTCTTCATAGCGAACGTTCCGCACCAGAAGATACGCTACAAACAGCTCTGAAAACGCCCGTTCGCGATGCAGAGCATTCATCATCGCTTTCTTATCGATCCGTTGAATCTCGCAGTCCGTCATGGCCGATGCGGAACCCATCCGGAGAGCCTGGCCTGCCAGTGCCCCCTCGCCAAAGAAATTCGTCGCTCCGAGCAGGCCGAGGGTAGCTTCACGGCCGGTCTTGGAGACAACCGTGAGCTTCACTTTGCCTTTTTGAATATAGAAGACCGCTTCCGCCGCATCCCCCTGCGCGAAGATAACTTGCTTCTTGGCGAAGGTCAGGTTCTTCCTGCCCTCGCCAATGGTTGCGAGGAAAGTGCTGGGATTGAAATCGCGGCTCTTTTTACTTGGTACAGCCGGAGAACCCATTCCCCATTGTATTACCAAGTATTACCAAGAAGTGTTCGCTGCCGTACATCTTGCCCGAGGAGCTTCTGGCCCGATGTGTGAACCTTCGAAAGTGAGCCATTCTGCACAGTATTCCGAAAGAAGATGGATGAGTCTTGAAGCATCGAGGGGAAGCAGGCTCGTCAAACCAGGCAGTCTGCGTCTCCTCCACGCAAGAGGCTCACCACTCCGAGGAGTGGGTTCGCGGAAGGAGTATTCAATGCCACAAGACGTTCAAGTCGGAACGATCCTGATGTCGCAATGGCCGGCGCTCTTTGATTTGGAAAGCGAGCCCTACTCGGGACAATTTAGCGTCGTCAAAGGTCTCGACGGCTTCGCGCTTGATCGCAAGATTCGCGCGGCGGGATGGAATTTCTTTTTCATTGCGTCGCAAGTGAAGACAATGTTTCTTGGCGCTCCTCGGGCGGAGAATATAAAAAACGCCCTGGATCGAATCTTAGGCAAAGTAAGTGAGCAACACTACAACGGCCTTGAAGTAACCGGAATCGTCAGCGAACACTTTCTGGGCGTGCCCTATGTCACGATTTCGGCGCATCCGCGTCATCTCCAACAAAACTGCTATTTGGATAGCAGCGAGGCTCGGCGATCATTAGCATCTGGTCAAAATTGCAAATCACCATCCCGAATGCTTCGCCAGACTTCTCGGGAGAACGGCGTAGCCATCCCGTCAGTTGCTGATTGAGGAGCGTTGGCCCGGCCGTGATCCACTACTTCTCGCGATCTTCCCGGACGCCGCAGATGCGCCGAAGCTTGAGACCTCAGCTTGTTCCGACGCTGAGCTGGCTTCACATTCAGTACGAAGTGGACAGTTGCCAATAGGAAATGAGGCCCGTCAGAATTGACGACGAGCGCGTCCACGGACTTCAGAGCGTCGACGGGTAATTCGATGTGATCGACCACCATGACAATGGGAACCTCGGGCCGGACACGCTTGATCTCATCGGCGATGGTTACACCGTCCGTGAGGCCAAGGTGGTATTCGAGAACAACGGCATCCACTGGCCTCGACATGAAAATCCGCAGACCATCGGAACCCGTGGTAGCAGTTGCCAGCTCATAACCGTGTTCCGTCAGCAGCCTCAATTGAGCCGGATCTCGGTGTATGCACAGCAGAGTGCGGTTGGTAGCCATACGGCATATATACAAGCAGGCTTCCAACAGTTCTGTTCAAAATTGCTCAAGCTAAGAACCTAACGAAAAGGCTGCTAAAACCGCTTGCGCAAACGATGAACTTATACGGCTTGCTGACGGTGAGGAGAGATGCTCCCCTCTATCGCAACTCTGTCAGTCCTTTTCAGCCGCCACACTGCGCGCTGGATGCGGCTCGGTGCGCGGCAGGCCGGTGTTAAGTTCGCACTTCTCTTTCGGCTTGGCTCCGCAAGTGGGGCAACGGACACCCAGGGCTTGTTCATTTACCGCTTTCATGACCATACGATGCAAGATTGTCCGGGAATAAACTGGTCAATTGTGATCATTAGCTTCTCTCATCGAATCACGAAAGATTGTGCACCTGGGCACGAGCGGTCAATTTTGACCAGTCCGCAAGTCCGTCTTCGTTAAATACTGACAAGAGACAACTGTAAAGATGGGCCGAAGCTATCGACTGGAACTGAGCGATCAGTCATCAGGTCTTAACCAGCCCCCATTTTCGCTCGGGTCCATCTGAAAAGTAGCCTCTTTCAACAATCTGTACTTTAAGAAAGTGAGGGACCAATGGCGTTGCCAATCACTGTGTTTCCGGATGGATTGTTGGAAGTCGTTCCCTCGCGGCGCCTTGTAGCGGAGGCTTTTGCGACCCGTCCAAGATTGCAAGCCAAGCCATCTCTACCGACTCGAATCGCGGTCATCGGAAATTATCTTCCGCGGCAATGCGGGATCGCGACGTTTACGACCGACCTGTGCGCGGCTATATCCGCTGAGTACGGGAATACTCGATTGTTGGCTTTGCCTATTAACGACACACAACAAGGATACGACTATCCTCCGCGGGTGCGATGGTCGCTCGCCCAGGACGATGTGAAATCGTATCAGGACGCGGCTGAATTCCTGAACTTCAACAATATCGACATGGTTTGCCTCCAGCATGAATATGGAATCTTCGGCGGACCCGCCGGAAGCCATATTCTGCACCTGCTGCGTGGCTTAAAGATGCCCGTGGTGACCACTTTACATACAGTTCTGCGCGAGCCGAATCCCGACCAACTCAGGGTCATGGACGAGATCGCGGAGCTTTCGGATCGCCTCATCGTGATGAGCCAGCTCTCGTCTCAGTTCTTGCAGGAAATCTTCAAAGTGCCGGGCAGCAAGATTGACATGGTTCCCCACGGCGTTCCGGACTTTCCATTTCTCGATCCCAATTTTTACAAGGATCGCTTTGGCGTTGAAGGAAAAGCGGTGTTGCTCACCTTTGGCCTGTTATCGCCCAACAAGGGAATCGAGAACGTCATTCAAGCCCTGCCGCAGATTCTATCCAGACACAAGAACGTGATGTACATCGTTGCCGGCGCAACGCACCCCCACGTCCTCCGTCGCGAAGGAGATAAATATCGCAGCAGCCTGCAGGCCTTGGCGAAAGAAATGGGAGTGGAGTCAAACGTAATCTTCTATGACCGGTTTGCCAGCCCGGAGGAAATGGCCGAGTTCATAGGCGCCGCCGATATCTACATCACTCCTTACCGCCATGAGGCGCAGGTGGTTTCAGGGACGCTCGCGTATGCGTTGGGAGCGGGCAAAGCGATCATCTCAACTCCGTATTGGCACGCCATTGAGTTGCTGGACGACCGCCGCGGCGCACTCGTGCCTTTCCAAAATCCCGACGCTATAGCACACAAGACAATCGAACTCCTGGATACGCCCGCAATCCGCCACGCTATGCGTAAACGCGCGTATCTTTTCGCGCGCGACATGGTCTGGCAGAGAGTCGCGCAAGGTTACATGGAAAGCTTTGCCCGAGTTCGGAGCGACCGCTTGGAAACCCCACGCGTACAGTTCTCCGCTCACGCCATTCCCAAAGCGCTCGATCAACTGCCGGAATTAAACCTCAGCCATCTACAGGAGCTGACCGACGACACGGGAATACTGCAGCACGCAATCTTTACCATACCCAATCGAGGCGAGGGCCACACCACCGACGATAACGCGCGGGCTCTGACCTTCGCTGTGATGCTGGAGCAACTGATCAAAGAAAGCCGGGAGAAAGACGGGCGGGAGAAAATAGATCCGTTGGCTCCAAGTTTCTCCAGTCGCTATTTGTCATTTCTGGAACACGCGTTTAATCCAGCGAACCGCCGCTTCAGAAATTTTCTCGGCTATGATCGCCGTTGGAACGAAGCCGCCGGCTCTGAAGACTGTCATGGACGGGCATTGTGGGCGCTGGGAACGGTTCTCGGCCGGTCTGAAGGCCGAGGGTTGAGATCTGCGGCCGGGCGTTTGTTCGAGTTCTCCCTCCCCGTGGCGGTGGAATTCAACAGCCCTCGCGCCTGGGCCTATACCCTGCTTGGAATTCAGGAGTATCTGAATTCGTATCCGGGAGATCGCGACGCACAAAATGTCCGATTCGTACTCAGCCGGCGATTATTCGAAATGTATAAATCCATTCGCAAGCCGGACTGGAAATGGTTTGAGAATGTGGTTGCTTACGGCAACGCGAGATTGCCCCAGGCAATGCTGGCCGTGGGCTCCGCCTGTTCGGACGATCAGATGGTCTCGGCCGGCCTCGAAGCGTTGGACTGGCTCCTGAATGCGCAGCATTGCGAAACCAACCACCATTTTGTGCCCATCGGTTCGCAAGGCTTCTATCACCAAAATGGTGAGAAGGCGCGCTTCGATCAACAGCCGATTGAGGCCGCTGGTGCGGTATCGGCCTGTCTCGAAGCGCATCGCATAACCGGCGACGACCGCTGGCGCGGCGAAGCGTGGTCGGCTTTCAACTGGTTCCTGGGCGACAACGATCTGCAGCTTCCTCTTTATGATTCCGTCAGCGGCGGCTGCCGCGACGGATTGCACCCGGACCGCGCCAACGAGAACCAGGGCGCGGAATCAACGCTGTCGTTCCTGATGGCACTCCTGGACATGCACTCACTGCCAGTATCTGAAAGGCCTGAAAACCCGTTATGACTGCTCCCGAAACAACTCTCATAAACGTTGAAAGCACGCACTACCCGTCACTTCTTCTCCGCCACCCCAGCAATCCCATCCTTACGCGCAAGAATTGGCCGTACTCCATCAACAGCGTGTTTAATGCGGGCGCAACCTTATTGCCGGACGGAACCACTCTGCTTCTGTGCCGCGTCGAAGACCGCCGCGGCCTGTCGCATCTTTGCGCCGCGCGCTCGCGAAATGGCGTCGATGGATGGGAGATCGATCGCGAGCCGACGTTGATGCCGAATGCGAAGCAGTATCCGGAAGAAATCTGGGGTATTGAAGACCCTCGCATCACGTTTGTGCCCGAATTGCAACAATATGTGATCACCTACACCTCCTATTCACGCGGTGGCCCCGGAGTTTCTCTAGCCCTGACCAAAGATTTTCGAACCTTTGAGCGCTACGGCGTGATCATGCCCCCGGACGACAAAGACTCGGCTCTTCTGCCTCGGAGAATTGACGGATGCTGGGCGTTAATCCACCGTCCGATGACACCACTCGGAGCCCATATGTGGATTTCTTACTCTCCCGACCTGCGCTATTGGGGCAGGCACAGGCTCATGCTGGAAGCGCGAAAAGGCGCCTGGTGGGATGCGAACAAAATCGGGTTGTCTCCCCCGCCCATCGAAACCTCCAGAGGATGGCTTGTGTTCTACCATGGCGTCCGGCACACCCCTTCGGGATGTCTCTATCGTTTGGGCCTGGCGCTTTTTGATCTCGAGAATCCAGAGAAGTGTCTGCTGCGAGGAGACTCGTGGATCTTTGGACCGGAAGCTTCATACGAGCGCCATGGCGACGTCGACGATGTGGTGTTCCCATGCGGGTACACGATGGATCCCGATGGTGACACCATCAATATCTACTACGGAGCCGCCGATTGTGCGATTGCTCTGGCGCGAGCTAGCGTGCGCTCGCTGCTTAGCTGGCTGGACTCCAATGGAAGTTGCGAACGGCGGCAGAGAGTGGCGGATCTGTGAACTCTCTGTTCGCAGTTCTCCATTTTGTCTTTGGATGCCGTCACCGCAGGAAAAGTGGTGTGTTTACCATCAAGAAGCGGACCTATCGGGTTTGTTTAAAATGTGGAAAGGAATTTGACTATTCATGGGCCCGGATGCGCTCCATTTGAATGTGAGCTATCTTGCTCAGACACGATATCCCGATGCTGTCATTGTTATCCTACTGGTTGTGTAGACAAAGCTGCGGACGCTGATTCGTAGCTGTAGTTCCTGGTTCGCAGCGGGCGGGGTCCCGCATTAAGTCACAGCAAGCGAACACATCCAGCCAATCGGCATTCTTCATCCGTGTGTGCGCAGCAAACCGCGCGGCAGGCACGATTTTCGACCCTAGAATCTCGCAACATTTGAAATCAGTTCAACGCCTCCTGGCGGATGGGAGGCGATAGCCCGCGCACCTTAGCTTTCAAACAACCGCTCTCGAAACATGGAAGGTCAAAGATTATGCCTCTAGTTCAACTGCTCGAAGTTCTCATTGTGGTGGGTGTTCTTCTGTGGCTGGTGAATCGCTTCATTCCCATGCAAGGACAAATCAAGTCAATCTTGAACGGCGTCGTGGTCATCGCTGTAGTACTTTGGCTGCTAAACATTTTTGGGCTCTTCCATTCAATTTCCCGGATCCACATTGGCACCTAAGGGATCATGCCGGGAATTATCCAACAAGACTGACCGCATCGAGACAAGATCGATCAGACGCAAGACGCAGTTATTCGCAAGGAGATGCTTTGAAAACTAAACTGGTGTTAACAGTCGGAATCGTCCTTACTGTGAGCGCATTCGCTCAAAATGTTACTCAAACAACCATAGCCGTCGAGCCCCGAAATCCGACGCCGATATTCCGAGTGAACGTCGTCAGCCGCAGCGCGCAGGCGGTCAACTACGAACATCGCAGCGGGTCTTCCAGACTCGACTTCGCGGGCACGGACTTGATGCCCTCAGCGAACGGTGAAGCGAAAGTAAACAGCAAGCGGGGATCCATTGAGATCGACGCAGAATTTGGCGACTTGCGGAGACCGACAACTTTCGGCAACGAATATCTGACCTACGTTTTGTGGGCGATTTCTCCCGAAGGCCGCGCCGTGAACCTCGGCGAGGTATTAGTCGGCGACAACCATCGCAGCAAGGTGCGCGTAACCACCGACCTTCAGGCTTTTGCGCTGATCGTTACGGCGGAACCTTATTACGCAGTGCGCCAACCCAGTAATGCTGTCGTGCTTGAGAATGTGGTTCGCGAGAGCACCAAGGGAACAACGGAAGCGGTGAATGCAAAGTACGAGCTAATGGAGCGCGGTGGCTATATTCCCACCGGTTACACTTTCGACCCTGTCGTTCTGAATGCCAGGTTGCCGCTCGAATTCTTCGAAGCGCGCAATGCGCTGCGGATCGCTCAATCAGAGGGAGCCGAACAGTATGCCCCAGATAGCTATCAACATGCTGTCCAGTTGATGAATAATGCCGACGAATATGCGACAAGAAAACACGTCGACAACAAGCCGCTGATCGCAGTCTCCCGCGAGGCAGTGCAAACTTCTGAAGATGCCCGCGAAATAGCAGTCAAGAAACTGGACGAGATACGCCTGGCCAACGAACGTCAGGCATCCAGCGACGCGCAAGCGCGATCGCAGGCAGAAACCGACATTGCAATTCGGCAGAAAAATCAAGCCCAGTCCGACGAAGCAACTGCGCGAAGCGAAGCACTTGATGCACAAAATGCGACTGCGCAGGCCAAAGCCGATATGGCAGCCAGCGCGGCTTCGTCGGCAAATGCAGTCTCCGCGGCGCAAGCCGATGCGGCACAGTCCCGCTTAGCTGCACAGGAAGCCCAGCAAGGCCAGCAACAGGCGGAGACCGACAAAGCCGCCATGAGAACCCGATTGTCGGAGCAGTTGAATTCCATTCTTCAAACCCGCGATAGCGCTCGTGGCCTCATCGTCAGCATGTCCGATGTTTTGTTTGACACCGGAAAATACTCGTTAAAGCCGGGCGCGAGAGAGAAGTTGGCAAAAGTCGCCGGCATTCTGCTTGCCTACCCCGGACTCGACATCGAAGTCGGCGGCTACACAGACAACGTCGGAAGCGACGTCATGAATCAGGCGCTCTCTGAGAATCGTGCCGGATCGGTTCGCGACTACCTCGTACAGGAAGGCGTGGCGACGAATTCGGTTTCGGCCCGAGGCTTCGGCAACACTTTGCCAGTAGCCTCGAACGAGAACTCCTCCGGACGGCAGCAGAACCGGAGAGTGGAACTTCTAGTCTCTGGCGAAGCCATCGGTAGCCCGGTGAACGCGACCACAGGAAGCTTGCAGTAGGGCAGCGCAAGCTGCATAACGAAACTCAAAATCACGGAGGCAACACTTATGAAGCTAGTTACAGTGATCGGCACAGCAGTTCTATCTTTGGCGCTAGGACTTGCAGCTCCGGCGTCCGCACAGGAGCAGCACGAGAAGGAAGACCAGAAAGCTGGATCTGCCACCCACGAAGAGAAAAAAGCACAGCCGGAAAAGTCTGCAAAGCAAGAGGAAAAACCTTCAGCGCAGGCACAGAAAAACGCCAAGCCGGAAGAGAAACAAGCACAGCCAGAAAAATCCGCCAAGCAAGGGGAAAAACCTTCGGCGCAGCGGCAGAAAAACACCAAGCCGGAACAGAGGAGCGCAAGACAAGCTGACCAGAGCGCGAAGCCGGCACCGAAGAATAACGCACAGCAACACCAGGCAGCTGGCAATAGTGGTGGCGGCCGCATTCCGCAAGCCCGTTTCCAGGCCAATTTCGGACGGCAACACACGTTTCATGTCAGCCAGGCCGACTACAGCAATCACCGCTTTCAATACGGCGGCTATTGGTTCGGATTTGCTGACCCGTGGCCCAGCAACTGGCTTTACACGCAAGACGTTTTTGTTGTCGACATCAACGGCGTCTATTACTTGTGCAACGCGGATTTTCCCGGCGTCAACATCGCGCTCAGCTTCACCCTGTAGCGGCCATTCGGTCGTGCATGAGGATGAATCCATGACAAGGAGCTAAGTATGCTTGGAACTATATTTATAGTGATTTTGGTTTTAGCGTTTTTCGGCGCCCTGCCACGTTGGTCGCATAGCCGACACTGGGGTTATGGTCCGACTGGAGGAGTAGGACTTATCCTTTTCATTGTCGTAGTTTTGCTGGTTCTCGGCAGGATTTGACCGAAGGTCCAGGTCAATCCCAGTCGTTTGCAATGCGTGTATACATCAGACCGCGCTTTTTGTGAGGGACCATCGGAACACAACCCGCGGGCAGGCTCGTTCTGGGACGGGGTGAACCCCGACCAGCTCGAGTAGCAAGAGGCGAATCTAGTCGGAACTGGGCTTTCAATCGCTCGCAATGGTTGCGTTTTAAGGCAAGAAAAGACTTGAATTCGGTTCCATTCCGGGAAACCAGCTGCATGCACCATGGTTTTCAGCAAACCTGCAGTCTTACTTGACGGCTTTTTTCTCAGCGGCGAGACTGTCGAGAACGCCGTTGAACGCGCCTCCGGACAAAATCGCCACCCCTCCCAAGTAAAAACAGATTAGCAAGACAATGACTGCGCCTAAAGAGCCGTACACCGTGCTGTAACTGCCCGAATAGTAAACATAAATGCGCAATCCAGTGGAAACAGCAATTAGGAGCAAAACCCCTGCTACAGAGCCCGGTGTTATCCAATACCACTTCCGATTCTTCAGATTGGGGGCGAAATAATAGGTGATCTCAAGAGCAAGCAAGAGCGCTGCCAGAACCAGCGGCCATTGAATGATTTTCCACGCTATAGCGACGGCGTTTCCAGGCGCGAGCAAGGCGACAAGCTGGTTTCCCAAGACGACAATGAGCACAGAAATCACCACCAGAAGGGTAAGTCCTAACGTGAGTCCAATGGCGATAGTGTACTGCTTGATCAAGGAACGGGTTTCTTTGACTTTGTAGGCTGCATTTAACGTATCCATCACGGCAATCATCCCCATCGATGCAGACCAGAGGGTGACCCGCCCCGGAAAACTAAGCCGCAGGAGGTTGGAGATTTCGGCCTGTGACCCGCCCCGGAAAACTAAGCCGCAGGAGGTTGGAGATTTCGGCCTGCGTAGTTCGGTTTGTGCCGGATTTGCCGGCAGAGTTCGAGCTAATGTAATTCAAGTTACGGTCTCTAGCAATAGGGTTGAAGGTTGATCGGTTGGTGAGAGATTGCCAGCCGTAGCCGTGCGGTGGGAAAGTGGGAAACGCGGAGCGTTTTCCAAGGCGGGTGTATCGCCGTCTTTTCCACCGCTCAGGAGCTTGGCAAATTCTGCCGGCGTTCGGTCGGCTAACGATGAGTGCGGGCGTCGATGATTGTAGTCCTCGAACCACATCGCCAGTTTGTGACGCGCATCCGCCACGCTCAAAAAGGAGCAGATACGGCAGGTTCTGGAACGCATGAGGGACATCCACTTCGAGCTCGAGCAGCTGAAGGAAGAGTACCAACTCAAATAGCAGTTCGATGACGGCAGTCCGAAACACAACTCTTGCAACGGGACAACCTGTTCCATTTCTTCCAGAAATACCTGGCGTCGTGTCTTTTTCGTGTACCGCTCAACACCATTCATCGTCGCCAGACTCCTCTGTTGTTTGTTCGTCGATCTCATCTGGCGCAACGTACTCTATATTCCTGTGGAACGGGAGACCTTATTCAGAGTCTCCCTAGGAATGGTGAAGCTGGAGATGGAAGTGTCGATGGAATGCCCGACTATCAAACGGATTTGAAGAACCCAAACTTTGCGAAGCTGGCCGAGGCGATCGGGATGATGGGAGTAAGGATTGAAAACCCAGCCGATGTTTCATCGGGACTAAAGAAAGCGCTGGCGCATTCGGGTCCCGCACTCATTGATGTAGTCACCGATCCAAATGCGCTTTCTCTGCCGTCGCATATCTCGGCCGACCAAGTCGTTGGCTTCGGGCCTGGCGTTGGGAATTCTGGCAATCGTTGTCTGTCTCGGACCAACCAAGCTCTGCGCCCAAACCCAAGAAACTGCACGGTGAAGCGAAACCCAAGAAAGATCAGCTCGGGCACGCTAGCCTCGCGCTGCTAGAGAGCGACCCTTCGCACTCGTCACACCTTCTCACAATACACGGAATGAGCTATAAGTTTGTGCCGTAAGCCATTGACGCATCCACCGCCGGGCTACGCAGCTTGGACTCTGGCCAACAGCCATTCCTTCGGCACTGACTGAAAAATCAGTTCATCTTCAGGGGCGGTGAAGTCGATTCCGCACCGCGGACACGTGAACTCACACCACGATTTGGCATGGATGTGTCCCATGCGGTCTGGGGTCTGTAGGAAATCACTAATGCACCGCAGTCGGGAATCGGGCAAATCGACCCTGCCGCCACCACCTCATCGCGCTCATCCCAGTCGTCTAACATGGGGCCTGCCTCCACGTTCTTCTACTGTTACTAAGAACGCGGGACCGAAGAAAATATTCCCGACATTCCCTCATATGCCCGTGATTCTGGCAAAACGAAGCGCTACCGGAGCCGCAACAAATCTAACACGAGAATTTCCTACAACTGCAGCGTGCCTGGTGAAACCGCCCTCGCGGGCGGTATGGAATAAAAGATCAATACTTTGGTTATCTCCGGTGAGCGGCAACGTGGTTTCAAGCAAAGGAATTCAATGTGAACAGGGGTCTGGTTGGATAGATAAGCAAAGCATGGCTAAGACAACAACCGGAAGGCGACAGTTCTCAGGGTTCAAGCAAGAAAATCAAATCTAGGAAGGAAACGGACAAATGAGGAAGCAAAATGTATGGATTGCAGGTGTCGTAATGCCGGTATTGATTGCGATGCTGCTGCTGTTCGCGGGATCATCGAGCGTCAAGGCGAATGACCAGCCGCGGCAAACGTGGCGGTGAAAATCGATAATTTCGTTTTTGGGCCGCAGGCGATCACGGTACCCGTCGGAACAACAGTTACCTGGACAAACAGTGATGACATTCCCCATACAGCGGTCAGCACAGACGGCGTGTTCAAGTCCAAGGTGATGGACGCGGACGAAAAGTTCTCCTACACGTTTACCAAGGCAGGAACGTATTCCTACTACTGCTCGGTCCATCCGAAAATGACCGGCCAGGTCGTGGTGAAGTAAGTAAGGACTCCCTTCATTTTGCAGCGCGACCGTTATCGGATCCTTTTTATTCGCCGTAGGTGGAGGGACCTACGAATGTTGGAAAGCATTGTTTACTGGGTGGCCTACCGTTAAGCGCGCTGCCTTTACTGATCGCTTCTTGTGTCGTTGGCTCGATTATTGCGGCCCTACGAGCCGTCGGCAGTGGACGCTAGGAAGAGAAATTTGGAAGAAACGAAAGGCCGTCCTAACCGCCGGGGCGGCCTTTTGTACATCGTTGGTCTTGAAAGCCGTCGGGCTGGCAAGATCTTAGGAGTGTCTCGTAAACCAAAACGCATCCAGTTCTGGAATAAATCGTGGTGGGAGGCGGTTGACACGAACAGAGTGCGAATGGCCGCCAACGTCGAAGAACCCGGGGGCTAGAGAGAACATCGGCACCGTATGGTGCGGCTCAGGGGGATGGACGCCTATGTCAAATATTTCCGCTATTGCGGCCGGCATTGCCTTTGTCACACTGGCCGCCACCAACGTGGTGGCGATGCTGGAAGGTTCCCGTAGGGGCAATGAAGCGGGTTGCCGACCCACAGCAGACTCTCAAGAACGCTTTCTTTGAGCATGAGTGTGTCCTCGAAAAAAGTGAGCAAAACTGAGCTTACGAGCGACTCTTACCACACGTTATCTGAGGGCATGACAACAGGGACGGCCTTTCTCCTACCCCGGAGCGAAAGGCACTGTTGGTTCCCGGTGAGGCGGTCCCCGTATCGCCTCACACTTTTTCATGGTTTCTTTTTCAGTTCTTCTAACCAAGCGTCAATTCGCTTCTGGAGGCCGCTGTCATTGCACTCCTGACGAGCCTTTTCCAGCCGCTTAATCTCCGCCTTGATGAAAGCTATTTCCCCCGGTGAAAGCATGGGCCAGTTTTGCGTGCATTCTACCGTGGAATGTCTACAGAGTCTAGTGAATCAGTAGGGCTTCCCGGCGGGTGGACGCGAACCTGATGACGGAGGATTTACAGGCAGTCCATGAGGGTGAGTTTGCTATCCGTGCGTTAATGCAGACTGACGCGAGGCCTTTTTCTCGGTGTTAAGACGGGCCTTCCGACCGGCCCGTTGCTTTTCCAAAATAGCCTCCGCTTCGCGGCTCTCTTTTTCGTATTGCGATTCGCCCAACTTTTCGAATGGCCGCCAGTCTCCGGTATTTTTATCCGCCGATTTCTTCATTTGGTCTTTGTTGCTCTTTTAGCGATTGGAGTTGGATAACGCTCTCGAATGGGGCATGGTGCTTCGGAAGCTGCTCATCATAAGGCGGAGAAAACGCGTTGTCGGTACGCTATCGCACTGGAGGCCATTTCCGGCGCAGTAGAGGCGATTTGAGCGTGTTTCTGCCTCCGAAGGGAACCGTCCCATGCGCTCTCTTGATTTGCTGGCCGCGAATTACGCTCGCGTTAACGGGCCGGTGCAACGTGACACACAAACACAAGGGGAATAGAGTTTTCTCATGTTCAGCGGCAAGGAATTGCTGGCAACCCTCACGATAGCTCTAATTCTATTTGTACTCGTTCGCGTACTGAGAAAAAAATAACCTGTGGCGAGCGATTTAATAGCCCTTGGGAAGGGGGGCCACCGGCGAGGCGGCTGTTCCACACGCAAAAGGTGCTCGGGCATTCCACTCTGGAGATGACGTGGCGGTATGCCAACCTGATGAAGCGGAGGTTTGTAATACGGACTTTTGTTTTGTCATTAGGACAGACAATTTCGATAGCCATAATCAGCCAGATTGTTCCATTCCCGCACCCCTGAGCATTGGGGCGGCTCTTTCTAGTGGATGAACACAACCGGCTTTTGACGTGCGATTCGCAGTTTGTATTGGAGCCGCCGATTATGCCAAGAGGATTGGGCCGTGTACTCTCCATCAGCGGGCATCCGTCCGCCGAACGTGACAGAAACATCGGTGATTGCCGCGTCATCAAAGCCGCGCTCTCCCGGCAGTTGTGCGATTCTTAGGTGAAGAAGAACATCCCCGCTATAAATGCCGTTGCTGTCCAACAGTGACCCGCGTACTTGGTCGGTGCGATAAACGGTCGGTGTCATTGTGTAGCCCTTTACTGTTTTGATGCCCGCAAGGTGAGTAAGCACCAGTGAGGAACCTAATTGGTAACAGTGGCCGAATCAAGGCCATTTCCCGCGCATTAGAGGCGATTCGGCGCGATTCCGCCTCGGCTAGGAGGCGAACACTACAACACGCAGCAACAGTCGGCCCTCAGAATAGGGCTACGCAAACTGGAACAGCGGGGCTGTGGCGGATTGTCTGACTCGTTCCACATTCCCAGAATACTGCGGCCCTCAAGATATTTCGAGGGTCCCTTTCTTTTTGTATTTGGGCCAGCCTGCGGCACGCGTTCAGTTCCTCCGCCGTGAAGTTGAACCACTCGGTAGTCCGTATCCTCTGCGCGGCAAAGATGTCGTGCAGGTATCAGCGTGGATATGAAGCAGCGTACGCGAGAACTCATCGCGATAAAAAGGTTTAGTTGCACGGCGAGTGACCACTGTAGGCAATTTGTAGGCAGCACGTTTGCGTGTAGCCGCATTTAAATCCTAGTTCCAACCCCTCAGACCCGCATAAACACTGAATATTGCGGATTTTTAGCATGTTTCGCAAGTCCTTGAAACTCAGTGCAACCAGACTAATTGTTTAGTTGCAAGGCAAGGGCGGCGGGTTGCTCGCTGGGGTGGGATCAAAGGCGTAACTAAAATTGGCCCGGAGGTCAGGACCAACAAGACAAAAGAGCGAACCGCAGGGGGCACAAAGGAACAGGGGAAAGACCCTTGGGGAAACAATAAATATTCTGCTACGCGACCGCGAGATAGACGTAACGCAGAATAAAAAGCGCGGTGAGAATCCATATCAGCACGGTAATTTGACCAACCTTGCCGACAGCGATCTTGACGACCGTGTAAGAGATCAACCCCAGGCTTAGCCCGGTGGCGATGCTGAAGGTCAGCGGCGTGGCCAGCATGGTGATGAAGGCGGGAACCGCCTCACTGAACTCGCTCCAATCGATATGTGAAATCGACTGCGTCATGAGCGCGCCCACCAGGATCAGTGCGGGTGCTGTCGCGAAGGCAGGAATCGCGGCGGCCAGGGGCGCGCAGAAGGTAGCGAGCAGGAAGAGACCGGCGACGGCGACGTTGCTCAGGCCGGTGCGCGCTCCGGCGGCTACTCCGGCCACGCTTTCGATATAGCTGGTGACCGTGGATGTGCCCGTCAGAGAGCCGAAAATCGTGCCCACTGCATCGGCAACCAGGGCCTTACCGACGCGCGGTATCTTGCCGTCCTTGATGAATCCACCTTGCTCGCATACGCCGACCAGGGTGCCCACGTTGTCGAAAAGGTCGACAAACAAAAAAGCAAACAGGATTTCGAGGAAGCCGAGATGGATGGCGCCGCGAAAGTCAAGCTTGAGAAATGTGGACGAGGGGTGAGGAAAAGACAGGATTGCCGCGGGCCAATGGGAAATGCCGCGCAAAATTCCCAGCAGCGTAGTTCCGAAGATGCCGATCAGAATTCCGCCGTTGACCCGGCGCGCCATGAGCACGATGGTCAGGACCAGGCCGAAGCAGGCCGTCTGCACCTCCTTGTCTGAGAAGCTTCCGAGGCCGACGAAGGTAGCGGCGTTCGCCACCACAATTTTGGCGTTGCGGAGGCCGACGAAGGCGATAAACATTCCGATACCCACAGCTGTGGAGTGCTTGAGGCAATCGGGCATGCCGTTGACAATTTGTTCGCGCACACGCGTGACGGTCAGCAGCAGAAAAAGGCAGCCGGAAAAGAAAACGACGGCCAGCGCCGTCTGCCAAGGCACGTGCATGTTGAGACAGACCGCGTATGTGAAATAAGCGTTGAGCGACATGCCGGGCGCAAGCGCTATGGGATAGTTGGCGTAGATGCCCATCACCAGCGTAGCCGCCGCAGCCGATATGCACGTGGCAAAGACGACACCTTCGGGCGGCATTCCGGCCTGCGCCAGGATCTGCGAATTCACGACGATGATGTAGGCCATCGTCACGAAGGTGGTGAGGCCACCGAGCATTTCCTGTTTGACGGTGGTGTTATTTTCGGCGAGTTTGAAGTAACGCTCGATCAAATTGTCTGCCTCTATAAGTCCAGTCTCTCTTCTGAAGTTGAGAACTGAGAACTCAATAAAGAATCTTGCCGGGATGGTTTTCCCAGGCTCGAAATGCCGCCAGCGCTTCCTCGCGCATCATCTGAATCATGGGAATCTCGCGTTCGGCGTGCGGCTGGGTGATTTCTGCGTAGATGGCGGAATCGTCGAA
>Ga0187847_10001518_pt1 | contig 20571 bp, 24 predicted proteins | sample June2016WEW_4_10_FD_132458 | JGI IMG/M metagenome (GOLD analysis project Ga0187847, IMG submission 132458) | Peatland microbial communities from SPRUCE experiment site at the Marcell Experimental Forest, Minnesota, USA - June2016WEW_4_10 | ecosystem: Environmental > Terrestrial > Soil >...
CTGTGTTGTGCTATCGTCAGACACGAAGAAGCCTCCGGAAGTGCCTCGAACGGCGTCTAGTCAACCTGTTTGTAGCACAGGAGGCTTCTCTTGTCTTAAAAATCACGAATTATTCGGGCTAGTGGCCAGTGATACTTGCGCTCTGTCTCCTTGATTGGTAGATCGTTGATAGAAGCAAACCTCAAGCGCATCAGTCCGTTCTGATCGAACCCCCAATTCTCATTGCCATACGAGCGAAACCAATTCCCGGAGGCATCGTGCCATTCATAGGCAAATCGCACCGCGATTCGGGTTCCCTCGAACGCCCAAAGCTCTTTGATCAGTCGATATTCCAGCTCTTTCGCCCATTTGTGTCTGAGAAACGCAACGATTTCTTGCCTTCCGTTCACAAATTCCGAGCGGTTTCTCCAGCGTGAGTCAACTGTGTACGCCAGAGCTACCTTTTCCGGATCGCGAGAGTTCCAGGCATCTTCCGCCAGTCGAACCTTCTCAATGGCAGTTTCCCGTGTGAAAGGCGGCAATGGAGGACGTCGAGTTGTGTCTTCGGCGACGGACATTGCATTTCTCCTTTTCGAACTTCTCATTCTTTCGTTTTCTTGCGTTTGCCTTGTCCTCAGCGACGGGCCGATGATGGCGGTGAACGCCAGCAGAGCGGCCCGTCGCTTTTCGAGTTTCGTTCAGTCCGTACCCGATCCTTGTGCTGCTCGCTCGATGAAACCCGCGACTTCGACGGGGTGCGAGAGCATAACGACGTGGCTGGAAGGAATCGTGATCGATTTCGCCTTCATTTCTTGTGCCTCAGCCTCTTCAAGCTTCGGTGAGATCATACGATCGTTGCCGGCGATCACAAACCAGGATGGCTTGTTCCTCCATGCCGGCGCAGTTATCGGCACCCCGAGTGCTGCACCCGCGATCGGACCTTGGGTCGCAAACAGAACCTTTCGGTCCACTTCGGGCAGATCCGGAGCGAAGTCCTCAAAAACTCCCTTAGCAGATAGTTTGAAAAATCCCGCAGTAGGCCTAAGCTCCGGGCCCACGGGAGTGGGGTTCGCGGTGATTAGATCCAGCGTCGATTCCCCTTTATCGGGTGCGAAAGCGGCCACGTAAACCAGGCCCGCGACATTCGGATCATTTCCGGCTTCCGTAATGACAGAGCCGCCGTAGGAATGACCCACCAGCAGGAAGGGACCATCTTCTAGCGCGAAGGCCCGCTTGACCGTTGCGACGTCATCCGCGAGTGAAGTGAGGGGAAGTTGCACCGCGGTCACATTCAATCCCTTTGCTTCAAGCAACGGGATTACTTTCGACCAACTCGACCCGTCAGCCCAGGCGCCGTGCACGAGAATGACGTTCTTGACGCCGTGGGATTCACTGCTTTGCGCGAACGCGCGACTTCCTGAACAGAAGTACAACGCGGTCGCGAGAATTGCGCATGCAAGGCCGCAGTGCGTGAAATAGACCGAAAGGCTGGACTTTCGTGTGGGTGGATTGGGGCTCGGTGTGAACCCCCGATTTGTCGCTTCGATAGCTGCTTTTCCTGGTTTCATTTGTGTCTCCTATATTTTGTTCTTCTGAAATTCACAAAGACCGTCATTCTTCTCTGTCCTGTTCTCTATCCATCCATTCGCGTATGTATGGCGAACAATGCCGGAGTTTTATTCCCCCCGCCTGGCACTCTCTCAGGAAACTGACCGCATCGATGTCCACCAGCGTGATCTCGTCGAGGTCAAGCACGACTGCTGGAGTGCTGTCTGCAATCAGCGACTTCAGTTCCGCAAGGTGCTCAGAGCACATACGGCCAATGAGCCGAATCGTGGTGTGCTTTCCGTCAAGAGTCCTTTCGATCCTTAGAGTCATTGTTCACTTCTGGGCATCCGCGTCCGGCCCATCGATCACGAACATGCGCGCCATTCGCGCTCTGTCCGAATCGCCCGCACCTGCCACATTTGCTAGTGCAAGACTTGGGCCACCTTTCAAACTCCAGAATCTCCATCAGATGTCGCGAAAAATCTGAGTCTTTGCATGGGGTGGCAGTGCCGGAACTACAGAAATTGCTGACGTTTCAGCATGGAACCGAGGTTGTTGGAGCGGTGCTTAGCCAAACGATCTCGGGCGAGATCAGTTGGCTAACAATTGCAAACAACAAAGAACATCGAGACCGACGACGGCAAGCCGATCGCTATGTCAATCAAGATACATATATTCAACAGAACCCGGCCGTAGACAATGGGCTGGCCGGAGTTCGAGCCCTGCAAATTCTGAATGGATACGTTAATCACACGCGTTTTGGATATCTGATTGCTCTCACCCAGGCAGATCTAGTGCATATCTTGACTCCGAAAGGATGAACCCATGATTCTAGGCATGACGACATCGACATTCACGCTCGTGCACGTGTTGATAAGCCTTGCGGGAATTGCCTCTGGATTCGTCGTCGTATACGGGTTACTGACCGGAAAACGATTTGACGGCTGGACCGCGATCTTCCTGGGGACCACCATCTTAACCAACGTGACCGGGTTCCTGTTTCCGGTCAAGCACCTCTTGCCGTCTCACGTAGTCGGCATCATATCGCTGGTCGTGCTGGCGGTTGCGCTTCTGGCGCGCTATGGTCGCCACATGGAGCGCTCGTGGCGCTGGATCTTTATAGTCTGCGCCGTGCTCGCTCTCTATTTCAATGTATTCGTCGCGGTGGCGCAGTCGTTTATGAAGATACCGGCTGTCCACGCATTGGCCCCGACGCAGAAGGAGCCACCGTTTCTCGTCGTTCAACTCGTGGTTTTGTTGATTTTTGTGGGGATTGGCATTTTGGCGGTGAAGAGGTTCGGCATCGAACCGCTGTCCGCCCACGCAGCATGGAAGAGTTCTTAGTGTGCTATGCCCACATCTGCGGACTCGCCGTCGCTACCTCCATCACCCTGCTCCTGGTTCCGGTCTTCTACTCGATTGTTGTACTCGATCTGAAATGGATCAAATGGGAAACCACAGGGAACGACGGGAGGCCCCGAATTCAGAGCCAACAACAAGGTAGCGACGGCTACGCAAATGAATTCGCAAAAAGGAGCGGCAAAATGAGTAATTCAACGACGCCTATCTCGCGTCGCCACGTTCTGATCGGCGGTGCTGCCTTGATGGCCGTTACAGGACTTCCCGTATCGGCTTTCGCCGGTCAACCCAAGCCTGCGAGCGCTCCCGCTCCGCAGAGAAAAAACCAAGGAGAAACTCAAATGACTACAATCACAACCAAAGATGGGACCACGATCTACTACAAAGATTGGGGCACAGGGCCGGCGGTCGTGTTTTCGCATGGATGGCCGTTGAACGCAGACGCCTGGGATGCACAAATGCTCTTCCTGGGACAGAACGGTTATCGAGTAATTGCCCACGACCGCCGCGGCCATGGACGTTCGAGCCAGCCCTGGAACGGCAACAACATGGACACATACGCCGATGATCTCGGAGCGCTTCTCGACCAATTGGATCTGAAAAACGTAGCGCTGGTCGGCCATTCCACGGGGGGCGGTGAGGTCGTGCGCTACATTGGCCGGCACGGGAGCAGCCGAGTATCGAAGGCCGTGCTGATCGGCGCGGTCCCGCCACTTATGTTAAAGACCGAGAAGAATCCTGGCGGCCTTCCGTTGTCTGTGTTCGACGGCATTCGGGCTGGCGTGATTGCGGATCGCTCGCAATTCTTCAAGGACCTTACCATCCCCTTTTACGGATACAACAAACCCGACGCCAAGATTTCGCAGGGTGTTAGGGATGCATTCTGGCTGCAGGGAATGCAAGTATCGATTGTTGGAGCACACGACTGCATCAAAGCCTTCTCCGAGACGGACTTCACCGAGGATCTCAAGAAGATCGATGTGCCAACCTTGATACTTCATGGTGATGCAGACCAGATCGTGCCTATCGAAGCTTCGGCGCTCCTGTCTGCGAGACTCATCAAAAACTCTACATTGAAGGTCTATCCGGGCGCGCCGCACGGGATGTGCACCACCCTGGCGGACAAGGTGAATGCTGATCTTCTCGGATTCCTGAAAAAGGCCGATCGAGCGGCAGCATGAACATCGGATGGCACGGCCTTTCGGCTCTGCCGCGAAGGCCGGTCCCACGGAGTGTAGCTTCAGCGATGTGCAAATCAAGTCGCGAGCAGGAGCGTCAAAATGGGTGATTCAGTTAAAACTATGCGAGCAGCACGAGGAATGCCTGGGTTACTCTGCATTGCATTGTTATTGTTGAGCTACTGCGCGCTCTCAGTGCAGAACCTCTCAGCGCAGAACAACAACAAGGAAGCGCATGGCGTTCGGAACATTGTTCTCGTTCACGGTGCCTGGGCGGATGGTTCTGGCTGGAAGGGCGTCTACGACATTCTCGTCAAAGACGGCTACAACGTCACCATCGTGCAGGAACCGGAGACGACCTTCCAAGAAGATGTCGCCGCGACGAAGCGCGCCCTCGCCCTACAAGACGGACCCTGCATTCTTGTCGCTCACAGTTATGGAGGAGCCGTAATCACCGAAGCGGGTACGGACTCATCCGTCGTCGGTTTGGTGTACATCGCTGCCCACATGCCAGACGCGGGAGAGAATGAATCTGACGACGGAAAGCGCTTCCCCAGTGACCTCAGCAAGTCTAACGCGATAAAGAAGACAGCCGACGGCTTCACTTACCTTGACCCCGGGCAGTTCCATGAATACTTCGCAGCCGACCTGTCGGCTGAGCAGGCCGCTTTTATGGCGCGATCGCAGGTGCTGAACAAAGCTGACAATTTCAAAGCAGTCATCACCACACCTGCGTGGAGAACTAAACCGAGCTGGATGTTGGTAGCCGGAAGCGACAAAACGATCAACCCTGACCTCGAACGCTGGTATGCCACACGAGCCAACAGCCACAAGGTCGAAGTCTCAGGCGCCAGCCACGCGGTCTATGTCTCCAGGCCGAAAGAGGTTGCCGCTGTAATCGAAGAAGCTGCATCGCACGCTTGGCAGTGATGCGAAGGAGAGTAAGGATGTCAAAGGTCTGGCTAATTACGGGAGCTTCCCGCGGCCTTGGCCGAGCCTTCACAGAAGAGGCTCTTAAAGCCGGACACCGCGTACTAGCGACGGCCCGCAATTCGAAGCATCTCGCCGATCTTGCTGGCAAGTTTGGAGAGAGTGTATGGACCGTTCCGCTCGACGTTACGAACGAAGAGCAGGCAAAGTACGCCGTCGATGCAGCGATTCGAACCTTCGGTGGCCTCGATGTCCTTGTTAACAATGCCGGCTACGGCAACGTAGGCTCCGTCGAAGATACGTCCCTCGCGGACTTCCGGGCACAGATTGAAACGAATCTATTCGGCGTCATTATTATGACGAAAGCTGTCCTCCCATACTTCCGTGAGCGGCGGGCTGGTCACCTTATCCAGATCTCATCGATCGGCGGCCGTGTCGGCCCACCTGGACGTGCGGCCTATGCAGCGGCGAAGTTCGGTGTAGAAGGCTTTTCAGAGTCGCTGTCCAAAGAGGTCGGACCGCTTGGCATAAAGGTCACAATCGTCGAACCGGGCGGCTTTCGAACCGACTTTGCGGGCTCTTCCACGGAGCTTCGCGAAGGCCGTCCGGACTATGACGCAACCGTCGGCGCTACAGTCCGTTTTCAGCGCGAGTACGACGGCAAGCAACCGGGAGACCCGATAAAAGCGGCGGAGGCGATCCTCTATGTTGCATCACTATCCGAACCGCCGCTGCGCCTGTTGCTTGGAAGTGACTCTTACAATGCGGCTGAGAAACACACAAACCAAATCGTAGCGACCGATAGAGAGTGGAAGGATCTCAGCATCTCGACCGACCGATCCTTCTAGCACGATGACCTCTCGACGCGCTCTAATTAAAACCGCAGCAATGGCAGCTATTGCAGGGGCAGTACCATCGTCAGTCACTTTTGCCGACCCCATGCCCGGGGCAACCCAAACCTGCCACTCGCATGGTCATCTCCGTCTCTATGCAAATGAAGGGCGGCGCACAGCCGACCAGCGGAGCCGAAAGTCCCGTGCCGAAGATCGATTCGAAGTATCCGGATTCAATCTAAGGTTTCTTGAACCTGTGTTTGTCGATCTGCAGGGCTTTGATTCTTGAGTCGAGGGTCTGTCGCGGTATTGCAAGTCTCGCAGCTGCCCCGAACGGCCCAGAGACTCGGCCCTTGCATGCGACCAACGCAGCTTCGATCATTTCTCGTTCACGCTGGGCCAGTGCCCGCTGGCCCTCGGCCAACATGCTCGGGGATGGGTCAGTAGGGCGGGAAGGCCGAGTCGACTCCGGCTTCAACCAGCTCTCGTCAACCGCGAACTCTTCTCCATCGCACAGGATCACCGCTCGCTCAATCACGTTCTGCAGTTCGCGAATGTTGCCGGGCCAATCGTAACGTTGGAAGAGTTCCAAGGTCTTCTTCCTGATATGGCTGATCTTCTTCCCAGCTTTCTTCGCGTAGCGTTCAATCAGGTATTCAACAAGCAGCGGGATGTCATCCACTCGATCCCGCAGAGATGGAATTTCTATGGGGAAGACATTCAATCGATAGAATAGATCCGCGCGAAATGTCCCCGCCGATACGGCTGCTTTCAAGTCCCGGTGCGTGGCGGCCACCACGCGCACATCCACGGAGATTGGCTGGTTGCTCCCGATGCGTTCAAATTCTCGCTCCTGAAGCACTCGCAACAGTGCAAGCTGAGTCTCCCCAGGCAGGTCACCGATCTCGTCCAGGAATATCGTACCGCCGGCGGCAGCTTCAAACCTCCCCAAGCGCCGCTGCAAAGCCCCCGTAAAGGCGCCCTTTTCGTGCCCGAACAGTTCGGAAGCGATCAGCGAAGACGGAATCGCCGCACAGTTCACCCGAATGAACGCACGGGAGGAGCGGTTTGACCGCTTGTGTATGGCACTAGCGATGAGTTCTTTTCCCGTTCCCGTTTCCCCCAAGATGAGAACAGTGGAATCCGTTCGCGCCACTTTCGCTACCTGCGACAACACGCGACGAAGAGACTCGGAAGACCCAACGATTTCGTCAAACATCGACGAATCCGCGATTACCTCGCGCAACGCTAGATTCTCGTTCCGCATCTTTTCTTCGGCTTGCTTGCGGTCCTCAATGTCGGTTCCGGTCGCATACCAGCGAATGACATGCCCGTTATCATCTCGCAGAGGGTTGTATCGGATCAGGAACCAGCGATATTGTCCATCGTTCCGCCGGGCCCGTTGTTCGATTTCGAAGGGTTCTCCGATCGCGAGAGCCTTTTGGCGCTCGTCCCGCACCCGCTCCAGATCATGCGGGTGGAATATCCGCTCGCGGGAGCCGTCCGCTTGCACGTCTTCGAGCGTAAGGCCCGTGTATTCGAGCATAATTTGGTTCGCATAGAGCGCTGTACCGTCCGGTCGCTGCACGACAATGGCATGAGGAATGGCATCGGTCATCCGTCGAAGTTCCTGTTCGTCCTGCCGGAGCTTCACTTGCGCCTGCTTTAGGTCCTCGATGTCGGTTTCCGCTCCATACCAATGGATGACATTCCCAGATTCATCGAAGAATGGCTCGACGCGTACCATGAACCAACGGTATTCGCCGTCAAAGCGGCGCAGACGCGCTACAATTTCAGCCGCTTTTCTCGAAGGCAGGACCTGGAGCAGCCACTTGTCCATCGCCGGTTGCTTATCCTCGGGGTGGATGATGACTGTCCATCCCCACCCGTGCGACTCTTCTGGCGAAAGACCGGTGTACTGGTGCCAGCGTCGGTTGAAATAATTGATGCTGCCATCCGGTTCGCCTCGCCATGCCACCGTGGGTATCGTATTGAGGATTGTTTCGAGTTGGGCTTTCGACTTCTTGAGCTCGTCGAATGCCTTTTTCAGCAAGGTACGGGATCGTTCTGTTTCAGTTGCAATGAGAACGATGTGGCCGGCCCCTTCGATCAATTGCAGATCGCTGGCGCTGGGACTTCTCGGCGAGGAGTGGTACATGGCAAAGGTGCCGAGCAGTTCGTCGCTTTTCGAAATGACAGGGTGGGACCAAGCGGCTCGAAGGCCGTTTCGCAAGGCGATCTCTCGGTACTCCTCGGCTGGACTTCCTGACCACAAAGGATCACTGGCGATGTCAGGATTAATTACCCGCTGCTTTCGGAATGCGGCTGTACCGCATGAGCCCATGCGCGGTCCGATTGGCAGTGGAGTGATCGCCGAAATCCATTCCTTGGGGAGCCGTTGACCGGCTGTCGGCCACAACCGTTTCCCATCAGGGTCCATCAGCATTACTGACGACATGACGTCTGGAGATTGAGCGTCAATCTCTCTGCACAAATTCTCAAGGACGTCCGTCAGGCAAACTCCGCCAGCGATCATCTCCAGCGTTCGTCTTTCCACTGTCAGGAGAGATTCAGAGCGTTTCCAGTCCTCTAGATGTATGGTCGTCTCCATGCCATTGGACGTTCATTCCGGCTCCATCAAGCATATCCAAGCCCTGAAACAGGAGCCCGTGACACTCTTTCGTCAAAACGCTGAAGGCGCCGCCTTTCTCAATGATGATCCGAAGTCGGTCGTCCCAACTTTTGCTGCATAGTCTACACTTCGGCCGCGCCTTTCCCGAAGTCCGGTTCGGGAAGGTGGGCTCTCAGTCAGATGTCTTCCAGTCCCAGGTTATCGTTACCGCGTGTCGCAGCTTCTGTTTTGCATCCCAGATATACTCAGTCTCCTCTGAAGCTTGATTGCTGGCGATTGGATGCATGGGGTCCGAAACGCCCGCCCGAGCTACGCCTGAGCGGCGTCCACCCGGAAGAGGGCGAAGTTGGCAGAAGGGAGAAGTCAGAGAAGCAGTACTTAAAATTCTGTTATCTCTTTGTTTATGAGTTAGATAAGGTACGATACGCAGTGAACGTAGTCTGTCATCTTAGTTCTATGATGGAACTATATTGACATTGACGCGAAAGACGACCATACTGCGATCATGCGCTCCCGAATCGAGGAATTACTTCCCCTGGCTGAGCAGAATGATGGCTTGGTGACCGCAGCTCAGGCCCGTGCGCTCGGCATTGCCGACTCGGTCCTTGCCCGGCTCACGCAGCGAGGAAAACTGGAACGGGTCGCGCGCGGGGTTTATCGCATTCCGTACTTTCCCGCGGATCGTTTGTCGCAATACCGGGAGGCTGTCTTGTGGGCACGCGCGAGCCACGGTCCCGAGCAAGTCGCCCTCTCGCACGAAACTGCACTGAGCGTCTACGGGACCTCCGATGTGAATCCGGCGCGCGTCCATCTGACCGTCCCCAAGAATGCGAGACTCCGTCGGCAGAAACCGAAGTGGATCGTCATTCATCGTGGTGAATTGCCGCCGACCGATGTGACCACCCACGAAGGCCTGCCGGTTACGACCGTGGCGAAAAGTGTCTTGGACGTGATGGAGACGACAGGAAGGTCGGGATTAGCTCGACAGGCGATTAAGGATGCACGCAAGGAAGGCTTCATCAGCGCGGCGGAATTGCGGCGACTCACTCGCCAACTGAACCAACATGTGCATGGCGGCGCTCAGAAGGCACAGGTAACGGCGTGACCGCACAGCCCGCAGAACGTTTGGAAAAAACTCTGGCCCGCGTAGCGCGCGAACAAGGCCTCGATCAGGAACGGCTGCGGCGATGGGTCTCGTTTCTCGCGCTCTGCGGCGTATTGGAGCAAGCGGTGGAACGCGGCGTGATTGACATCTACTACCTCAAAGGGGGCGTAGCGATGGAGCTGCGCTTCGCACGCGCGGCCCGCACCACCAAGGATTTCGACTTGGGCCTCGCGGGCAACCGGGCGGAGCGTATCCGCCAACTCGAAGAAGTCTTGCAGCTGGGGTTCGACGCCTTCACCTTCCGCCTGAAGCCGGAGGTCCACCAGATGGAAATGGCCGACACGGTGCGCGTCGAGGTGGCGGTGCAATACAAGACGCGGGCTTGGCAAACCGTGGACATCGATCTTGGTCCGAGTGAGGCGCGCGAAGTGGATCTGGTCACGCCGGCCATCACCGGACTTGCCGAGATGGGCCTGCCGGTGACGGCGCATGTGCGCTGCATCAGCATCCACGAGCAGGTGGCGCAAAAGCTTCATGCCTGCACGGGACCGCAACGCGAGGACCGCGCGCGCGACGTGCTGGATATCCTGTTGCTGGACATGCTGGGCCAGCTCGACTACCGGCGGACGCGAGCCGCGGCGGAGCGAATTTTCACGGAGCGCGCGACACACCCCTTTCCTCCCAGTGCGGCGCTTCCCGTCGAGTGGCGGCGGGAACTGGAAACCCTGGCGCAGGAGCTGGGCTACCGAACGACGAATGCGGAAGAGATCGAAACGGAATTCTCGATTGTGCTCCAGACGATTTCAGCGGCCGTCGTGACCTAGCACGTCCAAAGAAAGACCGGGTAAACCCCAGAATTTCGGGTTCTGAGCGCCTGATTACGTCAGTCATGCGGTCGCAAGCGCTCCACGTCCCAGAGCGAAATCGTCGGCCTGTAGAATCAGCACTGAGACACGCATTGGCCGTCTATTATGAGCGACACACTCCAAGAGATAATCAATAGCCTTTGGATAGCTCCCGACAATGCCGAGTGGACGCCTAAGACCGACACTGTGTCCCTCAGTGATGTTCGCCGGTGGTTCAAGAACGACGACATTGAAGTTCTAGGATTCACAGAGGCGCTCATCCATGACGCTCGTTTTCACATCGAGCCACCGCTCGCACCGACGGAATACAAGACCTTTGTGACACGCTATTTGGAGCGATGTCTGAGAGAAGACCCAAAAAGCACGTGGGCGGATTCCAGGTATTCGGCGGGCACAACTTTGGTGAACGTCTTTGCGAGTCTTTGGAGAGATTCGTCTGTACCGCGAGAAATCTTGAAAGAGCTAAAGGCTTGGTTAGGACGTCTCTATATAGAAGGTGATGAGAGCATTCGCACTTGCATCGTCACGGCAACATTGGAGCATCTTTTTGAGCAGAAAGACATCCGGGAGTTTTTTTCTGATTGGAAGAAAGACTCGGTGCTGGCGATAGCACACAAGGAGGCCTGTCTGTGGTATTTGGGCGGCGGGAAAACGCCATTGGGCAAGTCGCCATCTGCGCCGCGCAGGCTTTCCCGCAGATAACTGTTCAAACATCGTCGGCCATTACAATTATTGACCGGGGCTCTGAGTGAGCCTAGGGTGATTCAGTGGCTGTTCCGATATTGAGGTACCGATCTGGCGAAGAAATAAGGAAGGGTGACCATGTACTCTTCCACGGAAACGCTGCAGAAATCGAGCTTGTGGCTTTTGATGCAGTCGATCCAGATCCGGAAGTTGCTTGGCACACAAAAGAATCGGGCGGCGGGGCGATGATCCTAGACCCAGCTGTTTCGGGCCGGACCTTTATTCAGAGAGACTCACTCGACGAGTTCGAGGATTTGGAATTCGTTTCGCGTGCCCCAAAATAGCTGCCGAAGCATCGCCGTGTCGCTCAGTGCAGCGCGCAGGCTGCGCGCGCCCTAACTCGCTGATTTCTCGACCGAGTTTGTTTTCGGCGAAATGAATAGTCTTCGGGCTGCCCATTTCAAAATCCGCCAGCCCACGGCGGCCCCGGCGAGAATCGTGAATAGCCACAGCAGGATCGTCGGCAGATAGAACACAAACGTCGTCATCGAGGCAACGTATTCACCGAACCCGTCGAGACCCTCGCGGGCGGCAATCTTCAGCTGATACAACGGACGCCAATTGAGGCCGAAAACTTGGGCATCGGCTTCAGCTCGCAACGTAATGTTGATGGCGACGGTTTCAACTTGCTTCGACAGCGCCTCGAATTCCGCTTGCCTTTCCTCAATCGCTCCGCGGACTTCGTTCAGCTTGTCACTGACTTCGAGCGTGTCCTTCACGGTCGCGGCCTTGCGCAGGATTCCGAGATACTGTTGTTCCTGAGCCCGTAGGTTGCGCAGGCGTGCTTCCTGGTCGACATATTGTTTGGTGACGTCTTGGGCGTCGATACTCTCGTTTTCCATGCGCAAGCTGAGCTTTCGGATCTGGGCGCGAACTTCTTCGAACCTGTCTGTAGGCACGCGAATACTGAGCAAGGCGCTGGTCGCGTCCGCACCGCCGTTAACGTTAGAGGTTACGAGGAATCCCCCCGCAGCTTGCGCGATCTTTACGATTTTCTCGGCCGTTTCGGCCGGAGTCTTAACGATGAGGCCGAGGGACTCCGTCCGCACTAGCTTACGGTCCTCCGACGAGCTTTGCTCGCCGTCGGCACGTCCTCCTGAAAATGTCATGAGAGAGGCGGGTGCGACGACGGCACGGTCTACGGGAACGCCTCCAACGATACCTTTTTGAAGGTAGGCTTCGGATCTGAAGTGCGGAAAAATTGAGGTTTGTCGCCAGAGCGAGATTGGCTCCCAACCCACGCCACCGCTGACAGCGGCAAGGCCGGTCGCCTTCTCCGAGGCAATGCCTCGCGCCTGGTCACGGGGATGAATGAGTCCCAAGTAGAGTGCGACTACTCCGACCGTAATAAGCCAGCCCGTTTTCAGAGCCGTTCTGCTCTTGGCTGAGAACACTCCCCAGCGGACGACCATTAGGCCTCCTTATGAGGGAATAGACACGGGCGGCAATGCCGTTGTTCCCAGAGGGCTCCTGATAGCCGGTCGTGGGCGTCATCTGATTACCTCAGTTACGGTGCGACTCCCCCCTGTTCAGCTAGACTGAGGCTCAATAGGCGAGGAAAAATGAGGGCACTTTTCTTGAGGTCTCTGATTGCCGCGGTGCTTATCGGACCCGCAATCGGATTCGCTGGCGAATTCGCATCGATGCACAATGTAACGAAATACGATCCCCCTTTGAGCGAAGCTGAGTTTCATCGAATGGGGAATGTCGCAATGAACGAGGTGGAAGCCACCCTACGTGCAAGGGAGATAAAGCTGACTCGCTGGGAGTGGCTGAAGGATTCGATTCGCTATTCTGATTTTTGGAAGCATGTTGCAGCTACCGGAATCGTGCCAGGCTCAGGCGTATTTCTTGGGTGCATCTGGGTGGGCTGGATGGAAAGAAGTCGCGCTCAGCGCCTGAATAGACATCCCGACGCATGAACCGGCTCGTGAGAGTGCTGCTCAATCCCCATTGGGTATACATCTTGCCTCCCCTCCATCTGGCTGGTTGCATCCTTACATCCATGACTGGCCTTGAATGGATGCCAGTGATCGTCAGCGAACTCCCAACTGGGCTTCTTCTCACGGCAATCGCGTGGCGTTTCGGCCATCCGCTGTTCTGGTTTGGGGTCTTCGGCACAATTTGGTGGTGCTGGTTAAGCAGAATGTTTTTCAACTATCTATCGAGGTCAGACTGAGGTCCTCTTCTATCCCCACGAGACAATAATCACCCGGGGTTCTTCGAGACGTTTGACCCTCAACGTCTCGGCAGAGGGCTTCGGCGGGGCAGTGCCTTCACTTTTCGGCGGGCCGCTTAGCGCCGGGCTGATACTCGCACTGTACAGCCTCTCCGATTACTTTACTTGGATAGAGCCAACAGGCCAGTTGCACACGTGCTTCTGCATAGGATGGATGGCGATTGTAGGATCCCGTCATCACAGCAAGGTCGGGTACTGGCATCCACGCAGATTGGGGAATGTGATTCGGATCGGTCCAAAAATTGACGCTGCATTGTGGGGTTTCTTTGCAGAGCATGTTACCTATACCCCTGTAGTACCCGCCATCTCGTTGCTTTGCTTCAGGAATGACGACGAAATACATCGTCCCCCCAGATTCATCTGGCACTGATCGCACGACCGTCCAATCTGGCGTAGTGGTGCCGTCCAGTACGGTCGCAGGGGATCTGTCTCCAAACACGGCGGTGCTGACCTCTTCCTTGTATTTCAAAACTGGATGGGTATCTTTCGTACATCTGTGGTAGGTGTCCCAACCGTTGGCACTACGCTCCTTTATTTCGCTCTCGCTGATGACTTCGTAGTTTCGGTCTCTTGTGATGAACGTAATGCGCCCTTCGGAATCTGGGTCTCCACATCCACCGGGCCCGCAGAAGACGATTGAATACTTCCCATCAGTACCATGAGGCATTATCTGGAGGCCGAACGCCTGTTCGCAATCTTCCTTCCAGAATCCCGTGAAGTTCTTCGAGGGGTCGCGTTCGCCGGGGTAATCATCTTCGGCCAGTTTCTTTCGGATATCAGCAACAGTTTTGTACGGAGCGGGAGTTGCCGCGGCACCGTAATCGACGGCGGTGCCATTGCCCTCTGTTCGAGTCTGCACTCCAACACCGAACAGATTCCACTCGTCAAGCGGCATCGAGTCATCGATTCTTGCGCCCGCCACCTTGGACAAGTGGCCCTCGAAGTTGGCCGTGTATTCTCCGCCTTGACCAACAGAATTCCCTGTACCGGCCGCGGTTAACCTCAACTGATACTCAACTTCATCATGGGCAAGAACGTTAACCTCCCCGGACACATGCCACGGGGCTGAAATAAAACCCTGTGCGCTCGGCGTGGCAAACTGGATTCCCGCTTTCTCACTCTTATAGTCGATCTTGCGCATTCCTTTAGTCCCTTCGGGCCCATTGGGTAGCGCTGCGCCGAGCAAGCGAGACACGAGTTCCTGTTCTAGAATTGGCGCATCGAGTGTATCGATTTCATAGCCTGGTTCGGCTATCGGCCCTTGCGTGGCCAGGACACGTCCGCCAACCATGAGGATTTTTCCTTTAGTGATTTTCTTGCCATCCGAAACCTCGACGGTGATTTGAATGTCAAGGGACGGCTTGTCAAACGTCCCCTTCCACGACGAATAACCGGGTTGCTTTGGCACGGTCATTTTGAGCTCGAATTTGTTGAACTCGTCCCACGCTGTTGGCTTTCCGCAGGGATCTTCACATGCATCTTGCTGTGGCGTTGCGAAAAGGGTGCCGGAGGCGAGCGAGGTGAGAGTAATCACGACGACGAGGTTAAGAAGCTTGTTCATAGAATATGCCGCACTGCACTCCGGCTAGTTGCTTGTCGACACCCGATTGCGCGAACTGAAAGAGCGCTGACCGCTTGGGTCCTAATCGCTCGTAGCAACCGAGACAAACTTACGTGCTGTCGGATTGTAGACGTACACCGAGCTGGCGCTTTCGTCCTTGAAGAACTCCACAGCGTCTCGTTTCGTTGAAAGCTCTTGCGGTTCATTCTTGCCGCATTCCCAGTACCCTTTTCCGCACGCGGTGTTGTACTGGCCGGGTTTGACCTTCGCAATTCCCATTACATCCAGAAACGCGATGTCCATAACCTCAAGTCGATGCCAATCACAACCAGTGGCGATCGTGAGACAAACAAAGAAACCAAGCTTCTGGGTCCGCTGGTTGACGAGCAGTAGCGCTTTGTCCTGAACCCCGTCGCCGTTAAAATCACCTGTCACAACTAAGAACCGATTCGGGTCCTTTCGCCTGAATTCTTGACGGGTAAGCTTGGGGTCCGGCTTCTCCCATCCAGTTGGCATTTCTTGTGCCCAACAGACGCCCACCGATGCGATCAGGAGCAGTGCGAGTGTCCGAATCTTCATACGGAAAATGCTAAGCAGCAACGGGCATCCCGTCTAGGTAACTTAGGTGTGGCGGGGTGACATAGAGCTGTGGGTCTATGGTCTACGTTGCATTGGCATCTCGCTCGCGATCGGGTCGTCAGGCCCTAACGGCATGTGGTCGAGATTTGGGACTGACCGGACCCTGCTAGGAAACCGTTCTTCGGCGTGTTTCGACATTATACCTAGAGTGCCGCGCTCATTGCGAAGACAAGAGTGAAAATCGCCCACAGCTAGGATCGCGGCTCTCCGAATTGTGCGTCTTCCGCGAGGCGGCCAATCTGCTGATCGAGATCAACGGTCCCACGTCGCTTCAGCGCGCAACTCATAAGCACTAAGAGCGCGTGCTCATAGTCACAGATGTGCTGGCCCCCCTCCGGGCCGCAAACTTCGAAGCACGCTGACTGTTCCTCGCCATGTTTACCATACCGCTCTCCCGCGAGATATGAATCGAAGTCCTGGAAATAGCGGAGGTTTGTGCTGTCACCATCCAGATCATGACCCAGAAAAATTAAGGGGTAAAGGCGCGGCACAAGTAAGTTTCGGTCCAAAAACTGAACCGAAAAGTACACTCGACCCTTTTGCATATCCTGCGGAGATACGGATTCTATGTAAGGTGGCAATTCTGTGGCTGGAAAGGTTTTTACATACGGTCTGAACTTTTCGTCAATCTCCATAAGCGCCCTCCGCTCCCATCGTTAATAATAACTGTTGAAAAAGGGCGAGTTCACATCTTGATCCGGGGTCAAATGTGGTTCTTCCTTTTCAATGCGAATAGAGATACGCAGTAGCAAAAGGCGGATAACGCCAACGTATACCCGAGGGAAAACAGCAGGTACTTCCACTCGCCCCTCATCACTCGGAGGCTGGTGTGAATGTTCTGTGTCTGCTTATCAAACGGGTACACCATGGGAAGAAGAATGTACAAGCCATGAAACAGTCGCTCAACCACACGGAGAGCCACACTCGAAATGCCAGATCGAATAGCGGCTTTCGTCCACACGTCAAATTGATAGAAGAGGTCTGCATTGAAGATCAGAGCGACGATAGCTGCCAGCGCCGGATGCATGACGGTCGCCAGCAGCATGAGATACGCGATTAAACCGAGCGAGACGGCGAACGTTTCAGCCGAAACAAAGACCAATCCCATTCGTACGGGAAGATGCCATAGAACGGAAAGCAGCACGCTGCTTCCCAGCACCACGATATTTAGGAAGAGCGACATGGCCACTGCCGACAGATATGCGGAGAGCAGCCACAACTCTGGAGGGCAAGGTTTTGTAAAAACCATTTTCAGGCTGCGGTTCCGCAGATGCGAGGAAATGATGAGCAGTCCCATGCCCGCAGCAAGAATCAGGAGAAAGAAATTTAGATCAGAGACGATCTGCTGCAACGAATTGAAACTCTGAACGCCAGAGTTCATGAAAAGCGGCGGCAGCGATTGGAGAGCCGTCAACAGCAGAAATACGAGCATGAATGCGAGCAGCAGCTTGCTCCGCCGATAGAACGTCACGTCGGCCCAAATATTTGCTTTTAGCAGTTCCGCCATAGACTTGCCCCTACGAGACGCTAACCTCGCGATTGCCGTTCGCATTCTCTGTGAGAGTTGCGTCGCCCTTGACTAGATTGAAAAAGGATTCTTCCAGAGATGTCCTCTTGAGCGAGCACTCGTGCAACAACATCCCGGATGTCCTTACAAGTTCCACGAAATCGCAAAGTCTCGCCTTCGGAAGCAGCGCCCGCACTAGATGGCCCGTACGTTCCACGGCAGTAAGATATTCTGGCACTATGCCATTTCCCTCAAAAACGACCCTATAAAGTTCTTGATTAAGGGTCAGCAGATTATGGAGCTCGTCCTGGACGACGACTTTTCCATGGTCGATAATCGCTACTCGATTGGCGAGCATCTCGATCTCGGAGAGCACATGGGAGTTCATCACAATGGTTGCGCCACGCCGATGAATTTCTTGGAGCGTTTCGCGGAATTCCCGCACAATGAGTGGGTCAAGTCCTCGTGTCGGTTCATCGAGAAAAAGTACCTTTGGCTCATGGATGAGACATTGGGCAATGCCGACCTTTTGCTTCATGCCCTTGGAACATTTGGAAAGCGGAAGCGTCTTGAATTGAGCTAATCCAAGTCGCTCCAGACTCTCGTTGATGGTCTTGTTCGAGACGCGCTTGCCGTACAGCGAACTGTAGTATCGAGTGGCTTCTTCCACAGTGAGGTAAAGGTGGTAATGTGGCTCCTCGGGTAGATAGGCGACGTCCGTGTAGAGGCGTGCCCCAAGCTCGGGCGATTGGCCCATTAGCTGGATTCTTCCTGATGTCGGCCTCAACAGCCCAAGAAAGCAATACATGGCGGTCGATTTGCCCGCTCCGTTTTGACCCACGAGCGCGAAGAAATCGCCATCCCGGACTTCGAGCGTCAGGCCGTCGAGTGCCCGCACGTTACGGCGGAATAGCCCTGTCCGAAAATGAACGTGAACATCTTCAGCGACGATCACATTGCCCCCGAGCAAAACCGTTTATTCAGAGCCTTAATAATTTCGTCGTCAGACTTGTCCTTGAAGTCCTCCGAGGCGAGTGCTTTCTTGATTTGTTTCGAGGTGCTGCACGAACACGCCTGCACCTTATCGTCGCAACCACACGGACAAGTCATGCTTGCAACGATCCTCTTCCCTCGTTCGTCCAGCCGGATTTCTTCCTTCGGTTCAGGGTTCGGGTCTGGTTGCCGCAGCGGTAGAGTCGCTTGATTCTGTGCTGCTAACTGGTAAGCTTCGGGTGTGATGATCTGTCCGGCTTGCATAAGCTGTTGGTTCTGCCGCAGCAGGTTGTCAAATGCCACTTCCGCATTGACGACCGCACCTGTCTCGTAGAGTTGGACCTTCCCGTCTACTCCTATTACGACCGTAGTCGGAAAACTTTCCACGCCATATTTCTTCCGAATAGGCCCCTCGTCAACTCCCGCCGGAAAATCAACTTTGAGCTCATCGAGAAAGGCATCCACCCGGTCGCCTTTTTCTTCGGCGTCGATCCCTAACAAGACAAACGGCTGCGACTTATGCTCGTTAAAGTAGCGATTCAGTTCCGGCATCTCGGCACGGCAGGGGCCGCACCACGTAGCGAAGAAATTCAGGACAATGATCTTCTTACCCACGTTGTCTGACAAGCGAAAACGCTCGCCCCGAGTGGTTGTGATTTCAAAGTCCGGAGCAGTACGGTTGCGCCAATCGACGCCACCGCTCATGCCCCAACTTTGATCTCGGATTTCCTTGTCTGTAGGCGCGGGCTTAAGTTCGTAATGCAGGGCGGTGAGAAGCACGCCTGTCAGCAGGATCGCTACATTGAGAACCGATTTGTTCACATTTCCTCAGAAGCCCAAACCGGCAGTCTGCCGATGCTCTGTAGACGGCAGAAACGTGTCGGTATTGCACAATTTATTCTCCCAGCTACCGGCACCTTAGGCGAATTACGGAAGTTTCCCGACGGGTAATTGAGACGCAGAAAGGCTGAATGTACGCGGTTGATGACTATCCGCCTTGATGAAATAAAACGGCTTCGAGCCGCGAGACGATTTGAGCGCGGGCGGCCGGGGCCATTGTATCGAGGTTCTGCTGTCTCCATCGGATTGCGAGAAAGAACCCTGTCAAGGAGTTACGGACTACAATCTGTCCATGTGGGAGGACCGGCGCCTACGAGACCTTACTGAAGCAGATATTAGGCAATTGATCGACGCGGGGCAGCAAGAGCATCTGCAACTCGAATATAAGAGCGTTCTCTACACCAATAGCCATCACGATGCGCGTGAGTCTTTGCTCGATATTTGCCAGTTCGCGAACGCCGCGGGCGGCATCTTGCTGATCGGTGTTCCCGAGAGACGCGATGCACAAAACCAGCCCACCGGGTCGCCTGATCCCAATGTGCCGTTGGGCATCGCCATTCCTAATCCTGAAGCGGCTTTGCTGGCTTTGGACGCGCGCGTTGTGGCGAGTATCGAGGACAGATTGACGACTGAATCCTTCGCTGTGCCGATTGCTCGCGGATTACACGTTCTGACGATTCGTGTGCCCAACAGTCAGGCCAAACCACACAGCGTTCACCTTGACGGGCACATCTACTTTCCTTCGCGACGTGAGCGGAATCGGTACTCTATGGATGTTCGCGAAATCAAGGAAATGGTCATGAGAACAGCGAGCCGGCTGGAACAAGCAGAAGAAAAATTGCGTGCGAGTTTCCTGGAGATGCCGCGCCAGGAAGGTTAACCGGAACTGCTGATCGGGTGCATCCCGGTCTTTTCGAGGGACTTCCTCGTCGATGTGCGAAATCCCGCGGTTATAGAAGCCACCCAACAGTTCGACGTTAGCAATGCACCTGTACCCATGCGACCTCTTTACAACTTCGAGGGCTTGGAGAGGCCCATCTCGAACAACAATTCGAAAGTCCAGGTCAGACGCAACGGGCTAATTGTCCTTAGCTGGAGACAGCGGGTACGGCCGCTTGCTGCGGAGGGGTATCAGCTATTGGCTCCCATGGCTATCGACATTGCGCTTCGACGGTTCGCGCTTCCGGAGTGCATGTGTCTATCTGGAAGCTGCCTTGCCCGGTCCTTACCTGATTGGCATGATGTTACGCACAACGAGGAATGTTGTGCCCGCCTATGCCGACGATTTGATTCCAGGGGCAGAGGTTCACGGAACTTCCATACCACCGGGCAACTATCCATTTCCCATCATGCAAGCTGACACGTTGGTTGGCGTGGACAAAATCATTCAGCCACTCTGCCATCAAGCACATCAGCTGTTCGGACGAGACTCTTCGCCGTGCTTCACACCTGAGGGGCGTTGGAATAGGGATTAAGAGGGCTACGATTCCCTCCTTTCGGTACAACTTCGGTACAACTGAGCGAGAGGAAGAATGGTTTCTGACCCCTAAGCGACACCAGATAAAGCACTTGGAGTTTGTGATTTCATGGTTCGGGACCAGGGGGTCGGAGGTTCAAA
>Ga0187847_10001519_pt1 | contig 20560 bp, 12 predicted proteins | sample June2016WEW_4_10_FD_132458 | JGI IMG/M metagenome (GOLD analysis project Ga0187847, IMG submission 132458) | Peatland microbial communities from SPRUCE experiment site at the Marcell Experimental Forest, Minnesota, USA - June2016WEW_4_10 | ecosystem: Environmental > Terrestrial > Soil >...
ATATGACCGGGTCCGCTGGACAGAGACGTGTTCCGGCGAGCTTTCTAGAAACCGCAGACATTCCGCTGCCAGAGGTGTCTGAGCAGCAGCGCATTGTGAGGCGATTGGAGCAAGCGGACCGACTGCGCCGCACCCGCCGCTATGCCCTAGACCTCGCAGATACCTTCCTCCCCGCTGCCTTCCGCCAGATCTTCGGCTCCCGACTCCAAACTGGACCATTCCGTGCGTTTGGCGAACTGGTCAAGATTACCGGAGGTGGCACACCGGCACGCGAACGCTCAGAGTTTTACCAGGGCCGAATCCCTTGGTTGACCTCAAAGGACATGAAGGGCGATTACATATGGGACACGGAAGAACACATTACAGAGGCGGCCACTAAGCAAAGTGCGACGAACCTCGTTCCTGCCGGGTCCATCCTTGTCGTGGTGAAGAGCAAAGTGCTCATGCACAGACTGCCGGTCGCGATTGCGAAAGTTCCGCTCTGCCACGGCCAGGACATCAAATCTATCCAGTGCTCGGGAGCGCTTCGACCAGCATTCGCTCGATTTGTCCTCAAGTTTCACGAGCGACGCCTTCTGAATTTGGCTCGCGGAGCGAACACGGAGGGACTGACGCTCCCTATGCTGGAAGAGCTTCCAGTTCCGACAGTGTCCCAATCCGAGCAGGAACAGTTTGCGGAGCTTGTGATGCAGTATGAATGCCTGCATGCGGTGCAACGTGAATCGTTGCGTCAGGTCGAGCACCTCTTCGACTCCCTCCTCCACCGCGCCTTCAGCAGTTAATCTCGTCGAGGGGTCAGATTGGATCTTGCGGCGCTGAGGCACTTTGAAATGCAAAGCGTGATTAACTCACTGAGTACATACCGATCAGAATCCGGCCAGCCTCAACATCTCTCCTTTGCATTCGTCGATTGACAAGTCTATCATTGGACGATAGACAAAAAGCGCAGAAGCGGAGCCTCTGAGATGTTGTATCAACGCTCGCTGGACATTGAACGACGCTTGGAAACCGTGTTGCGCCTCATTCGGTCCGGCGGCTATTCTACCCCGATGATTGCGGAGGAGCTCGGGATATCGATTCCCACCGTTTCCCGTGATGTTACCGCTTTGAGGGAACGGGGTCACGACATCCGCTCTGAACGAGGGGATGAGGGTTGGCGCTACTTGCTCATCCAGGACTTAAAGAAAAACTCCCCCCATCTCGACATCCGAGTCGACGGAAGCGAGACCTTGACTGTGTTGACAAAACATCCAGTGCAACGAAAGGCAAGGTTTGCATGAACGCCGACATATTAAAACGCGTGGTTCGTGCTATCGCCGACGGGTCGCAGAACGATCTTGATCGCCTCGCCGATAAGATCGTTGAAGCAGAAAGGCGCACTGGTCACAAGCTACTGGCGGACCAATTGGAAGCCATTCTTAAGCAGCCACGAAAACGCGTCAACGGGCACAAGCCAACTGGGGACATAGATCGAAAACTTACCGAGTTGCCCCTTAGCCGTCGGAATGCCGAATCGCTTGCTACGCTCTTTCCGACTGAATCGCTTGAACATCACATGGTATTGCCGGCCGCGACCGAGGAGCGATTTGCACGCATCGAGTCCGAGTATGCCGCCCGGGAAAGGCTGTTCCAACACGGGCTGCGCCCAAGAAAGACGATTCTCCTCTACGGCCCGCCCGGATGTGGCAAGTCACTCGGAGCAAAACGTCTAGCCTGGAATACGGGCCTGCCGCTGATGAAGGTTCGTTTTGACGCGCTGATTTCTTCTTACTTCGGAGAGTCAGCAATTAACCTTCGCACCATCTTTACAGCAGCAAAAGAACTCCCATGTGTTTTGTTGTTGGACGAGTGCGATTTCATAGCGCGCTCGCGAACCAACACGAAGGATATCGGAGAAGCCTCGCGGATCGTTAATTCACTGCTCCAGCTTATGGAGGATTACGATGCGCCGGGGCTGCTTGTCGCAACAACGAATGTCGAATCTTCACTGGACTCGGCGCTCTTCCGGCGATTCGACGAAGTGTTCTTCGTTCCACTACCTAGTGCGGAAGAGATTCATAAGCTCCTGCGCCTGACGCTTTCGGCAGTTAGACAGGCTGAAATGATTAACTGGGATCGCGTCGTCGAGCAGTTGTCAGGTGCTTCTGCTGCAATGGTCGTAAAGGCAGCGCAAGATGCCGCCAAGGCTGCGGTCCTCGGAGAAAAGAAGGGCGTGACAGAATCACTTCTCCTGCAAGCTGTTGCGGAGCTTAAGAGAAATGAAAATTCTGCACGGGAAGAGTAGCGAATGCCGGGCGAGCACAGCTTTGAACATCTTCCGTTGTTACTCCGCTATCAGGGCCCGGCGCGCCTTCACGGCGGAGGCAAGCAGTCCCCCCAGACGCGGGCGAACAACAACGCACGTCAGGCGCATAGCGGAGCCTTACTCGCGGCATCGCAAGCGCTTACCACCAGCTGGCAACAGCGCAAAACGGCGAGACAAGATCAGGATCTCCCGGTCATCCCCCAGGGGATTCCGATTCTTCTGCAGGTAGACACAGGGCTGGATCTCGATGTTCTGCGTGATAAATTCGCATTCGAGATCGTCGCTGAACAGGAGGAGGGCTACGTCATCGTAGCATCGGAAGATATCGACCTTGCTCCATTCCTAGAGATGGTCAATGGCTTTGCAGTGCAAATACACGGTTCGGCGACGATCGCGTCCGTTCACCGCCTGTTCGATGATCCCAATCAAACCGACCGACTTGGCCGCATCTTGTCCGACCGCCTCTTGTCTGAGTGGCCCTTAATCAACGACGAACAACTTTACATTACTGACATCGGAGTGGCCTGCACAGGTAGTCAGGAGATACCGGCGTTACGCAAGAGGGGAAAGCGTGACAGCGACGCGGACTGGGCAAGAAAAGAGCGTGACTGGTCCCAGGCTCGCGCAGATGCATACAACGCATGGGACGATATAAAGGTTGCTCGCGAGACGGAGATCGAACAATTCGTTCAATTCTATGAAGGTGAGATTCTGCATCTCATTGATGGCGCAGCGTTCGATGCAGCGGTTCTGCCTGACAGCTTCACAATTCGATTGAGGATCGTCGGGAAGGGCCTTAGGGATTTCGTTCTGAACTATCCCTACATCTTCGAGGTCGTTGAGCCCGAAGATATTGCATTGCCACAGCAGGCACCGCACCCCGGTGAGCAGCCTGGAGGAGTTGGAGCGCCGACCGAACCTGACGCTGAAGCTCCCACAGTCTGTGTTATAGACAGTGGTATTCAGGAGGCTCACGCCCTCATTCAACCGGCTATCGATCAAGCAACTTCCTATTGCTTCCTACCGGGAAAGAATCCCGCAAATATAAGCGATGAAGTGGCTCCGGGCGGTCATGGAACCCGTGTTGCTGGTGCAGTCCTTTACGGCGAAAACGTCGCCCAGACTGGCTCATATAAGCTGCCTTTCTGGATTCAGAATGCCCGGGTTCTCGACGAGAATAACAGTATGCCGGTTGAGATGTTCCCGCCAGAGGCAGTGCGCACCGTGGTGGAACACTTCCATGAAGGTCCGCGCCAGACACGGATTTTCAATCACTCGATTAATGCGAACGCTCCGTGCCGCACTCGCTACATGTCCGCGTGGGCGGCGGAGATTGATTTGCTCTGCTCCACTTACGACATCTTGTTCGTGCAGAGTGCCGGCAATCTGCCATTGTCAGGAAATAATCCCCAGCCGGGAGTCAGAGATCATCTGAATGCCGGTCGCGATTACCCGACGTATCTGTATGAGGCTTCCACGCGAATTGCCAATCCCGGGCAGAGCCTACAGGCCCTCACAGTGGGTTCTGTTGCCTATGGCTCGTTGGAGGAGGGCGGATGGCGCACGTTCGCGCGAGAACGAGGGTATCCGTCAGCCTTCTCGCGATCCGGCTTCAGTATCTGGAATGTCATCAAACCTGAAGTCGTCGAATATGGGGGCGATGATGTCCGAACGGCCACTGTGCCTCCTGACGTGCAGGCAGGCGGTCGAATTGCGGCAGCGTGCCCGGAACTGGTTCGCTCGACCATGTTCCCACCCGGCCCGTCCTTTGATCGTGACGAAACAGGCACGTCGTTTTCTGCGCCGAAAGTTGCGCGCATCGCCGCAGAATTGCAACGGGTCTTGCCGGACAAGCCAGCGCTTCTTTACCGAGCCCTGATCGTCCAATCCGCCCGATGGCCGGCCTGGGCTGAGAGGCTCTTCACTGAGATTCGCAGACTCGATCCGCGCGAGGACAGAGAGCGACGGCAGCAACTAATCGATCAAGCTTCACGACTCATCCGTTGTATTGGGTATGGCATACCGAACCAAGAAGCCGCCACTGTCAACACAGATCATCGCACTACCTTCATTACGAACGGCGAAATACCGATCCACGCAGGCGAGTGCCACATTTATCAAATACCCATCCCGGCTGAGTTGCGTGGACAGGCCGATGAGTTTGATATTCGCATCGAGACAACACTCTCCTATGTGGCACAACCGCGTCGTACGCGCCGCAATCTACGGCGCTATTTGTCCACATGGGTGGACTGGAAAAGCAGCAAGCTCGGAGAAGGGATGAATGACTTCAAAGTACGGGCATTGAAAGAGGAAGAGAACGATACCGAACCGCTTCCAGGCTCCGTGCTGCCGTGGACTCTCCATGAGAAGTCGGATGCCGGCTGGATTCGAGATACGAGGCGGAACAGCGGTACCGTCCAAAAGGATTGGGCCATCGTCAAATCCAACACGTTGCCCGATCACTTCTGCATTGCTGTGGTTGGACATCAGGGTTGGAGCCATGACCCCGATTCAGCGGCACGATACGCGCTTGCAGTCACGTTTGAAATTCTCGGACAAGAAATTTCAATTTACGAACCGCTTCGGACAGCTGTTATTGAGTTGCAAGCACAGGTCGAGGCAGAGGTTGAGAGCGAAGCAGAAATCGAAGTGAATGAGTAGCCATCGTAGATGAATCTCAGATAGGTACCCATGGGAGCAAATCCTACATCGGATCATCTATCCAATTCGAACGACTTCTGACGATGTCCCCTATGTAGAAGCCATTTCCCACACGAAGCTCCAGGGAGACGCGAAGAAGAGAAACCGAATTCTCTTTGATAAGCTGCGCCTTCCGGTGCATTTCTCCTAGTCTAAGAAGTTTGAAACTCACACAAGTCCTGCCGAATTGATGCAAGGCGCGAGTTCTCAGTTCTTCACATCCTTGAGTTTCTTGCAGTAGTCGTCGAGCAGGTGACCGACCGATAGTCTGTGCGTATCGACCAGTTTCTGAATATGCCCCTCCGACAAATCTCGAAAATCCTGATTCTCAAATGATTTTAAAAAAGCCTTGATTGCCTTCACCAGTCGCTTAAGCTCACTTTCCCTAACCGCCTGCACATCGTGAGTGAACGCCGCAGCGCTTTCGACGACGTAGGCTGGGTGGATAATGAAGCGCCTAACATCCATGCCGGCATAATGCTTTTCGAACCATGCGCTGGATCGATTCATCTGTTCGGCCTCTCGTTTGTTGATTTCGGCTCGATGTATCCCCACCTCACTTTTGCATTCCCATATGATGTATTGTTTGTCAGATAGCGCCCAAAGATTATCTGGGCCTTCCTTCCACTCTTTATCAGGGCGCTCGCCCTTAAAACCAAGTGCGCGGCTCAGATCATCCAACGCTTGCTCGAATTTGTCGGCCTTCGTGCCAAACACGAGTCGGTCGAGAATGTCGGAAACAACGACGTCAAGTTGCGCATAATCGTCGCACTGGCTAACCCATTTCTTGATCCGTTCGGTTCTTCCCTGACTGACTACTTTTAGTTTGGTTACTGTCACACCTGAAGGTGGCTTCAACAACAGCCGATTCTTGCCGTGCGCGGCAACTTGTAGCTTCTGAGATTCTGTTCTGTTTGAACGATATTGATAGCGGGCCATCTCCTGCAGGTACCATGCGGAGTCTTGACGGTCGAGCTTGCCGCTATCTATCGAGGTCTGCAGGCAGTCAGTTGCTTTTGCGTAATCTCCCGCCATATATGCCTGTTCTGCGGCGAGTTCAGCGGCGTATGTCCGCAGAACATGCTCATTCGCCCCCGCTGGCTTAACCTTGTCCATCTGCTCGACATAAAATGCCTTCCAGTCTGCGTCACGCTTGATGCACTGTCCAACCAAACTGTCAAGTACGTTCTGTGGAGTCTCGCCCTCGTCCAGTTCTTGTTTCGCCATCTCGGCGATCTCCAAACCGATTTCGATTTGGGTCGCCATTTGCGGCGACAGGAACTTCCGAGAATCCTTGTCGCGAACCAGCCGAGTGATATCCGGGCCGGTGATTATGACGACGGAAAAGTCCTTCTCTCCACGGACACTTCGGCCCATACCCTGCTCTATCGTGCGGATTGTACGCATAAGCGTCGCCTCGCTATTTGGGCGACATATTTCTTGATATAAGTCGATAAGGCTCTCTGAAAATGGCCTCCCATCGAAAATTAGGACACGGCAGGTGGCATCAGGAAGATCGATTCCGTCATAGCGGTTGACCAGGACAACGGTTCTTTCGTATTGGCCTTGCCGCAAAGACTCGATCGCTTGTGTGACGTTGTCTTTGTTGGCCACTAGCGCACCGTAAGACTCCCAATCCTTCGTTCTCAAGAAACTCGAGACTAATGCGACGCGCCCATATCGCCGCTTCGGGTTCGATGTGCCAAAAGCATGAACGATCTCACCGCGCTCCAGGTCTTCGTGGATCAGTGACGGAAGCAGCACCATCTTCTCTCCGGACCACCGCTCCTTTGAGTAGGTGAGGGGGTTGACAATGACTTCGGGCAAGAGTTGAAGACCTTTGATCAGAAACGCATCATCAGTGACGGTAGCGGACATGAAGACGCGGTGGGTGGCCTCCCAATAACTCCCAAAGGCATGAAGAGGAGGAATATAGGGCTCGATTTCCACAGCTACTCCAGAGAAAACGCATTGGCAGTGTCCCAGGATGTCCTTGATGAGCGGCCAAGCGTACTTGACGAACTGCCTGTCCGAATTCGCCGAAAGAATACTCGCCACCTCGGTCTCATGCTGCATCCAGGCCCAATACGGCACCGGCAGCAAGGCATCTCGCTTGTCGTTTCCAATGTCTGCATAGGTTCCGACGCCTTGTTGCTCCAATTCCGAAGCGAAAAGCGCCTTTAGCGATGCGTACGCCTGCTCGTCGTGCGGTATGCGAATCTTGCAAGCGTCTCGAATCGCATCCGCGCATGCGTGAGCATCATCCATGAGCAGAGATCCCATCTTGATCGATCTGCGGTTGAGGCCGAACTTTGTTAGGCCATTGAATAGCTTCTGCACAGAAGCCACGAGAATTTTTTCGCCATTCAAGAAAGCTTCAGGCAGCTCCGGATCGGCCAGGCAGGTTGCAATCCCGAATTGCTTGGCCTGCTCGCTCGTCTGCTCGATGAGAAAGTTATTCGGACAAAGATACACTGCTGGTCCTTGGCCCGCATTCAAACGGGCCTGGAGCATTAATAGTCCGATCAGCGTCTTTCCTTGGCCTGTATGAAGCTTGACAATCACGTCACGTTTAGTTTGGTGAGCCGTGTGCCAATCATTGAGTACCGCCAGCTGGGACGGCCTTAGCGGACCCTTGTCGACAGCCCGATCTAAAGTGTCATAGAGCTTGACCGGATCAGTTTCTTTTCCCGATTTCTTGTTTGCTAACCTTTTCTTGAAATCAACCATGACAGCTCGCCTCAGGTTGCATACAGGTTATTGCGAATCTTTTTCCTTCAATACTTCACATGGAACGTCGGGTCGTCTTCCGACCTTGTTTTCCGCCGGTCATACAGCCGGTCGTCGAGACGTTAGCAGTTCCGAGCCACTCCTGCACTTTGGCAATATCCGCCTCGTTTGTGAGCGCGTTTCTTGCCGCAGTGGCCAGCACTGAGTGTACACAGACGCCGACCGCGTTCGCTGCAACACCCCTTTAGAGCTTAATCGAGAAGGCCAAAGCATTTCCCCTCAGATTGCTTCTCATCGCCGAAAGACATTGATGGACGAAAGTCAGCGTTAATTGCCCCATATCCAAACTGTAGGTAACCATGAGACTCCGTCGAAATCAACTGTGCCCAATTCACCACTCTCATTCCTGTTGCGGCAGGGAGACGATTGCGAGAGAAAAGCGCCAGAGCCAAATGGGAGTACGTCGCATCGACGATTCCCAGCACCCGAGAGGGTATCGAGAGATCCGCTCGAATGCGGAAATGCGGAAGCTGTTGGACAAGAAGATTGTGGCCCAGAGAGGCGAATGCGGTATCTGCAATGAAAAGTTCACCGACTACTCTGACATCGTACCCGACCACATCAATCCCCGCGGCATGGGAGGTGCGTGGAGAGACGATCATCCCGACAACATTCAGGCTGTCCACTGGTGGTGCAACGGAGAAAAGGGATCGAGCAGAGGCTGATGCCGTGATTCGCCGGTTCATCTTCTATGGTTCTGATGCCAGTCGAAGCTTAAGAAGGTTCTGAACGCCTTCCACATCGAGCTTGGCAGAGGCGAAACTCGCACTCAGCAAGTCATCTGGAAGCATTCCGTCCCACTTCTCAATCGTTTTGTTTGGCACCGTCGCGGCGAGTTGGATCGGATCCTCGGCTGATCTTTCCGCGATGTCCTGAAGCATTTCCCGAATGGATGAAACAGAAGAATCCTTCACGGAGATGGAAAGACCGCCATCGAAGACGGTCCGCTTCCCCCTCACCTGGATCATGAGAGTGAGCGTGTCTTTCATGACGTCTCCGCACCAGGGAACGATTTGAACTTCGCTGCCGTTCTGTAGAATCCACTTACTGTCGAGTTCCATATGCTTGTAGTTCGCGCGAGCACCTTCCAGCAGTTTCTGCCCCTCAACGTCGAGGAAGGGAACTAGAAAACGTGATCGGAGAATATTTCGTATCTCCTCTCGAACCCGGTCGTGAGTGTCGGCTCCCATGGTGTCATTGAATTTCGGGACCGTCCCGCCAGCTGCCGGCTTGACTTGCACCACCTTGTCTTCCGCGGCAACCGATACGACCTGCCAACGCCTACCTGCGAAGATCAAATAAGAATCTGGCGAAAGCGGGCGCGTGATGGGCATCGAGCCGAGCGTCTGGTTGCCGTTTACGATGCTGTACTCTTCCTCGGAAGCAAATGCAGCATAGAAAGAGTAATGTTCGGTGATGCGCTCGCCGTAGGGCGCGAGGAGAATGAGACCTGTTGGGTCTTGAAGGATGATCTCCCGCCTGCCAAGTTCCCGCAGAAGTGATGCAAATTGGTCCGAGATCACGGCGTTGAAGGGGCCCTTGGCGCAAAGCACATTCCAGAGCTTAGCCGCGCTCACGCCACCGTATTGAGAGATGGTGGAAAGAATCTGTTGGACTAGCGTGGAGGCGTGAAGTTTATTGGCTCGAATGGGTTCGTACCATCCGGCAGCTAGCAGCCGTACCATGGCGGCGGTGGTTAATAGATTCTCTCGTAGCAACTCCGAGATTCCTGGGTTGTCCGACTCTTCTTCGATACAGTAGCCGCGCAGGATCATCGGCTCGCCTTTTCGGCGACCCGATCTACCCAGCCTTTGACGCAGACTGGCAACCGAAGGTGGCGGACCGACCTGGACGACGCTCTTGACCGGACCGATATCGATGCCAAGCTCGAGAGTAGAGGTGCAGATCGCCGTGGCTGGCCGATCCGTCTTCTTGAGCGCTTCTTCGGCATCTTCGCGAACTTCTTTGGATAGATTGCCGTGATGCGGCCAGAACTCGTTTGGGAGTCCCATCTGTTCGCAGGAGTTACGGAGGGAATCAGCGTAGTATTCGACCTCACTGCGAGCGTTCGGAAACACAAGATTGCTGGTTCCGCGAAGCACCTTAAACAGGTCTTTAGCTATGGAGGATCTTGCGATATCGGCGGACGCACTGCCAGGTGCGGCCGTCGACTGAAGATAGCCCTTGAGGAGAATCTTCAGATCGTGTCCATCACCCTTACTGTCGACGATGCTAACCTTGCGGCTCTGGTCTGGTCGCAGGAAGGATGCCGCACCATTCATGTCGCCAAGCGTCGCCGAGAGGCCGATTCGCATAACAGGCCGAGCTAGGGCAGTCTCGATTCGGTGCAGGAGAGACTGGAGTTGCTTGCCGCGTTCTGTACCGATGAAGGCATGTAACTCGTCAACCACAACATAGGCGAGAGAGCTGAGCAGGCCAGCTAAGCCGTGGCCCCGCCGGCAAAGCAGAGCCTCGAGCGACTCCGGGGTAATCAGCAGGCAGCCTTTGGGGTTCTTGAGGAAGCGCTCTTTGCGCTGCTGGCCGATGTCTCCGTGCCAGGGCGTGACATCGATCTCCATCTTTTCGGTCAATTCATCGAGCCTGCGCCACTGGTCATTGATGAGAGCTTTGAGAGGAGAAATATAGATAGCTAGTGGACCTTGTGGGGAGGGCGCGCCTAGGCGAGTGAGGATCGGGAAGAACGCGGCCTCGGTTTTACCCGAGGCCGTTGTCGCCGCAATGATCACATCATCGCTTCCGTCAAGGATGAGCGGGATAGCCCGCGCCTGAGCATCGCGAAGTTCGGTCCAATTCGAGGCCCAAATCCATTGCTTGATGCGGCTGTCGAGTAATTCGAAGCTGTTCGGCAGTTCAGAGTTTGAAACTGGTGAATTCATCATCTGCTGTACCGGCGGTGCCAAGCATGCCCGGGTCTACGTCCTCTACATCCAGGTCTGCACTGCCACCCATGTCTTTCTTGACTTCGATCTGGCCGGTCAATTGCTGCCAGTCTAGGCTGGGATTCTGTTCGAGCACTGAGAGGAGGTTGACCCACGAAGTAATGGTGGTCCGGGGAGTACGGAAATACGCCTCTCCTATCCGCTGGTAGCAGTGGTTCATGAATGCCTTCTGCCCGTCTTCGGGGATAAGATTGCGGGCTCCATCGCCGTAGACATACACCGTTTGGATTTTCCCAAGAAGCACAAAGAAATCTTCAGGTGTCAAGCTTGAAAGCTTCAGGACCGGATGGTTAAAGTCAATGACTCCGGCGCTCTTGGCGAACATGTTCTCAGCAAGCCGCGATTGCAGTGCGCTGTAGGAGAACAAACCGCGTCGAGTGTCATTCAGAAACTCAGGGGTTCCTCCGAGAAGGAATCCGAGCCCTTCGACATTGCCCTGGAGGGTGTCATTGAGCATGCGGAGGATCTGTTCGTAATTGGATTCCCGAGCCTGCCGGCTGGAAAGCTTGTAGAGATTGACCATCTCGTCGAGACAGACGAGCAGCCCGGTGAATCCTGAAAGGCGGATGAAGAGGCTCATCAGCTTGAGCTGGTCATAGAAGGATGCGTCATCAACAAAGGTTCGGACGCCCAGTGCATTGCGTGCGTCTGTCTTGGTGGTATATTCCCCACGGAGCCAGCGAATCGCATTGGCTTTGAGATCCTGATTATTGTCGCGAGAGGCCTTCCAGTAAGTCTCGATGACATGCGCGAAGTCGTAGCCGTTCACCATCTCCGATAGGCGTTCCAGCTTCTCATGGATGACGACATCGACTCCGATGCTCTTGGTCCTTGCCTCCCCTTCGGCGGTGTAGATGAACTTTTCGACAATCCCAGCTAGAGCACCACCTTCAGGCTTGGACTTGGTCGAAAGGTTCTTGGCAAGTTCGGCGTAAAGGGAACGCGCCTGGCCGCCGCTGCCGTGGAGACGGCGGTCGGGATTGAGATCTGCAGAGGTGGCAACCAGTTTTTTTTCGAGTCCGATCGACCGGATCAAATTCAGAAAGAAAGTTTTGCCGCTTCCGTACTCGCCAATGATCAGACGGAAGGCTGTGCCGCCGACGGCCACTCGCTCAAGGTCCTTGAGCAGGCTCTCGATCTCGCTGGCGCGGCCTACCTGGATAAGGTGCTGACCAATGTTGGGTACTACACCGGCTCGCAACGCCTGTATCAGCGCATCGCGGTCCTTGGGGCGAATATTCATGCGGTCTCCTTAACAAACAGGTCGCAATTGACGTCGATCGATTCATCTCCCTCGATGATCGCGGAGTCGAAGCGGTCGAAGGCAGCATCATTAATTCTCTCAAACGCGCCGTCAATCATTAGGCCCCGGTTCGAGCATAACTGCTCTGCTTCAGATCTGGTCCACTGTGATTTTGAAAGTAACGCTTTGAGCAAATCAGCGTCTTCAGGATCAAGCCCGAGAAGAGTATCTCGCTTCTCTGGGACGGCAGCGATGTCGACTTGTTCCTCAGCCGATTCAAAAACTTTATCGAGGATAGTCGAGATCTTCGCAGACTCAGAGCGCAGGGCGGCAATTCGATCTACGTCGAACCGGATCCCATCGGAACCGGGAACACCTTTGGTCCTTCCCGCAGAGGTGATTTTGCCCTGCGTTTGAACCGCGTGAATTTTGCTATATAGGGCGGCCTTCTCCAGCCCGAGAAGACGAAAAAGGTCTTCCAACGTGCGGACTTCACTTGGATCGATCGTGCCATCGGCGGCCGCTACCTGGACAAGAAAGTTCGCAATGCTTTCGCGAATGTCACAGGCCATTCCGTTGATCTGCTTTTTTAAGCGTGCAGGGGTCGGGGGATACTGCCTGTAAACCGCCAGTCTAGCTGCCAGTCTTTGCTTCTCGCATTCGGGTAGATCGATTTCGGAATCCAGATAGTTGAGGATCGTCGAAGCTTCCGCGTCGGAAAAACCCTCGCTTGAGGACGCGACGATCGATGCGAGTTGAAGAAGGAGAGCGGCTCCATTGAAGTGCTTCGAGACAGTGTTTCGATTTTCAAGATTGCGCGCGGCAAAGACGGCAACAGGATCATCCGGGCCGGGCAGTTCCACTCCTAGCCGAGAATCCGGATCCATTCCGATGCCCATGGTCGCAAGTTTCTCCACGAAATTGTTCAAGCGAAATCGTTTCAGAGTTGTTCCGCGTGGAGGATAGCCTGGGAGTTCCTGGAACTGCATCACTTTGGGAGGATCGGAGCGGAAGACATCGTACGTCTCACGGATCTCGGATGGCCACAAAGCCACCGGCAAAATGCCCAATCCAGAGAAGGAGTGGCATTCTTCGGGATTTTCCGTCGCGAAAGAGGAGAATTTGCGAAAAACTGCGCTAGCCTCGGTCCCAACCTTCTGAATATCCTCCATCGATTGCTGATTCATCGTCACATCAGGAAGAGGAATTTCAATCCGCGCAACTGTCGTCTGCATGAGACTTGCATTCCCGAAGTGATGGTCTGCAGTAATTTTGGGGTCCGTATTGGAAAGCGTTATACCCTCGCCGAAGCGCTCCTTATATATGTGGTTGAACAATTCGCGTCGAAGGTTTGGGAGAGGATCCTCGGCCGCATTCAAGCTGGCAGAAGTGATCGAAGCGAACAGACAGTATGCCCATTCTGCGGGCAACGGCTCGCCTGTCTTGGCATAAACGCCGGCGCCCAGTTTGACACTCAAGCGGCGGCTATGGATCTTTCTCGGATCTGGCGCCTTCGGGAGATTTTCCAGCGTTGGAAGGGTGAAGCTCTTCGCATCGATATAGTCCAACAACGATCCGGAGTAGCTACCGAATGTGCCGCGATCGCCATAGATGCAGGCGAGGCGTTCGACTTCATTGCGGATGGTATCGACTTCGGGAGTCACTTTGGGGTCGCACGAGGGGAGGGTAAACAGTCTCTTCTCGAGTCCGTAGAAATAGAGAAACACGTAGCCGATATCGGCCTGGGGATCGGATTTTCCGGTTGAAAGCCAACTCAAGTAGGCTGCACGGGCTTCTGGCGAGATCGAACTATAGCTCGGCCAATAGCCCATCAGGCGTTCGTGACAACTGGTAGGCCCGGCAACCGGAAGTGTGGGATCGATGACTGATGGCTCCGCTGTCGACCCGCTCAGGTCGAGGTGGCCGAGGTAGAGCAAGCCGCCCGGAACTGTATAGCCGCGCACTGTGACGTCCTTCCCGGCAGGCACCCAGAGGTGGGACCCCTGAAATTTCTTACTGGTGAACGTCGTCTCAACGGTGAACTTGATGGACTGGAGGGACGGTGGGCGGATCGGTATGGTGGGCGCTGCCGGCTTCACTGCAACCGGTATAGTGACAGGCTCAGTTGCGCCGGGAGCAGATTTAGTTGCTGAAGGTGTAGGTGTACCAGCTTTGCCTAGACAGTTGTTTAAAGCCTCCTCGTAGAATTCACGGTGGCTGTTGAAGTCATCCACGAGGCTCTCTCCCTCGATATGGTTGTTGGTTAAGTTGGCGCACGCCTCAACGCATGAGGTCACGGCATCGTATGGGCCCGATGACGATGTGGTACTGTCCAATTCCCGGCAGATACGCTCTGCCTCCTCAGTTCCGGCCGTGATGGCTTCGGTATTAAGACTTGCTGTCAGCCAATAGAAAAACTTTGTCTTCTCAGACGCAGATTGGAGCCGTTCCGTATAAGCGTCGACCTGTCTCTGATGAAGCAGAAGTTTCCCGCCGAGATCGAGCTCGAACCGGCGTGTCCGATAGATCGCTTCAATGATCGGGCATTCCTGAGTCGAGAACGGCACACACGGATGGGGAACCGGCTTGTTCCAAGAGTCATTGATGACGACAGTGGCTGTCGTCGCGATGTTTATGGCGGAAGATGGCCCGACGCCGCGCAGCGACCCGAACCGGTTGGCATCCCATCCCCGCACATCGGCAAGGGTATACAGACCTGCTTGCTTTAGAGGCTGGAGCAGAAGACCTTTTCTGTGGTTTCGCAATTCATCAACAGGAATCGATCGCAGCCGGGCAATGCGAACGTCATCTTTATATTTCGCCGCAACTTGCGGGAGTGATCCGCGGAGAGACAAGGAACGGTTCTTCAGGTCCTCCACAGCGGCACTGAAATTGTGGACCGTTTTCCGGGCTCGACGGCGGAGACGCGCAAGTGGAGAAAGCGCATAGGTGGCCCAAGCGATGACGGAGGCAATCGAGAGTAAGCAAACGAGAACGACGATAAAGCTCATCGAGACTCAATTCAGCCCTAGTTGTCAGGGAGCATGGGTGCAAAAGGTTCCTGCAGAGGCGACCCGCAGGTTGCCAGATTCAGGTTAACCTCATTGGAAAGCAAGGCAAATACTACCTATAGGGTACACGTGATCAGTAATGCTTTCGTACGACTTGAGTGGGGTCTCTAAAGCATGCAAAACGAACTTGGGAGAGATCCGGGGTAATTTCTGCGGGCAAGTCGGGCGAAAAACGATATTGCTTTGGCGCGGAAATTCGCAGATAATAGCGACCGCATCAGACCCACAATCGTCAGTTCCATTGATCCGCGACTTGGCTGCTCGAAAGGGGACATGTATAGAACACTCTGCGATTCGCTGCTTGTCCGCTCGCCGCCGTACCGTCCGAACATGAACCGAAGCTACCACCTTACGATCGCCCCGCTCGATCCAAAATCATTCGCGCCAGGGTCACGCTCTCGGACACAACAGCGGTGAGACGTGGAGAAGGCCGGCTGATGTCCGGGTCACGCGCCAATCGAACCGCCGCAATGATCGCGGCGGCGATGACCAAAGTCGACTTCATTCGCATTTGCTCCACCCATGCTTCTCGCTCACGCGCAATTGCCCGTTTCATTTCGCCCATCAGTGCACCACGGATCGCACGGGGCTTGGGCCAAGTTTGTACGAAAGCTTGCCGCGAAAGATCTCCGATGGAAGATAGCTTCTCTTGGTACCGCAGAGCGGGCACTGCGCGGCAATCCAGGTATCCGGTATCGTGCCTACCGGGGCCGGGATGTTTTCACCGCACTTCTTGCAGCGGATCGTGAAATCGCAGTTCCGGGTTTGCGGAATATTGAACACGAGCTGGAGTATAGGAGAACAAAAGGCGAAACCGCAATGTGGATTTCTGTAAATCAGATCCGCGCATATGAGTCTGATGCGACGTGGCTGACTTAACATGCTTCGTTTCAGATCTTTAAAGTGCCGGGGGTTGATTCGAAAGCGACAATCTGGCAGGATAGATGCCAAGTGAACGGACCGCTATGCGAATTGCTTCCCCCACCTTTCGCATTGGTTTCGGTCTGCTGTTGGCTGTTCTGCTGAGTGTTGTCGGGTATCAAGTTTTCCGGCGTTCGAGCTTCTACGCTCCAGACGCGTTGCTGCAGCAAGCCGATGAGAAGTCGTGGCTCAATAGCTGGATTGAGGCTGAACCTCTCTACCGGCAAGCCGAGCAGGAATTCACTCAAAGGCATCAGCTCTCAAAGGCTCTCTACGCGCGAGTGAGTGAGATGCCTGCGCACAGCGAGTCTTCCACTTCGATCCCAAGCCAAATTGCTCTGCTCCGAAAGGATCTGGATCTCCCAGAAGCGGGGGACCCGGAAACACGCCTTCGCATCCTGACCATTCTTGGCATGTTCGAAGTCAACTACGACTCTGGAATGGCGCGCCAGACCTGGGCGGAGGTCAAGACGCTCGCGAACAAACAGCACCACTACCTGCTAGCGGCGCGCGCTATGGGAGAACAAGGCGTTGCAGCTTTCCTGATGGGCGACATCGCGACAGCAAAAAAGAATGTCGTAAAAGCGTGGACGGTTGCTAAGGTGGCCGATCCGGGCGCGCACATTCGATATGCGAGCCTATACGGCGCGGGCCTGGTCGAAATGCGCAAGTACCAGGAGGCTCTCGGACCGCTGGACGAAGCTATCAAAGTCGCCGGCAAGACTCGTGGAGCTGCGTATCCCACGATAGCCGTCAATGCAAAAATTGATGCACTGAGCGGCCTCGGCAAAAACAAGGAAGCGCTGGCGCTGGCCGCAGACGAGCTGCGCCGAGTCTCCGCTTACCATCTTGCTGGGCATCTCTATGAGCTTTACCAACAGCGTGCCAGCGTGTACGAGCGGATGGGGCAACGGGATCAGGCAGTGTCAGACTTTTCGGAATCTGCCCGGTACGCGCGAGAGCTCTCGTATTGGCGAGGACTGACCCAGGTAGATGGCTTACTCGCCAAGGATTATATCCACCAGGGAAAGTTGCAGCCGGCCCTGGCCGCGATCAACGAAGCCATCGCGGCAAACGAAAACATTCCCGACGAACTGTACTTCGTGCCGCGGAACCTCGGGATCAAGGCCGAAATCATGGCTCGCCTCGGCGACACAAAGGCATCGAACGAACTCTATGAGAAGAGCGCGGATCTCTTGGATGCGCTACTCAGCAAGGTTCCCACGCCAACAGCTGAGCGCCAATTGCTGAACGATCTCAGCATCGTCTACGCGGGGTACTTTGTTTCTTTAAGCGACCAGGGCCGCACGGAGGACGCGTTCTGCGCAATCGAGCGGGCACGCGGACGAGTGGAGGCTCAAGGTCTCGAGCATCACGAGATCATCTTGCCTCATGAACCCGACGCCGCTGAACAGAATCTCACTAAGCTGAATATCCAGTTGCTGAATACAGACGATTCTGCCACCAGAGCGCACATTCTCGACGCAATCTACAGTACCGAACAGCAACTCGGCACAGAGCCGTCGTCAAAGGGCCCGCCGCAAGCGCCCGTCGCACTGGATAAGCTTCAACATGTTCTCAGCGGATCGGAGTTGCTGATCGAGTATGTGCTGAATGAGCCGAACTCGTACGCGCTTGCTGTGACCCGCGATTCCGTCCACCGGTACACTCTTCCGTCAAGAGAGCTGCTAGAGCAGGAATCGACGCAGTATCGCTCCACTCTGAAGCAAGAGAAGACCGACCCATCTTTGGGGCAACGGCTTTACGATGGGCTGCTAGGCGGAATCCAAGAGCTCAAGGATAAACACGACTTGATCGTGGTGCCGGATGGGAAGCTTCACCTTCTGCCATTCTCGGCTTTGATCAATAGAGGTCAGTACGTTTTGACCTCCCATCTGGTCACGGTCGTGCCGTCCGGAACCGTACTCGACTTGCTCCGCCATCGAACCGATCAAATGGTTCGAGACGAGACGCCGTATGTCGGAGTGGCGGCCTGGACTTCAAAGCCCTCGCCAACCACACTCATCGCTAAGGTCCGTCGAGCCATCTCTGGACCCGAGCGTAGCCAACTAGTCGCGCTGCCGGAAAGTCGGCATGAGGTGGAAACAATTGCGACCGACCTTCCGAAGCCTAGCACCATCCTCCTCGGTGATCGAGCGACAGAAACGAACTTCAAACAGCTTCCACTCGGCCAATACAACGTGATCCACCTCGCGCTTCACGGGTATGTAGATCCAGAAATCCCGGATCGCTCGGCCCTCGTCTTCGCACCGGAGAAGTCGGCCAAGAACGATGGACTTCTTCAGGTACGCGAGATCAGAGGCCTGCGTCTCAACGCCAATCTCGTGACGCTTTCTGCGTGCGACACCGGGATAGGACCAGTTGGCGAAGAGGGAGTTGAAAACATCGTAAACGCCTTCATTGACGCCGGCGCCGAGAGCGTCGTATCCACCCTATGGGAGGTTGAGGACCAGGCAACGGAGGAATTGATGGCCGACCTCTACGCGAACCTTGGCCATCAAGAGGGAAAGGCGGAGGCGTTGCGACAGGCGCAACTCGCGATGCTCAAGTCAGGATCGCCGCCCTACTATTGGGCCGGCTTTGAACTCGACGGCGAGCCGAGCGGCATTCTCTTCGATCGTACGCGCACCAACACCACTACCAGGAGCCTTCAATGACAACGAATTCTGCGGCAGTGCACGCTATGCCCCTTCGACTCGAAGCCAAAGACCGATGCACCATCTTCGAAAACGTCCTCTCCGCCCTTCAGAAGAGGTTCTATTCTCCCGAAAAGTTGAACGGGGATTGGCAGGCAGCGGTGGAGCGCCATAAGGCAGATATCGAAGCTGCCGCCACCGCGGACGCATTTGAGAAGGCCATGAGCGATCTGCTTGCGGAATTGAAGACATCGCACATTGGCTTTTTTCACAGGACCGCTCGCAGGGCATCGAGCCGTGCCGCGCTAAGTGCCGCATACCTTCCTGAAGAGACCGCATTTGGAAAGCGCTGGGTCTTTCAGGACGTTCATTCAGGGGGCGCGGCATCGTTAGGGGGCATTCAACCGGGCGACATACTTCTCGCAGTCGACGGCAGGGAGATCACTCCGCCCGAACATCCAGTCTTTGCAATGGGGAATCAGGCAGCGCTGGAGATTGTCAGCAGCGATGACAAGCGCCGCACGGTCACTGTCGATGTGGGCCGCCCAAAAGGGAAAAAACTCCATTTCGTGGAGCCGACACTCGTCGAAACACGGCAAATAGGAAGCGGAATTGGGTACCTGAAGGTTGCAATGTTCCCCGACATAGTGGGAGTTAAAGTCGCGAATGAGATTTTCAATGCCGTTAGTCAATTGGGAGCCATCGAAAGCCTGATCATCGATCTACGCGGGAATACTGGAGGAGGCATTGGCGCCCTTCGGGTGATGAGCCTGCTCACACCAGACCGCATACCCGTTGGTTTCGCACTGGACAGGAACCGGGTTACAGAAAATTTAGAATCAGAGAAACAAGGATTCCGGCGCTTCTCGCGGATTCCATCTTCGACCAAAACACTGTGGCTCCTGGCTGTGCAGTTTGCCTCCACGATGTTGGCGAAGAAGCCCATTGTGCTTCAGACTGAGGGACTGGGTAAATTCCCATTCCAGGGAAGAATCGTACTGTTGGTCGATCGTCATACGGCGAGCGCCGCCGAGATGATTGTTGCTTTTGCGAGGGAAAACAAGCTCGCCACGATCGTCGGCGAAAAGACCGCAGGCCGGCTTTTGTCAGCGACGTCTGTCAAAGTCGGCAAGGGATTCCGGCTCGCACTTCCAACTGGCGCGTATTACACGTGGAAGGGGGCAGTTTTGGAAGGCACGCCGATTGAGCCGGACGAGCTGATCGAATTTGACTGGCACCAACGGCGCCTCGGCCGCGATCTTCAACTTGAGAGTGCAACTGGATTGCTCGAGAGACAACCTTCTGTCACAACCTAGCTGAAGGGGAAACTAGCTCGACGATCAAGTATCACAGGGTTCGATGAGTGACTTGGATTTGTCATCATTCGAAAGACTGCTCAGTTAAGGGGTGACACTGGGACGCCGTTCTCCGAAGTTAGTGGCCTGTTCGAAGGCGTGGGAGAGTTGGAGGACGCCGAAGTCCTGCTTGTCGCGGCCTACGATTTGCAGTCCGACGGGCAGGCCTTCGGGCGTGAAACCGGCGGGTACGGAGGCAGCGGGGTTGCCGGTAGCGGAGATGTACCAGCAACTTTTCATCCAGTCGATGTAATTGGCGAGTTGAACGCCGTTGATTTCGGTCGGCCAGGGCGTGTTGACGTCGAAGGGCGGCAGTTGGGTGGTGGGCAGGATGAAGTACTCGTAGCTTTCCAGAAAGGCTTGGAAGCGGCGCCACATGTCGGTGTGCGCGGTCTCTGCGCGGGCGATGTCGCTGCCGGAGAGTGCGAGGCCTTCTTTGATCTCGGCGGTGAGAGTGTCCTTGAAGCCGTCGGGGTGTAGCTGAAGGCCCTTGCCGTAGGCGGCACCGGAACTCCATGCGCGCAAAATGCGGTAAGAGATTTCGGCGGGGGCGAA
>Ga0187847_10001520_pt1 | contig 20537 bp, 17 predicted proteins | sample June2016WEW_4_10_FD_132458 | JGI IMG/M metagenome (GOLD analysis project Ga0187847, IMG submission 132458) | Peatland microbial communities from SPRUCE experiment site at the Marcell Experimental Forest, Minnesota, USA - June2016WEW_4_10 | ecosystem: Environmental > Terrestrial > Soil >...
CGACCTCGGCCTCCCCGGCGATCAGCGGCGGCAGCAGCTTGATCACGTTCACGTTGTCGGCCGCGACCTGGGTCAGGATGCCGTAGCGCTGGAAGAGCGGCACGACGAGGGTCTGGGAGAACATGGCCGTGCGCGCCGACTCGACCGCGCGCCAGCGCATCCGCGCGCCGCGTGACGTCGGAGGCCCGAAGACGACGCCGATCATCTGTCCCCGGCCGCGCACCTCGTGCAGGAACTCGTGTCGCGCCCCCAGCGCTTCGAGTCTCGTGCGCCACGTCGCGCCCATGGCGTCGGCGTGCTCGACGACGTGCTCGTCGTCGAAGACCGAGAGGGTCGCCAGCCCGGCGACCATGGCGAGCTGGTTGCCCTTGAACGTCGTCGAGTGGACCATGGCCCGGTCCATCGAGCTGTAGACGCTGCGGTAGATCTTGTCGCTCGTCAGCATCGCCCCGACCGGCACGAAGCCTCCCGAGAGCGCCTTGGACACGGTGATGATGTCGGGCGAGAGCCCGTAGTGCTCGAAGGCGAAGAATCGGCCCGTGCGGCCCAGGCCCGTCTGGACCTCGTCGCAGACGAGCAGGGCGCCGGCCTCGTGGACGCAGCGCTCCATCTCGCGCCAGCGTTCGGGGTCGAGTTCGTAGACGCCCTTGCCCTGGATCGGTTCGACGACGAAGGCGGCCACGTCGCCCGCGCGCAACTCGCGCTGGAGCGCTTCGAGGTCGCCGAAGGGGATCTCCGTGGCGCCGGGCAGCAGGGGACCGAAGCCGCTCTTGAACTCGGGCGAGCCGTTGAGGGCGAGCACGCCCGTCGTGAGGCCGTGAAAGGCGTGGGCGTGGTAGCAGACGCGGTTTCGCTTGGTGGACGAGCGGGCGAACTTGATCGCCGATTCGACGGCCTCGGAACCCGAGTTGCAGAAGAAGACCCGTTCAATGTGGGCCGGGCTGCGGGCAACCAACTGCTCGGCGAGCAGTCCCGGCAGGAGCGCGCAGTCCATCTGGACCATGTTGGGCAGGTCGGCGTCGAGGGCCTGGCGCAGGGCGTCCTTGATCACCGGATGGCTGCGCCCCAGGGCGAAGACCCCGAAGCCGCTCAGCAGGTCCAGGTACCGTTTGCCCTCGTCGTCGTAGAGGTAGCAACCCTCGCCGCGCTCGTAGAAGCGATCGAAGCCGATCGTCTTGACGACCTTGGCCAGCTGGGGATTGAGGTACTTCGAATGGAGCTGGAAGTTCTCGCCGTGGCGCGAGGACATCAGTTCGCTCAAATTAAAAGGCACGATCCCCCTTTGACGACTCCAGTCAATCTACGTCGTGGCGGCCCGGCACCAGACGGCGTTCGCGCGATTCGTGCACCTTCGACGCACCAGTGGACCGTAGGCTCGGGCCGTGGTGTACTGCATGGCCCTGGCGGCCTCATTCGCGAACGCCGTCGCCAGCATCTGCCAGCGCCTCGGGGTGGAGGACGCGCCCGAGGGCCACGGACCCTCGGTGGGACTGGTGCGTCATATGGTCCAGCGCCCGATCTGGCTGCTCGGCTTCGTGATCATGGCCCTCGGTTACGCCGCCCAGGCCGTCGCGCTGCACCTGGGAGCCTTGAACGTGGTCCAGCCCATCATGGTGAGCGAGTTGGTGATCCTGGTGCTGGTGCTCTGGCTCTGGTTCTCGACGCCGCTGCGCACCCGGGACCTGCTCGCCGCCTTCGCCACGGCCCTCGGTCTGGGCGCCTTCTTGTTCGTGTCGGCGCCCAGCGTCGGCACGAAGGTCCCCACCGGGGCGCTCTGGTGGACGGTGGGGCTGGCCGTCGTCGCCGTGGTGGGACTCTTCGTCGTCGTCGGTCGTCGCGGCCCGCCCTGGTGGCGGGCCCTGGCGCTCGGGGCGGGCGCGTCGATCGGGTTCGCGCTGCTGTCGGCGATCACCAAGTCGATGACCGACCAGTTGGTCGCCGGCTGGGGTGCCCTCTTTGGATCCTGGCAGCTCTACGCCGTCGCGCTGATCGGACTCTCCTCCTTCGTCATCATGCAGAGCGCCTTCCAGGTCGGCCCCTTCGCCGCCTCGCAGTCGTCGCTCATCCTGGTCAATCCCTTCGTCGCCATCGCGATCGGCCACGTGCTCTTCGCCGAGAACCTGCGCGGCGGTCCGCTCTACGCGAGCGTGGAGGCCCTGTCGCTCGGGGTCATGGTCGTCGGGGCGCTCGGCCTCTCCACGTCGTCGCTGGTGGCGCACGTGCACGAAGAGTCGCCCGGCAGCGACCTGCTGCGCGGCCGCGGTCGCTACGCCCGCTGGCGCCACGAGCAGACGCGGGCCTGAGCCGAGGGCCGGTGTCCTCCGGCGCCGTGAGCGTGGGTTCGCCGTTACCATCTGGCATGGACGATCGTGAGGGTGCGCTGGGACTCGACCCGCTGGAGCGGCCGGTACGGGCCGCGATCATCGGGCTCGGCCGGATCTACGACCTCAATCGCCTCGGCTATCTCGACAACGGTGACGTCGAGGTGGTGGCGATCGTCGACCCGAACGGGGACCGCCGCCGCGAACGCCAGGTCGACTGGCCCGGGGCCCGACCCTTCGCCTCGATCGACGAGCTGTCGGCCAGCGGTCTTGAGCTCGACGCCGTGGAACTGCTGACGCCGATCGTGCTGCACGAGGAAGGCGTCCTAAAGTGCCTGGCCCAGGGCTGGCACGTCAACTGCCAGAAACCGATGGCCAACGACCTGGCCAGCGCGCGACGGATGCTGGACGCGGAACGTGAGAGCGGCGCTCGTCTACGGATCATGGAGAACTACCTCTTCTACGAGCCGCTGCTCGCGCTCAAGTCCGTGGTCGACTCCGGGGAGCTCGGCGCGATCAGCGGCTACCACATGAAGATGGTCGCGAGTGGTCGGGGGGGATGGGAGGTGCCGGGCAGCGCCTACGAGTGGCAGTTCGACCAGGCCCGGCGCGGTCGGGGCATCCTGCTCTTCGACGACGGCTGGCACAAGTGCTCGACGGCCCTCTGGCTCTTCGGACCGGTGCGCGAGGTGCGCGCCTGGGTCGGATCGACCGAGATCATCGAGGGCCTCGAGATCGACGCTCCGACGACGGTGATCCTCGAGCACGTCAACGGCGTGCGCGGGGTGTGGGACCTGACGCTGGCGGTCGACATGTTCCTGCGATCGGACTACTACACCAACGACGAGCGCTGGGAAGTCACCGGGCGCCAGGGGTTCGCCCGCGTCAATCGCTGCACGGGGCGCGGCATCCAGCAGCCCAGTTTCGAGGTCTACGTGGACGGCGTGATGCGTTCGCACCACGGACTGGACGACGACTGGGCGAGCAGCTTTCGCGACTCGGGCCGGCACTGGCTACGTAACGTGCGCCACGGCGGCGACGGGCCGTTGCTCTGGGGCGCACACGAGGCGACCGAGGTGCTGCGTCTGGCTCTGGCGGCCTACGAGAGCAGCGCCGCCGGTGGGGTCGGCGTCGATCCCCACGACGTCCTCTGACGAAATTGTCGTGATTCGAACGTCGACCGTCGTCGCGTGAATCGCGAGAGGGCCGTCGTTGTTGATCTTCAGGTGGTACGGTTGGTGCAGGACGTCCGGACTCCCGCTTCCCTCTCCACTGACAATTGGTCAGAGAGGTCTAGAAAGCGGGCAGTCTCATGGAAAACCTTTTTGGTCTGATTGGCAACCCCTCGCAGGTCAAGACGCCGCGCGCGCTCTCCTGGCTCCAGACGTCCAAGAGCGCGGCGCTGGTGTGGAACGCGATGCGCATCTGGCTCGGGGTCATGTGGCTCCAGGCCGGCATCGCCAAGATCTGGGGCAATGAGAACTCGGCCTTTCTCCACCACGGCGGCGCCGGCGTGGCCGGCTTCGCCGCCCACGGCGCGGCGGCCTACAGCTGGTGGGCCACCTTCCTGCACAGTTTCGTCGTGCCCAACGCTGCCTGGATCGGCGTGCTCGTGGCCTTCGCCGAGTTCGCCATCGGCGTCTGCCTGGCGCTCGGGTTCCTGACGCCCCTGGCCTGTCTGGGCAGTCTGGTGTTGCTGTTCACCTACGTCATGTCGGGCACGGCCAGTGTCTGCGCCTTCTACGCCCTCTTCGCGGTCGTGATCCTCGCGATGTGGAGGACCTCGAGCTGGATCGGCGTCGACGGCTTCATCTCGGGCTTTCGCCAACGCCTGGCCGCGCTCAAACGGGCCAGCCTCGAGACTCCCGTCGTCGCCACGGAGCCCGAACCGGAGCCGGAGCCGTCCCCAGAGCCCGTCCAGGTCTGACGGCGACGTCGCGTCGATGTCGCGAGCCCCGCCCGACCCACGCCCCAGACCCCTCATGGACCGCCTCGCCGCGCCCCCAGGGAGTGCGGCGGCTGACGCTCGAGATGGCCAATCCCTGGGACCCGAAGATCGGCGTGAACTCAATACCGTGGGCCCGGCCGTGCTCGCCCGGCATTCGGCGGCCGACCCCGTCGGGCCCAACGACGGCCGCAGCGGCGAGCCAGGTGCGCTGACCCGTGGCCGCTGACCGTCTGCTGGTCGTCTTGATGCTGCTCGCGCGCAGCCAGCGCGAGAATCCCCGTGGCGGATCGCTCTGCGCGGTGGCGGCCGAGTTCACCGAACTGAGCGGGGCCGGCATCGTGCTCGTCTCCGCGGACCAGAATTTCACCAGCCTGTGCACCAGCAACCACGTGGCCCGCGAGTTGATGGACCTCGAGATCAGTCTCGGCGAGGGACCCAGCGTCGAGGCCTGCGCCGCCGACTTCGTCATCGACGAACCGGATCTGGCCAATCCCGGGGAGCGTCAGTGGCTCGCCTACGGGCCGTCGGCGACGGATGCCGGCGCCCAGGCCGTCTTCGGCTTCCCCGTGCGCATCGGCGGGATCCGACTCGGGGCCCTGTGCCTCTACCGCGGCGCGCCGGGCGAACTCACGGCGACCCAGCTGTCCGACGCCTACCTGATGGCCTCGGTCATCGGGCGGGCCGTGCTCTCGATGCAGGCCGGCGCCCCGAGTGACACCCTGGCGGCCGAACTCGAGCGCGAGGCCACCTTCGACTTCTCCGTCCACCAGGCGGCCGGCATGGTGGCCGTCCAGGGATCCATGTCAGTGGGCAGCGCCCTGGTGAGCCTGCGCGCCCACGCCTTCGCGCTGAACGTCGCGCTGTCCGAGCTCGCCCAGCGGGTCGTCACCCGTCAGACGGCCTTCGACCCGACCTCGCGTTCGTGGGTCAAAGTGCAGGAAACCGAATCGTGAGCGAAGTACAATTGCCTTCGCTACGGGCCTTTTCCCCGGGGTCGGTGGTACAGAAGCATTTGAGTAAGGGAGGGGAGATGCCAAGGGAGTCACTGCTCATTTCGACCCTCGTCGAACTCGCGGACAACCTGGTCGACGAGTTCGACGTGATCGACGTCCTGACGATGCTCACGCATCGCTGTGTCGAGACCATCGACGTCGACGCCGCGGGCGTCATGCTCTCCTCGCCGGGCGGAGAACTGCAGTTCATCGCCTCGTCGAGCGAGGAGATGCGCCTGCTCGAACTCCTGCAGATCCAGGTCGACGAAGGACCGTGCGTCGAGTGCTTCCGTGACGGCAACGCCATCGTCAATCGGGCCTTGACCGACCACATCGAGCGTTGGCCCCGCTTCAGCCCCCGGGCCATCGCGCTCGGGTTCCGCTCGGTGCACTGCCTGCCAATGCGCCTGCGCGGGCGCACCATCGGCGCGCTGAACCTCTTCCGGACCGAGGCGGGCACCCTGAACGAGGAGGACGTCATCGCCGCTCAGGGCCTGGCCGACGTGGCGACCATCGCCATCCTCCAGCACCGGATCTCCCTGGACGCCAAGACGCTGAACTTTCAGCTGAGCAACGCCCTCAACAGCCGGATCATCATCGAGCAGGCCAAGGGCATGGTCAGCCAGGCCACGCACTGCGACATGAACCAGGCCTTCGCCCGCCTGCGAAATCATGCGCGCAACCACAATCTCGGCCTCACGACGGTCGCGACCATGGTGGTGGAGGGCGCGCTCGAGGGCACCGACCTCGATATCCCGAAAGAGGCCAAGGGCCACTGAGTTGCCCTAAAACCGTACAGAAGTGGCACAATCGTTGTTTCATTGTTGTGAGATTGGCCCTGTCCACGGCCTAACCGTGCGTGTTACCATCCGATTCAGGACGTCTAGACCTCGCATCCTCCTCGCCTGACAGTTGGTCAGGTTGTGGGAGAGAGGGCTCGAGGTGGACGTTTTTCCAGCGGTTTCACCAGTTCTAGTTCGTGGCGTTATCCGCTCGATCGCGGGTCTGTCGTGAGTACGACCGCCGACATCGTCGTCGTGTTCGCGCCCGGACCGTACCGCGACGCCCACAACGCCGAACGCTTTTACGCCGCCTTCGAGAGTTGGCTCAGCGAACGGACCACCACCGTGCGCGGACCCGACGGCCGCCAGCGCGTCGTCACCCCGTTCACGTGGTACGAGGAGGGGCCGACGACGGGCGACGTCGGAACGCACGGGGTCTCGTCGCCCGCCAAGAAGGCGGCCGTCGCCCTGGCCACGTCGAGATCAACCGGCCGCCGTTCCGCGCCAACGGCGAAGCCGAGGACCAAGCAGAAGTGCCACACCGACTTTACTGATCAAAGGGCTGATCATGATTTCGAGAAATGACTCGAGTACCCGTCAAGGGAACTACACAAGCCGTTCGTCGACAGGGATCATCACCCCCCCATTGATCCCTGTCGACGACGATGGTCCATCGAGGGCGAGGGTGGCCCCGAACTCGGCGTCGCCGACGTCGCTCGAACTGCTGCGCCGCCTCGAGGCGTGCGTGCGCGAGTTGCTGGAGTACGGCGCGAATGATCGATGACGTTTTCTCCCAGGTGCCGTCGGGGGCCGGCCCGACCGTTGGGCCGGCGTGGGTCGTGGGGTGGGGCGTGATGGAGGAGAGACAATGAAGCAGTTCGTGCGACGACTCGCCAAGGACGAGCGCGAGCTGCGGTCGATGGCCCGAGCCGACCAGTTGAAGGCCGACCTGCGCCGCGCCGCGTCGCGGGCGTCCTCGTCACCGGGCCCGCAGGAGATGGATGCCGCTTCGGTAGTGGCGGCGCGAATGGCCACCTCGGACGGGCCCGGCGCCGGTTCGGACCTGAGCGGAGCGCGGCGATGACGACCCGCAATTCGATCGTCCGTCGGACCTCGAACGCTCTGGGCCCGATCCCCAGTTACGGTCGCGTCTTCGACCCCTCCTACGCGCCGACGGCCGGATACGAGCGCATCCAATCGGACTGGCCCCTGCTGCCCTGGCCGAGGGGACCGTTGAGCGCCACGGTCGTCTCGGCACTGCAGCGCCAGCCGGGCACGCTCGGCGCGACGCCGCCGCTGTCGCAGGTCGATCCGCTGCACGACGACGATTTCGAGCTCGCGCTCTACCTCTGTTACGAGATGCACTACCGCGGTCTGGCCGACGTCGAATGGGGCTGGGACCCGGGGCTGCTCAAATTCCGCACCGAGCTCGAGCGGGTCTTCGAAGCCCGCCTGCGCGAGGAGATCGCCCCGGTGATCGCCGGCCATCCCACGGAGATGGTCACCATGCTCGACCAACTGGTCGACGACTATCCCGGGACCTCGCTGGCCTCGTACTTCAGTGAGACCGGGACGATCGACCAGTTCCGCGAGTTCTGTGTACACCGTTCGGCCTACCAGTTGCGGGCGGCCCATCCCCAGACGCTCTCGCTACCCCGGCGCTCGGGTGACGCCAAGGCGGCGCTGGTCGAGGTGCCCGTCGACGAAACAGACTCGGGCGAGGCCGATCGGATGCGCACCAAGTTCTTCGCCGCGACGATGACCGCACTGGGACTCGATGATTCCTACGGCTCCTACGTGGAGATCCTGCCCGGGGTGACGCTGGCCACGGTCAACCTGGCCTCGATGCTCTCCTTCCACCCGCAGTGGCGCGGGGCCCTCGTGGGGCACCTGGCCGTCTCGGAGACGACCTCGATGGAGTCGATGGAGCGCTACAGCGGGGCGCTGACGCGTTTCGGCGTCGGCCCCGTCGGCCGTCGCTTCGCCGAACGGCGTGTCGCGGTCGACGAACGGCGCCCGCTGCTCGCGCGCAACCACATCGTCGCGGGGCTGCTCGGTGCCGCCCCCCAGCTCAGCGCCGACCTGCTGTTCGGCGCGGCGGCGGTGCTGATGCTCGAGCAGCGCTTCTCGGACCATCTGCTCGAGGCCTGGAGTGACAACCGCTCATCGCTGGTGCCCTGGGAGCTGTACCCCCGCGGCCCGGTCGGGCAGTAATTACCCCGATCGCGCTGACGTACCGTAGGTGGCGCGTGCGCGCGCGGTCCGGTCAGACTGGACCATGGACGCCACTCGCGTGAGAGCGCTCGTACGCTCGACGCTCGACAACATGAAGGCCGACCGCGTCAACGTCGCGGCCGGCGCCTTCGCCTTTCGCTGGTTCCTCGCGATCTTTCCGATCATCATCGCGCTGTTGGGCATCGCGGCCCTGGTGGCGATCCCGAGCAGCCTCGTGGTGAGCCTCATCCACGGCGTCACCACGTCCCTGCCGTCGGGGGCGGCGCAAGTGTTCGCCACGGCGATCTCGCACACCGCCCACCGCTCCGCCACCGACGTGTGGGCGACCGTGATCGCCAGTGTGGTCGCGCTCTGGAGCGCCACGTCGGGCATGGTGATCGTGGAGGAGGGTCTGGACATGGCCTTCGGTCTGCCCGCCGACCGCTCGTTCCTGGCCAAACGGGGCCTCGCGCTGCCGTTGTTGGTCGGCGCGACCCTGCTGGGAGGGTCCGCCTCCGCACTCGTGATCTTCGGACCGCAGCTGGGCGGCCTGATCAAGGAGACGGCGCCCGTGGCCGGCACGGCCTTCGGGGCCCTGTGGACGACGCTGCGCTGGCTGATCGCGCTCGGTCTGATGAACCTGCTCTTCTCGTTGCTCTACTACGCGGCGCCCAATCGTTCGAGGTCGCGGTGGCGCTGGACCAGTGCCGGGGCCATCTTCGCGACGGTGGTATGGGCCCTCGTCTCGCTCGGCTTCTCCTTCTACACCTCGAGCTTCGGGTCGTACGCCAAAACCTACGGGGCCTTCGCGGGTGTGGCGATCTTGATCTTCTGGCTCTATCTCACCGGGCTCGCCATCCTGATCGGTGCCGAGGTGGACGCGGCCCTCGAACGACTGCCGGCCCGGTCGCCCGCCGCGGTCGGGCCCCCGGCGCAGGGGCAACCGAGCCGTGAGGTCACCTCGACGACCGGGACGACCGGTCCGGCGCCGTCGCGGGATGGCGAATCTCCCTCCACACCCTCGGACCAGGCAGTACCGTAGGCCGCCCTCCGGGCAAGATCGTCATAATTGTGTAGGACCGTACAAATAGGGTGTTACACTCCGCCTTAGGACGTCTAGACCCCGCATCCTTCTCACCTGACCGTTGGCCAGGTTGTCAAGAAGAGGGTGTGAAGTGGGTCTTCCCGGAATGGTGCTGAGCGCCATCGCAGCCGCCGCTGGTGCCGTGATGTACTGGGCCGTCACCTATCAAGGGACCGGTTTTCGCCTCTCGACGGTGGGGCTGATCCTCATGATCGCGGGCGCCTTCGGCTTCGTGGTGTCGTCGATCATCTTCGCCGTCTCGCGTAATCCCGTCGGGGGCAGTCGCCACGAGATGAATCGCCAGGTCGTCGACGCGGCCGGCAACACCAGTTCGGTCCATGAAGACTCCAAGTAGCGCCGGACCCTCGGGGCCCGTGGTGTTCGAGCGCACTTCGACGTATCTGTTCGATAACCGGGCCCTGGCGCGGTGCTCGCGGCCCACGCCCTCCCTCCGCAATCCACTAGGTCGATCGGGCGAAGGGAGATGGCCTTGAATAACACCTCAGCGAGCAAGGTGCACCTCGGGTCCTGCGGTGCGGGACTGGTTGACTTTCGCCCCGACGCCGACCCCCAACCGCAGTCCACCATTAGCGAGACGTACCCGTCTCTCACCGACATGAAAAGAAGGCTGCACGTTGACAAAGAAAAATAAGTTCATGAACCTGGCCCAGATCGTCAAGGGCAAGATGAAGGTTTCGACCGGCAAGGCCGTCGGCAATAACAAGTTGCAAGCGAAGGGAAAGGAGGATCAGATGTTGGGCAACCTTTCGCAGGCCAGCGAGAAAGTCAAGGATGCCTTCAAGGAGTAGTACCGGTACCGTGTGATTCACCTCACCTTCACCGTCGACAGGGGCTGCATGTCCCCCCCTTTACGGCCCCTGTCGACGGTGAAGGTGAGGTGAATCACCCGGTATTCTTATGCCCGACGTTGACGAACCTCGTCGCATCACTCGTGTCTGGCGGGTGCTGCCCGCGATGTCGTTCACGAGGTTGCGCCGCCCGCGCCACGTCATCCAATGTGAAGTCGCGCGGTGGCGTAGACCAGGCCGGCGCCCGTAATGAGACTTTTGGCCCTAGTTATCCGGTCCCTTTTTCTTCAGAATGAATACAAGATGTTCGTAGGTACGAAGAGAAAGAAGGTCACTCATGAACAACATTGAAAAGGTCATCGGGAACCCCAGCTACGTAAAGACCCCTCGGGCCCTGCAGTGGCTGCAGCACTCCAAGAGTGCGTCACTCGTCTGGACCGCTATGCGGGTCTGGCTCGGCGTCATGTGGCTCCAGGCTGGCGTCGCCAAGCTCTGGGGTGCGGAGAACCCCTACTTCCTGCACAACGGAGGCTCCGGCGTGGCCGGCTTCGCCGCCCACGGTGTCGCAGCGTACAGCTGGTGGGCCACCTTCCTGCACAGCTTCGTGGTGCCCAACGCCGGTTGGATCGGCGTGACGGTCGCCCTGGCGGAGTTCGCCGTCGGTGTCTGCCTGGCCGCCGGGTTCCTCACCCCGTTCGCGTGCCTCGTCAGCCTGGCGCTGCTCTTCACCTACGTGATGTCGGGCACGGCGAGCGTCTGCGCCTTCTACGCGTTGTTCGCCATCGTCATCCTGGCTACGTGGAGGACCTCAAGTTGGATCGGCGTAGACGGGCTCATCTCGGGCTACCGTCAGCGTCGGGCCGCCGCCAAGCTGGCCGAAGGTTTCGTCCCGGCCGCTCGCCCGGCCACCAAGGTGCCGACCGGCTTCAACCCCAAGGTTGACACCGCGCCATCGGTGGCTAGCGGCGTCTCTTCGACACCGGTTCTTCGCAGTTCGGACGACAAGGTCGTCACGAGCTAACCGTCGCCTTTCATAGAAGTCCCCCGGCAGCGGCCCGCGCAAGCGGGCCGCTGCCCTTTTCTGTTGTGTCGTCACGCCGGTAGCCGTCACGACGCACGTGGGCGGTCGCGAGTCGCGAGCAGTGACGCGTCGCGCGTGCGATGTGATGACGCGGGCGTTGACTAACACCGCGAGACGTGCCCGGCGCCGACGAAGAATAAGACCGCGCACCGTCGTTTCACACGGTCCTCACAACTTGACCCGTGATACTTGGCACTGTTCGAGACCAACTTGGACGACTGCAACGGGAGGATCACTATGTTTTCGAGCAAGATGAAGTTCGCGGCCAAGGCCTGCGCAACGGCCCTCATCGCGATGGCCGTACTCTTCAGCGTCGCCGGCCTCGCCGGTGCTGCGCCTTCGCCGCGCCTGCACCTAGCCCATCACGACCACGGCGTGGCGAGCGGCTTCAAGTCAATCTTCAACTACGCCCGCATCGGCGAGGGTGGCTACGTCACCACCGTCACGGCCACCTCGATGACCGTCAACCGCTGGGACGGCCAGACCACGACCTACACGATCACTCCGACGACCAAGTTCACCGAGGGTGGGTCGCCGACGACCGAGGCCTCGCTCGTCGTGGGCGATCGGGTGAACATCCGTCTGGCCCGGTCGGCGCCCACGGTGGCGCTGCGAATCAACATCGAGCTGGCCGGGCTGTCCGGCAAGGTCTCGTCCGTCAATGGCGACACGATCACCGTCATCGGGGGCCAGGGCTTCACTCGCACGATCCTGGTAAGCACGGCGACGCACTACTACGAGTCCGGTCTGCCCGCGACCCTGGCCGACGTCACCGTCGGTGAGTTCATCGCCGCGCAGGGCACCATCGACGTCAACCAGACGTCGCTCGACGCCCTGACCGTTTCGATCGGGCACACCCTGGTCGCGCGCGGCGTCGCCACGGTCGTTACCAGCACCTCGGTCACGGTCGACCGCCTCAACGGTAAGGTCACGACCTTCACCATCACCCCGACCACCACGTTCACCCAGGGCAAGACGGTCCTCACCGCCGCGTCCCTGGTGGTCGGAGACCGCATCGACGTGGTCGTCAACACCAGCGCTCCCGCCAACGCGATCCGCATCAACATCGACCTCGCGAGGGTTGCCGGCAAGGTGACCGCCATCAGCGGTGACACCATCACGCTGACCGGCGGACAGGGATTCAGCCGCACTGTCCTAGTCAGCCCGACCACGACCTACACCCAGGGTGGCCAGCCGGCCACGTTCGCTGACGTGTTGGTCGGTTCGAACATCGTCGCCAAGGGCACCATCGACCCGAACCTCACGTCCCTTGACGCGACCAGCGTCGCCATCGCGAGCGTGGGCCACCTCGAGACCTTCGTGGGCTCGGTCACGGCCGTGACGACCACCTCGGTCACCGTCAACCGTCTCGACGGCAAGACGACGACCTTCACGATCACGCCGACGACGATCGTCACCGAGGGTCCGTCGACGCTGACGCCGGCTTCGCTGACCGTGGGCGACCGCGTGAGCGTGCAGGTCAACTCGGCCGCACCGGTGACGGCGCTCAGGATCAACATCGAGCTGGCGACCTTGGCCGGGCGGGTCACCGCGGTGGTGGGCAACCTCATCACCATCACGACCGTGCAGGGATTCAGCCGAGTGGTCCTGGTCAGTTCGACCACGACGTACACCCAAGGCGGTAACCCGGCGACACTGTCCGACGTGCTGGTCGGTTCGAAGATCGTGGCCCAGGGCACGGTCGACGCCAACCTCACCACGCTCGACGCGACGTCCGTGACCATCAGCGTCCCCAAGACCACGGGACACGCCGAGACGTTTCACGGTCTCGTCACCGTCGTGACGGCCACGTCAGTCACGCTCAACCGACTCGACGGCACGACGACGTCGTTCACGATCACGCCCACGACGACCTTCAGCGAGGGTTCGGCCACGATGACCGCGGCCGCCCTCGTCGTCGGTGATAGCGCCGGCATCAGTGTCAACTCGACGGCACCGACGACGGCGCTCAACATCAACATCGTGCTCGCAACCATGTCCGGCCACGTGACGGCGGTCTCGGGCGACGTCATCACCATCTCGGGCGGCGAGGGTTTCGCCCGCACCATCATGGTGAACATGACCACGACCTACACCAAGGGCGGCAGCCCGGCCACGTTGGCCGACGTGACGGTCGGCTCGAAGATCGTGGCCGAGGGCCAGGTCGCGGCCGACCTGACGACGCTCGACGCCACGTCGCTGACCATCTCTCAGTAACACGCTCCACCGGAACTCCATCCGCCGCGCGGCCCTCGAGGTGAGGTCCGCGCGGCGGATGGAGTCTTCGGCGTCCCGCGGGGTTTGCCTAACGCAGGGTGACGTGCAGGTGCAACGCTAAGTCGCTCGACGACTGACCGACGTTGATGGCGTAGGCCCCGAGAACGGTGCTGAACGTGCCGTGCAGGAAGGACTGGAACGAGGAGGGTGGCAGCGTCATCGTCACCAGACGGGACGACGACGGGGCGAGCACGACGCGGGTGAAGGCCCGCAGCTGTTCGGGCGGCTCGTTGGCGGCGCTCGGGTAGGCGACGTACGCCTGCACGACGTCGGCGCCCGAGCGCGCACCGGTGTTGGTGACGACGACGCCCACGTGCACCCCCGACGCGGTGCGGGTCAACGTCGGGTGCGAGAGCGCGAACGTCGTGTAGTCGAGCCCGAAGCCGAAGGGGAAGAGGGGCGCGACCCCGTGGGCCTGGTACCACCGATAGCCCACATCGAGGGCCGAGGTCGAGGTGCCGAAGTCGACGACCGAGTCGACGCCGGGGTAGGAGGCGAGCGTCGCGGTCGGCTGGGCCCGGTCGCTGGTCGGGAACGTGATCGGCAGCCGCCCCGAGGGATCGACGGCCCCGCCCAGGACGGCGGCGATCGCCGAGCCGTCCTGGGCCCCGGGATACCACGCCTCGAGCACGGCCGCCACGTGGTCGAGCCACGGCATCACGACCGCACCGCCGGTGTTGAGCACGACGACGGTACGGGGATTGGCGGCCGCGACCGCCGTGATCAACGCGTTTTCGTCACCGGGCAGGCTCAGGCTCGTGCGGTCGGCACCCTCGGTCGAAAAGGCGCCGGCGAAGACGATGGCGACCGAGGACCGCCGCGCCAGGCTGACGGCCGCCCGAATCTCGGGAGTGACGTCGGTGATGGCGAAGTCCGGCGGCGCGTGGTGGCCGACGGCGAACCAGCGGGCGCTGAATTGGTAGCGGTGCCCCTTGAGCAGGTGCACGGTCGTGGCGACGTCGACGGGCGCGTGCAGGCCGGATGAGGAGAGGAGGTGGCGGCCGTCGAGCTTGAGCCAGGTGTCGCCGATCTCCTGCACCGCGACCTCGTAGGTGCCGGTGTGGCGCTCGCGCAGCGAGAAACGCCAGTGGTCCCAACCGGCGCCGCGCCCCGCGTGCGACGCCGTCGCCACCGCGTCCGTCACGTCACGGGCCGACTCGATCGCGAGGTCGGCGCTGGCCGCGTCCCCGTCGGCGTCGATCTGGTCGATGGTCGCCGGACCGGCCCCGCTGACGATGTTCGAGCCGCTGAACTGCTCGAGGCGCATCGACGACGGCGCGCCGGGCGCGTACCGCACGGCGACCGAGGGGCCGAGCGTGCGGCGCAGGGCTTGGAGGGGGGTGACCACGAACGTCGTGCGCACCCGCGAACTGCCGCCGCCGGTGCTGACGGGATGGGTCGACGCGTCGGCCCCGATCACGGCCACGGACGACACGTCGGCCAGCGGCAGGACGGCGTGGCTGTCCTTGAGCAGTACGATGCCCTCCTCGGCCGCGCGCAGCGCGACTCGCTGATGGGCCGGGGTCGTCGCGGTGCGCTTGACGTCGATGGCTCGCGGGTGCGCGATCAGGCCGTAGGCGAACATCTCGGTCAACACGGCCCGTACGGCCCGGTTGAGGTCGCGCGCCGGCAGCACCCCGGCGCGCACCAGGTGGGCGAGCGACGTGGCCGAGGCCGGCTTGATGAGATCCAGTCCGGCTTCGAAGGCCCGGGCCGGATGTGGCGCCGCGTGCTCGTCGGAGCGCACGATGCCGGTGAAGCCCCAGGAGCGCAGGGTCGAGTAGACGTAGCGGTCGGCGCAGTCGTGCACGCCGTTGAGTGAGCCGATCGCGCACATGATCCCGGCGACGTGGGCCACCGTGACGGCCTGTTCGAAGGGTTCGTTGTACAGCTCGGCCAGCGCGCGCTGGGGCACGACCACGTCGAGGCGGCTGCGGGCCGTCTCTTGGGCGTAGGCCGAGAAGTGCTTGGCCAGGGCCATCACGCCCTGGGACTGGATGCCCTCGATGTTGGCGACCCCCATGACGCTCGTGAGGTAGGGGTCCTCGCCGTAGGACTCGAAGATCCTTCCGCTCACGGGCACCCGCGCCAGGTTGAGGTCGGGCCCCTGGACGACGTCGATTCCCTTGGTCCTCGCCTCGGCGCCGACCACCTGGCCCGTCGCGCGCGCCAGGGAGGGATCGAAGCTGGCCGCGATGGCGATGGCGGCCGGGAGTCGGGTCACCTCGCGCAGCCGTCCGGCCAGGCCGTCGGGGCCGTCGGAGAGGGTGAGCGGGGGGATGCACAGCGCCGGCACGCCGGCGTCGAAGTTCTCGATGCCGCCGCCGTCCTCGAGGGTGACGAGTTGGGCCTTCTCGAGCAGGGACATCTTGGAGAGCACCTCGCCCGCGAGCACCGTTGGCGTGGCGAGGTCCCGGCGTGAGGCCCGCACCCAGGGGCAGTGGCGAGACGAGTTGAGCGGTCGCGCGAGCAGCGCCAGCGCGTTCGAACTGGCACCGGTGGGCGGCGCCGGCAGCGCAAGAAGCATCACCGCGGCGCCGATCATCGTGACGACTCTGCACCAATGGCTGTGTACCGAACGGTTCATGGTACGGGCGCCGAGGTGACCGCCCGACGCTGTCGCCGTCGAAGTTCGGTTCCTCTTTCGTGGCTGCATCGCTGCGTCTATCCCTCTGTGTGCCCTGAGTACCACGAACTACTCGACCGGGTGCCACCCGCGTGAGGCGAGAGGCACGGCTACCTGCGAAGGTAGACGATTTCGAGCGGGCGACGGCGACGAAGTGGCTAAAAATTGGTAAAGGCGGGGTGGTGGGCGCGCCCCGGGACCATAATTGAGTGTGCACGTGCTCGTAATCGAAGACGACGAACCGATTGCGGCCGCGCTCGTGAGCGGATTGCAACGAGAGGGATTCGACGCTGAGAGCGCGGCCTCCGCGGCCGAAGCGCTTGACGCCCTGCCCGCCGACTTCATCCTGCTGGACCTCGGGTTGCCCGACCGCGACGGGATCGACCTGTTCCACAGCCTGCGCGAGGTGACGGCCGCGCCGATCATCATGGTGACCGCTCGTGGCACCGAGGAGGACCGCATCGCGGGCCTCGACCTCGGCGCCGACGACTACGTGGTCAAGCCCTTCGGCGTGGGTGAGCTGGTGGCGCGGATCAACGCCGTCACCCGGCGCACCACGAACCGCGACGCCGAACTGATGGCGCCCCAGACCATCGACAACATCGAGATCGACCGACGCACCCATACCGTGCGCGTCGCCGGGGAGCTCATTGCGTGCACGCCCAAGGAGTACGGCATCCTCGAGTTCCTCGCCCGCGACCCCGGCGCCGTCATCTCGCGCCAGGAGCTGCTCGACGGGGTCTGGGGTCCCCACTGGTACGGCACGACCAAGATGATCGACGTGCACGTCGCGTCGCTTCGGCGCAAGCTCGGCGTCACCGGGCTCATCGAGACCCATCGAGGTGTCGGCTTTCGAATTATTGTGAAAGAGTGAGGAATCGACTCCTCCTGGGGTTCGTGCTGTTCGCCTTCGTCGCCACCGCGCTCCTCGTGGTGCCGCTCGGCATCACCCTGCAGGCCCACGAGAGTTCCGACACGCTCAGCTCGCTCAAGCACGACACCGGGGCGCTGACGACGCTGCTGACCGACGCCTTCAACTACAGCAATCCCTACCGGGCGGTCGAGCTCTCCAAGAGCTACTCGCGCGCGACCGGACGCCAGGTGCTGGTCATGGACGGCAGCGCGATTCTCGTCTCGACCAAGCCGAGCCAGGAGCACGTCGCGATCCTGCACAAGATGTTGCGCGACGCTCTCAAGGGCGAGCTCGACGGCGTGACGACCGGCAACGCCCAACTGAGTTCGCAGTACTACGTGGCCGTGGCGCTCAACCGGGTCGCCCCCTTCGGCAAGGCCCACAGCCATCCGGTCCTGATCATCACCTCGCCGGTGAAGGTCGCCAACGCCAGTATCCATAGCGACTGGACGAAGTTGATGCTTTTCGGACTCTTGATGCTGGTGCTGGCCTGCCTCTTCGGTTTCGTGATCTCGAACTCGCTGGTGCGGCCGCTGCGGCGCATTGGTGCGGCCGTCGAGGCGATCGGCAGCGGATCGCTCGATTCGCGCGCACCGGTCAAGCGCGGCCCGCGGGAGTTGCGTCGTCTCGCCGAAGCCATCAACTCGACGGCGGTGCGACTGATCACGCTGCTCGAGGTCCAGCAGGGCTTCGTCGCCGACGCCTCGCACCAGTTGCGCACGCCGCTCACGGCCCTGCAGTTGCACCTCGAGAACCTGCAACGGGGCGACGGCTCCTCGGGGGCCGACGACCTCAACGCGGTGCTGGCCGAAGTCGGCCGGCTCAATCGACTGGTCGACTCGCTGCTGGTGCTCGCGCGCAACGAATCGCGCAACCTCGACCTCATCACGATCAACCTGCACGACGCGATCCTCGAGCGGGCCGACGTCTGGCAGCCGCTCGCCGACGAGTTGGACCTGCACTTAGAGACGACGGTCGCGACCAACGTCGAGGGCATCGCCGTGGCGGGCGTGCTCGAACAGGTGCTCGACAACCTGCTCTCGAACGCCTTCGACGCGACGCCGCCCGGCGGGCGGATCAGCATCGCGGCCCAGCAGGTCGACGGGGCGGTCGAGATGCACGTCGTCGATGACGGACCGGGCCTGGAGCCCGACGAGCGGGTGCTGGCGCTGCAACGGTTCTGGCGACGGCGCGACAACAACAGCGTCGGCGCCGGCCTGGGCCTGGCCATCGTCGATCAACTGGTCCGTCTCTCTGGCGGGTCGATCGAGTTGCGCGAGGCGAACGGCGGCGGCATCGACGCGACGATCACGCTGCGGCGGGCCTGACGCGCGCGGAATCGGCGCTCGTTGGTGGTGTCGGCGACCTGACCGATTTCTAATGCACCGCTAGAATCGCCCGATGGCCCAAGACCAGGACAGCGGGGGTCACGGCGCGTCGGGACGGGGCCACGGGCGTCGCGCCCGTGCGGCCCACCGCAAGGTGCGCAGCCGCCGCTTCATCTGGATCCGTCGCACCATCATCACGCTCGGCGTCGTGGTGGTGCTGGTGGTCGGCGCCGTCGTCGGGGACTACTACTACCTCGGCTCGCTGGTGCACAAGAAGGTGGTGCACCATCTCCAGACGATCAAGCCGGGCGCCAACGAGAACATCCTGCTGATCGGTTCGACCACCCGGTGCGGCCTCAAGGTGCAGAACGTGGCGTACGGCCTCTGCTCGCAGGGCGTGACCGGCGTCAACAGCGACATCGACATGATCATCCACCTCGATCCCGCGACCGGTGACGTCTCGCTGTTGTCGATCCCGCGCGACCTCTTCATCCCCAACGCGCGCACCACCGGCGCCTACAAGATCGACGCGGCCCTCTACCAGGGGCCGAGCCAGTTGGTCGCCGCGATCGAGGAGGACTTCGCGATCCCGATCAACCACTACGTCGAACTCAACTTCGACACCTTCGCCAGCGTCGTCGACGCCCTGGGTGGGGTGTACATGTACTTCCCGGTGCCGATCTTCGACGCCGACTCCGGCCTTAACATCGAGCGGTCGGGCTGCTACCTGTTGAACGGGGTTCGGGCCCTGCAGGTGGTGCGCGCGCGCCATCTGCAGATCCAGCCGACCCCGACCAACCACGATCCGCGCAGTTGGCCCCAGGAGGGGCTGTCGGACCTCGCGCGCATCCGCCGCACGCACGAGTTCCTGCGGGTGCTGGCGGCGAAGGTGGCGGCGCGCGGTCTCTCCAACCCGCTCGTCGACCAGCACCTGGCGACCTCGGTGCTGCCCGACTTGACGGTCGACAGCGGGTTCAGCGAGGGGGAGATGGTCAGCCTCGCGCGGACCTTCGGCCACACCCAGATCGCGGGCGTGCCCCAGTTGACCTACCCGGTGGTCGAAGTGGAGACCGGCGGCTACCAGTACGAGGGTTACAACTACGGCGACGTCGAGTTCCCGGTCCAGCCGACCGGCGTGGACACGGTGAACCGAGTCTTTGGCGTCAAGAGCGGCACCGACTCCTTCACCAACCACCCGCTGCCCCTGCCCGCGAACGTCCGCCTGTCGGTCAAGGACGGGACCGGGTCGGCGAGCGCGGCGGCCCTGATCGCGCACCAACTGGGTGCCCTCGGCTTCAACGTCGTCTCGAGCGGCGCCTTCACGCCGACCGGTCCGGTGAGCGAGTCGATCGTCTGGTACGGCGGCCCGCCGCCGCCGGCTAACGGTGACTGGACGAGCCCGTCGCTCGCCCAGGCCGAGGACGTCTTGGCGCAGCTGCAGGGTCCCGCGATCCTCGGCTACGACCCCGCCATGGTCGCGCCCGGCTCGGCCGTCACCCTGCAGACCGGCACCGGTCTCACCGTGAAGGCGCCCGTCGTGGCGACCACGACCACGACGCTGCAGCACTCGACGACCACGACGCAGAAGCACACGACGACGACGCAGAAGCACGCGACGACCACCACGATGGCCCGATCGAGCACCACCACCACGATCTACGACCCGCCCGGGGTCGCGTCCAACGCCGACTTCAGTGCGCCGAGCGCGACCAGTCAGGCTCTCGAGCCCTATGACCCCCGCGCCTGCAACGCCACCCACAACGGTCCGGCGCCCACCACCACGAGCGAGTCAACGACCACGACGACCGTCAAGAAGAAGCATTAGGGCGTCCGCCGTCGGTGCTAAAGCTACGGGAGTCGTCGGGTCAGTTCGCCGAGGCCGTCGCCCGTGAGGTGCGAGGCACTCGTCGCACGGCCGAGCAGGGCCAGCATGAGCCACGTGGCCGGACCCTCGACGCTCGGCCCGGAGCCGTGGGTCCAGTCGAGGTCCGTCGCGCGAAGGGTCAGGCCGACCGCCCTCTTCTTCGAGCCAATGGGAAAGCCGGCGTCGACGAACATCGTGAGCGACTCGACGAGGGCCTCATGGGCGACGCCACTGGAGATGCCGAGCGGCTGGCAGATGTCCTCGGCGTGCGCCACGACCTCGCCGAGCATCGCGACGA
>Ga0187847_10001521_pt1 | contig 20532 bp, 12 predicted proteins | sample June2016WEW_4_10_FD_132458 | JGI IMG/M metagenome (GOLD analysis project Ga0187847, IMG submission 132458) | Peatland microbial communities from SPRUCE experiment site at the Marcell Experimental Forest, Minnesota, USA - June2016WEW_4_10 | ecosystem: Environmental > Terrestrial > Soil >...
CCTTCCCGGGTTACAGCGAGTACACGCCGGGCAACGCCATTCCCTTTGGCGGGCCACAGAATTTCGGCATCCTCGGCGAAGACGTGACCAAAGTTCACGGCCGGCACAACATCCGGTTCGGCGGCCAGGTCACCTACATGCAGGACAACCGCACCTTCGGTGCTTACGAAGAAGCGGTCGAAGCCTTGGGCAGCAATACGGGAAATGCGATGGACAATTTCCTGAACGGCCAATTGCACGAATTCGAAGCCGCCGTCAATCCGCAGGGCAAGTATCCCGGAGGAACCGTCAACTTGCCGGTGGGACCGCCGAACTTCTCGCGGAGCAACCGCTATAACGAGTTTGCGCTGTTTGCGCAGGACAACTTTAAGGCGACCTCGCGTTTGAGCCTCAACTTCGGAATTCGCTGGGAGTACTTCGGCGTGCAACACAACAAGAACGCTTCTCTCGACTCGAACATCGTGTTCAACGGAGCCTACAGTCTTTCCAGCCTGCCGCAATTGATTCAGGGCGCAGTGGTTGATCCGACGCCCACGAATCCGAACGGCGGTCTCTGGAATAAGGACTATAAAGACTTCTCTCCGCGCGTCGGTTTTGCTTATGCCTTGACGTCAGACGGCAAGACTAGTCTTCGTGGCGGCTACGGCATCGGTTACGAGCGCAACTTCGGCAACGTGACCTTCAACATCATTCAAAACCCCCCGAACTACGCGGTGATCGCGCTGATCGCGGGCTCTGACCTGCCGACTATTCCGATCAATGTGGACAACGCTGGTCCGCTATCCGGCACTTCCGGCAGCAAGAAACTGCCGGCCGTCAGCCTGCGTGGCGTGAACCCGGATATCAAAACAGCCTACGCGCACACGATGAGCCTCACCCTGGAGCGCCAGCTTACCAACAGTGTGCTGCTGAGCCTGGGCTATTCAGGCTCGCGTGGCGAGGGCCTGTACGACATCTCCCATGACAACCTCAACGGGTATGGCACCGAATACCTGGGCACGCCCTGCAGCGCGCTGCCGTGCCTCTCCCGTATGAACACCCAATACAGCAACATCAACCTGCGCAGCGACAACGGCAACTCCGCCTACAACGCCTTGATCGGGCAGGCTACATTCAAAGACGTCGCGCATAGCGGTGTAACGCTGCAGGCTAATTACACCTGGTCCCACTCCCTGGACGACCTGAGCAGCTCCTTCAGCGATGGTGTGCAGAGCGATTACCAGTTGGGTTACATGGATCCCTTCCACCCGAAGCTCGACTGGGGTAGCTCCGATTTCGATGCAACGCATCGGGTGGCGATCTCGGCTATCTGGGCAATTCCGCTGCTTCGTAGCAATTCGCTGCGCGACAAGATTCTGGGCGGATGGGAACTGGCTCCAATCTTCACCGCCAGCACCGGCAACCCATTCACTGTATACGACTGCACCAACGCATACGCTTATTGCCCGCGCGCGCAGCAGGTCAGCGCCACGCCGCCGATGGGCGTGACCAACGTGCCCACCCCCGGTGTACCCGACAACTACGAGTATTATCAGTTCACCAACTTCGCCAACCCGGTCAACGGTTTGTCCTGGTACAACCCAAAGATCGGCATCAGCGACGTCGGTCCGTTCCCGAACAACGAAATTGGCCGCAACACGTTCCGGACACCGGGCAACTATAACATCAACGTTGGCTTCTACAAAAACACCAGGCTGAGCGAGAAGGCCGCGCTCCAGATTCGTCTGGAGATGTACAACGCGATCAATCACGCCAACTTTACCGTCAACCTTCAAGACGCCGAAGTGGAGAATCCCTCCGTTGACGGTCTTTTCAACGGTAACCGAAACGTCCAACTCGGCGCCAAGGTTGTGTTCTAGACACTCCTCGCTTTGGAACCGGGCTGGCCACGCCGCCTGCCCGGTCTACCGGCAGTATCAGGGGAGCCTTCGGGCTCCCCTTTTTCTTTGGGTCTCGGGCAAGCTAGAGCGCGCCCTACCGCCGAAAGTTAACTTGATATTTGCAGCCGGCCTCGGTAACGTTATCTGCGCAGCCCGAGTCGGGCACGGAGGAGGGAATACCACATGCGTCGAGGCCTTATCGGGTGCGCGGCGTTCGCGCTCGCCGTCGTAATCGCTCATGCGCAAAGCGGAACCTGCGCCGGAATGTCCGTAGGACAGCTCAGCAATCTCAACGGATTCGTCCCGTTCCCGTCCAACAGCCTGTGGAATACCAACATTTCCACTGCGCCGGTGGACCCGAACTCGGCGAATTACATCAATTACATTGGAGCCTCAGTAGCGCTGCACCCGGATTTCGGTTCGGGCACGTACGACCACCAGAGCATCGGCATACCGTACCAGGTTGAGGCCGGATCGCAGGCCAACGTGGACATCAAGATCAACGCGTACGCGAGCGAGAGCGATCCTGGGCCGATGCCGGTGCCCCTGAATGCGCTGATCGAAGGTTATCCGCGTCCGGGGAACGGCGACCGCCATGTATTGGTGCTCGATAACGGCAGCTGCTGGCTGTTTGAGCTTTACCATGCGTCGCTGGTGCGTGGAAAGTGGAGCGCGGATTCGACGGCGGTTTGGGATTTGACGGCGAACGAGCAGCGGCCATACACCTGGACCTCAGCCGACGCTGCCGGGCTGCCGATCTTTCCTGGCCTGGCGCGCTATGACGAAGTGTCCGCGGGCGCAATCAACCACGCTTTACGCTTCACGATACCCACCACGCAGGCGGCATTTACGCCGCCGGCTTCGCACTGGGCCTCGAGCGTGACCGACCCCAACGCGCCGCCGATGGGCATGCGGCTGCGCCTGAGGACGAGCTTCGATATCTCTGGATTCTCTCCGGCAAATCAGGTGATTCTGCGAGCGCTGCAGCAGTACGGCATGATCCTGGCGGATAACGGTAGCGCGATCTACATCAGCGGCGCGCCCGACAGCGGTTGGAACAATGACGACCTGCACAACCTGGGAAGCGTAACCGCGGCGGATTTCGACGTCGTGGCGATGAGCCAGATCTACACCGAGGCCAATGTGCCGACGGGGCCTCCGCCCACGATCACCAGCTTCACCGCCAGCCCGACGACGGTGAGCGCGGGGCAACCGGTGACGCTGAGCTGGGTAGTGAGCAATTCGGACTACAACATCGTCACGCCGCAGGTAGGGCCGGTTCGCGGATCGAGCGTGATGATCACGCCCTCCGCGACGGCGACGTATTCGTTCGTGGCCACGAACCAGTACGGGCGAACCACCCAAGCGGTGAAGATCACCGTGCAATGAACCAGGGGTCGGCGCCATTCGCGATGGCAACGCAAGGTGGGAAAGACTCCACCTTCAGGATTACGGGATTCGACGACGTTCAAACTGAGCCACTACCAGCGACATTGATGTGCTGCTAATCAACCTATCCCGACTGTCCGTTTTCGGACATCCATATCTCGAAAGCGCTCATCTGCACATGCGCCTGCTCGGCACGTTATGTCTTTGCAGACGGCACTTCGCATGCCTGGAAGAACACTCATGCTCCAAGACATCCGATGCTCGCTTCGCTCACTCGCGAAAACTCCCGCGTTCTCCGGGCGAATTTCCTTCGCCTTAGCCCTGGGCATCGGAGCCAATACCGCAAGCTTCACCGCGTTTCGCCCGCCCGAGACACTAGGGCCCCTCGGCTACTGTGGCCTCACCGCAGTGGCCGCCTCCAGTAGATTCAGTTGTTGGCGTACTCCGGCGGCATCGTTTGCGTTTGGAACCAGTTCCAGATACTCGCGGAAGTATTTGGCCGCCTCGACGTCCTCGTTTTTCTCCAGCAGAATCAGGGCCATCACAACGTTGAGCCGCGGAACTCTGTGATCCTTGTCAATGCGCAGACCTTCGCGCGCTGCGTGTACGGCGTCGTCCGTCCGGTCCAGTCTGGCGTTGGCAATCGCATTATACAGGTATGCCGCGGGAAAGTCCTCGGGATCGAGCTGTATCCACGCCCGGGAATAATCTTCGGAAACCACCCAATCTTGTTTGTGGTCGGCCAGCATGGCCAGGCTTTCATAGGGACGGATGTACCGTGGGTCGCTCGCCAGCGCGTGTTTCCAGGCATCGCTTGCCCCTGCGGCATCATTGCTTTTTCGGCGCAACAGGCCGAGTTGATACCAGGCAATCGCGAACTGCGGGTAATCCGCCGCTATGGTGAACTCGTCCGCGGCGGCCTGCCATTTCTCTTTCGCCAGCGCGTCGAAACCCTTGTTGTATGCCTTCCTGGCGTTGGCCGGAGCCTTCAGCGTTGTCGCGCTGACAGTCAAGGAACTGGCCCGAGACAGTGGATGTAACGTGATGACGCCGAGCCCGCCACCATCGGTGCGGCTTTTCACGGCTATATTGACGAGCTCCGACCGATAGCCGGCAAGCGAAGCCTGCAAATCGCAGTCGCGCAGCACAGCAATCACTGGCATCGTCTCCTGAGTCGCGCCTGTAGTCGCCCCACTAGGCCGAGAAGGGCCTTACGGAGGCCCGACGTGCTGCCCCGGTGCTGCCCCGGTGCTGCCCCGGTGCTGCCCCGCGGTGAGGAATCTGTTGATCGGATCTCGCAGTCCTGTCCGCAACCCGCTCCCGGCCGTCGCTCGAGGCAGCCGACGATATGAGGTGATATCGCTGCCGTATCGGGCGTTGTGGTCTGAAAGCGACTCGATGAACGCCTCGTACACGCGGCGTCAGCCGCCATCACTGAATGTGCCAGCCGAGCGAGTACACTTCCTGGGTGCCGATATCCCGCGAGATCAGCGGAGCACCGTCTGGCGTTACCGAAAAATCAAGCCCTGCCAATCTTCCTGCCAGCCGCACGCCCCTCAAACTCGCTACTTCTTCCACCTGGCGGTCGCTCACCCGCACTCGCGCTACTGCCGGCTTCTTGCCATACTTCAAGACATAAAGAAATTGGCTGTCCTGCGACCAGCGTACCAGTCCCCATCCCTTCGCCACCTCGTTCCATGCGATCGTCTTGAAATCGAAAACCATGATTCGCTGCCCATCGAGGGCCATCGCCGCCACCAAGCGTCCATCCGGAGACCAACTCGGGGCAAAGTAACCTTCCGACCCTGGCAACGTCTCCACCTGCTCCGTCTTCAGATGCAGAACATGGATCGCCACCTTGCGCGGCTCCTTTGAGAAGAACGGAAAGTCACTGTACATCAGCGAATCTCCGTCCGGAGACCAACAGGGCCGCATCTCGCCGCCACCTCTGGCCGACGGCGGTTTCACGGCGCCGCCATTTGAGGCAATCAAATAGAGTCGCTGCTGTTTGCCGCCGCCAACTCCGAAAAAGGCAATCCGGCTTCCATCCGGCGACCACTTCGGGACCATCGCTACCATTGGCGGAAACGTGAGTTGCAGGCGCTCGCTTCCATCAATCCGGCTGCGCCACAGTGTGCCCTCCGGAAAGGCGACGTACGCGACCCATTGCCCATCCCGTGAAAAGTCCACAAAGTCGGCGGAGATTCCGCCGAGGTACGGCACAAACTGTCCCGTACGAGCGTCGAACCGCTGTAGCTCTCCCCGCAACTGCTGGCCAATCACAAACAGCTTGGATCCGTCCGGGCTGAAAACCGGCGCGAGCGAACTTAGTTGTCCGTGCGTGACCTGAACCGGCGCGCGGATTGAGCGAATCAGCCCCCCTAGAAGTCCCGGCTTACCAGGCATCGACCAAATCTCCGACCGGCCCCCGCGCGTGGTCTGAAAAACAAAAAACCTGCCATCGGGAGTCCACCGCCCGCAACACACATCGACGGGCCCGCCCGCGAGCTCATCACCCGACGTGTCTTCGCCGATCCAGTCCGGCAACAGCTGGCGAAGGCCCGTTCCTTCCCGTGAAACTTCCCAGAGCGATTGCACCGTGGTCCGCATGTCGAAGACGGTCAGTCGCAACGTCTGTCCGTCCGGCGACCAGCGCGGTTGCCAGCCCAGCCCGGGCAAGGTCACCAGGCGCCTTCCTTCACTTCCATCGCTCTTCGCCCGGTATAGATCCGCGCCGCTTATATACACCATCTCGCGCCCGTCCGGCGACCAAGAGGCATCCCACGCTGAGACATCGTCAAGCCGACGAGGATCTCCCGCCGGCACTGGAACCACCCATAGCGGCGGTGCAACTACGGGGTTCACCGACGCCGCCACCAGAAGCTCCGAGCGGCCCCTGGAGACATCCAGCAGCTGTGGCAACTGGAACGGGACCGCTATCGCCGCCGTCTCCCCTCCCTCGGCGGAGACCTCCGCAATCACCGGCGCATTGCCTGCGCCCTCCGTGAGATAGATCCTTCTCCCGTCGGTAAACAGCGCGGCGTCCGGCCCGCCTATCAGGGTGGAACGTCCCCGCTTCATTTTTCCGTCATGGGTAATCTGTACGTACCCGGAGACAGTAGGGTGCGCCGTTTCAACGCGCCAAAAGCCGACAGCGGTAATACCCAGCGCGAGTACAAGTAGCATAGCCAACACATGGCCGGCCGCAAACAGCCAATTTCGCCGTCCACCAGCTTGTCTGGCGGGCTCCTCCTTCGCATCCACCGCAGCGAGGGCCGGCGAACCGGTTGCCGTTCCCGCGGACCCGTTTCTGGCGATCTCGCGTACCGCGGCATTGAACCGATATCCCCGTCTGGGAAGCGTCTGGATGTACTCTTCACCCTCTGGCGTCTTGCCCAGCTCCCGCCGCAGTAGAAAAATGTTCTGAGTCAGATTCCCTTCCTCGACAAAGCTGTCTCGCCAAACGGCATCGATCAGTTGCTGCTTCGAAACTACTTCGCCGCGCCGCTTCACCAGCACCAGCAGTGTCTCCAATGCCCGCGGCTGTAAAGGCACTACGGTCCCGCCGCGGCGCAACAGCATCTGTGCGGAGTCCAGCACAAACGGACCAAACTCGTATATCCCCTGCTGAATCAACGTACCGTCTCCCTGAGAAACTCCTGAGAAATTCCTGAGCCCACTTTGAGGACGCGCTGCCATTCTCCCGCTATCTTCAATTTCGAGTCAACATCCACTCCCAGGGAGCAGCGCGTCATGACCACAATGGTGCCACCGCAAGTAAGGCGTCGAATCGACGATTATTTCTTTGCCGGAATGTCTCTTGTCGTTCTCGGAACTGTTTTTTTGGGATTCGGGCACAATTACCTTGTGGCCCGCGCCTTGCACGTGCCACCGCCCAGCGCACTGATCCTGGTCCATGGGGCAGTCTTTTCCGTCTGGATTCTGTTGTTGGTGGCGCAGATCACGCTAGTCTCAGCTGGCAAGGTTGCCTGGCATATGAAACTCGGCGTGCTGGGGGCATTCCTGGCGTGCCTGGTGGTGGTTCTTGGGGTGCTGGCAATCGTCGAAGCAACCAGAAGAGGGTTTGCGCCGCCTGGTCTGGACGCCGGAATGTTCCTTGCGGTGGATCTCGGGGAAATGGCATCGTTTGCGCTCATGATCGCCTGGGGTTTGCGGGTGCGCCGCGATGGGCCGGCACACAAACGCCTGGTAATACTGGCTACCAGCGTAATGATGTATGCGCCAGTGAGTCGCTGGCCATTTGTGTTCATCAGGCGCTTCCCTGGTTCCATTTCCCTCATCGTCTACGTCTTCCCGGTTTCTATCATCGTATTCGACCTGCTGACGCGGCGGAGAGTCCATCGCGTTACGGCCTGGGGATCGCTGCTCGTACTGGTGACGGTTCCGGCCATGTTTGCGCTCGGCCATTGCGGGTTCTGGCTGAATTTCACGGAGTGGGTGCGGCGATAATCGTTGCGCCGGGTCATCGGGTACCGTCCGTATTTACGGCGCATCCGGAAGATGGCTTTCGGCATCAAGTCGCCGAAAAGCGCGCTACCCACGGCGGCCAACCGCCGCATTCAGCCGGCAGGACCCCACCGCACGCAGACCCATCCCGAGCGGCAGACAGTTTCCGATATTAGTAAATATCGCTCGCGTGGATTAGGGCCGTTCCTGGCTGGACGAGACACACTCTACGGTTGGGCGACGTTATGGCCACTGGATGGCTGCTCGGATGCCGACGAAACGATACGCCCTTTTCACGAATGGGCTGGAACCCTCGAGCGTTACTGGCAGCACTCGCTCGGGGCCGTCAATTTGAATTTACCGAAGTTCCTGAGGCGGAGCCGGCGGAGAAATATACACTGACGCATGGTCTGTGGTATAACTCGCCCAGTAGCGTAACAACATGGTCCGGGGCGTAGTGGTGGTTTGCATCGTTCTGCTCGGCGTATGCTCCCTTTCTGCGCGTCAACTGCCTGTACGAAACTACACGACTGCCGACGGCCTGGCAAGCAACTCCATCTATCAGATCGTGCAGGAGCCGCGCGGCTTCCTTTGGTTTGGCACTTCCGAGGGTCTGTCGCGATTCGATGGGAGACAGTTCACCAACTTCGGTGTGGAGCAAGGCCTGCCTGATCGGAAGGTCACGGCGATTTTGATTACGCGCGGCGGTGATTATTGGATCGCTACACTGAAGGGCGTCTGCCGTCTGAATGGACTGGCACCGGGGGCGGGGTGCGAGTTGCACCGGCTCGACGCCGATGATCCGGTTGTCGGTGTGCTGGCCGATGACGGCGGCGGCGGCGTGTGGTGCGGGACGGCGAACGGTCTCTACAGAATTGAGCATCTGGGCCCCAACCGATGGAATGTTCGCACAGTGAACATCGGCGCGCCCCGGCGGACCGGGCTCAACATGATCACATCGATAGCTGCCGGCCCGGCGGGGACGCTCTGGATCGGGGCAGGAACCGGACTCTACAGACGCTTCCCGGACGGACGAGCCGAGCGCTACACGGCTCGCGACGGATTGCCGCACGACCACATCACGGAGTTGCGCTTCGATAGCCAGGGACGGCTGTGGGTGGGGACTTGGGCGGGCCTCTGCCGACTGGCGTTCGATTTGGGCACGAACAAACCATCCGCGCAAGAAGTACGTCCGGCGAAAGGGGTGCCGGACTCCCCCGTCTGGGCGATATTTCAATCGGCGGATGGGCGGCTTTGGATCGGTACCGGCCACGGGCTCAGCCATGCGGATCCCAATGCTGAAGGCGATCAACTGGAACAGCAGAAGGTAGAAGGGTTGCCGACGGTCCCGATGGATGGGATCGAGGAGGATCGGGCTGGCAACGTATGGATCAGCGCATCGGACAGGGGCGCCTACCGGATCGCTCAGGATGGCTTTATCAGTTATAACGAGAAGGATGGTCTGGCTTCGAATTTTGTGGTCTCTATTTTCGAAGACCAGGTTGGCGAATTATGTGTGTTGAGCAAGTCTGCCGCAGGCGTGTCGATCAATCAGTTCGATGGCCGGCGGTTTCATCCCGTCCGCCCGAACGTGCCGCCGCAACTCAAGGATTGGGGCTGGGGCGCAGCGCAACTCGACTTTCAAGATTCCGCCGGAGAATGGTGGGTCGCGACAGGTGAGGGGATGTACCGGTTTCCGAGGGTTTCCAACGTTTCGGAACTCGAGCGGGTTGCGCCAAAGACCTCCTACGGCCCGGGAAATGGACTGGCGGGCATCAGCGTACACCGTGCTTTCGAGGACTACCGGGGCGATATCTGGATTTCGACTGACGGGGCAGCCAACGGTCTAACCCGCTTGGAGCGGAAGACTGGCAAACTGCAACGCTATGGCGAGGCCGAGAACATGCCTCCGCGCTTCCTGGTAACAGCGTTTGCAGAAGACCGTTCGGGCAACCTCTGGATCGCCTCGGCAGGCAGGCTAACTCGGTATCGCGATGGGCAATTCCAGGCCTTTGCATCCAGCGCTGGCTTGCGGGCGGGCTGGATAACGGATCTCTACGTGGACCACGCGGGGCGTCTTTGGGCAGCCTCGGAAAGCGGCGTCGTGCGGATCGACTCGCCCGGTACGGCCCAGCCCGGCTTTGTGACGTACTCGCGTTCTCAGGGTTTGGCGGCCGTGGGCGCCAGTTCCATCGTGGAAGATCGCTGGGGCCGCCTTTACGTGGCCGGCGCTCGCGGGATCGACTGCTTCTATCCGCCGGCCCTGGTGACTGGCCCGTTGCGCGTCAAACACTATACTGCCGCTGATGGGCTGGGCTTGGGGACTGCCGAGGCCGCCTTTCGCGATCGCAACGGCACGCTTTGGTTCGGGACGCACGACGGAGTCGCCAGGCTGGACCCCGAGCCGGACCGCCCGGTGGAAGCGCCGCCCGTCCGCATCAGCGGAATCCGCATTCGCGGCGAATCGCGCTTTGTCTCGCCGCTGGGAGAAAGCGCGCTAATCGGATTGGAGCTGCGACCCAACGAAGACCAGATCCAGATCGACTTCGCGGGTCTGGACTTCACCCCCAGATGGAATCTGCAGTATCAGTACCGGCTGGAGCCAGGCGATAGGGACTGGAACCCGACCGAATCCCGTACCGTGAACTACGCCAGCCTCTCCCCGGGCGCCTATCGCTTCTTGGTGCGCGCGATCAATGCCGACGGGGCGGTGAGCCCAGCTGAAGCGTCAGTTTCCTTTACCCTCCTTCCGCCGCTTTACCAGCGCTGGTGGTTCCGGCTGCTGGCGGTGGCGCTGGCCTTCGGCGGCCTTTATTCCCTGTATCGCTATCGTGTGGGGCGACTGCTGGAAGTCGAAAAGCTGCGTACTCAGATCGCAACTGACCTGCACGACGATGTGGGCAGCACTGCGGCCCAGATCTCGATTCTCAGCGCAGTGGCTGGACGTGGCGCGGGCCCGGGGCAGGCTGCCCCCCTCTCCGAAATCGCAGCGCTGTCTCGCGACCTGGCCGGCTCCATGCGCGACATTGTTTGGGCCATCGATCCCAATCAGGACCGCATGGGCGACCTGGTGTACCGCATGCGCCGCTTTTCGAGCGATGTGTTCGCCCACAACGGCATCCGTTACGAATTTCATGCTCCGGTTGGCGGCGACGATCTGCCTCTTGACGCCGATCTACGCCGGCAAACGTTTCTGATCTTCAAGGAAAGCCTGCATAACATGGTGCGTCACTCCGGATGCACGGAGGCAAGTATCCACCTTGGGCTCAAGCGCGGCTGGCTGGTGCTGGCGCTCCACGACAATGGCAGAGGCTTCGATCCCGCGCACCTCGACGCAGGTCAGGGCCTGCGCAGCATGCGGGAGAGATCCCAGCGGCTGGGCGGCGAACTGGCGGTCGACTCCGCCATTGGCCGCGGCACCTCAATCGTTCTGCGGTTTCCGCTGAGCGGCCCTCGGCCACGGATTGCTAAATCCCTGCATGAACGGATAGGGGCGATGGCGCGGCCGTGGCGTATGCTGAAGGCAGATGGCAGATTCGAACGCCACTAGAGTGGCCATCGTCGAGGACCAGTTCCGCATCCGCGAGGGTCTGCGGGTCCTGATCGATGGAACTTCCGGCTATCAGTGTACAGGCGCCTTCGGCTCGGTGGAGGAAGCGCTGCCGGCCATCGGCTCGCAAGCTCCCGATGTAGTGCTGCTGGACATCGGCCTACCCGGCATGTCCGGCATAGACGGCATTCCACTGCTAAAGAAACGCTCGCAAGATCTGTCGGTGGTCATGCTCACGGTTTACGACGACGACAAGCGCATCCTGGATGCGTTGTGCGCGGGCGCGTGCGGCTATTTGCTGAAGGAGACGCCACCGGCGCGGTTGCTGGAGAGCCTGAGAGAAGCCCTGGATGGCGGTGCGCCGATGTCGCCGGCGGTCGCGCGGCGTGTCATCACTATGTTCCGCGACGGGCGGCCGGCCGAATATGCGGGCGGGAGCCTGACACCGCACGAAGTCCGGCTGCTGAAACTGTTGGCTGAAGGTCACAATTACGAGACGGCGGGCGTGCAGTTGGGTGTCACAATCAACACGGTCCGCTTTCACATGCGCAGCATTTACGAGAAGATGCAGGTGCATTCCAAGTCCGAAGCCGTGGCCAAGGCTATCCGGAGCCGCATCATCCGCTGAAGCCCTCAGCCCAGGCTGTCCGGACGAGGCTCGCACAAGCCCGCATGATCATGCGGTGACAGGCCTCCCCGCCCCCGTTACAGTTACACAAAAGGAGGAGAAACACAATGTCAAACACCAAAACACTTCCGGTCCTGGAAAGGAGCGTCGCTGCCTTTACATACCAGCTCAAACTGAGGCCGACCGTGTCGCTTTACCAGGTGCGTGTCTCGTGGTGAACCACTCTGGCCTAGGCCATGGCACCGCGTAAAATCTAACGTTTTCCTACTCACACAGAGGTCAAGTATGTTACGAAATATCGGCGCTTTCGTTTGCTGGACACTGCTCTCTGCCTGCGCAGGTTTTTCTCAAGTGAATCCGCCCCGCTTTCCTCTGGGCGTCTACGCCCACGTGGATGTCGAGGCTGCAACACAACGTAAACCGTGCTCCGAGGCTACGACGGTAGCCGCATTGCATATGTGTCTGCAGCAGCTCTATTCAGGTTTGCTGGAAACCCCGGCTATCTCAGGAATCGCCGCGGGAGTACACTGGGACCACATCCAGCTTTCTGACCCTCTGTGCGTGTTCCAAAACAACTGTGCATCCGGCACGGTAGACGGTTACGATTGGAGCTACGTGGACGACGTCTTCACGGAAGCGAATGCGGCTGGCAAATCCGTGCTGCTGATGATTACTCCGGGCGTGGATGCGCCGCCGTGGCTGTTGGCGAAACTTCCCACCTGCGACGGACTCTTCAACGGCGCCGGAGGGGCTCCAGCGGATTGCGGACAGGTGACCTTTGACAACTTCCCGGAAGAGCAACACGCGGACGGCGACCCGCCTGTTTTGCCGCTGCCCTGGAACCCCCTCTACATAGCAGCGTGGGACGATTTACTGGCACATCTCAACCAAAGATACCGCTCGAATACGGCATTCGTCGCCATCGGCGTTGCGGGTCCGGTTTGCGCATCCACCGAAATGATCCTTCCCACCACGGCTAACAACTCCACCACCCCACCGCCCTCCAATCTAGGCGCAGACCAGGCGTGGATGGCGCTCATCGCTCACTCCTTTCCAGACGTCAGCCGTTACCAGAATTCGGATCAGGTTTTCATTGACGCGTGGAAGCAGACGATCGATGCATACGAGCGGATTTTTTCCGGCGTGACCTTGTTCCTCAGCCCGGATTCGGGCAGCGACCTGCCCGAGTTACCCTCAGTGCTCCGAGACAACACGTTGTTAAGCGTGGATTGTTCTACCGCGAAACAGCCTCTATCCTGCCAGGCAAAGACAGAAGTTCTGTCCTATTTCGTCACGGCGGCTGGTCCGGATCAAAAGGCCACCCAGGTGGGTGGAATGACTGCATCGAGCCAGCCGACTACGGGCGACATTGGCGTTCCCGGCGTGAAGGTACTTACATCGATGGAAACGCCTCCGTTCTTCGGCGGAGCCGAGTTTGATTTTGCCGTCTCGGACTCGACTACCGTAGAGCAGGAAGGATGTCCGAGCTGGCCCAATACTCCGTGCATGCCGTTCGGTTTTACCCTCACCCCGGAGGAAGCCGCATACAACGTGCTCACCGTCTTTTTCGACGGGACGTCCGCTTATGCAGATTTCGGCGGAACATCGGGCACGGAGCCCATTCAATATGTGGAACTCGACTACACGGACATTCAGTACGCGCAGAAAAATCCGTGCGCGACGCTGCCGAGCACGCTTCCAGGCGCGCCGTCGCTGCAGGATCTGATCAACTTGGCGAGCTATGACCTATTCGGGATGGCGGGCCAGCAAACGACCCTGCCGCCGCACACCTGCCCCACGAGCGACGCCACGCCTGGGCGGTGACTCGGCCGGGGGGGCGGAAGGCCGTTTAGTTGGGGAGCGATCAAAACGCGGCCGTGTGGGAGGTAATCGCAACCGCGATTCTGATCGGCGCGGGGCTGTGTCAACGCCCGAAGCAGGCTTTTCGCGGCCAAGTTGGACCCTGCTGATTGCGCTGATCGTTGCCTATCTTCCCTTGTAAACTCGCTTCAGGACGGCTGCTGCCTCACGATCTTCCACGACGGGATGCACAGCGAAGTCGAGTTGGTCCGACCACTCCGCCATCCACTCGAAAAGCGGTTTCCCTTCTTTGCATTCGGCCAGCGCGAAGCCCAACCCAGCTCCTTGCCATCGCCCAAGCATCTTTACGCCTTTCGGGGGCGCTCCCCCAGTCTTTAGAAACCGCGCCACGGCGGGTGCCATGTGAGCCGGTGCGATCGTCCACGTCACCATGAATTTCATTCTGCTTTCTCCTCGCGTTCAGATCAGTCTGCTCAGACCAGCCGCAGTATATCAGATGAGCAAGATGAAGACGGGCATCCTCGCCACATCCACTAAGTGCATTTCTTTTCCCTCGGTTAAGCAGCGGATTGTGTCTGAATCACGGCGCATACAGAACCCATCCCACACCCGCAACCTCGCTGGTTTCTCGACGCGAGCCAGAAGTCGGCGCCTGGGAAGTTGGTCGCGGCATGGCGGCCCACCGCCTGAAGTTGGGGCTGCCCTTTCCTACCGATATGGCGCGTTAACGCCAGGCCAAACGCTTGACCGCCGCTTTACCTACCGACTACCAGCACGGTGAACAAATCCGGGACCATCGATCCGCCCCGGCCGCGTTCGCCGCCCTTCTTGGTCGGATCAGGAGCCGGCGGAGGAGACGGAGGCGGAGCGTATTCGGCTGCGATCAGCAGGATGCGGCCCGGTCTTGGCATCCAGCGACAGTGTCTTACGCTCGGAACACGGATCGCGCGGACGGGACCACCGGGCTAGCGATGTCAGGCCTAAACGTGTCTGTGCCCCAGACAGGATCAACGCCGCGACGCGACTACTGTGCATGCACAGAGTCGACCGAGAACTGCGACCCCGAGGCATGGCAGACGCTGCAACTCTCGCCGAGGGTCGGATCCGTGTTCTCGACGAAGTGGGCAGCCTCCGGCTTGGATACATGGCATCCGCTGCAGGCCGATGCGGTGGCTTGGGCCGGGGTGTACCAACCCTGCGGATCAACAACCTGATTCAGGCCGATCGGCAAATTCGCCTCACTGGCCTTCGTGTGGCACATTGAGCAATTTTGCAGATAAGTGGCGTTTCCGGTCGGGCCCATGGCCGGGTACAGTACACCGGAGAAGTCCGAGGGACGTCCGCCGTGACCCGTGACGATGTACGGCTTGCCGCCTGCGGGCACAACATTCACACCGTCGTGAATGCGGTGAACCATAACCGCCATGTTGATGGTCTGCGGGGTCTGGCCAGCCTTAATCTGGGAAAAATCGGTGTCAGACGGATTGTGGCAGAAAACGCAGTATTGCGGGTCGTTTCGTCGATTCCCGTGCAACGTGAGATTCACGTGGCATTGATTACAGTTGGTTTCCGCAATCACCGTCCGGCGAGACTGTACAGGTGAACCGTCGACGGAGAAGTAGAAGACTTGATTCGGGGTTCCGCTTTCGACCTGCTGTGCAGCGTTGGTGCCGGTCAAGATATTCTCCAGCCGCTCGGATTCCACTCCGATGGCATAGGTTCCGGTGGCCTTCGCCGGAATGGCGTGCAGGAAGGTGTACTTGCAGTTGCCGTTGGCGTCGCAGGTTCCAGCTGTGCCATCCTCGGTCACGTAACCCGGAGTGGTGACGTCGCTGCCGAAGCTGGTGTAACCGTAGTCGGTGGTGGGCCCGGCCATATTGAAGTCGAGGTCCTCCAGGGCGGAAAGCGCGAGCGGATTGCCGTTTATGTCCTTTACGGTGTAGGAAACTACCGGGTTCTGTCCGGCAAAGTTGTTGGTGACGCCAGTAATGGTTATCTTGACGCTTGAGATGAGGGTATTCGGGTTCTGCGGGTAAGTGGCCGGTGTGTCGTTGGCGACAACATGCGCACCCAGAATGGAGGCATCGAAAGGCGTCTCGCCCTGCGGAATATGGCAATTGGCGCACTCGCTGTCGTCCGCCTGGAATCCGCCAGGGTGGTTGGCCCCACTGGCGAAGTTGACATCATCGTGGCAGGCTCCGCAGGCTGCGCGCGTCGGTTCGGTCATGAAGGCCTTGGCTTGCGCGGCGCCGGTGGTCTGGCTATGGCAGACTTCGCAACGTTGCGGATTAGCGGGATCGACAACCTTGGAGAAGTCATTGACGGAGTTCATGTAACCGTAGATCTGGTAAGGGACGCCGGGCGTGGACGACGTGCCAACCACGCTGGGCAATTGGGATCCCATGTGGATCTTATGCGCCATTACCTTCAGGTCGAGTGAGTTGCCGGAGGTGGGATCGGCATTCTGCGGCTGGTGGCACATCACGCACATGTTCATGCCGTGCGCGTAACCGCCATGGAAGGCCAGCTGATCATGGCACGTGTTGCAGCTTTCGGTGCGGATGACGTCACGAGTGACGGTAACCGCCGCGCCATTGGGAACGAAGTTGAAGGTGGCGCCGGCATAGTTCGTACCGAGGCCGAAGGCGGTGAGGCTCCGGTTCCCGTCGACTGCGACCGTCGTCGTCGCGGTCGGGTCGAACCCAGAGGGGGCCTGGGCGTTGAACGTGTATTGGTACTGGCCCGGGCCGATTTGTGTAGCCGTGCCTCCCAATTCGAAATCGGGGCGGGTAATGGTGCCTAGCGCCTTGCCGGTTGCCGGCGCGGTGGTGTAGGCAACATACTGTTCCTGGCCTTTAGGAATGTAGGCGGCAACGTACGCCAGCGAAATGGCGCCCGGCGTGGTGACGCCTGCCGCATCCAGGGGTAGCCCGTTGGGATCGGCGAGGGTGTATACCACGCTGATGACGCCGGCGCTGCTGATCTTGGCGGAATTGATGGTGATCGTCAGGCCGGGATTCACGAAATCAACCAGGGCTTTGTCCGCGTAGAACGCCTTGTCGCGGGGCGAATAAGGTTTCTTGGGGGAACCGACCAGAGCGACCGATCCGGCCACCAGCAGCAGCACTCCACAAACTGAAAACGATGTGCGCATCACTTCCTCCGCTCGCGCGCACTGAAAGGCGGCGCGACCGACCAAGCGGGAAGCGACCCGCCCCCTCCGTCCGTCAAGCCTGAACGAATGGATCGTAAATCTATTTCGGATTAAATACTCCGATTCAGTATAACACCATCGTTCTCGTTCGATCCAGCGAGTTGCGTGATTTGTGGCGAGTTTACATTTCTGGCTCGCGAAGGCGTTTAGCCGTGGCAGGCACAGTCAGTCTGCAGGAGTCCCTTGCCGTGGATGCTCTCGCGGTAATGGTCCACGATTGTGGTTCTGTTTGCCGGAATAACGAACAGCAGCCTTGCCAAAATGATGGAGCTTGACACGCTGGACCAACTGATTGAGTTTGCGATGCCGTACTCAATCAACGCGGACAATGCCCGGCCGTTTGTCCAGCGTATGTTTCAACTTGGGGGATAACGGCTCCAGCCGCTCTTCACTTGAAAGTGGGTGATCTGGAGCAGCAAGCGAAAGCCCGAGGAGACCAACTCGCCACGTGGATGGACCTCAGCCTTACCAATCAGGAGGTCAACTAATCATCAGCAATTCGGAAAACGCAGACACTCAATTCGGAATAGCGCGAAGAACAATCGAAATAACGCGGGGCCGCCCAGATGGGTGAGTTGCTTGGATCGCCGCTCGAAACGATGTGGAGCTGTTTCACCCCGTTAAGACATGTCATCTCTTGGGGTTGCGGCGACTCGACCAGTTTCTGTCCCCCTTCGAGGTCCGCCTGAGGCACAGCTCAAGCTACCGTTATTTCCGCGTTACTTTAACGCGACGTATTTGGCACCGTATACCGGGCGGGCCTTGACCCGATCAAGCCTGGCAGCAAAGTGTAGTCTTCTTCACGCCCACACCTTCAATTCTTTTATTCGGCGGGTTTGCCTGATCGTCGCCTGTTAGCAGGCACCCTTCTTCACATGCCCCTTCCAGCGCCCGCGCTCAGAATAGCGGCGGCTTAGGCGGTGCGATTCAGATCCTGGAACGCCGGCTCGACCACGGCTGACATGGAACCCTGCGAGCGCGGCAGACGCGCATCCGGGCCGTAGGATTGAATCTGGTCGCGCGCGAACTCGGCCTGCGGCAGCTCGCAGGTGATGAGCGCGGTCCGGCCGGCGCGGTCGACTTCCTCGGCGTGACGGTACGCCTGGTCCAAGGTGAAGACGAAGATCTTCTGCAGCATTTCGATGACGTAGTCGTAAGTGTGGTCGTTATCGTCGAGCAGGACGACACGATACAGCGGAACCAGGCGGTCCTGCTCAATGATCTCTGTGTCCGGGGCAATGGAGGGCTTGGCCATGGCGAGGTCGCCAAACCCCAGTATGCGCCATCCCGGCCCCTGGCGACAACGGTGGCGTGCGCAGAGAAGCCTCTCAGCCAGACGCTGCTGATTCAATCGGGTGTAAGCTCGGTTGCATGGATCTGGAATCCCACTTTGTGATCCTTGCCCGTTATAACCGCATCGCGAACGGCAGACTTTTCGAAAGCTGCGCGCAGTTGGACGATAGCGAGTACCGCAGGCGCCGCCAAGGGTCGTTCGACAGCATCCACGGCCTGTTGAATCACATCCTGCTGGGCGACCGGATATGGATGGCGAGATTTGAGGGCGGAGGGCACACAACCCCCAAACTGAGCGCGGAGCTGTTTCACGGGTTCCCCGATTTGAGGGCCGCGCGCACGGAACAGGACGCGCGGATCGAAACGTTCTTTGCCTACATAAGCGAAGCATTCCTCCGCACGCCGTTGCGGTACACGAACAGCGAGGGCAGGGAATGCGTGGAGGAGGCTCCGGTGGCAGTCCTTCATTTGTTCAACCATCAGACGCACCACCGGGGACAGGTTCACGTGATGTTGAGCCAGACTGCGGTACCACCTCCGTCCCTCGATCTGCACCGCATCATCAATCCCTGAGGTCCGGGCAGCCGGCTTCAAATCGCGCCGCCAGTCTGCGATATGATGCTGTCTTGACCCGAAAAACCCTGATCCCCTTCGGGCTGGCGCTCTTCGTTTTCCAGGCCCGGACGGCCGAGCAATTCGCCCTCACGGTGGACAACATCATGCGCGGCCCGGCGCTAGTGGGCTACGAGCCGTCGCAAATCCGGTGGTCGTACGACAGCCAGCGCGTCTTTTTCCAGTGGAAGCAGGCGAGCGACAAGCCGGATGCGCCGATGGACACTTACGTGGCAGGGCGCGACGGTTCAGCGCCGCGCAAGCTGACCGACGCGGAGGCCAGAGAAGCGCCGCCCGCCTTCGGCGACCTCTCGCGCGACCAGCGGCTCACCGTTTTCGCGCGCGATGGTGACCTGTTCGTCTACGATTCGACCAACGGCAGGATCCGGCAGATCACGGACACAAACGAAGCCGAGGCCGACCCGCATTTTCTGCCGGACGGCAAGCGCATCTATTTCACGCGGGGCGGCAATCTGTACGTGATGTCGCTCGAAACCGGGTTTCTGGTGCAGATGACGGACATCCGCAATGCGGGCGCTCCACCACCCGACGGGTCAACCGGCGGCGAGGGCGGGTTCGGCGGGCGGGGAGGGCGCGGCGGCCGGGGCGGCGCGGCGGCCGAAGCTTCCGGCGAAGCCAAGCCCGCAACCGCCAGCCAGGAAAGTTTAAAAAAGGAACAGAAGGAGCTTTTCGCGACTGTCCGGGACCGGGCGGCGCGGCATGACGAGGCGGAGGCCAAGCGAAAGCTGGAGCACCCGCGCAAGCCGTTCACGCTGGAAGCGCGACAGTCGGTGGCATCGCTGCAGTTTTCGCCGGATGAGAAGCACGTCATCGCCACGGTGGCGGAAGCGGCAGGCTCCCGGAACACCAACGTTCCGAACTGGATTACGGACAGTGCCTATACGGAAGACATCAGCGGGCGCTCCAACGTGGGCGACACGCAGGCACGTTCGCGCCTGGCCGTGCTGGACGTCGTGTCCGGCGAGGTGAAATGGGTGGACCACGGCCAGAAAGCAGCGCCAGAGGCCGCGCAGACCGAGCCGTCGCCGGCAGCGAATCCGGAACACGGCGGGCGCGGATCGCACGCCCCCGGCCTGCCGGAGCGGGAAGTTCAGCTCTCGACGCCGGTTTGGAGCGAGGATGGCACCAAGGCCGCGCTGCTGGGCCGATCCGCCGACAACAAAGACCGCTGGGTTTTTGCGCTGGATCCCGACACGGGCAAGACCCGTGTGCTGGCGCATGACCATGATGATGCCTGGATCGGCGGGCCTGGCGCCTTCTCGCTCGGCTGGATGAAGAACGGCCGCGAGGTTTACTTTCAATCCGAGCGTACCGGCTACTCGCATCTTTATGCGATGGCGTGGGACGGCGGCGACCCGCGCGCCCTGACGTCGGGGAGCTGGGAAGTGCTCGCGCTGCGCCAGTCGCGCGACAAATCGCATTTTTATATCACCGCGAGCAAGGATTCGCCGTACGAAAACCATCTCTACGAGATGAGCGGCGATGGCGGCGCCCTGACACGGGTCACCGGCCGGCCGGGCAAGCACACCACGACGATCTCACCCGACGAGCACTGGATCGCGGACGTCTACTCATACACCAACCAGCCGCCCGACCTCTATGTGCAGGAGAACCGGCCGGGCGTCGAATTCAAGCGTCTCACCACGTCGCCCGCCCC
>Ga0187847_10001524_pt1 | contig 20502 bp, 17 predicted proteins | sample June2016WEW_4_10_FD_132458 | JGI IMG/M metagenome (GOLD analysis project Ga0187847, IMG submission 132458) | Peatland microbial communities from SPRUCE experiment site at the Marcell Experimental Forest, Minnesota, USA - June2016WEW_4_10 | ecosystem: Environmental > Terrestrial > Soil >...
CGCAACGGCTCCAAGACCGTGGTGCCGCGCTGGCCGGCGCTGGCCGAGAAACGCGTCGTCCATGCCGGCGAGGCGGTGGCGGCGGTGGTGGCCGAAACCTGGGCCCAGGCGATGGACGCGGCCGAGCTGATCGCCGTGGATTACAAGGAAACCAAGCCCGTGGCGGATGTGCGTGACGCGGTCAAGCCGGGCGCGCCGCAGGTTTGGCCCGAGGCTCCCGGCAATCTCGCGCTCGATTTCGCCTGGCCGATGGACCCCGGGGGAGCCAATGCCAAGGAAGTCGAACGGCTTTTCGCCGGCGCCGCCCACGTCGCCAAGCTCTCGTTGACGCAACAGCGTCTCGCCGTCGCCTCGATGGAGGCGCGCGCCGCGACCGCGCTCTACGACTCATCCACCGGCGAATACACGCTGCGTTGCGGCTCGCAAAGCGTCTGGCTCATTGCCCATCACCTGGCCGGAATCCTCGGCGTCAAGCCCGAGCAGATCCGCGTCATCTCGGGCGATGTCGGCGGCGCCTTCGGCATGAAAACCGACACCTATCCGGAATACGTGGTCGCACTGGCGGCGGCGAAGCTGCTGGGCCGGCCGGTGCATTGGCATTCGCTGCGCGGCGAGGCGTTCCTCTCCGACCACCAAGCGCGCGACATGGTGACCGACGGCGAACTGGCATTGGACAAGGACGGCAATTTCATCGCCTTGCGCGTCAAGGTGATCGCCAATCTGGGCGCCTACGCCGCCGGCGCCGGGCCCTTGACGCCCACGCTCAACCTGGCGCGCTGCTTCCCCTCGGTCTATCGCATTCCGCGGCTCTCCTGCGAGGTGCGCTGCGTCTTCACCAACACGGTGCGGACCGGGCCTTATCGCGGCGCCGGCCGGCCCGAGGCCAATTACCTGATGGAACGCCTGGTCGAGGAGGCGGCGAAGCTCACCGGCATCGACGCCGTCGCCTTGCGCCGCAAGAACTTCATCAAGCCCGGCGAGATTCCCTACTCGGGCGCGATGGGCACGGTCTATGACAGCGGCGATTTCCCGGCGGTGTTCGAAAAGGCGCTGGCCTTGTCCGATTTCAAGGGCTTCCCCGCGCGCAAGGCGCAGAGCGAATCCCGGGGCAAGCGCCGCGGCCTCGGCATCTCCTGTTTTCTCGAGCATTCGGGCGCGCTGCCGCCCGAGGGCGCATCGATCTCCTTCCCCGGAAACGGCAAGCTGGTGGTGGGACTGGGCGCGCAATCCTCCGGCCAGGGGCATTTGACGGTCTTCACCCAGGTGGCGGCCGAAAAGCTCGGCATCGATCCCCAATCGATCGAGGTGCGCGAGGGCGACACGCGTTTGGGCGTCGAGGGTCACGGCAGCTTCGCCTCGCGTTCGGCGGCGGCGGCCGGCAGCGCCATCTTCCACACCGCTTCGGCGGTGATCGAGAAGGGCAAGAAGGCGGCGGCGCGGATTCTCGAAGCCGCCGAGGCCGATCTGGGCTACCGCAACGGCTTCTTCGAGGTGGTGGGCACCGACCGCCGGGTTTCAATTTTCGAGGTCGCCCGGAAGGAGAATCTCGACACCAACCTGGTCTCGCAAACGCCGCAGCATTTCCCCAATGGCTGCCACATCGCCGAACTCGAAATCGATCCCGAAACCGGCTCGGTCGAGATGCTCGCCTATAGCGGCGCCGACGATTCCGGCCGGCTCTTGAACCCGATGATCGTCGAGGGCCAGGTGCATGGCGGCATGGCGCAGGGGCTGGGCCAGGCGTTGATGGAAAACGCGGTCTATGATTCCTCGGGCCAGCTGCTGACCGGCTCGTTCATGGATTACGCCATGCCGCGGGCGGTCGACATGCCGCCCCGGATCAACGACGCCTTCCTCGAATTCGCCTGCAAAACCAATCCCATCGGCGTCAAGGGCGCGGGCGAGGCCGGCACCACCGGCGCGCTGGCCGCGATCATGAACGCGATTGCTTCCGCGCTGCCGGGCGATGCCGGACGTCATCTCGACATGCCGGCGACCCCCTTGAAGATCTGGCAGGCCTGCCGCAAGGCGGCGGGGGCGAAGAAATGAGCCTGCTTTACAGCTGCTTGCCGGCTTCCGCGTCGGGCGGGGCGGCCAAGACCGGCAAGGCCAAATCCCGCCATCCCGCGATCGACATTCATTGCCACGTCTTCACGCCGGTGGCGGCGGCGCTGACCAAGGACCATTTCAAGCCGGAATACGATCCCTATTCGTTTTTCAACAACGCCGCGTCGAAAGACGTGGATGCGAAACAGGCGCAGGCGATCGGCCCGAAGCTCACCTCGGTCGCCGAGCGCCTCAAGGTCATGGACCGCGACGGCATCGACATCCAGGCGATCTCGACCGCGCCGATCCAGTACTACTACTGGGCCGAGCCCGAGCTCGGGCTGGCGGCGGCGCGGCACATCAACCAGAACATCGCCTCGATCTGCGAGGGGCATCCCGAGCGCTTCGTCGGTCTCGCAACCGTGCCGATGCAGGCGCCCGAACTCGCCGTGCGCGAACTCACCCGCGCGGTCAAGGAGCTGGGGCTCAAGGGCGTCGAAATCTGTCCGCATGTCGAAAACGAAGAGCTGTCGGCCGACCGCTTCCGCCCGTTCTGGGCCAAGGCCGAGGAGCTGGGCGTGCTGGTCTTCCTGCATCCGCACGGCTTTCCCGACGGGCGGCGCCTGGCCTCCCATTTCTTCTCCAACATCATCGGCAATCCGCTCGACACCACGGTGGCCGTCCATCACCTGATCTTCGGCGGCGTGCTCGAGGACCATCCGGGCCTGAAGATCGTGCTGGCGCATGGCGGCGGTTATCTGCCCTCCTATGCCGGGCGCATCGATCACGCCCATGGGGCGCGGCCGGATGCGCGCTCGCGCATCCAGAAGAAGCCGTCGAGCTACCTGAAGAAGTTTTATTTCGACACCATCGTCTTCACCCACCACCAGCTCGAATATCTGGCGGGGCTTTACGGCAGCGACCACATCCTCCTGGGCACGGATTATCCCTTCGACATGGCGCTGCCCAATCCGGTGGGCTTCGTCGAGGGCGCGAAGCTTTCGCACAAGGACAAGGCGCTGATCCTCGGCGGCAATGCCGCGCGGCTGCTGGGCATCAAATTGCCCAAGGTCAAGGCGCAAACCGAGGCGAAGAAGCGGCGCTAGGGACGGCGTGCCCGTACGGGTCCGGTCGTCATCGCGAGACGCGAAGCGGCGAAGCGATCCAGCAAAACCTGGATTGCTTCGGCCGCGAGACGGCCTCGCAATGACATTTTAGTGGAAGGCCTTCATCACCTGGACCACGGCCGGGCCGACCAGCACCAGGAACATCGCCGGCAGGATGAACACGATCATCGGAATGGTCATGATCGCCGGCAGCTTGGCGGCCTTTTCCTCGGCCTTCATCATGCGTTCCTCGCGCAGCTCGGCGCCCATCACGCGCATCGCCTGGGTCAAGGGCGTGCCGTAACGCTCGGTCTGGATGAGCGTGTTGGTCAGGGTGCGGACGCCGGGGATGTTGACGCGCTTGGCCAGATTGGCGAGCGCGTCGCGCCGGTTCGGCAGGAAGCCCAGCTCGAGTGCGGTCAGTTGCAGCTCGTCGGCCATTTCCGGCATGAAGCGGCGGAACTCGCGCGCCACGCGCGTCAACGCGCCGTCGATGCCCTGGCCGCTTTCGGCGCAGATCATCAACAGGTCGAGCGCGTCGGGCAGCGCCTTGTAGAAGCGGTGCTGGCGGCCGGCGATGATGCGTTGCAGCACCATGGGCGGCAGATATGTGGCGAAAATGGCGGTGCAGGCGCCGGTCATCGCCAGCTTGAAGCCCGAGTCGATGAACGGCGCGGTGACGATGATGGCGAGGCTGGTGAGCGTGCAGGGGAGAATCAGCCTGATCCCGACATAGACCACCAGCGCCTCGCGCGTGCGCCAGCCGGCCTGGGTCAGCAGGCTCGCGTTCTTTTCCGCCTCCGCGCCGCGGGTGAGTTTCAGGCTGTCGGCCAGGCGGCGCAGGATGCTCACGCTTGCCTTGGCGCCGAAGCGGTGGGCGCGGCCGGTGTCGACGGCGCGCGCGTTGGTGCGCCGGGTCGCGATCGCGGTGAGCCGGTTGAGCAGCGCGCCGCCCTCCTGATACGCCATGTAGGCCAGCACCAGCGCCGAAAAGATCGAGGCCGCGAGCCCCAGCGTCATGAGGACGTCGCCGCCGCCGATGATGGAGAACAGCGCGCTCATATCTCGAACCTGCCCATCTTGATCATGGTGCCGACGCCGATCACGAGGCACAGGACGGCGGCGCTCAGGAATACGTGGCCCGTCTCGGTGGTGAACAGAATCTTGATGTAGTCGAAATCGACCGCCGCCAGGATGCTCGCCACGACGAAGGGCAAGGCGCCGATGATCGTGGCCGAGGCCTTCGCTTCGGCGGAATAGGTCTTCACCTTGAGGTGGAGCTGACGGCGCCGGCGCAGGATCTGGTCGAGGTTATCGAGCGTCTCGGCCAGATTGCCGCCGGTTTCGCGCTGGATCGAGAATGCGATCGCCATGAAGGTGAATTCGGGCATGTCGATGCGCTCGGCGGTTTCCCACAGCGCGTCCTCGAGCGGCTTGCCCAATTGGATATGATCGGCGATGCGGCGGAACTCGGTGCCGACCGGCTCGCCGATCTCGCGGGTCACGCCGATGATGGTCTCGGTCACGGGCAGGCCCGCGCGCAATCCCCGCACCATCAATCCCACCGCGTCGGGGAAGACGCTGATGAACTTGGTCACCCGCCGGTTGACGAGATAGTTGACGATGAAACGCGGCATCCAAAACCCGCCGCCGATCGCCGCCGGCAAGGCTATGACGAGCGACACGCCGATCTCCCAAAGCCCCAGTCCCACGACGAGGGCGAAGATCACGGCGAAGATCGCCATTTTGCCGAGCGTCAAATTGGTGCCGGTGCGCCCGATCATCTTCCGCCAATGCTCGGTGTTGGGCAGGAAGTGGCCCACCAGCGCGTCGAGCTTCGATTTCTCGTCGTCGCGCTTCAGCGTCAGCGCCGCCGCCTCTTCGGGCTTGCCGATGAAGTGGTCGCGGGCCTTTTGCGCGCGCTTGACCAGCGGCCCGCGCTGATCGAAGCCCATGAATCCGGTCCAGCCGGCGGTCAGGACCCCCAGCATCAGGATGAAGATGAGGAAGAGATAAACGACCTCGACCATGACGTTTACCCGACCGCTTCGAGCAGCGCGCGATCCAACCCGAAATACTCGGCCCGCGTCATGAAGTGCGGCCTCAAGCCGCTCGACACGAAGCTGCCTTTGAGCGAGCCGTCGTTGAGCTGGCCTTCGTACTGGTAGGTGAACAAATCCTGCGTCGTGATGACGTCGCCTTCCATGCCGATGATCTCGGTGACCGAGACGACGCGGCGGATGCCGTCGCGCATGCGGCTGATCTGGACGATCAGGTTGATGGCGGCGGCGATCTGCTGGCGGATGGCGCGCGACGGCAGATTGACGCCGGCGATGCCGACCATGTTCTCGAGCCGGGTCAGCGCCTCGCGCGGCCGGTTGGCGTGGATGGTCGAGAGCGAGCCGTCATGGCCGGTGTTCATGGCTTGCAGCATGTCCATCGCCTCGGCGCCGCGGACCTCGCCCAGGATGATGCGGTCGGGGCGCATGCGCAGCGCGTTCTTGACCAGGTCGCGGATCGAGATTTCGCCCTTGCCCTCGAGGTTGGCGGGGCGGGTCTCGAGCCGCACCACGTGCGGCTGCTGCAGCTGCAACTCGGCCGCGTCTTCGATGGTGACGATGCGCTCGCCCGGGTCGATCATCTGCGACATGGCGTTCAAAAGCGTGGTCTTGCCCGAGCCGGTGCCGCCCGAGATCAGGATATTGAGGCGCGAGCGCGCCGCGATCTTCAGCACGGTCGCCATCGCGGCCGAGATGTTCTTGGTCCGCGCCATCACGTCCAGCGTGATGCCCTTCTTGGAGAATTTGCGGATCGAGATGGTCGGGCCGTCCAAGGCCAGGGGCGGGGTGATGATGTTGACGCGGCTGCCGTCCTGCAGGCGCGCGTCGACCAGGGGCGTCGATTCGTCGATACGCCGGCCTACCTGGGTGACGATGCGCGTCGCGATCGACATGACGTGCGCGTTGTCGCGGAAGGTGACGCCGGTCAATTCCAATTTGCCGCGGCGCTCGACATAAACCTGCTTGCAACCGTTGACCATGATGTCGGTGATGGTCTCGTCGGCCAAAAGCGGCTCCAACGGCCCAAGGCCGAGCATGTCGTCCAACAGCACGATGACGAGCTGGCGCTGCTCCGACTGGTTCAACTGGATGCGCTGCTCGACGACGATCTCGCTCACCATGTCGGCGAGCTGGCGCGACAGCTCGTCGCGCTGCAGCTTGGCGGCGACCTCGGTGTCGATGCGCTGGAGGACGAGCGGATATATGCGCGGCGCGGCGTCGTTGACGTTGCTGCGCAGCGGCACGGTGCGGGCGATCGCCGCCGCCACCGGAATCACGTTGCTGGACGGGCGCAGCTCGTCGGGTGCCGGCTCGGGCGCCGGCTCGGGCGCGGCCTGGGACGCTGGCGCCAGGGGCCTCGGCGGTTCGGGCCGGTTCGAGCGGATTTCGGGGCTGTGCGGACGCGGATTAAGTCCGTCCTCGTTGACGCCGCGGCGGCCGAACATGTCAGGCGCTCCGCTTCAGGAAGCTCGGCATCAACGCGCTCACGGAGAAAGCGCCGCCCAATTTCGGCACCGGCAGCTTGGTAAGCCCGGACAACAGGCTCTTCTTGACGGGCTTCTGCTCGTAGCCCGCGAGCCGCATGGCGACGTCGCGCAAGGCGGCCGCGGCCTTGGTGTGGCGCAGCGCCGAGGTCAGCACGTTGCCGGTCGAGGAGGTGGTGAGCGCCGCGCTCGGCTCGAACGGCACGGCATAATCGAGATGGATGGCGGTGACGCGCTCGAATTCGCCCTTGGCGATCTCGCCGCGGTGCTTGGCGCCGACATTGTTGGCGACGACCAGATGGCGCGCGGCGGGGGTCAGCGTCTTGGCGAAATCCGCCAGCCGCAGGGTGTCGCGCGCCGAGGCGAGCGACAAATCGGTGACGATGCCGATGGTGCTGGACAGCGTCAGCATGCGGCGGATTTCCTCGACGAGATGGCGGGGCAGATCGACGATGATGAAATCGTTGTCGCCGCGCAGCACGTTGAGCATGGCGTCGACCGCGCCCGACGCGACGTGAACCTCGTCGACCATCGGCTCCTCGGCGGCCAACACCTTGAGCCGCGGGCTTTCCTGCAGCATCGCCGAGTTCAACAGCCGGCTGTCGATGCGCGCCGGATATTCGAGCGCCTCGCGCATGCCCGGCGCAGGAATGAGGTCGAAGGACAGCGCCAGATTGCCGAAATGCATGTCGAAATCCAGGAGCGCCACGCGCTTCTGATAGACATGCGCCAGCGCCCAGGCGACCGAGCCCGCGACCGTGGTCGTGCCCACGCCGCCGCGCGCGCCCAGGAAGGCGACGATCTGCGCCTGGTTGCGCGGCGCCATGCCGGCATTGGCGCGTTTCTCGCCGCGCAGGGAATTCTCCAGCATCGCCAGCGTGATCGGCTTGGTCACGTAATCGGTGACGCCGAGATCGATCAGCGCGCGGTAGAGCGTCAGCTCGTTCCGGCTGCCGATGGCGATGACGCCCATGTCCGGCGGGCAGAATTCGGCCAAGGCGGCGAGGCTTTGCACCGGATCGTCGACGTCGTCGATGTCGACGATCAGCAGGGTGGGCGGCGGCGATTTCTCGATGTAGTTGTGCGCCGCGGCCACGCCGCCGTCGAGGATGATGGGGTTGCGCCAGCCCTGGGCCGCGGCCAGGTCGCGCGCCACCTGCCCGTTCTCCGGGTCGATGACGCAGGCGAGCAGGCGCGGGCCCGCCGGCAATCCCGCTTCGGTGTCGGTATTATTGTCCACCGCTGCCACCGCTGGTAGAGGCGCCGGAAGAAGAACCGCCCGAAGACCCGCCGCCGGAACCCCCGCCGGGGCCCCAGGAAAGGCTGTCGAGCTTGCCCGAACGGTAATTGTCGACCGCGCGCACGGCTTCCTCGCCGTCGGCCGGGCCGAGCATCCGCCCGGAAACCAGGTCGCGCGGATCGGCCACCATGAGATAGAGATTGGTGGCGTTGGCGCAGCCGAGATTGCTCATCGGCAGGTTATGGGGGTCGTATTGGCCGATCTGGCTCCAATCGGGGCAGGCGGGCGGCATGGCCGCCAGGCGTTTCACCACCACCGCGACCGCGTCGTTGCCGGGCTGGCTCGACGGCGCCACCACATGGGTGTAGCCGAGATTGCTCAACGCGTCGCTCACCCGTGAGGCCCGCGCGGATCCCAACTGGCTGTCGCCGGCTTGGACCGTGATGGAATCGATCTTGGTGACCCGGCCCTCGCCGAGGAAGGCGCGCAACCCGTCGATCTCGGCCGGGCTCAGCATGGCCGAGCCGTTGTCGAAATAAACCGGGTGCGTCGCCAGCACCGGCTTCACCGTGATCGCCTTGGGCGGATCGTTCATCGCGTCGGGCCGGTTGGAACAGCCGGGCAGAAGCAGCGCCACCAGCATGGCGGCCAGGAGCGCCCAGCAGGTGCGCGAGCGGAGATAGGTGTTCAGGGAAAAGGCGTGGCCCATGGCGGATTTCCTCAATCGATCTCGAAGCCGACTTGACCCAGCGGCACGGCCGCCTTGCGCCCGTCGGGCAAGGTTACGGGCTGGGCCGATTGCGACACCGGCCGCGAGGAAGGATTGGCCGGTTGCGCCGGGTCCGTCTGGGCCGCCGGCTGCTTGGTGGAATCGGATCCCATCATGTGGCTGTTCATGATCATGTCGAAATCGCTCGGCGTGGTCATGCCGTCGGTCGGCATCGCCATCTGCTCGTTCGACACCGGCCGCACGATATAGGGCGTGACGATGATGACCAGCTCGGTCTCGTTGCGTTGGAAGGCTTCGGAGCGGAACAGCGGGCCCAGGATCGGCAAATCGGCGAGCCAGGGGAACTTGTTGATGTTCTGCGTGGTGTTGTTCTGCATCAGACCGCCGATGGCGAAGCTCTGGCCGCTGGCGAGCTCGACCGTGGTTTCGGCGCGCCGCGTCGAAAGCCCGGGCACGGTGACGCCGGCGACCTGGATCTCGGTCGAGGTGTCGATCTGGCTGACCTCGGGCTCGACATGCAGGCTGATGCGGTTGCCGTTGAGGATGGTCCCGATGAAGGTCAGGCCCACGCCGAACTGCTTGTAGTCGATGGTGACGACGGCGCTGCCGCCGGTGCCCGATTGCGGCACCGGCACCGGGAATTCGCCGCCGGCGAGGAAGCTCGCCTTCTGGCCCGAAACCGCGGTCAGATTGGGTTCGGCCAGGATGTTGATGAGGCCCTGGTTCTCCAGCGCGGTGATCATCCCATTGACGCTCCCGCTGCCATGGGTGAAGCCGCTATAGAGGTTGTTGACCGTGGCGCCGCTTTGGATCGCCGCGCCCCCGGTGTTGAAGCCGGCCCCGCTGGTGCCCGCCAAATTGGGAATGATGGCGCCGGTGGCGGTGTTCGAGCCGGCGATGCTGCTGATGGCGGTCGAGGCGGCGGTGGTGGTGCCGCCGGACATCAGGCCGAAGGCGATGGTGCCGTTGTTGTACATGTTCTGCCAATTGATGCCGAACTGCTTCTCGACGGTGCGCGAAACCTCGGCGATGCGGACATGCAGGTTGATCTGGTTGGGCGCGTCGAGCTGCATCTGGTTGACGAGCTGCTTGGCGTCCGGCACGTAACGCGCCGCGAGCTGCCGGATGTCGTCGCCCTCGGCGGCGGATTTGAGCGAGCCGTCGAGCACCACCGAGTCGCTGATCGCCTTCACCTTGATGCCGCTGTTCGGCACCAGCTGGTTGATCGCGCTTTGCAGCCCGTCGGTGTCGGCATGCACCTCGATCCGGCTGTTCATGATCACCTGGTCCTGCTTGTCGAGCGCGAACAGCGTGGTCGAACCCACCGTCTTGCCGACCAGATAGATGATGGTCGGCGACTTGACCTGGATGTCGGCCACCGCCGGATCGGCGACGAAGACGTTGCTGGCCGGGCGGTCGAGCCGCAACACGATGCCCTTGCTGATGCCGAGCGACAGGATTTCGCCGTTGGACGAGATCACCGTCGAGGCGGCATAGAGATGCAGCGGCGCCATCGTCAGGCTCACGGTTAGCGCCAGCGCCAGCGCGCGGGTGAAGAGGCGGAAGAGGGCGGGAGTGTGGCGGATCATTGTTTCTTCCCCGGTTGCGCGGCCTCTAAGGCCTTCTTATCCGCGGTTCCGACCGCGGCGGCCGGCGGGGAATCGTCCTGCTGGATGGTGTGGCCGGAAATGTCGATGACGCTGCGTTGCGTGCCGCGCACCACTTCGATCCGGTCGCCGCCGCCGCCCGTGGCTTTCGCGGGCGCGCGCAATCCCAGCAACGCGGTCAAATCGCTCTCCGAGGTGACGGTCGGCGCATGAGTCTCGGCGTCGTTCTCGGCGCTGCCCACGCTGCGCAGGGTCATCGACATCTTGCCGAGCTCCTGCAACAGCGTCACCGTTTCGGCCTGCTTCGGCGTGACTTCCAAGGTGGCGGTGTGGGCCATCACGGCGTCGCCCGCCTGATCGTCCATCTTCTGATCGATCGCCAGAACGCGAACGTCCTGCATCACGGTCTCGGTGAATTTGCGCTCGGGCGCGTCCTTGTTCGTGCTCGGCAACGTCATGGTGAGCAGCACATCGATCCGGTCGCCGGGAATGGCGAGGCCGGAGAGCCCGCCATTCGAGCTCAGGGTGACGGTGATGGCGCGGAAGCCCGGCGTCACGATCGCGGCCAGGAAGCCGCGCTCGCCCTTCTTGACGATGCGCGCGTCGGTGATCGGCTCGCCCAGCGCGATGCCGCCGCGCGCGACCGAGCCGACGATGGCGGAGGTTTCGATCGCGCCCTGGACGAGATAGCTCGAGGCCATGTTGTCGTCCGGCCAGCTCTGCCACTTCAGATCCTCGTCCTTGATGAAGTGACCGGCGGGCAGCGGCTTGGCCGCGACCAGAATCATCGTCGGCGGCTTGACCGTCTGGACGATTGCGGCCGGCGTCGCCTCGCGGCGCACGTTGTCGACCCAGCCGCGCACGACCAGCGCGGTGACGAGCGACAAGCCCATCGCTGCGGCAAGCAGGATCAACCGGCGTGGCGGAATGGTGGCGAACATCGCGCTCTAAACCCTCTTCAATCCTCTCGGGCAAGCCGCCCCGCGCCGTCTTTGTCCGGCGCGGATCCCTCGCCCGCATACAGAACGAACCGGTGGTGATTTTGGCCGACTCTGGTTAATAGCCGATGAAAACCAGGATAAATCAGGGATTTGGGGTGGCGCCCGGCCCAAGGGCCTGGCGGCCGGGGCCTAACGGGAGACGTCGCTTTGGCCGTCTTCGGCCCGGCCGGGTTCGGGCTGGCTGGGCCCGATTTGACTGGTTTGCGCGCCCACCGCGGCGGCCTGGGCGGTCGCCGGATTGCCGCTGAAATGGATGCCCATCAATTCTTGGTTAATGGCTTGGCTCTCGCTGCCCTGTTGATTGGTTTGCTGGCCGGAGCGATAGAGATCGAGGTCGCTCTTGAGCGAGGCCAGGTCGACGTCGTGCCCCGCCGCCGCGCGCGCATGTTCGTAATCGCCGTGGATCGCGTAGATGAAAGCGAGATTCTCCCGGTAACGCGGCTTGGCGTTGGGCATCGCCACCAGCTCGGACAGCGTCTTGACCGCGCCGTCGTAATCGCCGGCCAGGAACTGGGCCAGGCCCAGATTGTTCCGCAGCCCCATGTGATCCGGCGCGATTTTCAGCCCGAGCTTGTAGTCGCCGATCGCCTTGTCGTATTTGCCCATCATGCTGTAGGCGACGCCGATCGCGCTGTAGAGCGAGGGATCGATCTTGCGGTTCCGGAGCGCGATGTCGAATTGGTCGATCGCCGCCTGGGGCGATCCGCGCATCAGCATCAATTCGCCGAGCCGGAACGCCGCTTCGGGATCGTCGGCGGACAGGGTCTGGGCCTGATGATAGGTCTCATAAGCGCCGGTGTAATCGCGGCCCGCCACTTGCGCCGCGCCGAGATGGTAGAGCGGGTCGAGCGCGGCGGGATCGGATTCGTGCGCCTTGCGGTAGAATCCGGCCGCGGCGGCGTAATCGCCGCGCGCATCCGCTTCCTCGCCGCGTTGCATCGGCGGCTTGGCGTCCTCGGCGGCCTGGGCCTGAGCCTGGTCGGCGGAAGATGCGCCGGCGTCCTTGGGGGAATGGGCGCAACCCGACAACGCCAAGGCGCAGGCGGCCAAGAGCGGCAACAGCCGCGCCGCGACCCACGCGGCGTTGCCGAAATGTCGTTCCGCACCCATGCCGTGAAATTGCCGAGACACCGTGAAATTTCCTCGCCGCTGGAAAGTTTTGCGGAGGCCAGTGTCGCCCATTGTGGTTAAGCAAGTCTGAAAGCGGCTTGCGGGTCCGATAATTCGCGCCGCGCCGCGGGCGTTTGTTAACCCGGTGTCAATAATTCCGGCGTTTCGAAGCGATTTCGCGCGAATACGCGGATAATTTTAGACGATATTGTTTTGAGTTTTCGAATAACGGCCTTACCGTGGCTTAACCGCCTTTCGCGGAATTCCGGTGGAGAGATTCATGTCGGACGTCAATCGAATGATCGGCCAATTGCTGCGCGACGAACGCGGCGTCGTCGCATTGGAATACGGCGTGATATGCGCCACGATCGGCGTGGTGATCGCGACCAGCCTGCACGGCGTCTCGACCGGGCTCACCAACACCTTCAACACCATCGCCCAGGCGCTCGCCCGCTGATCGCGGCCTCAGGCGCGGGATATCCGCTCTTCGATCTCGGAACAGATGAAGTGATAAAGGCAGATGTGAATCTGCTGGATGAGCGGCGTCTGATTAGCCGGCACGTCGAGCAGGATGTCGGTTTCAGTGCCGAGCTTGCCGCCGCCCTTGCCGGTCAGGCCCACCACCATCATGCCTTTTTTCTTCGCCGCCTTGGCCGCCGCGATCACGTTCTTGGAATTGCCGCTGGTCGAAATCGCCAGCAACACGCCGCCTTTTTCGCCGAGCGCCTCCACCTGGCGCGCGAACACGGTGTCGTAGCCGTAATCGTTGCTCCAGGCCGTCAGCACCGCCGGGTCGGATGACAGCGCGATCGCCTTTAGGCCGCGCCGTTCCTTCAAATAGCGGCCGACCAGCTCGCCGGCGATGTGCATGGCGTCGGCCGCCGAGCCGCCATTGCCGCAGATCAGCAGGGGCTTGTCCTTGGACAAGGCGGATGTGATGGCCGCGATCGCGCGCTCGATGCGCGCCTCGTCCACGCCGTCGATGGTCGCGGCGAGCGCCGCGCGCGAGGCTTCGAGATAATCCTTGAGACGGGCCATGATTTTCTTCTCCGCGTTATATGGCACGAGACCCCGCCCGGCATAAAGCGCGATCCACGCTGGAACCCGACTCGAAAGCCAAGCCGCTGATCTGGCTATATTTTACCCGTCGCCGGTTGCCGCGCCGCGCCTTTGCCGGCCGAGCGAAGATCGAGCCGCAGGGTCAGGCAGAAGGCCGAGCCGCCGCTGCGATGGAAGGCGCCCAAGGGTGTCGCATGGACGCGATAGCCGGCCGCTTCGAGCCGGCGGCGCAACCCGGCGCTGCAGCCCGAGAGCACGATGTCGTCGTCGACGCACACCGCGTTGGCCGCGAACGCCGTCGCGTCCTTGGCGCCGAGCTCGATGCGTTGCTCCGGCGCGACGCGGTCGCGGATCTGGCGCAAGCCCTCGGCGGTGAAGGCCGCAGGCACGTACATCATTTCGCCGCGCGGCAGCGGGGAGAGCGCCGTATCCATGTGATAGAAACGCGGGTCGGCGAGTTCGAGCGGCTGCGTCTCGAGCCCGAAGGTCTCGCGCATCACGCGCGCGGCATCGCGATGCGAGCGAGGTCCATAGCCCATCCAGAACATCTGCCGCGCGCGGTCCCAGACGCAATCGCCGGCGCCTTCCTGGACCAGGCCTTCGGGCATGCGCCGCACCGCGGCGATGACGCCGCGCGCCATAAGCGCGCGGAAACAGCGCTCGGAATGCGCTTCTTCCCGCTGCCGCTCGACATGGCGGAAATGGGCGAGCAGCGCCACCCCGTCCATCACCACGGCCGAGTTGGCGGTGAAGACGAGATCGTGCAATTCCGCTTCCGGCGGCACCAAATCGATGCGCGCGCCGAGACGCTCCAGCATCTGGCGCAGCTTTTTCCATTCGCGGCGCGCGGTTTGGCCGAAGCCGCGCGCGTGGCTTGCCCATTGCGCCGGGTCCATCCATGGGTTGATGGCGTAGGTGACGGCGAAGTAATCGGGCGCGCACATCAGAAAACGCGCGCCGTCGTCCCTTGCCGCGGTCTTCATCGCGTTCAAGTTTTCTCTTCCGCCCTTTCCCGGGCGGGTTCTTTTACTCCCCCCGCGGGAATGCCGCCAGATTTAACTCGCGATAGAAGCCGTGCCGGACTGCAACATCGCTGTCATGAACCGGGGCCCGGCCGCGCCCGCGATGGTACCCGTCGAAAGCTGGTGCCGACGCGCGGATTCGAACCGCGGACCTACTGATTACGAATCAGTTGCTCTACCACTGAGCTACGTCGGCGAAAGGGGAAAACGAATCGCGGCGGACCCTACAACCGCCCTGCTTTGATCGTCAATGGAGGCCGGCAGAAACGCCGCCGCGCTCGCTCTCTCGCCCGGCCGCGCCCGCCACACCAGCGCGTCGAAGCTGCGGCAATGCGGGCACAGCGGCGCCCAGCTCGGACTCAGGCCGCCGCAGGCGTTGCAGGCATAGGCCGGATCGGGCGAGGTCGAATTGGCCGCGCGTTCGAGCCAAACGCGCGAGGCCGCCAGATCGCCGTTCTGCGCCTCCTCGATCTCGGCCATCAGCCGGCAAAGCCGCGGCGGCGTCGCATCGCCGTCCGCTCCCGCCGCCTGCAAATGGCGCCGCGCCTCGCCCCAGAGCCGCGCCTTGAGCGCGGCCCGGCCCAGCGCCACTTCGCTTTCGGCATGGCCGGGGTTGAGCTCGGCCAGCCGCTCGAAGCGCTTCACCCGCGCCAGATCGCTCTCGCCGGCGTAAAGCGCGCCGTATGAGCGGGCGAGATCGGGATGGGGCGAAAGCCGCCACGCCGCTTCGATGGTCTTGCGCGCGCGCCGCTTCTTGCCGGCGGCTTCGAGCAATTGCGCGCACATCGCCGTCGCCGGGGCGAAACCCGGATCGAGCGCATGGGCGCGTTCAGCCAGGTCGAGCGCGTCGCGCGCGCGGCCGCTGGCTTGCGCGTCCCGGCCGCGCTCATAGAGCAGCGCCGCGCGGTGATGCCGGGCCTCCTCGGCGTTCACGCCCTTGAAACGGATCGCCTCGGCAAGCGCGGCTTCCGCCTCGTCCCAGCGCAAGGCGCGCGCCAGCAATTCATAGCGTCCCTGCAAGACCCAGGGCGTGCGCGGGCGCAGCTTCCGCGCCTGTTCGAGAAGCTTCAGGGCCAACGCCTCGTCGCCCGCCTGGATCGCGCGCGCGATCAGCCCGCGCAGTCCCAGAAACGCGGTCTCGGGCTCCTCGAGCATGGCGGTGAAATGGCGCTTGGCGGAATCCGCGTCGCCCGAAAGCTGCGCCGCCTGCGCCGACAACAGCAGCGTCAGCGGTTTTTCGCTGAGCAGCTTCGAGGCGCGGCGCGCGTGGCGTTGCGCCTCGATCGCGTCGCCGGCCGCCGCCGCCGCCAGGCCGTGGGTCAGCGCGCGATAGCCCTCGCGCCGCTTGCGTTCGCGCCGGGCGTTCAGGAAATCGCGCGGCGCGCGGATGAGCTTGCGAGCCACGATAAAGAGCCAGCCGCCCGCCAGCGCCGCAAACGCCGTACCCAGCGCCAGCACCGCCACCGAGGTGTCGAGCCGCCAATGCTGCCATTCCACCACCACGCTGCCCGGCCGGTCGGCGACGAACACCGCCCCCGCCACCAGGAGCAGCACCAGGATGATCGCGGGCCAAGGCCTCATCATGGCATCCGCATCACGGGGTCTTGGCGCCCATCGCCTGGGAGGCGCTCTGAATCGCCAACGCCACCGCCGCCTCGGCGGCGAGTCTTTGCTTGGCCAGCGCCAGCCAGGGCTGCGCCGCCGCCGCGTTCTCCGCCGGCAAACCCTCGATCGCACCCACCGCGCCCGCGATATCGCCCTGGTCGAGCGCCGCTTCGGCCGTGGCCACCGCCGCCGCCACCGGATCGGCCGATTGCCCGCCGGCCTGGTCGGTGCGGCGGATCACCACCAGGCTTTCGAGCCGGGCCAGGATGCGCCGCCACCAGCTTTCGCCGGGCGCCGTGGTCTCGGTTTCGGTGCGCATCAAGGCGGGCGCCACGCTCGCCGAGAATTGCCGCGCCAGCACCGCTTCGCCGGGAATGCCGTGGCCTGCGCCTGCGTCGAGCGTCTTCAATTGCGCCAGGATATCGGGCTTGCCCGCGGCCAACGCCTCGGCCGCGCCCAGCTCGCCGGCATAAGGCCGCGACGTCCCGACCGCCGCCGCCAGCTCGCTCAGCGACATCAGCAGCAGCCGTTGCGGATCGTCGCTCATGGCGGAAATCCGCGCTTCGAGCGCGGAGAGCCGCTGGTCCAGTTTCTGCGCGTTGTCTTGCAGCTTGTCCAACGCCGCCGCCTGGTCCCGGAGCTTGTCCTCGACGCCGGTCAGGTCGGGCGTCGCCGCCGGTATCGCCGCCTGGCCCGAAAGATCGTTCAGCTTCTGCTCGACGGCGTCGAGCCGGCCGCCCAAGGCCGCGTTGCCCGCGCCGCCGCCCGCGTTCCAGGGCAGCATGGGCAAAAGCGGCGGCGCCCAATAAGGCGAGGTCGCGACCAGCGCCAGCACCAGGATAAGACTCGTAACCAGCCAGGTTATCGCCGCGAAGCGGCGGCGTTTCTTGCGCGCCGTCCGGTCGGGATCGTGGTCGATGGTCGCCGGATCGCTCATGGATGCGCCTTTTGTCCCTTGTTCCCGTTTAGCAGCGGCCGCGGTCGAGCGCCGCCAGCAACGCGTCTTCGGTGGGCGAAGCGGCCACCTCGATGCGCCGCCAGCCGATCTCCCGCAAGGCCCCCGCCACCTCCGCGCTCAAGGCGAAGGCCACGGTCCCGGCCATTCCGTCCTTCAGCCCGGCCTCGCCCGCGAGCCTAACAAAGCAACGCGCCGTGCGGGGAGAGAAAAACAGCGCGGCATCCAAACCGCCGCGTTTGATAAGCGCTTGCGTCTCCGCGCTCAAGCGTTCCGCCGCGAGGGATTCGTAGATCGCCGCGCGCCGTAGCCGGAATCCGGCCTTGGCGAGAACGCCGGCCAGATCGCCCGCCACCTCGCCGGCGGAGACGTGGAGGAGATCGCCGCTCCCGGGCTTGAGCCGTGCCGCGGCCAATTCGGCCAGATCGGCGGAATTGCCTTGCGCGCTTTCCACCCGGGCGAAACCCGCCGCCTTGGCCGCGCGCGATGTGGCGTCGCCCACCGCGAACACCGGAAAATCGCGCCGCTTGCACACACCGGCGAAAGCCCGCGCGCCGTTGGCGCTGGTGAACAACAACGCCTGGACGCCGCCGAGTTCCCGCTCCAAGAGCGCCGCCGCGTCCGGCTTGGGGCGGATGGTCAAAAGCGGCTCCAACACCGCCTCGATGCCGCGCGATGCCAGAATTTTGGCCAGCGCCTGGGCATCGGGCAGCGGCCGCGTCACCAGCGCCTTCATCGTCCCGCCTTGCCGGCAAACATGCCCAGGAAATCCGCTCCGGCGCGCGCCTTGAGCTCATCTCCCGCATCCGCGCCCAACGAAGCCGCGTCCTTAGGGCTGCCTTCGCGCCGCACGGAAACGCATTCCGAACCGTCGGGCCGGATCACCAGCGCCTGAAGCGCGAGCGTCCCACCTTTAAGAGTCGCCAGCGCTCCAAGGGGCGTGCGGCAATCGCCGCCCAGCGCCGTCAGCACCGCGCGCTCGGCATTGACGCAGGTCTCGGTCGATTTGTCGTTCAAGGGTGAAAGGTATCGCCGCGCCTTGCCGTCGTTCCCGCGGATCTCGACGCCGATCGCGCCCTGCGCCGGCGCCGGCAGCATCTCGGCGGGCTCGAGAATGGCGGCGATGTGACTGGTCAATCCCAAGCGCCGCAATCCGGCGACCGCGAGGATGGTCGCGTCGATGCCGCCGGATTGGAGCTTGTCGAGGCGCGTGCCGACATTGCCCCTGAGCGGCACGATCTTCAAATCGCGCCGGGCGAAAAGCGCCAGCGCCTGGCGCCGGAGCGAGTTGGTGCCGAGCGTGGCGTTTTCCGGCAAGGCTTTCAGGCTCGTGGCTTTCGACGAAATCAGCGCGTCGCGCGGGTCGGCGCGCGGCAGCAGGCAGGATATCGCCAGTCCCTTGGGCAAACCCGCGGTCACGTCCTTCATCGAATGGACGGCGAGGTCGATCGCGCCCGCCAGCAGCGCCTCCTCGATCTCCTTGGTGAACAGGCCCTTGCCGCCTTCCTCGGACAGGTTGCGGTCGGCCATGGCGTCGCCGCTGGTGCGGATGACGATGGTTTCGATCGCGCCGGGCTCGGCCAGTTCCTCATGCGCCGCTTCCAGCCAATTCCGCAGCTCTCCGGCCTGGGCCAGCGCGAGCGGGCTGCCGCGGGTGCCGAGGCGTAACAGGGGCGGGGCCATGCCCTTTTCTTAGGCGTATCTGGCGGCGAAGTGAAGGCCCCCGCCGCGGAGCGGCAAAACCAACGAGAAGCGGCACGGAAAGACAATCGCCCCGCATGGACGCGGCGAAAACGGAGGATTATGGTCGCCGCCATGCTGATATCCCCATGTTGATTTTGGGCATCGAAACCAGTTGCGACGAAACCGCCTGCGCGGTGGTGTCGGATGAAGCGCCGCGCATCCGCGCCAATCTGGTGCTGTCGCAGCTCGAGGAGCATCGGCCTTATGGCGGCGTCGTGCCCGAAATTGCGGCGCGCGCGCATCTCGACCACTTGGACGGGCTGATCTCTTCGGCGCTGGAACAGGCGGGCGCGGGCTTCGGCGATCTTTCCGCCGTAGCATGCACCGGCGGCCCCGGCCTGATCGGCGGCATTCTGGTGGGGGTGATGGAGGCCAAGGCGATCGCCTATGTCCGGAAGCTCCCCTTCATCGCCGTAAATCATCTCGAAGGCCACGCTCTCTCGGCGCGGCTGGTCGCTTATGTGACCTATCCCTATCTGCTGCTGCTGGTTTCGGGCGGGCATTGCCAGTTGCAGATCGTCGAGGGCGTCGGCCGTTACCGCCGCCTGGGTTCGACGGTGGACGACGCGGCGGGCGAATGTTTCGACAAGGGCGCGAAGCTCTTGGGCTTGGGCTATCCCGGCGGGCCGGCGGTGGCGCGCGCGGCCGAAACGGGATCGGCATCGCGCTTCCCCTTGCCGCGGCCGATGCTGGGCCGCGCCGGTTGCGACTTCTCCTTCTCGGGATTGAAGACCGCCTTGGCCCAGACTGTCGCGAAACTCGAATCCACGGGCCAGCTCGACGCGCGCGCTTGCGCCGATCTCGCCGCCTCGCTGCAAATGGCGATCAACGATTGCCTGCTCGACCGAACATCCAACGCGCTGGCGCTGTTCCGCGCGGCTCATCCCGGCGCGCGCCATCTGGTCGCGGCCGGCGGCGTCGCTGCCAATAAGGATTTGCGCGCTCGGCTCGTCGATTTGGCCGCGAATCATAATTGCGCCCTGGTCCTGCCGCCGCCCGAACTCTGCACCGACAACGCGGCGATGATCGCCTGGGCCGGGATCGAACGGCTCAAGCAGGGCCTCATCGACGGGCTCGATTTCGCGCCGCGCCCGCGCTGGCCGCTCGACCCGGCCTCCGGAGCGGCCGTTAAAACGTGATCGCGCCGCCCTTGGCGGCGGCCCGCGGCGGCGGCTAATATTGGCCGTTCGAACAAAAACTTATTAGGGGGAGGACCAGCCAATGAAGTTCCATCGTCTCGCCATGCTCGCGGCCGGATTCGCCGCGGCATGCGCGCTCGCGGCATCCGGCTATGCCGCCGACATGAAGCCCAAGCCGTTCACGGTGACCTCGTCGTCCTGGAAGGACAACGCCAAGGTCGAACGCAAATACGCCGGCAAGCTCGCAACCAACCCCAATTGCGACGGCGACAACGTATCGCCGGAGATTTCCTGGTCGAACGCGCCAGCCGCGGCCAAGAGCTTCGCCATCCTCATGTTCGATCCCGACGGCGGCAATGGGCTGGGCGCGGTCCATTGGACCGCCTATGGCATCCCGGCTTCCAAGACCTCGCTCAAGGAAGGCGAGGGCAGCGCACCCAACCCGAACATCGTCAACGGCGCCGCCGAGGAGCATGTATTCCGCGGCCAGCAGCGTGCGCTGGTCACGCTCGGGACCGTCCGCGGTGAGCCGGCTCGCAGAGAGCATGGCGTCGGCCGCGGCGTCCCATGCCCCGCGCCGCGCGAGCTGGATCCC
>Ga0187847_10001525_pt1 | contig 20500 bp, 22 predicted proteins | sample June2016WEW_4_10_FD_132458 | JGI IMG/M metagenome (GOLD analysis project Ga0187847, IMG submission 132458) | Peatland microbial communities from SPRUCE experiment site at the Marcell Experimental Forest, Minnesota, USA - June2016WEW_4_10 | ecosystem: Environmental > Terrestrial > Soil >...
GGCAGCGTTCTAACCGGATACAGCCAACTCGGGCTAGCAGGGTCATCGAGGGCTTTTTCCGCGTTCTTGAAATGACACCTCACACGCCCTTTGGGATCGGCTCAGAACATAAATTCCTGTGTTGCGGATCGGCCAAAAGCCGAGGCGTGACCAGTAGGATCTTAGCTTCCGAATGGCCTCCCCTTCGCTTATGTCCGGGACTGCAAGTTGTTTTAAGGCTTTTGGGTCGTTTGCGATGGACGGAGTGAACTGCAGCGGCCAAGGCTTGCACGCGACCAACCCGCACGCCGTACCAAAAATGTCGATCATACGGTGAATGGCGGACTCTGCGATCCCTAGTCCCCGAAACTCCGGATGGATCACGATGTAGTCGATGATCAGGAGATCGAGGTCTACCGTTTCGAACTCATTTTGTATCTCTTCTTTCGGATGGCCCGTTTCCGCGTCGAAAAGATGTTCCCAGTATTCCGCAATGTCGCCCGAAATGCCATCTCCGAGTCTTTCTGCGCTCATGCCATGGTCCAGCGCCTCGCTGAACTGAATGAGTGAGGCTCGAATGTTACCGGCGTCCTCTTCTCCGCGAGTTTCCGATTCGGCAATAATTCTTCCGGCAATGGAATGCACAAAATCCGTCTCAGTCGGTTCGTGCAGCTCAGCGCGGAGGACAAACTCAACACTCGTAACGACATTCCTGTTGGAACCATTCTTTTCACGCCTGCCAGTCGTCGCCTTAGCTGATTTCATCGTCCGTTACCCCGCTCTCCTGAGCTTCCTGTGCACGCGTTGAACAACACTTTCCGGGATTCGCAGCGTGGTATAGCCTCGCTTAAACCGCGTTTCAACGTTCTCCCACTTGATCACTCCAGGTTCGTCGGTGAAGATGCGCCGGATTGTTCGTTCGCTCAAGCCCCACAATTCAGCGACTTCGTTCACGCAATAATGTTTTTCAAATGCCACACTGGCCGGCATTGCTGGTTTGCTTGGAGGAGCGTAGTTCGGCTGGGGAGAAGGCTCTGTTGCCATAGGACACCGTGTCTGATGTATCTAGTACGAGATCGAAATCTCGTCAAACGGAGGTTTTCCGAGATGCAATAGACTTCAAAGCCCGAAAAGAGCGAGGAGATCGGTTTTTTCTAGTCGGGCCCGTCGGTGGCGTTGGTAGATTCAATTCAGTTGTGACTACAGAATGGGTGGTGACATGTCTGCCGCACATGAAGAGCGGAATGGAAAGGGGGAGGGACTTTTGCACTAAGAACGGACGGCGCGTCTGACGACTTTGCCGGAGCGCCTATCCGCTATATTGATTACCGGAGCGGCCGCGTTTAGGCCCATTGTGGACCATGCCGTCCGCACGCTCGTCGCCAGCCTCTGTTGCCGCTCAAGAACCCACGGAGCATAGTGCTTCTGCGTAATCAGAACACTGGAGTGACCCAGTAAACGAGAAACCTCCTCCAATGGCATGCCCGCAAGGAGATACTCGACCGCAAAAGTGTCTCGGAGCATGTGAAGATGCGCCGGCCTGGGGTTGCCATCACCCTCCAGAAACAGCTTGGGATGCGCCTCGGTAGCCTTATCCAGAACCTTCCCAAAGATTTTGATCCAATTTGAAACTTCGCTCTTACGCTTACTGCGACCACTCCAAAAGAAGTAGCTTGGATGTGTGTAAGCGTTGCGCGGCACGTTGCGTAGCTCCTCGGCCACGTCGTGTGGCAGTAATCCATAGACGGCGGAACTTGCTTTGCCTTTGACCTTCTTCTGGTACAAGAAAAGGGAATCGTCGTCCCGTAGTTTGTCTTTGGAGAGGCATGCAGCGTCGCCAGCCCGGAGTCCGCTCCAACGCAGAAGCTTCAAATACGTGCGTGCACGGCGAGCGTTCACTGTATCGCCATCCTTCTTGCCGTCGCGACTGTCATAGAGCCACGTTGCTTGAATCAGCGCATCATATTGTTCGCGGGTAAAGGGCTGTGTCTCATCCTGCTCCGGAGCAACTTTCTTGATTCTCTTGGCCGGATTCTCTTTCATCCAGCCTTGTTCCATGCAAAAGAAAAAGAAAGTGATAACTCGCTGGTGCTGATTGTGGCGGGTGGTGGGCGCACCGGGCCACGAATGGATCCACCGGCGCATGGTTTCGACGTCCAACTCGGAAAGCCGAGCGACTGGGGGCTTCTGTTGTGTACACCAGTTCAAGAGCCGGTCCTCAAGAGTCAGACGGTATTTTGCTCGGGTGGCTTCTTCTCGGTTCAGACGTTCCACTTCTTTCAAGAAGAGCGCAACCGCATCCGAGATCAGTACCTCTCGTGCCTCGCCCTTCCGGACCCTTGCTTCCAGTTCGCGCTGAAGGGCCTTGACGGGACTCCACGAATCACGGATTTCCTGCGCTCGCTCTTCTGCCTTTTCCCAACTACGTGTCTTTGCGCTGACCTGCCGGGAAGTATTCTCCCTGTAAACGTAGAGGTACTTCATGCAGTGGCAGCGTTTCCAATACGGCTCTCCGTTCTTGGGGCAGGATTCTTGGTGGCGGGTGTAGACGGTAACGGTTTGAGTGGAAAGCGAGGCAGCCGGATTGGTTTCCGCCGCTGCTTCTAGACCGATCGGATGGGACCCCATCGACTCAACTCCACGACTGAGTTCAGAGAGCAGCTTTTTGTAACGCGAAGAGCCGAATCTGACAAACGGCCATTCGCTCAGCCGAACTCTCAATTTCGCAGAGTCTAGCAAAATCCTTCATTCAGTTTTCATTCAGTTTTGGGAGGACTCTGTGGAAAAGCTAGGGTTTTGTGGAGCTTGAGGTTGGTTGCGGGGGGTGGATTTGAACCACCGACCTTTGGGTTATGAGCCCAATCGGTCAATCTAACTTGTTGTTGATTCGACGACTCTTACACCCCTCGACACCTGGTTTTGACCCTATTCGGGGGCGATTCTTTGCCCAAGTTTTTCCCAAGTTTTCGTCGTGAGAAGCCACAACGGAGATTGCGTCATCACGGAATCGCAATGCGTAGCCCTAATAAATGAAGTCTGCAGCCGGAATCCGCAGTCGTGCTGCAAAGTGGCTGACGGGAGACATCTCCCCTCCAGGCCTATACCCGCGAACATCCCCTGCAGTTAGTCGTTGCCAAGTCAAGCCGCGCACCCTCGCAGCGATTGCACGCTCGGCACTGAACCATATTCCGCCGACTGTCGCTGGGGTTTAGACGGTCTCAGTGCGCAAAGGAACAGCCCGCCTGTACTTCCGATTTCCCAGTTACCAGACATGCGTCGCGATCACTTCAGGAGAGCCTGCGACACCAGCTATGATCGGAGTCTTCAGTACCACCTCTATATTGGTTTTCGGATTCTGGAGGCTCTCTGGAAGACCGCGAAGGAACTGTGGCCGCGTCACAAATTCAGAAGCTGCCTGGGTGCCCACGGGGCCAGCACCCGCTACAAAGAGAATGACGCTGCCACTGACAGGATTGAAGAAGCGGCCAGCTATCGCATAGTCGACGGACGGATTCTCAAGGTCCCGGAGAGGCACTTGCCAAAGCCGATTGGGCTGCTGTGAATCGACTATGGAGACAATTCGATTTGGCTTTCCAGCGTCAGCTTCATCAAAGTCGAACCGGTAGCGAAGATTACCCGTGAGCTTGAGCGCCCAATCGTTGTTGTGGTTTCCTATCAGTACCGTTGGGCGATCTCGTAAATCCAGTAAATTGGTCTGATTATCCATCCGCATTTGAAAGGATTGACCGTTCATTTGAAGAAATCCCGAGATATTTGTGTAGGCTTTCAGATCCGTCACAGTTATCCGCTGGAGTCCTCCCGATGTGACTTCGATCGCGGGATCATTAGCTTTCAATGGGTCCGCGTGGCCTAGGCAAATGAATATTTCCTTGCCCGCAGTAAACATCGGACTCCAGAGCGGATCTACCGTGCGTATCGCCGGACGAAGGTGCTTCATCTCTTCGTGCTGGCGAAAGACCGCCATGGCAAGAAAGATGCAGCAGACGGTCGAGACTAAGGCGATCCCATAAGCGACTTGAGGTCTCCTCGAATCAGGAGACTTAGAAACTGATTGCACGGGAAAGGGAGAGGTAATCTCGCTCGCCCCGAGGCGACTATTTACCGCTCCTGCTTCTGGCGGATTTTCGGGCCGTAGCGTGGGTTCGGAGAATTGAAAATCGAGGACATATGTTCCCGGCGCGAGGAGAATTCGTACCGACTCTTTAGACCCGCTTTCAGCGTCGTACTGCCGAAGTCTCTTCCGGGTGTCCGAAGCGGCGTTTCGGACGACCGGATCACTGGCAGTGTCGTAGGAAACTTCTCGGCCGAAGACCTCATGCCCGATGAGTCTCTCTTTGATCGGCTCAGTTTCGTTCGAAAGTGCTCGCTTCAGCAGATACCGGAAGAGCCGGGTGCTCCGTTCACTGGAGCGGAAGGATTCGTGGTTGAGGATCTTCGAGGCGGTTTTCTTGATCGCGTCCTGTTCAGCTTCACTAAAGTGAGTCTTTTCCGGCATTTATAGAACCGACTCCCGAAAATCGGAACAGCCAAATCTATCACGGGAGGTTGCCATTCACGCGCCGATTCGCGGAAGAGATCCATTTAATTTTAGTCTCATCGCACCACCGATTTTGTGCCATTTCATCACTTTTTATGAGGGAACTCTCGGTACCGTGCATGCACACCTCCGCACCGTGCTTGTGCCGATTCCGAATCCAGCTTAGAAATGGTCGTGTCTTTTCCGCATGAACGCTACGCACCGTCTGGGCCTAGGTTTTTGAAAGACGCCCGGCTCCTTGCGGTTCGAAGAGAAGTGACTTTGTTGATTGTCCCGAGAAGTCTGCTTGTCAAAGGGCCGATATGAACCGATTTTTTAACAACGTAATGTTGATTCTTGTGGCGCTCAGCCCGTATCTTGGCTCGGCACAAGCGACGCCCTCGACACTCGCGATCGGCAGCGAGGCCCCGGTTTTCAGCCTAATGGGAACGGACGGCATCATCCACAGGTCGACCGACTGGAAGGGGAGCTCGGTTCTCGTTATTGCCTTTCTGTGTAATCACTGCACCGAGTCGCAGATGTATGAACCTCGATTGAATCGGCTTGCGGAAGCCTATGCAAGCAAAGGCGTCACCGTCGTTGCGGTGCAGTCTAGCAACCCTAAAGCCTTTGCCGAAAAGGATCTGGCGTGGTCCGACGTAGGTGAGAGCTTAGATGACATGAAGGAACGCGCTGAGTTCCGCCACTTCCGGTTTCCGTACTTGTACGACGGAGACACGGGCAGCACGGCCCTTGCCTTCGGCGCATCGGTGGCTCCGTCGGTCTTCATCCTTGATAAAGAGCGCAAACTGCGCTACTCGGGCCGGATTGACGACGACCCCACAGAAGGACCAAATACCACTCACTATGCTGTCGCCGCGATCGATTCGTTGCTCGCCGGCAACCCAATTGCCGTAACCGCCTCCGTCGCAACTGGCTGTTCACTCCGGATAGGGCCCAACCCGTCGATCAACGAGGCGCCAGACTCAGAGCCGGTCTCTGTCTCTCTGGCGACGACCGCAATACTCGGTTCGTTGAGGCATAACCCAACAGGGCAGTTGCTTCTGGTCAATTTTTATGCGACTTGGTGTGGACCCTGCGTCTCAGAGTTTCCCGACCTCATGGCTACCAACCGAATGTATCGAAGCCGTCGCTTTTCCTTTACGACGGTTTCTTCGAACGGTCCCAGTGAGCGGTCCGAGGTCCTGAAGTTCTTGCAGAAGATGAGGGCCACTACTGACAACCTACTTTATGGGTCGGATGACATTTACGCGATGCAAGACGCATTCGACCCAAACCTGGGGGCCACAGTGCCGGTAACCGTATTAATCGCGCCCAATGGAGAGGTTCTCTTTCACGAGCAGGGCGAGATTGACTTGATGGACATCCGCCGAGCGATCCTCACAAACTTGCCTGACGACCCGGCTCACTTGGGGTCTCAAAAATATTGGGCGACAAAGTGACGTTACGACATTTCACTAGCGCGCCAGCATGCAGCAGCAATTGGCTCTTTCACAACATTCGATATTCGAGGAGTCTATCAATGAGTCGTTTCCGAATCCTGTTCGCCACTGGGACTTTGTGCCTCGCATTAACGCAACTCAATGCTCAAGGCGCTGCTGCGCCGCACCCGTCGCCGGCTTCCGTGGATCTTCCCGCAATGAAGCCGGATCCAGAGCATCCCCTCATGCCCATCGGTACCGTTGCTCCGCACTTTGCTCTGAAGGGGGTAGACGACAAAATTCATACTCTCGCAGAGTTCAGCAATGCCAAGTTGCTGGTCGTCATCTTCGAGTCGATTCATTGCCCGGTTTCAGAGAACTATGAATCTCGGATTCGCGAGCTGTATGACACGTACAACGGCAAAGGGGTAGCCTTTGTCGCGATCAACCCTAACAACCCGGTCGCGGTTCGCTTGGACGAACTCGGTTATACCGACCTGACAGACTCTCCCGCTGATATGAAGATTCGGGTACGGGAACAGCAAATTCCTTGGCCTTACCTCTATGACGGTGAAACCCAGGAAGTAGTGCAGAAGTTCGGTGCAGTGGCTACGCCACATGTTTTTATCTTCGATCGGGACCGGAAGCTGCGTTATGAGGGACGAATCGACGACAACCAGAATCAGGCATTGGTAAAGGTGCACGATGCCCGCGATGCCATCGACGCGCTGTTGGCCGGGGGAACTGTCGCTGTTGCGCATCGACCGGCCTTTGGATGCTCGACAAAATGGCTCTCAAAGTCAAAAGACGTTGCTCGTGAATGGAGGACGATCATGGCAGAGCCCGTCGTCCTGACACAGGCCTCGCTGGCCGATGTCAATGCACTTCGCGCGAACGCCGGGGATAACGTCACGGTGGTGCATTTCTGGAGTACGGGAACACAAAACGTTGAACGGGATTTCAGCGATTTGGAAACCACTTACCGTATGTTTCGCGGCCGCGCCTATGACTTTGTAACGGTAAATGGCGATAGTTCCGCGAACACTGCAAAAACTGCAGAGTTTCTCAAGGCCCAACACGCCTCCAGTAGAAATCTGCAAATCAGCCCTGCGGACCTCGATGCTATCCAAACTGCATTTGGATCAAAGTGGCGTGCGGATGAGGAATACACCGTAGTCATCGCGCCCCACGGCAAGATCGTGTATGCGCGCGAGGGGCCAATCGACATTCTGGATGTGCGCCATGCGGCGCTGTCGAGCTTTACTGATAATCCGTACTTCCCGGGACAGTCGCAATATTGGGCTCACTTCGCAATTCACTAACGACGCCACCTCGTGGTCTAGTGCGAAAGCGATAAGTCATACGGCCGTGTGCTCGAAAGAAGAATCGGTAACCGGATGAAAGGATAAGCATGAACAAAGCAAAAGTTTTGATGCCATGGCCGTTTCTGTTATTGATTCTTTGTCTTCCGGCTTATGGGCAACGACCTTCGGAGGTTGTGAAGTGGACAGCCATTACGACCAAGGTAACTTCCAATTCTGCCTCAGTGGCTCTTTCTGCTTCGATTAACGATGGGTGGCACGTGTACGCTTTGTCCCAGCCAACGGGCGGACCCACGCCATTAAGAATTACCGTGTCGGTTGGCAGTCCGTTCGTTTTGAAGGCTCCTGTGCCGGAGGCGGCAGTAACTCGGCACATGGACGCAAATTTCAACATGGAAACTGTCTACTACCTGAACCACGTAAGCTTCGTCATCGCATTGCAAAAACAAACAGACGTGCAAGAGAATGCGATCCCGGTCGACGTACGCTTTCAGGCCTGTAATGATCGAGTTTGCCTTCCACCATATACGGCTCACCTAACCGCAGAACCGAAGAGGAAATAACGCCATGCTCACGGGATCGATTCTCCATTATTTCTGGCTCTCACTTGGCATGGGAGCGCTATCACTGCTGACTCCTTGTGTGTTTCCGATGGTTCCGATTACGGTTTCCTTTTTTGCAAACCATTCGTCTCGCACACGCGCCGGCGCATTAAAGATGGCGGCTCTATACGGTCTGGGCATAATGTTTACCTTCGTCGCACTCGGCATGTCCTTAGCCATCATCTTTGGCGCCGCTGGAATTAACAAGCTAGCCTCGAATCCCTGGGTAAATCTCCTGATCACTGCGGTCTTCCTGGGATTCGCTCTCAGTTTGCTCGGCGTCTTCTTCGTACAGGTTCCATTAGGACTCATGGACCGTCTGAACCGAGCTTCAAATGAGAAGGAGGGAAGCTTAGTAGGAACGATGTTAATGGGATTAACGTTCTCCTTGACCTCGTTCACGTGTACCGCTCCCTTCGTAGGAACACTTCTGGTTCTGGCCGCCCAGGGAAATTGGCGCTGGCCACTCGTCGGCATGACAGGCTTCTCATTCGTTTTTGCGCTGCCCTTCTTCTTGCTGGCCCTCGTTCCGCAACTAATGACACAGTTGCCAAAGTCGGGCGGCTGGATGAACTCGGTGAAAGTGGTTATGGGATTTCTTGAAATAGCGGCGGCAATGAAATTCCTGTCCAATGCGGATCTCGTGTGGCACTGGAATATCTTTACTCGCAGCACTGTTTTGTGTATCTGGACCGGATGCTTGTTAATGGTCGTGTCGTATCTACTGGGTTTGTTCCGTCTGGACCATGATTCAGAACTGGGCGCGGTTTCTGGTACGCGAGTAGTCCTTGCGCTAACCTTCCTGGCGTGCGCAATCTGGTTGGCTCACGGACTAGCCGGACACCCTCTGGGCGGCATCGATGCCTTTTTGCCTCCCGCAGAAGTGGATTCGGCTGCTCTGGCCCAGACATTGACCATGTCGGCAGAAACGCCGTGGATCCTGAATGACCTTACATCAGCCTTGGCGAAGGCTAAGTCGGAAGGCAAGCCAGTGTTCCTCGACTTCACTGGTTATACCTGCACTAACTGTCGTTGGATGGAGTCCAATGTTTTGTCCAAGCCTACCATCGAACAGAACTTGAACCGATTTGTAAAGGTGCGTCTCTACACGGACGGCGACGGCGAAGTCTATTCCAAGCAGCAGGATTACGAGGACCAGCATTTCGGAACTGTCGCTCTGCCTTTGTATGCTCTGCTCGATAGCAACGGAATTACGCTTGACACTTCGGCCGGCGTGACGAGGGATGTGGACGCCTTTGCTGCGTTTCTGGCGAAGGCTAAGTAATGAACGACAAGACCCATTCACGGGAATTCGCTGCGCACCAAAAACTAAGTTTGCCTATGGAGGATGATCTATGTTGACTCGGCGCCGCTTTACCGCTCTGTCTGCCGCAGCCGCTGGTGCTGCGCTCTTTGCCCCGCTAAAGTCGGGGTTTATGCTCGCTGACACACTACAATCACAGACTGCCTCCACCCGGTCCGGGCTTGAGTTCGGAGTGCAGCTCTACATGGTCCGCAAGCAACTGAAGGATCTTCCACCCACCCTCCGCCTGATTCGCGACACTGGCTACTCCGAAGTGGAAACCTTCCCGGCAGTCTATGACCGCCCGGCCAAAGAATTGAAATCCTTGATTGCCAATACCGGCCTCAAAGCATTCAGCGGTCATTTCGATTACGCTACCCTCGAAGAGAAGGTGGACTATGCTGCCGAGTTGGGGCTGCAGTGCATGATCTGTCCGATGATTCCGCCGCCGCAGTGGGATTCGCTGGATGGTTTCAAGCGGGCTGCCGAACACTTAAACAAGGCCGCGGCCAAGACGCGCTCTGCGGGGATGAGCTTCGGCTACCATCCACACAACTATGAGTTCAAGCCATTGCAGGGGCAGCGTGGCTTCGATGTGCTAATGCAGGAGTTTGACCCGGCGACCAAACTCGAACTGGATGTTTATTGGGCAGTTGAGGCGGGTCAGGACCCACTGGGTCTGATGCGCAATAACCGAAGCAGAATGGGGCTCATCCACATCAAGGACCGCAAGCCCACGAAAGGAGTTTCATTCTCGCCATTCGATTCAATGAAAACGCACAACTGCACGGAGGCAGGGTCGGGAACGATCGACTGGACATCAGTCTTAGGCGAGGCGAGGAAGCTTGGCGTAACCCAGTTCATAGTCGATCAAGATGAAACCGCTTTGACCATTGACGAAAGCTTGCGCACGAACTGGAAGTATTTGTCGCAACTGAGCGTGTAATCTGCACAGCTCAATTCCATTCGGTCGATTTTGATCTTGGTGCGCATGGTTCTCGGACAACGAGTATCGACCACATTGGCAGATGGGGATCGCCTTCCTTGCTGATGTGCATCTGCAGTTCGCTGTGCCCCAAGTTCCTCCGCGTGCCAAGCTGATGTCTCCCTCATCGGGGCACGATAATCATTCGAAGGAGATGGCTCCGAGCGGAGCGATCTGCTAACCGGCTAGCTCAATCGCCTCGGCACCCGGTGATCGGAGAGTTCGGACATCGCGCATCGGTGGTTGGCCGAAGAAGCGTTTGTATTCACGATTGAACTGGCTCACGCTCTCATATCCAACCTCAAAGGCCACAGTTGATGCATCGAGGCTATCGAGAAGCATTCGCCCACGCGCTGCCTGCAACCGCAACTGCTTCTGATACTGGAGAGGACTCATATGGGTCAGCACGCGGAAATGGTGATGCAGCGTCGATACGCCCATGGCTGCAATCTCGGCTAGATCGCCCACACGCACTGGTTTCGCGTAGTTGTCCCTGATCCAGGAGATCGCTCTCGCTGTGCGATGGCTTTGATCTCCAGAAGTTGCAATCGCTCGAAGGCGAGCGCCCTCGGGTCCACATAGAAGTCTGTAAATGATCTCGCGTTGAATGAGCCCACTCAGAAACGGAATATCCTGTGGACTCGCCAGCAGATCGACCAGCCGGCAGCAGGCGCTCAGCAATTCAGCCGTGATCTCGCCGGTCACCATGGCGGGCATGTCAGATGACAGCTCGCGCACGTGGACTTCCTCCCGGCTGAGAAGTTCGCGGACCACCGTCATTTCGATCTTGAGTGCCAAAGCCAGAAGAGGCTTCGCTTCGCTCGCCTCGACGATCTGGCTGACAATTGGCAGATCGATCGAAGTCAAAAGGAATCGCGACTGGTTATAGGTAAAGGTCGTCTGGCCGAGATCGACGCGCTTGCTACCCTGAGCAACGACGATCACGCTCGGCGTATATGTTCCTGAGCAGGGCGCACTGGGTGCAGTCCTGCGCACAAGGAGCATGCCAGGCACTTCTGTGATCAGTCTCTCTGAAGGGCCGATGAACCAGGCAATTCTCTTCGCCAACTCAGCTCTGAAATCCTGTATCGAGCGGGCTGCTGGCGGAGCGCCCGAGTGCTTGCCATTCATGTTCATTCTCTTTTGCCTTTCCATCCTAAGCATAGCTCTTGCGGCTCTCACGATGCCAGCTCAAAGGCTGAGGATCAAGAGAATTAGGCAAAAGATCGGCAGAATCGGGATAACAGCCCGCGTGCGCTTCTCTCTAAACTGCAGGTGGAGAAGAAATGATGCAAAAGCGAAAACTCGGAAACTCAGGACTTGAAGTCTCAGCTCTTGGCCTCGGCTGCATGAGCATGAGCTCTGGCTATGGCCCGGCAGCCGACAAGGGCGAGATGATCAAATTGATTCGTACCGCTCATGACCTTGGTGTGACCCACTTCGATACAGCCGAAGCCTATGGCCCGTTCGCGAATGAAGAGTTGGTGGGCGAGGCGCTCCAGCCGATCCGCGACAAGGTGGTGATTGCCACAAAGTTCGGCTTCGAAATAGATCTTGAAACTGGCAAACGCGGTAATGGGACCGATAGCCGGCCAGAGCATATCAAACTCGTGGCCGACGCCAGCCTGAAGCGTTTGCGTACCGATCAGATCGATCTCTTCTATCAACACCGCGTCGATCCTGACGTGCCGATTGAGGACGTGGCAGGAGCGGTCAAGGAGTTGATTTCCCAAGGTAAGGTCAAACACTTCGGCCTGTCGGAGGCCGGGGTTCAGACGATTCGCCGTGCGCATGCGGTCCAACTCATCACCGCGGTGCAGAGCGAGTATTCGCTGTTCTGGCGTGGTCCAGAGGCCGAGCTTCTGCCGACCCTGGAGGATCTCGGTATCGGGTTTGTGCCGTTTAGCCCACTCGGCGCCGGTTTCCTCACTGGCAAGATCGACGAGAACACGAAGTTCGATCCAAGCGACTTCCGGAACATAGTGCCTCGCTTCTCACCCGAGGCGCGCAAAGCCAATATGGTTCTGGTCGATCTGGTCAAGACCGTCGCGGGGCGCAAAGGCGCGACGCCGGCACAAGTCGCACTCGCCTGGCTGCTGGCGCAGAAGCCGTGGATTGTGCCGATCCCGGGAACCACCAAGCTGCATCGGCTCGAAGAAAACCTCGGTGCGGTGAACGTCGAGCTGAGCGAGAACGACCTCAAGCAGATTGACGAAGCTTCTTCAAAGCTGAAACTCGAAGGAGCCCGCCTTCCCGAAGCTGCCCTGAAGATGACTGGACGCTAATCATTTCTCTCATGAGCCCGTGATCGCCGATTGCAATAGAAACCGCAAGGCAAGGACTACGACATGAAAATGAAGCTGACCGTTTTGGGACTATTTTTCTTGACGAATGTGCAATCGGCCTTTACTCACGCGCAACCGGCAGGCGAGGCGGTGACAACCGGGTCAGCCATGGCGGGTGTCGGCAAAGCCGCGCAGCCAACCCCTCCTGTGGTGGGAGTGGAGAGCGGCCAGTTGCAAGGAGTGGTCGACGACGGCGTCGTTTCCTTCAAAGGCATCCCCTTTGCAGCGCCCCCTGTGGGCGATCTGCGGTGGCGGCCGCCTCAACCGGCGGCGCGCTGGACCGGTGTGCGCCAGGCGACGGAATTCGGAGCGGATTGCATGCAGGGACGCATCGGCCCGCCACCAGCGCCTGGTGCGCCTCCGGCGCGGGCGCCGTCGGAAGATTGTCTGTTTCTGAATGTCTGGGGTCCGGCGAGCGTTGCGTCAGGGGGGAAGTTGCCCGTGATGGTCTGGATCTACGGGGGTGGGTTTGTGGGCGGCTCAAGCGCCATGCCCTTAACCTCGGGGACTCAGTTCGCCAAACAGGGCGTCCTCCTGGTCGCAGCCAATTACCGCGTCGGACGTTTCGGATTCTTCGCCTTCCCCGCGTTGAGCCACGAGCGTCCTGACGAGCCCAAGGGCAACTACGCCTACATGGACCAGATTGCTGCCCTCAAGTGGGTACAGAAGAACATTTCGGCATTTGGAGGCGATCCCAACAACGTCACGATCTTTGGATTCTCCGCGGGTGGTGTCTCGGTGCATAGCCTCCTGACTATGCCCATGGCGAGCGGCCTGTTCCAAAAGGCGATCGTCGAGTCCGGGGGATCGCGGGACAGCGTGCTGACCGCCCGGCCGATGAGCCAAGACGGTGTCGATCCGAATTATCCGGTGTCGGCTGAGACGATCGCGATCAACTTTGCGCACTCGATGGGGATCGAGGGCACGGACAACAACGCGCTGGCCAAGCTGCGCGCGCTCAGTGCGGAAGAGGTCCTTCGCGGTGCTGCAGCCCAAATCGGCGCCAGCGCTCCGTCGTACGAGACGACACCCATCCTTGACGGCAAGCTGGTTACGAAAACGGCAGAGACCGCTTACAAGGCCCGACGCCAGCCGCGTGTTCCCCTCATGCTCGGAAGCAACAGCGCGGATACCGCAGGTAACCGGATAAAAGCCACTACTAAGGATCAGCTGTTTGCTCGGTTCGGGCAGTGGAGCGCGCAAGCGAAGGCGGCCTACGATCCCGACGGATCGACAGATTTGGCCACCCTCGTATCAAGGGCAAACGACGACTTTGGCCAGGCCGAGCCGGCACGCTTCGCAGGGACCGCCTTCGCGACCAACGGTTCGCCCGTCTATCTGTACCGGTTCTCCTACGTTCAGACTGGGATGCGGGAAATGTTTCGGGCTGGGACACCGCACGGCGGCGAAATTGCGTTCGTGTTCGGCACATTGGGTACCGGCGGCTTCGGACCGCCACCACCACCGCCGACACCTCAGGATCAGGCGGTCTCTCGAATGGCGCAAAGCTACTGGGTCAACTTCGCCAGGACCGGCGATCCCAATGGTGCGGGCTTACCCGCTTGGCCGCGTTACGATCCGAACAAGGATTTGATCTTCGATTTCCATCCGGATGGCTCGGCGAGCGCGATTCCGGATCCCTGGAAAGCGCGACTCGACGTGACAGAGTTAGCCACTGAATCGGGAAAGCGCTCCGATTTCTGAGACTGTTTCCGCTGGTGATGCCGAATTGGCAGCACCCACCAAATACAAAGCACGAGGAGAAGATAAGATATGAAAACAAAACTTCTAGCCATCGCTTTCGCGGTGACTTCTCTATTCGTTTTCCAATCTCAAGGACAAACAGCAGATTTAGGTTTCCCGAAAGGTGAACTGTCCACTGCGAAGAATCACACGGGAAATATCTGGCTCAGTGAGTTAAATGTAGGAGACAGCACGTTCGATCCCAGTATTGCGATGGCAACCTATGATCCCGGTGCAAAGCTGGATTGGCATAGTCATCCAGGCGGTCAGGTTCTGCTGATCACCGAGGGGACTGGCTACTATCAGGAACGAGGAAGGCCGGCGCGCATCGTGCACAAGGGAGACGTAATCAAATGCGCTCCGGGAGTGGAGCATTGGCACGGCGCAACACCCCAGAGTGGCTTTGCCTATATCGCTGTTACACCAACTCAAAAAGGAAAAACAATTTGGTTAGAGCCGGTCAGCGATAAGGACTACAACAGCGCGAAATAAGACGGCATTGAGTCTTCGTTTCCCAAGAAGATGTGATGACGACGCCGACGACGATCTATCGACACCTAAATTCTTCTCGTCTCGGCGAGATTGGGAAGCACGGCGACCAGTCCTTCTTCGCCGTGGAGATTCTCGACGGTATGATGCTGAAGCATTGGATCGGCGGACAACCCATGGAAACCGAGTTGATTGTGTCCCTCGCCATCGAGATCGCCGATGCTCTCGACTACGCCCACTTCACGGGAATCGTGCATCGCGACATCAAGCCCACCAACATCCTTGTCACCGAGCGGGGAACACGGCAAGATTTTGGATTTCGGGCTGACGAAAGTCACACCCTCCCTGAGCGCTGCCGGAGCGGCAGAACAACTGATGCTGTCATTAGAGGAGCATCCGACCTGCCCCGAAGCAGCGATGGGCGCGGTTGCCTACATGTCTCCCGAAAAGTTCGTGCGAAAGAATTAGACGCCCGATCGGATTGGTTCTCGTTCGGAGCGGTGCTGTACGAGATGGCGACGGGCATGCTGCGATTCCGTGGAGAAAGCACAGGAGTTATCTTCAAGGCGATTCTCGACTCGTCCCCCACGCCTGAGGTGCGGCTGAACTCCGACTTCTCCGCCGAACCGGAAAGGATCATCATCGCTGCCACAGAACCCGAGCGTCTTCCAGCGGGGTCGCGACGCCGTCACGGTGTGGCGTCACTCGCGCCGTGTAGTCTCCCGCCGGACGTGCGGCGGGTACCGTGGCCTGGTAGACGCAGCCGTCGGATGAACCAGGGAGAAGTCGCGCCCACTGCATTTCCTGCCGTACGTGATGGTCCTCGTTGTTGCCGTCCGCATAAAGCTCAACTCGCACCGCATTCTTGCCAAGATCGTTCAAAAAGACTTCAACTTCAAACACATGATGGTCCGCGTTAGTTTCGACCCGCAAGTTTCCGAAGCGCAACGATCCCCACCTCTCGTCGACTGCATGCCGCCAATCGACCACTTGCTTGCCAGCTGCGCCTTTGTTCGCCGCACGCTCACTGTAGGCGGCCGCGGCCCGAAGATAATGTTGCTCGGTGTATTCGCGCACTGTGCGGTCGGCGGAGAAGCGCGGCGTCAATTGCGCCATGCTCTCCCGCATGCGCTTGACCCATGCGCTGGGAATGCCGCTCTGGTCTCGAGTATAAAACTCCGGGATCACCTCCCGTTCGAGCAGGTTGTAGAGGGCGTCGGCTTCGGCAACGTCCCAAGCGGGATCGTCGCCATGTTCCTGGCCGTCTCCTAGCGCCCACCCCACTTCCGGCGTATAAGCTTCCGCCCACCAACCATCCAACTCCGATAGGTTGATACCTCCATTGACGAGCACTTTCATCCCGCTTGTCCCGCAAGCCTCCCAGGGTCGCCGCGGTGTGTTGATCCAGACATCCACCCCCTGTACCAGATTCTCGGTCAGAAGCATGTCGTAATCGCTGAGGAAGATGACATGAGGACGGGTCTCGGGCTGGCGGATGAAATTTATCCATTCATGGATCAAGGTTTGCCCCGCCCGGTCCTCCGGATGCGCCTTGCCGGCGATGATGAGTTGCACGGGGTGCTCGAGATTCGTCAACAAACGAAGCAGCCGCTGCGGGTCCTTCAGCAGCAGGTTCGGTCGCTTATAGGTCGCGAAACGCCGCGCAAAGCCGAGTGTCAAGGCGTTGGGATCGAATAAATGTTTTGCTTCGTCAACCGCCTCGGGCGAGGCGCCAGAGCCAGCCAGTTCCCGGGATAGCCGTCCGCGCGCGTATTCAACCAGAGAGGTACTGGCCTGTGTGCGAAATGTCCAGAGTGCGGAGTCGGAGACTCGCCGAATGTCTTGCTCGAGGTTTTTCAACGTCCCCAACCAACGCCGCTTGCCACACGCGGCTGTCCACAAATCGTCAGCCGGAGCCGAATCCCAGGTTGGCGTGTGCACTCCGTTGGTCACGTGTCCAATCGGGACTTCGTCCTCTGGCCAGTGCGGGAACAGCGGCGCAAAGATGTGGCGGCTCACCTTCCCATGCAAGCGGCTCACACCATTGACCGCTCCGCTCCCCTTGACCGCCAGGTAGGCCATGTTGAAACTCTCCGAGGAGTCGTTCGAATTCAGGCGGCCGAGCGCCAGAAGCTCGTGCAGTGTTATGCCGAGTTTTTGCTGGGCATAACCACCTAAGTATTGCTCGATGAGAGCCGGAGCGAAGCGGTCAAAGCCAGCGGCCACTGCGGTGTGAGTCGTGAAGAGATTCCCGACTCGAGTCGCGGCGAGTGCCACTTCGAAGGGCTGCCCCATCTCTTCCATGAAGTTGCGGGCACGTTCCAATACTGCGAAGGCTGCATGCCCTTCATTCAAATGACAGACTTCAGGCATGAGGCCGAGTGCGCGGAGCAACCGCCATCCGCCGATCCCGAGCAGCAGTTCTTGCTTCAGGCGCAGTTCCGGACCGCCGCCATACAACTCGCTTGTAATTCCGCGGTGTGTGGGAAAGTTTGCGGCGTCGTTGCTGTCGAGCAGGTAAAGCCTCACTCTGCCTACCTGCACCTGCCAGGCACGCAGCCAGACGGAGTACCCAGGCAGCGCGACCTCCAAGCGCAACCACTCCCCATTCGCCTGGCGCAAAGGCGTGATCGGCAGTTGTCCGGGATCGTTGTAGGGGTAAAGAGCCTGCTGCTCTCCGTTCTTGTCGATCACTTGGTGAAAATAGCCTTGCTGGTAGAGCAGACCCACGCCGGCCACGGGCACACCCAGATCGCTGGCGGCTTTGAGTTGATCACCAGCCACATTGCCAAGCCCGCCCGAATAGATAGGCAGAGCTTCGCTCAACATAAACTCCATGCTGAAATAGGCGACGGAGGTCAAGGAAGATTGCGGATGCGTTTGCTGAAACCACGCGGGAGTCTCCAGCGCCTGCCGCCTAGCCTGCACCAGGTCATCGACATTTTTGCGAAAAACGGAACTGGCCAACACGCGCTCGATCTGGTCACGCGAGACTGTCTGCAGGACGACCCAGGGGTTATGCGTGATCTCCCACAGTACGGGATCAAGCTGCCGCCACACTTCGTCGGTGGCATGATTCCAGGACCAGCGCATATTCAACGCGAGTTCCGCGAGCGAATCGAATCCCTCGATTTCGGTGGGTAAAAGGTCGTAGATGGGGTGGCTGATGCGGGTTTGGTCGCTCATGATTTCTCTTTCGGCTCCGACGCCGCCAGTGCATCGCTGACGATCGTCTGGGCTTTCTCCAGGATGCGGCGCAGATGGTCCGCTCTGCGGAAGCTCTCCTCATACATCTTATAGATGTCCTCGGTCCCATGGACGCCCCGCGAACCATCCGCTTTCCGCCGCCACCTTCAACCTGCTGATAAACGCGCTGTTGCCCGGCGCATGCGTGAGGACAACCTGCACTTTCCCTCGCCACTGGGTGGACCGAACCTGCTGCGGCGAGAGTATTTCCAGAATCTGTTCTTTGTCCCGACGTACCTGGCGCCTCTAACGCGGTGTTAAACCGGCTCGCCGAACTCGCGTGTGAGTTCGTGGCAGACTTCGCTGGGATCACGATTCATCCGCGCCGTGATCTCCGCTACCAGCAAAGCCGGGACAACTCCGTCTTTGTCCGTCGTCCACACCGTGCCATCGAGGCGGGCGAACGACGCTACTGCGCTCTCTTCGCCGCCGAAGCCCTTTGGTCGAGAGTAGCGGGACAATGGCATCGTGTCTATCCGTTTCGGGGAGCATCGAGCGCCCGTAGTTCGAAAACACTTCCGGCAAGCACACTTGAAGTTCTTGTCGCTGGGGTCGCCAAATCGCTGCATGTGCCGCAGAACAATCGCCGGTCCGCAAATTCATGGCGCGCCTCTGTTTCGCGCAAAGGCACAACTCGCGCCTCCGACCCTAAGTGCCGAACCTCAATGCGTGTCCGTAGCGTCCATGCTGATGCTACCTTATACTCGCCGTCCATCCATCAACTTGGACATTGAACTCGACGATCGAACAGGTGCGTTGCCGAACGCCAACGCACGATTGGCAGTAGTAAGCCTTTGTTCATGAGCACTACTTGGAGTGATCACCCTTGGGCTCTCGATCCGCATGGGTGGCTGATGCAAGGAGCGAAGCTAGATGACATAGTTCACGGCGCGGAGTCCATTCTTGTAGGCTTCGCGCGCTTCCGTGACTTTCGTCTGAGCGTCTTGCTCCCTGAAGTGGGCGTCATCGCAGTGGTCCATGGCGATCATCGAATGGTCGGATGTGGCCAACGCTTCTTCGGACCGAATGGCGTCAACCCAATCGTCGACAGCCTTTTTGTAGGCTAGGCGCGACTGATCAAGATCTTCTTTACTCATAACCACTGCAGACTAATGCCGCGCTCGCAGCCCGGTCAATTGCATAGGGAGAATTTAACGGAAAATTAATGCAGATGTCCGTCTCGACAAGAGTGTGATACGGGTGCACGCTCACGATGTGGACATGAGGATAATAGTGTCCACTTTTAGAGATGATGGACACATACACACATACACTCAAGCGGTTGCACCCGAGTGTCGCTATTTGGAGTTGGAACAGAAGCGGCGACCGCAGCGCGTGCCCGGATCGCCGTATAGCCGGGCCCCAGTCGGGATTGATGCGGCCGTCTAGTCGTGGAGAACGACGTTGAGAAGTGAACTGTCACCCGCCTGCTTTTTGCGCGTTGTGCAAGAATAGACACACTGCTCTGCCGGCGCCGATTTAGCGCTCGCCCAATCCGGTTGACAGGAAATCTGGCCAATGGGAGCGCAAAAGGCGAGCATTCTAGCCCTCCTCTACAATTGAACTAGGATCAGTGCACAATCGGCGGAGCCGGCGTTCCATCGGACCACTCACCGACCCAGACGAGGAAAATAGTCAACCGTTCTTCGGGGTCATTTGCCGCCATCACAGGCGAGCCCAGCAGGTTGGCTCCCCAGCTTTTTGCCGCGTCTCCCGGAACAAAAAACATCAGATGCGGATGCCAGTTTACGTCGTGGTCGCTTAAGTACTGCTGCTTCGACATCATGTAGCACATCGCTCCTGGTTCCAGTGCTGACAGTTCCTTCTTATCCAGTGCCGATGCGGAAGTTCGGACAATCTCCGTCTTCGATTTTCCCTCCAGCACCAGTTTGGTTTTCATCAGGTAGATTGGCACAAAGGTTCTTGCGGCAGGCGGATTGAAGCAAATGGCAGCGCGGACTTTGGGATTCCAGAATTCCGGGTGTTCGGTGGCGGCCCCCCAAGATCGTTCCACAATACAGAGAAAGCCATTTTTGCCTTTCACTGCGGTCGTATATCCATTTCGACCCAGCACCATCACTTCGGCGCCGACCGAAATGGATGCTGGAGCAGCACTGCGCGCCAGCGCGACCTCTGAGTTCTCTTCGGAAATCAGATACTGATCTAAAGGAGCCATGGCGGGATACGGAGTCTTCTCCGCCTGCGCACGTGCCTGACAGGTTGCGCTGGCTAGACAACCTGGACAACGAATGCTAGCGCGACCAGCATGATCCTCTTCTTCTGCATGGGATCCTCTGGTATGCGCACTCTCCGCTTGAAGGTCGGGAGCACCGGCTCTTCACTGACCCGAGACATACTTGACACCTCCGTATTGCTGGTTCTTCCGTGAGCTTTCGGCAAGCGTGCGTGACGACCGCTAGCGCGCGCTGTTACGTTTGTTGAGCCGCCGAAGAGCGGCCGAGGGCGAATCGCATGAATGCAGCAGTCATTCCTGAGCCAATCGCGCA
>Ga0187847_10001526_pt1 | contig 20499 bp, 18 predicted proteins | sample June2016WEW_4_10_FD_132458 | JGI IMG/M metagenome (GOLD analysis project Ga0187847, IMG submission 132458) | Peatland microbial communities from SPRUCE experiment site at the Marcell Experimental Forest, Minnesota, USA - June2016WEW_4_10 | ecosystem: Environmental > Terrestrial > Soil >...
CCACGGCGATGAACTGGACATTATCCGACGCTAGAGACTGGACGAGGGAGTTGAGGTGAGGGAGTTCCTCGATGCAACCGGCGCACCAGGTGGCCCAGAATTCGAGAACCACAACTTTACCCCGGAGGGAGGGCCAGTCGGTTTTCGTGCCAGTCGGGGCCTGAAGCAGATCAGTGAAAGTGAGGGTGGGAGCGGGCTGGCCTACGGTCGGCGCGTCGGCACGGGCCGGCAGAGTGCAGGCGAGAGACAGAACTATTGCGAGCAGGCAAAAAGGATTCTGTTTCATGAGTGACCTCATTCACTTAGACACCAGCGGCCGCACTTTTTGGCAAGAATTCAGTCTTGATTCACCATGTGAGATATGTACCATATTATGAGATTTGAAATCCCCCGTGTGTCTCGCGTCACAGCGACTCCGACCCTCACAGAAGAGACTCAGCCTAGCGGTTTTAAATCCTGAAGGCCGCGCTGTGAGGCGAAGCGAATGAGTGAACAGTCAAAGGGCAGCAAGATGGTGATTATGGATGGGAACGAGGCGGCAGCCTCGGTAGCCTATCGTCTTTCCGAAGTGGTTGCGATCTACCCAATTACCCCCTCGTCGCCGATGGCCGAGTGGGCGGATCAGTGGCGCTCGGAGGGCAAGAAGAATATTTGGGGCGCACTGCCCATAGTGGAAGAGCTGCAGAGCGAAGGCGGAGCCGCGGGCGCGCTGCATGGCGCGTTGCAGGCGGGAGCGTTTGGGACGACATTTACGGCGTCGCAGGGCTTGCTGCTGATGATTCCCAACATGTTCAAGATTGCCGGTGAACTGACCCCGGCGACGATGCACGTGACGGCCCGGACACTGGCCACACATGCGTTATCGATTTTTGGCGACCATTCCGACGTGATGGCCTGCCGGTCGACGGGCTGGGCGATGCTCTGCTCGAACTCGGTGCAGGAAGTTGCCGACATGGCGCTGGTGGCGCAGATTGCAACGCTTGAATCGAGAATTCCCTTCATTCACTACTTTGACGGGTTCCGTACTTCGCATGAAGTGGGCAAGATTCTGCCGATCAGCGACGAGACGATCCGCGCGCTGCTGGATGACAAGTACATCATTGACTATCGGCAAAGAGCCCTGAGTCCTGACCGGCCGATGATTCGCGGGACGGCGCAGAATCCTGATGTGTTCTTCCAAGCGCGCGAGGCTTGCAATCCCTTCCATGCCGCGGTGCCGGGAATTGTGCAGAAGGTGATGGATCGCTTTGCGGCGCAGACAGGCCGTGCGTATCACCTGTTTGATTACTACGGCGCGCCGGACGCAGAGCGCGTGATTGTGCTGATGGGTTCGGGCGCCGAGGCTGCGGAAGAAGCGGTCGATCTGCTGAACAAGCAGGGCGAGAAGATTGGCATTCTGAAGGTTCGGTTGTATCGGCCTTTTGATGCGAGCGCGTTTTTGAAGGCGCTGCCGGCAACGGTGAAATCGATTGCGGTACTTGACCGCACGAAGGAACCTGGAGCGCTGGGCGAACCGCTGTATCAAGACATTATTACTGTGTTGGCCGAAAACGCAGATTTGCCGTTTGCGGTGAAGCCGACGGTAATTGGCGGACGGTATGGGTTGTCGTCGAAGGAATTTACTCCGGCGATGGTGAAAGGGATCTTCGACGAGCTCACCAAGCCTTCGCCAAAGAACCACTTCACGATTGGCATTGATGATGATGTTACGTTTACAAGTCTGAGTTACGATCCGACGTTCTCAACCGAAGATCCGAAGACGGTGCGAGCGCTGTTCTACGGACTGGGTTCCGACGGCACGGTGGGCGCGAATAAGAATTCGATCAAGATTATCGGCAGCGAGACGCCGAATTTTGCGCAGGGCTACTTTGTGTACGACTCGAAGAAGTCGGGGTCGATGACAACTTCGCACTTGAGGTTCGGGCCGAATCCGATTCGTTCGAGTTATTTGATTACGCGCGCGAGCTTTGTGGCGTGCCACAACCTCAGCTTCCTGGAGAAGATGGATGTGGTGGAGGCGGCGATGCCGGGAGCGGTCTTCCTGCTGAACTCGCCTTATGCCGCGGCGGAAGTGTGGAGTCATTTGCCGAAGACGACGCAGCAGGAGATTCTGCGCAAAAAGATTGAGTTCTACGTGATCGACGGCAACAGCGTGGCGCGTGAAGCGGGCATGGGCACGAGGATCAACACCATCATGCAGGCCTGCTTCTTCGCCATCAGCGGCGTGCTTCCCCGTGAAGAAGCGATTGAACAAATCAAGAAGGCCATCAAGAAGACCTACGGCAAGCGCGGCGAGGCGGTTGTGGCTAAGAACTTTGCCGCAGTGGATGCTGCACTGGCGCATCTGGAAAAGGTGGAGCTGCCGACAGGTGCTTCATCGGAGTTTGACCTGATTCCTTCGATTGACGGTAAAGCGCCGAAGTTTGTCCGCGATGTGCTGGGACAGATCGCAGCGGGACATGGAGATTTGCTTCCGGTAAGCGCGATTCCGGCGGGCGGCGCATTTCCAACGGGCACGGCGCAGTGGGAGAAGCGGAACATTGCGCAGTTCATTCCGGTGTGGGACAAGGACCTTTGCATCCAGTGTGGAAAGTGCGTGATGGTTTGCCCGCACGCGGTGATTCGTTCGAAGGTTTACAGCCCTGAGCTTGGAGACAAGGCGCCGGCAACCTTCCAATGGGCCAAGCCAAAGTGGAAAGCGATGGAGCAGGATCGCTATACGCTGCAGGTGGCTCCTGAAGATTGCACAGGCTGCGCGGTGTGCGTGGAAGTATGCCCGGTGAAGAGCAAGAGCGATGCAGGTCACAAGGCGATCAACATGGCTGCGCAGGCTCCGCTGCGCGAGGCCGAACGCGACAACTGGGAGTTCTTCCTCGGTCTGCCCGAAGTGGACAGAACGAAGATTTCGCACACACAGGTGAAGGACATTCAACTGCTGCAGCCGCTGTTTGAATTCTCAGGCGCTTGTGCAGGTTGTGGTGAGACGGCATACGTCAAGCTGCTGACACAACTGTTCGGCGACCGGCTCTATATCGCGAATGCAACGGGCTGCTCGTCGATTTACGGCGGGAACCTGCCGACAACTCCGTATACAAGTAACGCGCAGGGACGCGGGCCGACTTGGGCCAACTCGCTGTTCGAGGACAATGCGGAGTTTGGGTTCGGCATGAGAACTGCGCTGGACCAGCAGAAGATTTTTGCAGAAACGCTGGTGACCCGGCTTGCGCCGGAAGTAGGCGTTGAGCTCGTGGCCGAACTGCTGCATGCGTCGCAGAAGACGGAAACGGAGATCAACGAGCAACGGCAGCGGGTGCTGGCACTGCGCGAGAAGCTGGCCGGAAACGGTTCTTCCGACGCGCGCAACCTGCTGGCAATCGCAGATTCGCTGGTTCGGAAGAGCGTGTGGATCCTGGGCGGCGATGGATGGGCATTTGACATCGGCTTCGGCGGACTGGATCACGTGCTCGGATCCGGCAAGAACGTGAATGTGCTGGTGCTGGACACGGAAGTCTACTCGAATACGGGCGGACAGATGTCGAAAGCTACACCGCGCGGGGCAGTAGCTAAATTTGCCGCGAGCGGCAAGGGGAACAGCCGGAAAGACTTGGCCATGGAAGCGGTGAGCTACGGTTCCGTATACGTAGCGCAGGTGGCGCTGGGCGGCAATGACACGCATGTGGTGAAAGCCTTCCAGGAAGCTGAAGCGCATGATGGACCGTCGATCATCATCGCTTACTCGAGCTGTATTGCACACGGCTACGACCTGGTGCACGGGCTGGAGCAACAGAAGCTAGCCGTGCAGTCGGGCTATTGGCCGCTGATGAGGTACAACCCTGCACTACGCGAGGAGGGCAAGAATCCGTTCCAGCTCGACTCGAAAGCACCGTCGATCCGGTTGAAAGAATATAGCTATCGCGAAGCACGGTACACGATGCTGGCGCGGAGCAATCCGGAGTTGGCCGCGGAGCTGCTGAAGGAAGCGCAAGACGATGTGGAGCGCCAGTGGCGCGTGTACTCGGGCCGGGCCGCGATGGCTGGCCGCGGAGAAACGCCGCATATCGCTCCGGAAGAAAAAGCTGAAGAGAAGCTGACAGCGGTCGCTGATGGAGGCGCCGAATGATTGATTTTTCAACGCAGTATCTGGGGTTGAAATTAAGTGGGCCTATTGTGGTGTCGTCGACACCGTTATCGGAGTCGATTGACAACATCCGGCGCATGGAAGATGCCGGGGCATCGGCTGTCGTCCTGACGTCGCTCTTCGAGGAGCAATTGGCGCTTGAGTCGCGCGCGCTGGACGAGGACCTCTCGCGAGGCACAGAATCCTTTGCAGAGTCGTTAGGCTATTTGCCGGATCTGGATGACTATCGCATGACGCACGAGGTTTACCTGGAGCATTTACGGCGAGCCAAGGAAGCGGTGAAGATTCCGATCATGGGCAGCCTGAACGGGGCGACTACTGGCGGATGGGTGCGGTATGCCAAGGATATGGAAGAGGCAGGCGCCGACGCCATTGAACTGAATACCTATGCACTGGCCACTGACCGCAGCCAGACCTCGGCCGAACTTGAGGTGCAACTACTGGAACTGGTGACGGCCGTAACAAACGCGGTCAAGATTCCGGTGGCGGTGAAGCTGTCGCAGTCGTTTACGAGCCTGCCGCACTTGGCTGCACGGCTGGAGGACGCGGGTGCGCGCGGTGTCGTGCTGTTCAATCGTTTCTATCAACCGGACTTCGACATCGAGACGCTCGAGGTCAGGCCGACGCTGCACTTCTCGACACCTTCGGAACTGCTGCCACGGCTGCACTGGGCGGCGATTCTCTATGGGCACCTGAATATTGACCTTGCAATTACTGGGGGTGTGCATTCGGCCGAAGATGTTCTGAAAGGAATCATGGCCGGAGCCGGCGTGACGATGATGGCTTCCGCACTGCATATCCACGGCATTGAGCATATCGGCAGAGTGCTGGCCGATGTGCGCTACTGGCTGGAGAAGCGCGAGTACAACTCGTTGTGGGAGACGCGCGGTTGCTTGAGTCGTCGGTCGGTTCCCGATACTTCGCCGTTTGACCGGGGCAATTACATCAAGACGCTGAGCTCTTACAGTCTGCGGCAGACGGTGGCAGCGTTCTAAGGGCTGACCAATTCCATATGACTCGCGGTTGGACCATTCGGTTCAGCCGCGTTTCTGTTTGAGGCGGAATTATGAGAACGCGGTGCGCACTGTTGCTTATCGTCTGCTGGACCGGTGTCCTTTTTTGTCAGTCAACGGAGTCGCAAGCGTCGCGGCAGAAGCGCTGGGAGCAAGACATTGACGCTTTTGTTCGAGCGTTTTCAGCGGGCGTCGGAGCAAGAGATCCGCTAGGCAATCTCGAAACGCGTGGGCAGGTCGATTTTGAGAGGTTCTATCCGCCCAGGCAGTTCAAGGCCGAGATTGCGGCGTTAAAGCAGAGCGTTTCTGCCCGTTCCGACGCGGAGATGGTGCTCGAATTGTCGCGCATTGTGGCAAACGCGCATATTGCGCATACGAATGTTGAGATCCCCAGGTCGATGGGTTTCGAGCGCGTGTTGCCGGTGCAATTCCGGTGGTTTTCAGACAGCATGATTGTGTGGCTGGCGACGCCGGATTACAAACAGACAATTGGTTTGCGTGTTGTGAAGGTTGGCTCCATGACTCCAGAAGAACTGGAGAAGGCCGTTGCGCAATTCATCTCATTCGAGAACGACGTCTGGCTGCGATGGAACTCGACGGCAGTGATGACAATGCAGCCCGTTTTGCAAATGCTGCGTTTGATTGATGCGGATGGATGCGTGAGGCTGACGCTGAGCGGGCGCGGCGAGAAGGAACTTACGATCAAACTTCCTTTCGCGGAAAATCAGCGGGCGTGGATCGGTGTCTTTGCAGCGCTGCAAATTCCATTTCCGATGAATTTCAGACAGAAGGACCGCAATTATTGGTATCGCTATCTGGAGGACTCGCAGACCGCATATGTCAATTTCGGTAACTGCGTCGACGACCCGAGGCAGCCTTTCGCGGACTTTGTGCGGGCGATGATGAAGGATCTCGACATGAAGCCGGTACGACGCGTGGTGGTCGACTTGATGCGAAATGGTGGCGGCAACAGCGATGTCATCCATCCGCTGATGGATGCACTGAAGGCGCATCGGCAGTGGAAAGGGCAGATTTTTGTTCTGATTGGGCCGGAGACCTTTTCAGCGGCCGTGATGGCCGCGTTGCGGATGAAGGACGAGTTGCACGCCACTCTCGTGGGAGAGGCGGCGGGCGGCAAGCCGGGATTCTACGGATTCCCTGGATTTGTGACATTGCCAAACTCTCAACTCGTCATTCGGTTTACAACGAAGTACACACCTGCTCCGGCGGGGATGGACCGTCCCGTGTTAATACCCGATATTCCAGCCAGCATGAGCACTGCAGATCTTTTTGCAGGGCGGGACCCGGCGTTGGATGCGGCGATTGCTGCTCGGTAAGAGGCTTCGAAAACTCATCCATTTCCGAGGCGCCGACATGGCCGTAGCGATTCGGTCTGGACACACGGTGGCGCGCCAGGCCGGCGATGGTTGTTGCTTTCTTTGTCAATAAAAATAGCTACTTTACTGTTTTGTCCCGTGTTGGTAGGCTCATGGGATTCCTCATTCAGGGAGTTACCTATGAACATGAAGATTCATCTGCCCATTGCTTTTGGAGGTATGTGTGCATTGGTTGCGCTGGCTGCCTACGCCGCACTCGCCAGCTGGAAGGGACTGAGCTTCGCGATCGATCCAAGCCAACTGGTCAGCAAGATGGCGCCGCTGCTGCTGGCCTCGGCATTTATCGAGCGCGCGGTCGAGGTTCTGGTAAGCCCCTGGCGCGATACGGAAGCGAGCAAGCGGCAGGCCGCGCTGGACCAATTGAAGGCTGCGGCGATGCCCGATCCGAATGCGATCAAAACTGCAAGCGATAGCCTGGATGAATACCGAGGGCAGACGCAGCAATATGCGTTTCTTGTTTCGCTGATCCTCGCATCGGTTGCAGCGATGGCCGGGGTCCGGGCATTGTGGCCGTTATTGGGCCCAAGCCAAATAACAGCAACAGGGACGTTTGTGAGCGTGAATTCGCAGCAGCAATTTGCGTTTTTCGTTCTGGACGTGGTTTTGTCGGCGGCGATGCTGGCCGGAGGAGCAGACGGGATCCACAGCCTGACAAACGCTCTGACGAGCTATCTTGACGCGACTAGCGAGAAGGCGCGACAGAACGCGGCGTCCTGATGGCGGAGGTTAGTCCGGAGTGTGGAGCAGGCGGAGGACAGTCTCCTCGAGCAGCTTGCAGGCGGCGGGAAGGGCGGCGGCTACGTCGGCGCTGAATTCTTCGCCGAGTTCGGTTGAGCCGGCTCCAACTGTGAGTAGCAATGCGTGGCGGGGGAGGGAATTGTAGAGCTCTTGCGCTAGTGCGAGAAGCTGCGGCGCGCCCTGATGATGGGTGGCGAGGCCTTCGGCGCCGGAGGATGTGCGGACTTCCTGGATGTGGAGGGAGCCGGAGGGAGATTCGATTGAGCAATCGATGAAGAGGACGGAGTCAGCATTGGCGATGTCTTCGGCGAGGTCGGGAGTCCATTGCTGGCGGGAGAGGACGCGGATCTCCAGTTGATTTGAAAAGTGCTGCTCTGCCCAGTTGGCGAGCCAGGGGCCGATGCCGTCATCGCTGCGGAGGGTGTTACCGCATGCGAGGATGAGGCATCGAGGCGAAGTTTGATTCATAGATGCTCAGTTTAGATTGAGACGGGGGTTCCGGGTGCTGTTCTGACTATGAACCTCGAAGAAGTTGCATATCAGCCTCATGCTATCCCACCCATCGCAAAATGCGCGATGGATGGGGCACCCAGATTTATTGGACAGCTAGCGGATGAGTTGGTCGACTTGTTCGCCGTCGGCGTTGAGCAGCGTCAGGGCCAATGGCATCTGGCCGAAGGCGTGGGTGGAACAGCTCAGGCATGGGTCGAAGGTGCGGATCACGGCTTCGACGCGGTTGAGAACGCCTTCAGTGAACTTGCCGTCTTTGACGTAGGCACGGGCGGCTTGCAGGACGCCTTTGTTCATCGCGTTATTGTTCTGGCCGGTGGCGATGACGAGGTTGGCCCAGGTAATGAGACCGTTCTCGTCAACCTTATAGTTGTGCATCAAGGTACCGCGTGGGGCTTCCGCCTGGCCTGCGCCTTCGAGACGGTTTACGCCGGCAATGGCGCGGACATGCTTGTCGAGGATGAGCGGATCAGTGAGGATCTGCTCGATCTTTTCGATGCCGTAAAGGATGTCGATGAGGCGAGCGTGATGGTAGTGGAAGGAACTTTGCACGGGGCCGATGGCGAGTTGCTTGAATTCGGCGAGTTCCTTGTCGGCGAGCGGTGTGCCCATGGATTTTGCGATGTTGAGGCGGGCGAGGGGCCCGACGCGATAGCTGCCTTCGGGATAGCCGAGGGGCTTGTAGTAGGCGAACTTGGTGTAGCTGTAGGGCTCGACGGCTTCGCCGATGACTGCACTGAAACGCGCGGCGGTAATGCCGTCCTCGATTGTTTCTCCGGTGGGGCCGATGAGGCGCAGGGCACCGTCAGTGAATTCGATGGACTCGTCTTCGTTGATGAGACCGAGGTAGTTGGACGGGAAGTTAGCGAAGACCTCAATCTCGGGCTTGAATGTGTCGGCGATCTGCTTGTAGGAGGCGAGCGCGAGGGCGATGTTGGCGTAAGCCTCAGGGAGCATGGCCAGGATTTCGTCGCGCTTGGCCGGAGCCAAAGGCTCGGTGACGCCGCCGGGAACGACCCATCCGGGATGGATGCGCTTGTTGCCGAGCAGCTCAATGATGTGCTGGCCGAAGCGGCGGAGGGCAACGCCGGCGCGGCCTAACTGCGGCTTGGCGGCGACGACTCCGAAGATGTGGCGCGCCTTGGGGTCGGACTCCATACCCAGAAGCAAATCAGGCGATGCGAGATAGAAGAAGCTGAGCGCGTGAGACTGAACCATCTGCGCGAGATTCAACATTCGTCGCAGTTGCGCGGCAGTATGCGGAATGCGGACCGACATGATGGCTTCGCAAGCCTTGGCAGAAGCGACCAGATGCGAGACCGGGCAGATGCCGCAGATGCGGGCCATGAGGCTGGGCATCTCGTAAAACGGACGGCCTTCCGAAAACTTCTCAAAGCCGCGAACTTGCGTGACGTGGAAATGCGCGTCTTCGACTTGGCCCTGATCGTTGAGCTGAATGGTGATCTTGCCGTGGCCTTCGAGGCGGGTTACGGGCTCGATGGTGATGGTCTGGCTCATGATTTCATGCTCCAAAACGGGTGAGGGCCGGAACGTCCAGCGATGCACCGGTTACCAGCGCGGTCAGCGCGGTGTGAAAGGTATCGGCCGAAGGCGGGCAGCCGGGGAGAAAAACGTCGACCTTGACGAACTCGTGGATGGGGCGAACCACACGGAGTAACTGCGGTACGACCACGCAGGGAATCTGCTGCTGCGCAGTCGCGTTCTCAATGTAGGCGCGGTCAAGAATGGCTTCAGGGCCGATGGGATTGCGCATGGAGGGCACGTTGCCCGCCACGGCGCAGTCACCCATGGCGACGAGGAGTTTGGAGTGGGCGCGAATCTTCTTGATCTTCTTTTCGTCATCGACCGAAGCGACGGCACCCTCGACAAGCGCGATGTCCACTTCGTCAGGAAATTCTTTGGTGTCCACGATGGGGCTGTAGACGATGTCCACGAGCTCAGCAATATCGAGGAGCCGCTCGTCCATGTCGAGGATCGACATGTGACAGCCGGAGCATCCATCGAGCCACACTGTTGCCAGTTTCAGTTTGCTCATTGCGCTTCCCTCATGAGATTCAGGTAGGGCAGAAAATCGGGGTACTTGGGGTGATCGGAACCAACCTTGCTCTTGTCAAAGAGGGCTCCGGTGGGGCAGACTTGAACGCACTTGCCGCAGCGAGTGCAACTGGATTCTCCCCACGGATCTTTGAGGTCGGAGATGATCATGGAGTCGATGCCGCGGCCCATCACATCCCAAACGTGAGCGCCTTCGATCTCCGCGCAGACGCGCACGCAGCGTGTGCAGAGAATGCAACGATTCTGGTCGAGGGTAAACCGCTCGTGCGATGCATCGACCGGCAACGCGGGATTGCGGTAGGGCAACTCAACATGGGTAACACCTTGTTGCTGACCGAGAGTTTGGAGCTCACAATGGCCGTTTGAGACACAGACCGAACAGATGTGATTGCGCTCGGCAAACAGCAATTCCAGGATCATTTTGCGATGCTTCTGGAGCCGCTCAGTGACCGTGGTGACTTCCATGCCTTCAAATACGGTAGTGACACAGGCAGGGAAGAGCTTGTTGTTGCCTTTTACCTCGACCACGCACAGACGGCATGCGCCCACATCGCTGAGGCCGTCTAGATGGCAGAGCGTGGGAATGTCGATGTTGTGCTCGCGAGCCACTTCAAGAATGGTCTGGCCTGCGCGTGCGCTGACCTCTTGACCATCGATTACGAGGGTTTTGACGTCGACTGAGACGCTCATGCCAACACCTCCAAGGTTGCTGCCTTTACCGCCGGAGCTTCAGCGGCTGCGGGCGCTTCCATGTTGCAGACGCCGGCCGGGCAGCGCTTGTGGACAATGTGGTCGATGTACTCATTCTTGAAGTACTTCAACGTACTCAGGACCGGGTTCGGCGCGGTCTGACCGAGGCCGCAAAGGCTGGTTTCCTTGACTGTGGCGCAGAGTTCGACCAGGAGGTCGAGATCGGCCATTGTTCCATGCCCGGCGCAGATGCGGGTGAGAAGCGTGTGCATCTGGGCCGTGCCGGCGCGGCAGGGAATGCACTTGCCGCAGGACTCGGTCATGCAGAACTCGATGAAGAAGCGAGCGACGTTGACCATGCAGGATGTGTCGTCCATGACGATCATGCCGCCGGAGCCCATCATGGCGCCGACCTTGAGCAGGGCATCGTAGCTGACGCCGATGTCGAGCAGTTCCGCGGGAAGACAGCCACCGGAGGGGCCGCCGGTCTGCACGGCTTTGAAGGTGTGGCCGTCGGGAACTCCGCCGCCGATGCCTTCGATGATGTCGCGGAGCTTCATGCCCATGGGCACTTCGACCAGGCCGGTGTTGGTGATTTTTCCAGTCAGCGCGAAGACCTTGGTGCCCTTGCTGCGCTCCGAACCCATGCTGGCGAACCACTTGCCGCCCTTGCGGATGATGGGAGCGATGTTAGCGAAGGTTTCAACGTTGTTGATGAGAGTCGGCTTGCCCCAGAGTCCGCTGACGGCGGGGTAGGGCGGCCTCGGCTTTGGCGTGCCGCGCTTGCCTTCAATGGAGGCGATGAGTGCTGTTTCTTCACCGCAGACAAAGGCTCCGGCGCCGAGACGGATTTCCACGTCAAAGTTGAAGGGCGTATTGCAGATGTTATTGCCGAGCAGGCCGCGGCGGCGTGCATCGCGCAGGCAGTTGGTGAGGCGGGCTACGGCGAGCGGGTATTCGGCGCGGACGTAGACATAGCCTTTGCTGGCGCCTACTGCGTAAGCTGCGATGGCCATACCTTCGACGACGCGCTGCGGGTCGCTCTCCAGAACGCTGCGATCCATGAATGCACCAGGGTCGCCTTCGTCGCCGTTGCAGATGACGTACTTCAGGTCGCCGCTGGCTTTGGCAACAGTGCCCCACTTGAGGCCGGTAGGATAGCCACCGCCGCCGCGTCCACGGAGACCGCTTTCGGTGATCTGCTGAATCACGTCATTGGGCGACATCTCGGTGAGCGCCTTGACGAGGGCCAGATAGCCATCACGGGCGATGTAGTCGTCAATCTTCTCTGGATCGATATGCCCGGAGTTTTCAAGCACAACGTGGACCTGCTGGTCAAAATGCTCGCGCAGGTCGCACTGCAGAGAGGCTATCGGTTCGCCACCGAGGCTGGAGGCGAGGGATTCCGCGTGGGTGGTGTCGCAATGCTGATAGAGAATCTCTTCGGGGTCGACCAAGACCAAGGGACCTGCGGCGCACAATCCCATACAGCCGGTGCGACGAACGAAGGCATTCTTGCCTTGCGCGGCGACTGCTTTGGTCAGCTCGTCCCTCAGCTTGTCAGAATGCTGGCTGAGGCATCCGGTGCCCATGCAGACGTTGATCTCATGGTCGTATTTCGCGTATTCAGCTCGGGTGGCTTCGGCTATTTGTTCAAGCTCTTCGATGGTCATTCGACAGCCCACCTTTCAAGTTGTTCAATCATCTGCTCGCCTGTCATCTGGCCATGTAATTCACCATCGACGAGGACGACGGGAGCGCGGCCGCAAGCGCCGACGCAGCGGGCGGTCATGAGGCTGATGTTGCCGTCGCTCGTGGTCTGGCCCTGGGGAACGCCGAGTTTCTTTTCGGCCGAGGCCACCAGCTTGTCAGTGCCCTTGATGTAGCACGCGGTGCCGGTGCAGATGGTCATGGTGTGCTTGCCCGGCGGCTTGAGGCTGAAGTGGTGGTAGAAGGTGACCACTCCATAGGCCTGGCTGAGCGGGACGCGCAGGGAACGGGCGACAAAGCGAATAGCGTCGTCGTCGAGGAATCCAAATGAAGATTGCACGGTGTGAAGCGTTTCAATGAGTGCGTGACGGGCAAACCCATTCTTGCGCATGGTGCCGTTCACGATCTTCCAACGTTTATCGTCGCTGGGTAGCGGCGGAGGTGTGAAAGCTGGCACGATTCCCCTCCCGAATACAGACATGAGGATACAGAGCGATTGTGATCCGCGCCCTGCTCCTTGTCCAATCTTGTTGTAAAAGGCGGGGCTTTGCATCCACGGTGACAGTGGTCACGAACATGACGAGGAATCCCATCTAGTGGAACGGGAAACGCGCAGAGTCGCGCAGCGATCTCATTTAGCTGGAAGAAGTTGGACCTGGTAGTCCTGATAGTCAATGGTGAGAATCGTGGTGCCGAACAGGGCGCTGCCGGATAGGGCTCGGGCGTGCGTGGCCATGGAAAATCCATTCATATTTACATAGTGCCGCATCACGTGCGGAGGCTTCGTGAACATGGAAGGACTGCGGGAGGCATCGCCTTCAATTTGGACAATGGAGCCGTCCCGGGGATCGGCCCAGAGAGTTCCGTCGATCATATTGGGACCCTTTTGCCTCGGAGTCATGGAGACGGCAAGGCAGTTTCTGCCATCAAGTTGCTGCATTCCTCCTGGTTTGAGTTTCATTTCGTAGTTGGCCGAAGTGAACCAGGATTTCTCAACGTTTCCTGGCATGTTGATGTTCTTTTCACTATCGAGAAGCGGAGACAAGACGAATTTTTGAAGGATCCCAGAGCCGGACTGCGAAACGACGGTGTAACTTTTGCCGACTCCTCGGCGGTAGAGGGTTTTTACGGTCATTTCAGCCGCGGGATGTGTCTCGTCGTTATTTCTGAAGACGGAATAGTGCTCGGTAACGGTGTAACTGATGACGTGGTCATAACGGGCATGGGCTGCCGCGTCAATGCGCTGTATGAGGCTAGCCTGGTCGAGTTGCTGGGCAGGTGCTGGGATGACACCGATGCATTGCAAAAGAGAAAGAGTGAGAAGATGAAGGGCCTTTGTTCGCGGCCTACGACGCCTCATGCTGAGAGAGCTCCCGCTAGCAAGCCTAACAGGAGCCTCTCCCCACGGGTGCTTCACACAGCGCGCCGGCCAGATACAAGGTTGATGACGAGAACTACCAGAGCGACCACGAGGAGCAGGTGAATCAGGCTGCCGGCAATGTGCAGACTAAATCCTAGGAGCCAGAGGACCACGAGGATCACAAAAATCGTCCAGAGCATTGTTTCCTCCTTCTAAAAAATCGGACACCCGGAAAGGACGTAGCGAGCCGGGTGTCCGTGTGTGTAGGTTTGGTTGTGTTTTGGTCTACCTTACTTCGCCAATTCCGCCTGCTCCTTTGCTTCATGCACGGCGTGAAGGAAAGGCATTGCAGCAGGAGGCGGGGCCACTTCGCCGTGCAGTACGGAGCGGGTGGAGACGTCAGGACCATAAATGGCCCTCATGGAATCGTCGTCGCGCTGGATGACTTGACCATTCAATGTAAGGCCAGCGAAGACGCCTTTTGAGCGAGAGTACGTGAGGATCTCAGTGTTCAATTTCCAGTCGGTGTCAGCAGAAGCGTGACGGCCCACTGGCCCGGCCGCCGCGGATGCGTCTGCACCAACCTGGAATTTGCTGGAAAGTAAATGCTGCATTCCCCGGTCACCCTGAAGAATCATCACGAGATCGATGCCTTCCACCCCGATCTGGAGTCCCCAGCTTCCACCGCCAATGGTGAAGAATGCAGGCGCGCTCCAACCGTTCGCTGTGCGACACGTGGCGACACCTTTGCCGCCTTCCGCGCCGAATACAAAACCGCCTTTCACCATGTGGGGAACAACAGCGATGCATTTTGCGTGGTCGAGGACTTCTTCAGGAATGCCTTTGTCGGGGGCGGCCATGATTTCATGCAGGACAGCGCCTGCATGCTCAAGCCGATCGGTAGTTGCCTCTCGCGGGGAGTCAGCCCAGCAAAGAGGAGCCAGGCTCAGAAAGGCGCTTAGTAACATGAGTTTCTTCATCGGTTGACCTCGCTTGTTGGCGTTACTGCAAATCGTCATTTACGCGATTGCAGGTTGGGAGCTGTGCAGAGCTCCATTTCAACACAGCTTATTTCGCTTACTTACTCTCAAGGCAGAAGCGAGTATTGCGGCTCCAGTCTTGAACTCGTGACCACCATATGAATGCCGGAGGAGTATAGAAGGTTGCCCGAGGGAGCGAAGTAATTGCGGAAAACGGAAGCGGAATCCGCTGAACCTAAGACGCTTATGCGCTATGCTTGTCTCCGGTGTGAGGCTTGGTTTTGACAGAAGAAATCCAACCAAAAGCAGAACGATACGAAGCGCTGCTACGACGCGGAGTACTGGTATGCGGAGTGGTGCAGGGTGTGGGGTTTCGTCCGTTTGTTTATCGATTGGCGCAGGAGGAGGGTCTCGCAGGGTTGATCGGAAACGATACGGATGGAGTGACGATCGAGATCGAGGGAGTGGCGGAGCGGGTGGAGACGTTTCTACATCGGCTGCAGACGGAGGCACCACCTCTGGCGCGCATCGATTCAATTGAGGTGCGAGATTTACCCCTTGCCGGAGAAGAGGAGTTTCGGATCATTTCAAGCCAGGTCTTGGGGCGGGTAAGTACGGGGATTCCGGCCGATGCGGCGACCTGTGCAGATTGTTTGCGGGAACTGCTGGATCCGGCAGATCGGCGGTATCGATATCCGTTTCTGAATTGCACCAATTGCGGGCCGCGGTTCACGATAACGCGGCGAATACCTTACGACCGGCCGCAGACTTCAATGGCCAAGTTCAAAATGTGCGCCGCGTGCCAGGCAGAGTACGACGATCCATTGAACCGAAGATTTCACGCGCAGCCGAATGCGTGTTGGGATTGCGGCCCGCGCGTTTGGATGGTGGGCGCGGATGGGATTGCGGTGGAGGGAGACGATCCCGTTGCCGCATGCATTGATCGGCTCATGTCAGGCGAGATCATGGCCATCAAAGGGGTCGGCGGATTCCATTTGAGCGTGGACGCAACTAACGATGCCGCGGTGAAGCGGCTGAGAGAACGCAAGCATCGTTATGGCAAGCCGTTGGCCGTGATGGCGAAAGATCTGGAAGCTGCGCGGGCTCTCTGTGCGCTGACAGTGGAAGAAGAAGCTCTGCTGACGACGGCGGCGCGGTCGATTGTGCTGGCACGGAAGAGAGAGGATAGCGGCCTTGCAGATGGAGTAGCGCCGGGGATTCCGTGGCTGGGAGTGTTTCTGCCCTATGCGCCTTTGCAGCATTTGTTGTTTGCCGATGCACGAGTGACTGCGCTGGTGATGACCTCAGCAAACCTGAGCGAAGAGCCGATTGCGATTGACAATGACGAGGCACTGGCGCGATTGGGTGGGATCGCGGATGCGTTTCTGATGCATGACCGCGAGATTCTGCAGCGGTGTGATGATTCGGTCGCCGCGGTAGTGGATGGTGCGCCGCAATTGATTCGGCGGGCACGCGGATTTGTGCCGCTGGGACTGCCTCTGAAATTCAAGTCGTCAGTTGGGCGCCAGTTTGATGTCCCGCCGTTGCTAGCGGTGGGCGGGCACTTGAAGAATACGTTTGCGCTGGCGCGGGGACAGATGGTTTATCAGAGCCAGCATTTGGGCGATCTCGAAAACCTGACCGGATTGGAATTCTTCAAAGGGTCGCTCGACCACTTGATGCAAACATTTGAGATTGAGCCGGAGACGGTGGTTCATGATTTACATCCGGGCTATCTGTCGACAACGTGGGCGAAGGAATGGGCGCGAGAGCGTGGGCTGAGTACGGTTGCGGTTCAACATCATCACGCTCACGTGGCTGGGTGCATGGCAGAGCACGGAGTGACGCAGGCAATTGGGCTGGCATTGGATGGAACGGGATACGGGACGGATGGGCGCATCTGGGGCGGGGAAGTGCTGATTTGCCAGCCAGAAGGTTTTGAGCGGTTTGCGCATCTTGAGTATGTGCCGATGCCCGGTGGAGACGCGGCGATCCGCGAGCCGTGGAGGATGGCGCTGGGGGCGTTGTGTGCAGCCGGGTTTGATGTCGAGTCCGAGCAAATGCTGAAATTGCTCGGTGCAGAGCGGAGCGAGGAGCGTGTACTGAAACGAATGATCGAGCGCAAGATCAACTCACCGATGACATCGAGCCTGGGGCGGCTGTTTGATGCTGTAGCAGCTGTGGTGCTGGGGCGGCGCGTGGTGGACTACGAGGCGCAGGCGGCGATTGAGTTGGAAGGAATCTCAGTTGATGAACCCGACCGATTTGAGCAGGGAGATTACGTTCCAGAGTTGCATGTGGGGGAGGATGGCTCAGCCGGTGTGGCTGTGATCCGCACCGGGAAGATGTGGAAAGCGGTGTTAGAAGACCTCTGGCGTGGTGTGCCGGCACGCCGGATATCAGCGAGGTTTCACGTAGGTATTGCGGAGGGGTTTATCAATGCCGCAGGGAACGCGCGCATAAAGACCAGCATCAATGCGATTGCTCTGACGGGCGGTTGCATGCACAACCGCAGGCTGGCGCGGTTGTTGCGGACGGGGCTGGAAGCGGAGGGGTTTGAAGTATTTCAACATGCCCAAGTTAGTCCAGGGGATGGTGGACTGAGTTATGGACAGGTCGCGGTCGCGGCGGCTGTGCTTTTCTCACGGAGTTAGAGGACGAGCCAGGCGCATGTATAAGTTATGGGAGCTGACAGAATGACGTTGCGTGCTGTTCTTTCGGGCCTTTGTCGCGCGATTGCTGGGATTGGAAGCCTTCTTGTTTCAGCGTATGGCGCGTATATGTTCAATGCGGCAGACTTTCGACAGGATGCCGTGGTGATGGGTTTGTTTTGCATTTTACCCGCGCTGTTCTTCCCTGTGTTTCTCGTGTCTTTTAGATCGCTGCGATGGTCGGTCGCGCTGCATTGGATACTGGCGGTCGGATATCTGGTCGATTACTCGATGCTGGATTGGCGGACGTGTTCGGAACTCGGATATTGCAGTGGAGCGCTGGGGACAGTGTTAGTCACGCTTACTGCGCGGCCGGTGCAGGGCGCATTTGCGGTCGCTGCTTCCGGCTTGGCGGGACTGTTGTTGCGGGATATGAGGCGGCATACGCGATCGAGTTAAGACGATGCGGACGTCGCGCTAGCCAGAGAGACGGACTAACTGCTGGGCTTCAATGCGTGGGCCGAGGATGGAAATACGCGGGATACGGCCGCGGACCATGGCCACTTCGTCGCAGCGGTGAAGGCGCGGGCAGTTCTGGCAATCCTTGAAAATTTTGTCGGGCAGCTCGGACTTGTCTTCGACGGTGCGGAAGCCGTATTTGAAGAAGAAGTCAGGGATGCGAGTGAAGAGACAGACGGATTGGATGCCGTGCTCCTCGGCTTCCTCAATGAGCGCGCCGAGAATGCGGCCGCCGGCTCCCTGGCTCTTGGCCTCAGGCTTGACGACGATGGAGCGGACTTCGGCGAGATGCGGGCCGTAGAGATGAAGCGCGCCGTTGCCGAGGAAGACACCGCCATCGGATTCGGCGACGGTGAAATCGCGGATGTTTTCGCAGATCTCGGCGAAAGGGCGCTTGAGCAGCGTGCCGTCTGTAGAAAGCGAGTTCACCAGGTCGTAGACGTTGGATGCATCCTGGAGGAGGGCCTTACGCACCAGCATGAACGGCCTCCTGATCCTTATGCAATACAGGCAAAGTTGCAAGACGCTTCCGCAAGGAAGCCAGATCCTTGCGCACACGCTCGCGTGCAGTTCCGCCGATCACATCGTGGCAATCGAGCGTGGCTTCGAGTGTAATGGCAGCAAAGAAGTCCTCTTCAAACTCTTCTCCGAACTGGCGCAGTTCACCGAGCGTGAGCGCGTTGAGTTCGACGCCCTTTTCAAGAGCAAACCGCACCGCATTGCCGATCTTCTCGTGCGCCGTGCGGAAGGGAACGCCCTTGTAGACGAGATAGGTAGCCGCTGCCATCGCGTTCAGGTAGCCGGATTGTGCGGCCTCGTTCATGCGCGGACGATTGAATTGAAGTGCGGCCGTGAAGCGCGCGACGAGCGTGAGCATCTGCGGCACGAAATCGACCGCAAAGGCCGGCTCCTGAGTTTCCTGCATGTCTTTATTGTAGGCCAAAGGCAGGCCTTTGAGCTGGAGAGTAACGGCTTGTGCAGCTCCATGGATACGACCGACCTTGGCGCGGATGAGCTCAGTGAGGTCGGGATTCTTCTTCTGCGGCATGGCGCTGGAGCCGGTTGAAAACGCCTCGGGCAGGATCACGAAGTTGTATTCCGCTGTTGCAAAAAGCGTGATCTCCTCGGCAAAGCGGCTCAGGTGCAGCCCCACGAAGGTTAGTGCCTGCAGATAATCGAGTATGAAATCGCGATCGCTAGTTGCGTCGATCGAGTTGCTGGTCGGCCCCTTGAAGCGTAATTCCTTTGCGGCGATGGTGCGGTCCAATGCCAGCGTTGCACCGGCCACCGCGCCAGATCCAAGCGGACAGTAGTTGAGCCGATCCTTGCAATCCATGAGCCGGGCCATATCGCGAAAGAGCATCTCAACGTAGGCCAGAAGCCAGTGGGCGACGAGGACGGGCTCAGCGCGCTGCAAATGGGTGTAGCTGGGCATCGCTGCGTCGCCTGAATCGTTGGCCTTTTCTGCCAGCGCATTAATCAGAGCGAAAAGCGCATCGAGAGTAAGCGCGATCTGCTCTCGCACGTAGAGGCGCAGGTCGGTGGCAATTTGTTCGTTGCGGCTGCGGCCGGCGTGGAGCTTGAGGCCGAGAGAACCGATGCGGTTGACCAATGAAAGTTCGACGAAGTGATGAATGTCTTCGGCGGAGGGGTGATTGCGCACGACGGCCTGACCTGTCTCGGATGCGTGATCTGCGGCGATTGAGTCGAGCGCTTGGCGAATCGTTGCACCTTCATCATTTGTGACGATGCCGGCGGCTATGAGGGCAGAGCAGTGCGCCTTGCTGGCGGCAACTTCCTGAGGGAGAAGCCGCCAATCGAAGACAATAGACCGCTGCCACTGTTCGAAGTCTGCGTCGAGCGGTTCACGAAAGCGGCCTGACCACATCTTTACGGATTGTTCTTCGTTCGACATTGATTGAAGCGTTCCTCAGGCTATTCAGCAGTGCTTAGTTTGAAGTCTAGCGTTCGCCAGAAATTATTTGATTGCATACAGGAAGAAATCGAACCCAATGCTGAAAAGGCTAAACAGGTAACATACGCTAACAGTCCGCCAAAATCCTTTGGGATCCTCGGCGCGGTAAATCATCCCACGCCTGTTTAGGGCTCTTCCGGTGAGCGTGAAAATCAACGCCATAGCCAAAAAGGCAATCCCAAGAGGCAGGCCACCATGCCGTGACATTAAGTACCGATACCAGATTGAATTGTGATCCATTTCGGCCATCCTCCCGGAAATCAAAATGTGACGCTACCTGCTAGTCCTTCTCCTTCGTGCTTTGCAGTTGGGGCATCTCGCTGCCTTTGCTGAGGGTGAGGAGGCCGGCTTTGGCGTAGGTTAGCAGCTTATCGCGGGTGTCTGTGATGTCGAGATTGCGCATGGTGAGCTGGCCGATGCGGTCGCGCGGGGAGAAGATGGACTCGGTCTTCTCCATGCTGAGGCGCTCGGGATGGAAGGTCAGGTTGGGCGACTCGGTGTTGAGGATTGAGTAGTCGTTGCCGCGGCGCAGCTCCAAGGTGACTTCGCCTGTGATGGGTTGGGCGACCCAGCGCTGGGCGGATTCGCGAAGCATGATGGCCTGGGAGTCGAACCAGCGGCCCTGATAAAGTAGGCGGCCGAGCTTGCGGCCATTGTCGCGATACTGCTCGATGGTGTCCTCATTGTGAATGCCGGTGATGAGGCGCTCGTAGGCGATGAAGAGAAGGGCGAGGCCGGGCGC
>Ga0187847_10001527_pt1 | contig 20497 bp, 18 predicted proteins | sample June2016WEW_4_10_FD_132458 | JGI IMG/M metagenome (GOLD analysis project Ga0187847, IMG submission 132458) | Peatland microbial communities from SPRUCE experiment site at the Marcell Experimental Forest, Minnesota, USA - June2016WEW_4_10 | ecosystem: Environmental > Terrestrial > Soil >...
AGCTCGTCGCTGAGCAGCCGGGTACACCGGACGGCGCAACGCAGAACGGCGGCGCAAGCGTTCCGGCCGCACCTTGCGAGCCTTCCAAGTTAGGCTCGCCGTATATCCCTGACGATAGCTGGGTGTATCCGGCCATACTGCGGCTTTATTCGCTTGGATATGTGGACCGTGTGTTTATGGGGCTTCGGCCATGGACGCGCTCGAGCGTGATGCGCATGCTGGAGGAGTCGAGCGACCTGATCGAAGATGGCGAGGATTGGAGCGATCCCGCCGCCGGCGAGGCGCATGCGATCTACGAGGCGCTCAACCACGAGCTGCATGAAGACATGCAGGGTCCCTGCGGACGGCACCAGGGAAGCACGCGCATCGAGTCGGTGTACAGCGTGGTGCGCGGCATCAGCGGCACACCGCTCGATGATAGCTATCATCTCGGCCAGACCATTGTGAACGACTACGGCCGTCCATATGAGAACGGCTTCAACAATTACTCCGGCGTCAGCGGCTACGCCACGGCGGGACGATTCGCGCTCTATGCGCGCGTGGAGTTCCAGGGTGCGCCTTCGGCCACGGGCTACTCGGCGGCGCTGGCGCAAGATCTGTCGAACATAGACGACACCAGCTACCTCATTCCGTCGAGCACGGCGCCTTACGCTCCCACCACGGCGGTATTCAACCAGACCACCATTCCACAAGGGCCCATCGCCACCGCAACCAAGGGACGGTTTCTCGAGGCATATCTCTCCTATCAACTTCTGGATCACGTTGTCTCGTTCGGCAAACAAGACCAATGGTTGGGGCCGGGCCTGGGCGCGAGCATGGCGTTCTCCAATAACGCGCAAAACTTCTACGCGTTCGAGATCAACCGCATCGAACCTCTGGATATTCCCGGACTCTCGCGGCTCATCGGGCCGTTCCGCTATGAGTTTCTGGTAGGCGCATTGCGCGGCCATACCTTCATGCCCAATCCCGCATACAAACTCAATCCCTCATCCGGTGCGGATAATGTGATCAATCCTGGCGATCCCTGGGTGCACGTGGAGAAGGTAAGCTTCCGCCCCTACAGGGATCTGGAGTTCGGTTTTGAGCGCACGGCGATGTTCGGCGGCGAGGGCCACCAGGGGGTCAACCTGCATTCGTTTCTGCGCAGTTTCTTCAGTCTCAGCGCAGGAAACAACACGCAAAAAGGCAATACTACCGATCCCGGCGCGCGATTCGGCGCCTTCGACTTTTCCTGGCGGCTGCCTTATGTCCGCAACTGGCTCACGCTCTACACCGACTCGGAGGCGCACGACGACGTTTCTCCGATCGACGCGCCGCGCCGTGCCGCGGTGCGGCCGGGAATCTATCTCTCGCACGTGCCTGGCATACCCAAGCTCGATGTGCGCGTGGAAGGAGCTTCTACCGATCCGCCCACGAGTCGCAGCACGGGTGGGCAATTTATGTACTTCGAGGAGATTGAGAAGCAGGGCTACACCAACCAGGGGCAACTCTTCGGCGACTGGATCGGCCGCGAAGATAAAGGCAGCCAGGCCTGGGTCACTTATCACCTGAGCGGCAACGAGTGGCTGCAGGTAAGCACGCGCAACCAGAAAGCAGTGAATAACTTTATTTCCGGCGGCACCACTTTGAACGACATCGCGTTTCAAGCCGTAAAACGAATCGGCAAGGATTTCGAGATCAATGGTAACTTTGCCGTAGAGCACTACAAGGCACCGATCTATCTGCCGGGCGAACAGACCGTAACTACCACTAACATTCAGCTCACATGGTATCCGAAACGCAAGGTTAGTTTTTAGGAATGATCTAGCTCTTGGGGATGATTCTGGTCGCGTAGACCGGCGTGGGGAAGTGCTCGACCTTCAGAAGCTGCCCCTTGGCGTCAAACGTCAGAGCCCATTGCATCGGCTGATTTGGAGTTGCCACGTCCACAAAGCGGACCGTCGACTCGCCTTGCTGTCCAACTTCGAGCGATGGCGGGAAAGACAACGCGAGGTTCGTGTCGGGCGCTTGACGCGGCGAGAGGGTCATCTCGAGGCGCGGTTCCGTGAGCGCGGCATAGCACAAGCTGGTGGCAAGCCAATCGGCAGGCGGGCCTTTCGGTTCCTCCGCGCGAATGCGGTTGAACGTCGCGATGGTGAGTGCGTTGACGGAGGCGGGCGAAAAGAGCGAGAAGCCGCGCCGTTCAACGGGAATGATGCGCAGATGGCCATTGCCGGTGCGCGGAATTGAGGCCGAAAACAGGCTGACGCCGTTCGCGCCGCTGTTGCCCTCAAAGAGCAGAAAAAGGTGCTCCGGAACAACCTGGCACTCCAGCTGTTGGTAACTCCATTTCGTCTTGTCGAAGTCAATCCCGGCAAACTCGGCAGCGTTGCGAATCGCAGGCTGCGTCTTCGCGGCCAGAGCGCGATCGGCTTCGCTCATCTGCTCTTGAGACCGGTACGCAATGAAGTGCGCGTTGGCTGTAGACGATTTGCTGTCAGAAAACGTCGGGAGCGTCTGAACCCGGGGTAGAGGCCTTGCCGGGTAAGGAATTGAGGAGTCTGAAGGAACCTGCTTTACCGGATAAGGCACGCTGGGCTGAACTTCAGTCGTTTGCGCCGCGCAAGGGGCAACAAAGGCTGTCATTACGGCTACAACGACAGCTAAGTTCAGGAACTTGAGGCGATCCATACACTGGCTAGACTAACACTTTGCGCACCTAGAGCCACGCAGCCAAGATCGGTATGCAACGGCGAATCCTTTGCGGAGGATATCAATGGTGCTTTTAAACGAACGCGCAGTCAGCGTTTGTTGGGATAGGGGTACGCGAAGTTATAGGAAACGCCGACGGTGAAACCTTCAGGATTGGGTGTCTTCCCGAGCAATGTTTGCCACGTCTGGTACTCATAGTCGGCGCGCGCCCAGAATGCGTGGTAAAGCCGGTATTCGAACCCGGCGCCCGGAGCCCAAAGAGCTCGTGTATCGTGCGAGTAAGTGGGGCTTGGCGTAGTGAAGTCGTAACTGCCCTGTTCGATCAGAAACTTGGCATAGGGATGGAAGTTACGAAAGTGGCGCCAGGCATAAATGAGTCCGCCTCCGGCCGTATCCTGGCGGATATTTAACTGGGGGGGAAGATGCCGATCGAGGCTGATATCGCGCGCCTCGACCTCCACGCCCAAGCCGTGAAGAACCGACGGCATCCGTTCGGGATACCAATCGGCCCATATCGTGCCTCCATACATCCGGCCATGCCCCCAGTCGACATCGTAGCCGGAGGGCCCGATGCCGACGAAGAGAGGCATGTCCTGCCGCTGGTACGCGGGAACGGTCTGAGACAAAGCGGGAATCGCGACCGTCAAAATGCTTACGGCCAAAACGGGCAAAACCAACAGTTTGAAGCGCATTCTGCATCTCCTTCGCGCACGCATGCACTTACAGATAGATCGCTGGCATGCGAAGAGCCGGAAACCAAGGGAATGAGGCAAGAGCAGGGACATCTGCGCGGGATACACCATCGACACTCATACGACGTACCGCACGACGCGATGTGTTACGGAAAGAACAAACCCATTCGTGCTTTCGAGGCGCTCATTGAATTGGCTGTGCGAACCGCGGCTACAAGTTTCCGGCAGGCGGTCCAGCGCCACTTTCACTCGGCTCAGTCTATATCATCAGACCGGCAAATCAAGCGGGCACACGACGTTCCGGGTTACAGAACCAGGTACGAAGGCTTTTCATCTGATTCTCAGGCCATAGCAACCCGCAAAGCTTTTCCCCATTCTGGCGGGACTTTCCAAAAGGATCAACTACGGACCGCGAAGAGATTGTTGCAACTCGATGCAGGCAGGAATTCGATCAAGAAGGGCTCCGCCTGCACGGGAATCAGTTGTTCCCAGTTCGTTTCATCCGCCGCTGTTGGTGTAAGCAACATCAGAAGACACAACCAACAAAAGCAAAGTCGCGTCTCAACAAAGGGGGGAGTGGTGTGTTTATGCGAGGTCAGCACCAAGGGATGTCAGATTGCGATTACTGAAGTAATCACAGTGGTAATGCGTTAGTGCTCGGCTCTCGAACTCGGGTAACTTATTGAGAAAAATGTGCCTTCGTCCCTAGCCATGTGGTACGTTTATTCATGCTGGGAGAATGCCGCGGCGCATCGTCCTCATCGATGCAGTCTGGGTGCGTTCGAGCCCGTCAGGGTGCTCACCAAGCTTCTTTTCATTGGGTTACATTAGCCAATCTGCGGAGGAGAAACGCATGCAAATTCGTGTTTTGAAACCTGTGGGACGGTTTCTTGCTTTGGTTACTCTGGTTGCTTTGCCGGTGGCCCTAGCTGCTCAGGCAGCACCGTCGGGTAGGAGTACAGCTGCCGGCAACCTTTCTCCATCCAGGTGGGATATTTTCATGGGCTACAGCTATCTGGCGCCCACGGGGACGGTAACGACCACCAATCCATCCGGCGGCGCGGTGACGGCATCCTTCGATTCGATAAGCTTGGGCGGACTGATCAGCGGCGCGTATTTCTTCAATCGCTTCGTGGGCGTCCAAGCCGAGGTTGGCATACATCAGTGGGGCCAACAGTGCTGCAATAGCAATGTCGGCACCGAAGGCAACGACGATGGATTTACCACCTTCGGCGGCGGCGCCATCCTCCGCTATCCCGCAGAACACTTTACCCCATTCGCGCATGTAACCATGGATGCGGCTTATATCGGCGGACCGTATTTCGAGCCCTTCAAATGGGGTCCCGGTGTGACCGCTGGCGGCGGACTGGACTATGAGACGCCGTGGTTCAACCACCATCTGGCGATTCGTATATTCCAAGCCGATTACGAATACATGCACGCCGATTGGGGCACTATGCCCTACGGCGGCTCCGCCGGCATCAATGCGGCGCGCTTGAGCGCGGGTATTGTGATTCACGCGGGGTCGATCGCTCCTCCTCCACCGATCACCCTGTCCGCCTCGGCTAATCCCGAAACGGTCTACGCCGGCGACCCGGTCACGGTGACGGCGACCGCAGGCGGCCTGAATCCGAAGGATCACGTCGTCTACGCCTGGTCGGGCCAGGGAGTGACTGGCGATGACACCACGGCCAAGGTGGATACCAGCAATCTGGCGCCGGGTGAGTACACTGTGACGGCAACGGTGAAGGAAGGCAAGTCGGGCAAGGAAGGTTTGAAGCCCTGGGAGATGGCGACCGCCACCGCGGGCATTACCGTAAAGGCGTACGAGCCGCCCACGATGAGCTGCTCGGTTAGCCCCAACACGATTGCTCCGGGAGGCGCGGCGACTGTGACCTCAGTGGGCGTTAGCCCGCAGAACCGGCCCCTGACCTACAGTTACTCGGCGACGGCGGGCACGGTGACGGGAAGCGGGACCACGGCGGAGTACTCGTCGGCGGGTGCGCCAACCGGAGAAATAGGAATCACCTGCAATGTGTCGGATGACAAGGGCCACTCGGCGACTGCCAGCACCGGCCTGACCATTGTGGCTCCCATCGTTCCGCCTCCACCGAAGACACAGGCGCTGTGCACCCTCAGCTTCGCGACGGACAAGAGGCGGCCCACGCGCGTTGACAACGAGGCCAAGGCCTGCCTGGACCAGGTGGCTATCGACCTCAAGCAACAGGCTGACGCCAAGGCAGTCCTAGTCGGCGAGCAGGACAGCAAGGAAGCGACCATCGAGGCCAAGCAGCAGAATTATGCTGAGCATCACAAACACGCCAAGGTCGATATGTTCGCAGCGCAACGTGCTGTGAATGCCAAGGACTACCTGGTGACGGAGCAGGGCATCGACGCTTCGCGCATCAGCACAGCCACGGGAACTGCCGATAGTCAGGGAGTTGAGAACTACTTGGTGCCTTCGGGAGCGACCTTCACAAACGATGTGACGGGAACCACCCCGGTGGACGAAACGACGATGAAGCCGCAGGAGCGCAAGCCGCTGACCGGGCAGCGCTCGATGAAGAAGGCCGCGGGGCAGTAACCCGTCTGCCCGCGTCAATCATCCGATGATTCTGCGAACCTTTCCCGATTGGGGAAGGGTTCGCAGGACGGAACTTAGAGCTTATCCTCCAGCAGAAGATTGAGGCCGGCCGACACCTCCGCGGCTGGCCTCATCGTTTTCAATCTAGAACTACATCCGCGGTATCCTGAATTTATTCTGTCTCATCGCTGTTTCTACTGCCGGATGTAGAACACGAGAGCTTATCCAAGAGTCGACAATGTCCAACCATGCATATAGTGTTTACGGTCTTCGTATTCACACGGAAATTGCGTGTCCTGGACTTCCCTTCGACCTGCAGCCCGATGGAGAGCCGGATGTCACGATTCGTTTGTTGCCGCCCGTGTCCGATTCTTCGGAAACTCTTGAGAATGGTTATTATGAGGTTCGGCCCGGTGTCTTCCGTTTGCTGATCAAAGGAGTTGGCCACTATCTCGTCGAGGAGGGAAGCCGCATTTCCGTCGAGCCCATGGAGGGGTCTTCTGCGGATGAGGTCCGGCTCTTCCTTATGGGGTCGGTCATCGGCGCGCTTCTCTATCAGCGAGGACTGTTTCCCCTGCATGGCAGCGCAGTGGAGACACGATGGGGCGCAATGATCTTTGTGGGGCCGCAGGGAGTCGGCAAATCCACGTTGGCCGCTCAGTTTTTTCGTCGGGGATACCGCTTGCTGTCGGACGATGTCTGCGCCGTGACAACCAGGAGCGGCAGGCTCGAGGTGCTTCCCGCCCTGGCCCAATTCCGGCTTTGCGCCGATGCCTACGAGCGCCTTAATGCTCCCCAGGATGCGCGTTTCCACGTCGACAAATTTGTTATTCCCATGAACGAAGGTTACTGTCCGGCCCCGGCGCCGCTGAAGGCAATCCATGTTCTTGCCGATCAAGAAGAGGGTGGACCGCAATTCGAACTCCTGCGCGGTTTCGACCGCGTCCAGCGCCTGCTTGAGAACCTTTACCGGCCGCAATTCCTGAAGGGCCAGGAGACGCAACGCGACCTGATGCGACTGGCCGGGCAGATTGCGCAACAGGCAAACATAGTTACGGTTTCTCGCAAGCGTGACCCGGAAACGATTGACGGATTGATCGACTTCCTCGAATCGGAGTGGGCGAAACATTTTGGAGTGACTCCAACGGAAGAGAATAAGTAGATGCGCCATTTCAATCCCCAAGATAAGTTAGTTCGTGCTCAGGAGATTCTCTCTACGGAGCTCGACCAGGAAACGGTTCTGATGAGTATCGATGCGGGAGCTTATTATGGCATGGGCGGAACTGCGCGAAGCATCTGGGAGAAGTTAGCCGTGCCTATCGCCTTTTCGGCTCTCGTGGACGAACTGGTCGAGGAATATGAGGTTCCGCACGAGGTGTGTGCCGCCGATCTTCAGAAATTTCTGACCGAGATGGAACGCGAAGGTCTCCTGCGTGTGGAGTGACGTAAAACGCTACGGGCAGATTTCGCGAGCGCGGAGGAGCCTGCTTTGGGAGGCCCTCGTTTCTCTGGTAGTCGCCAGGATCGTCATGGCATGTGTGCCTTTCCGGCGCATCGCAACCTGGTTGGGGAAGCCGGGCGCCGAGAGCCCGGCCACGGTAACGCCCGAAATTGCCTCGACAGCGGAATCGATCGGATGGGCGGTGTCAGTCCTGGGACCGCGCGTCCCCTGGGACGGCCGGTGTCTTGCCCAGGCTCTCGCCGCGGCCGCGATGTTACGGCGCCGCGGAGTGGAGGGTACGGTGAGTTTCGGAGTACGCGAAGGGGAGTTGGCGGGATTTACGGCTCACGCATGGCTGCGCGTTGGCAGCCGCGTGGTGACGGGCGGAGCCGGCCATGAAGGTTACAGCGCCTTCACTACGTTTGCGCGAGGAAAGTTATGAGCGGCATCTATGGCATCTATCGCTACGATGGCGCTCCCGTGAATCCTCGCTGGCTGGAGCAGATGAAGGAGGCCATGGCCTACTACGGCCCCCACGGCGGCGGATGTACAATCGCGGAGCCGGTGGGAATGGGGCATCTTCTGCTGGAAGTGAATCCCGAAGATGCCTTTGAGCGGCAACCCATTGAGGGCACGCGTGGATTGATGGTGTGCGCGGCCCGGCTGGATAACCGCGATGCTCTTCTGGAGGTCTTCGACGTTTCTGCCTCCGACGCTCCACGCATCTCCGACGGGCAATTGGTCAGCATGGCCTTCGATCGCTGGGGTGAAGAGGTCTGCTTCCATCTTGAAGGCGATTGGGCGTTTGCTGCGTGGGATCGAAAGCGGCGCAGGTTCTTTCTGGGGCGGGATATCTTTGGCCGCGCGGCGCTCTACTATTACGAAGGCCAGGGCTTCGTTGCTTATGCATCCAGCTTGAAGGCTCTGCTGGTTTTGCCCGGCACGTCGAAGGAGCCTGATTTCTTGCGCCTGGCCGAAGTTCTGGTTATGTGGCATCAGAGCGCGGAATTAACGACCTACAAGGGCTTCCGATCCGTGGTCGGCGCGCACATCATGACGTTTACCTCCGAAGGCCGGAAAGACGACCGGCGTTTCTGGTCGCCTGAAGGTCGGGAACCGTTCAGATTTCGCCACGAAGAGGAATACGTTGCAGGCTTTTTGGAGCATTACGACCGGGCGGTCCGAAGCTGTCTGCGAACGCAAAAGCCAGTGGCGGCGGAGCTTTCCGGCGGACGCGATTCCGGTTCTGTCGTCACTATGGCCGCGCCCGTCCTCGCCAGTCGGGGCCGCGAACTGACGGCTTTCACCTCCGTGCCTTGGCTTCCTCCGGACGGCGCAGCAAAAGGACGCATTGGCAATGAATGGGATCTGGCGCACGCCACGGCAACAATGGCCGGCGCCAACGTTACGCATATCCCCATCGATGCCAAAGATTACGGCGTGATTGCGGGCGCCGAACATTTTGTCGCATTGCACGACGGACCGGGGCATACTGCGAGCAATAGCTTCTGGTGTCATGCCATCATGGAAGCCTGCTCCGAGCGTGGCGTGGGAGTGCTTTTGGTAGGCGAGATGGGCAACTCCACGGTCTCCTTCCGGGGCAACGGTTCGGTGCTTTTGTCATTGCTCCAGGGCCAGCCGGCAACGGCCCTCCAATTGCTGCTCCACGGAGAAATAAATCCCTGGCGTGCTCTTAAGCGTCAGTTGCTCAATCCGCTCGTGACGCCGGTGCGGAGACTTCGCGCTCGCCTCAGGACTTCTTTTCACAGCCCCTGGCAAGCCTATTCTGCGCTCAACGTCCAAATGGCGAAACAGTTGGATTTGGACCGCCGCATGAACGAGGCCGGCTACGATCCAACCTTGATCTTTTCCAGTTTTTGCGATCTTCGCGATTGGCTTTGGAAGCCGGAGTGCGGCACTTCCTGCAGCCTTTTGACGGAGCTGAACGCATGGCATTCCGTCACACGTCTCGATCCCACCGCCAACCAGTCTCTTCTGGAGTTTCTGTTGCGGGTTCCCGACGACCAGTATTACCGGCATGGGCAAAAAAGCCTGCTGTTTAAGCGCGCATTTAAGACCCGCATGCCCAGCCAGGTGGTCTTCGCGCTTGAGCGTGGGCTGCAATCCGCGGACCTCGGTCATCGCATTGTCCGCGAACGGTCGACCTTCGAGGACTGCATCCAGTCGCTGGAACAAGTGCCCGAAGCCAGGGAGATGCTCGACTTGCCGCTGCTGCGTCGCTGCCTCGCGGAAGTGATTGCGAAAGTAGATCCGGAAACAAGCGAGCGAGCATGTGCGATCCTGGTTCGCGGCATCGGCGTAGGGCTCTTTCTTCGCCGCCTGGCCCGTTCCCGCTGCTAAAGTTCAAAGCAAGTTTTAAACAAGACATGTTGACCAGCAAAATCGCGCAATTCTTCCGCCAGTTGCCCGCGGGACGGCATGCCCTCGCATTAGTGTGGCGAGCGGCGGGGTGGTGGACCGTGCTCTGGGGAGTCCTGCTGGTAGCGCAAGGGCTGGTTCCCGCCGCGCTGGCCCTGCTACTCAGGACGCTGGTGAATCGGCTGGTCGTGTCGCCGGGATGGAGCACGGTTTTGTTTCCGGCCGTCGGCATCGCCGTTCTTTGGATTGTCGCGCAGCTTCTGTCAAGCGCCTTGTCGTGGGTCAGAGCCGTGCAAGCCGAGTATGTCGAGGATGAGGTTCACCGGCTGATCCACGTGCAAGCCCTGCGGGTAGACTTGGCTTTCTTCGATGATCCGGAATCGTACGATCGACTCTATCGGGCGCAGGTCGAAGCCATCTCGCAGCCACTCGCGCTTCTCGAGAGCCTTGGGTCGCTGGTGCAGAATGGCCTGGGGTTTCTCGTGCTCGCCGGCATTCTTTGGACCTACGCTGCATGGCTGCCCACGCTTCTAGTGTTCACTGCGGTTCCTGGGCTGCTGCTGGTGGCTCGCCAGATTCTCAAGGAACATCGCTGGCATGTCGAACACACATTCGAGGAACGGCGGGCGCGCTATCTCGACTGGATGATGACCGATCTCGGCGCTGCCGCCGAGTTGCGCCTTTTCGGCATCGGTAATTTCCACCGCAAGGCCTTCGAGCAACTACGCGAGACATTACGAACCGGTAAGTTGCGGCTGGTGCAACAAGGCGCGGTCACTGAGCTCGGGGCCGGTGTTCTTGCCTGGGCCGGGAGTGTCGTGGGCCTTGGTTGGATGCTCCATCAGACCATCGCCGGCAGAGTCAAATTGGGCGACCTGCTGCTCTGCTTTCAGGCCTTCCAGCAATGCCAGCTTCTGCTTCGCTCGCTGCTCGAGGGTGCGGGCAAGATCTACAGGAGCTTGCTTTTCATTGAGAACCTCGACGACTTTCTGAAAATTGAACCGGTCATTCTCGCCGGCCTGCTTGCGCAGCCAGGATTGCCGGTAAAGCAGGCCATTCGTTTCGAGCGCGTGAGCTTTACTTATCCCGGCGGATTTCATCGTGCCCTGGATGAGTTCGATCTCGAGATTCCTCGAGAAAAGATCGTCGCTCTTGTGGGACACAACGGAGCCGGCAAGAGTACACTCATCAAGCTGCTCTGCCGCTTTTACGATCCGGATGAAGGCAGGGTTCTTCTCGATGGCGTGGACCTGCGCGAGTTGAATCAGGAAATCGTGCGCCGCCGCATTGCCGTCCTTTTCCAGCAACCTGTGCATTATTGCGCAACGGCAAGCGAGAACATCGCCTTCGGTGACATTGACGGACTTCGAGACAGGGTACGCGTGCACGAAGCAGCAAGCGGTGCAGGAGCTCTCGATCCCATTGAGCGGCTGCCCGATGGTTTTGAGACCGTGCTTGGCAAGTGGTTTGGCGGCACAGAACTGAGTGGTGGAGAGTGGCAGCGCATTGCCTTGGCTCGCGCTTTCTTCCGCCAAGCCTCCTTGATCGTCCTGGATGAACCCACCAGCGCCATGGATTCCTGGGCAGAGCATGATTGGCTCGACCGCTTTCGCGCGCTCACCGCGGGCAAAACCGCGCTAATGATTACGCACCGCTTTACCACCGCAATGCACGCCGACATCATTCACGTGATGGATAAGGGGCGCATCGTGGAATCTGGTTCCCACGCAGAACTTATCGCGCGCGGCGGAGCCTACGCCAGTTCCTGGCGAGCCCAGATGCGAGAGATCGGGGCGGGAGATCGGCAGTGCTGAAGGCCAATTGGCTCGAGGGCACAAGCCCTGCATTTCGTCTGATGATCGCGACTTCTTGGCTGGCGCCGGATACATGGCAGGCAAACCAGGAGAACGCGATCCGCGCGGCCATCGATGCCGGACCGGACTGGCAGGAGTATCTTCGCCTGCTTGACCGCCATGGCACGCCGGGCCTAGGCTGGGCTGCGCTCGGCCGTGTTCCTGGGATCGTGGTGCCCGAGCCTTCCGCGCTGGAGTTAAAGAAGCGCAGCGACGATTGCCGGAAACTGGCGATCGTGTATTGCATGGTGTTGGCCGATGTGCTGAAGCGCTTCAACCGCACGGCAATTCCTGCCATGCCCATGAAGGGCCAGATTCTTTCCTTCGACCTCTATCAGGACGTAGGCCTGCGCTACTCCCGCGACTTAGATATAGAAGTGCGCGTAGAGGATATTCACAAGGCGCAATCCTGCCTTGTAGAAGAGGGTTGGCAATTGGAATCTTCGTTTTTCCCCATGAGCCCTCGACAGTGGAGCAGCTTCCTCCGCAACGAACAACACATCAATTTCATTCATCGTCGCAGCGGTTGCATGTTGGAACTTCATTGGCGCAGCCAGTGGGAGACTCCTCAAGCGACCCGTGCCCGCTGGGCGCGCAGCGTTCCGGCTGTCTGGCAAAAACATTCTATCCAGGCGATGCATCCTGGCGATCTGGCGCTCTATCTCTGCTGTCACGGTGGCCTTCATCAGTGGTTTCGCTCGAAGTGGCTTGGCGATCTTGCGCGCGCTCACTCGCTGGGGCTGCTGAACTGGGAGGCTTGCTTCGACCAAGCCCGGCAATCCGGAGAAGAAAGGACTTTACTGGCAGGTCTGGGTCTTTTGCGCGAAGTGTATGGAATTCCACTTCCCGATCTTCAGCGCGACGCCTGGAAAAGTTGGTCGCCTCTGCTTGTCGAGATGCCCTTGTGCGCCCTCAAGGATCCCTCCGAACCTGTCGCTCGCGTGGGACCGAAGAAACTCCGCAGCAGGATCCGCCGCAGCCGTTACGAGCGTCTCCTCTGGCCGCGCAAATCCTGCTGGAGCAGTTTGGCCGATCTCTTCTATAGCCGCGAGGACTTCAGGACACTGGTTCTCCCAGACACCCTCTTTTGGGTCTACAAACCCGTGCGTCCCGTTCTATGGTTATGGCGATGCTCGCGGCGAATTTTGTGCTTGCACTCAGAGTGATGCAACTGCCAAAGGCCGGCTTCTGACGGCGCATGGTGCCGGGTTGCCCGCTCTAAAACTCGCCTCGAACGCAGTATTTCCCGATCGTCAGGGAGCGTTTATGCGCCTTTGTCCCATGCTAGATGTAACATCCGAAAACTCAACCATTTGTGGAGAGTGTGTGCGGGCCATGGGGCCCCTCGAGTGGGCGGGGAAAGTGCAGGAAGGTTGTACCTGTTCCGTAGCCGAATGGTGTCCACAGTAATCCCCGTCGGTAACCTTCAAACCCTTGAAAGTGCAGCCCCATAGGGGATAATTCACTTGCTTTCCTAGTGGGCATCCCTTATGCTCCAACTATAAAGGCTTATTCCTTTAAGGAGAGAGTCGATGACCGGTAAGAAGGACGAAAAAATTGAAGTTAGAAAGACTTGGGTTGCCCCGGAACTAAAGAAGACCAGCATCGAACAAATCACTGCAGCTTCACACGGCAGCACACAAAACGATGGTAATACTCATCCTGGTAGGCACGATAGCTAGGTTTGCATATACATGGGCCTACGTCAGGGATGCCCCTTCCCGACCGCAAGCCGGAGACGTTACGATCTGAGGGGTTAGAGCTTGCTGAAAAAGGTTATGTAAAAGTCTCCAGGCGTCCGGTGACGATCTCTGTGGGCAGCTAAAACAAGTTCTCGGAACGACAACTGCCAGCCGGACATGAAACACGCGCCAGTGTATCCGGTAAATGTACGATGAAGGATCGCCTGAGCCCGTCTCTTCGTTTGCTTCGCAGATTTTTCCGCTCAATAGAATTCAATGGTTTTCGTGACGCACTAGGGCACTCATACCAGCGTCTTTTCCGGTCTCTGAAAAGTCATGGAGTGAAGGGCACCTTCGCACGTGCGTTTCTGAAAGCGCCCGAAGCGCCTCAAAGAGTGGTGGAGTGCAAACCGCATCCTTTTGATGTGCTCCACGGCACGGAAACGGGCGGCCATATCTCGCCAGCCGATCTGAGCTGGCGCTCTTTCTCGGCAGTCTTCGTCAACAGCTACCTCGGTATCTCACCCTCTACGCTTCGTCCTGCGCTTCGATCGCTGCCGATTCAACATCAAGAGTTCTCCTTTATCGATATCGGCTGCGGGAAGGGCCGCGCGCTTTTTGTCGCGGCCGAGTTTCCCTTTCGGCAACTCGTTGGCGTAGAGCTCTCCTGTGAGTTGTGCGAAATTGCCCGGTTGAATGTCACACGCGATCCCGCCTGGACTCGCCGTATCGCCATCGTCAACCAGGATGCGGCGAAGTTCGTTTATCCCGAAGGCCCGCTTGTTCTTTTCTTTTACTACCCTTTTTACGCTGCGGTTCTGCGGCGCGTGCTCGCCAATTTGCAGCGTCAGTTGTGCGGCGCTCAGCGTCCCACTTATCTTCTCTACGCGGATATTGATGCAAACGATGGGAACATTGAGCGGCCAAGGCCGCGCTATCAAAAGGTGCTGAGTTCCTCGGCATTTTTGCGGAAGATCTCGGATAGTATTTATTCGCTTTCACCCGAGGATACAGCCGCCGAACCTTCCGGTTGCATTGCGAATCGTTTTACTCTCTACGTCGCCGGCGTGACGCGCTGAATCGGTCGCGGACCATTTCTATGCAAGCTCTCCTCATGCGGTTCAAGCCCAGCCTGCGCAAAGTGCCGGGGTACGGGATCGCGCGCTTTGTCTACATGCTTGTGAAGAGCATGGAATCGCGCCATGCCGCACTCTTGTTGCTTCGGCCTCCGAAGGGTCTCTATCAGCCGTATGGGACAACCTCGATCGATCGCTATCCTGAGATCTTTCGGTTCGTACGCGAATCGGTTGGAGACAGCAGCGCAGTGCGCGTCCTCTCGTTCGGATGCGCGACGGGAGAGGAAGTTTTCACTCTGCGCCGCTATTTCCCTGACGCAGCTTTCGTCGGAATTGACATCAATCCATGGAATATTGCGGTCTGCTGTTTACGGCGCTTTAAAGCTACAAAAAATAAGATGACCTTTGCCGTTGCCGGATCGGCCGCCGTAGAAGCCGAATCGAGTTATGACGCGATCTTCGCCATGGCCGTCTTTCGTCATGGAGATTTGAACACTTCGCCGCCGCCAGCATCGAGCAGCCAGCGCATCCGGTTTGCAGAATTCGAAGAATCGGTGGCTGATCTCTCGCGCGTACTTAAGCCCGGCGGTCTTCTGGTGATTCATCACGCAATGTTCCGCTTTCGCGATACGCGCGTGGCCCACGACTTCGCGACGGTCTTCAGTGTGAAACGCGACGAGCCGGCGCCGCTTTACGGTCCTGATAATTGTCTCTTGCCTGACGCGGAATATCCCGACGTCGTGTTTCGAAAGATTCGTTGAGTTCACCGATAACTCCGGATGCTCGGAGCTCGAATTCTTCCGAACGCAATCGAGAAGCGCAATTAGGAAGATAGAGATTTGCTTTGTTTAGATTCCCGCCGCCAGTGCGCGACTCCCGCGCCGATCTCCGCCACGATCGATGCCGCAAACACCATCCAATACACATCGAGATAGGCGCGGTGAGACGTGTGAGCCCAGAAGACCGCGGTGACTGCGATGAAATTCGCGAACAGAAGATAGATCAACGAGTCCTCTCGCCAGCACTTGCGGCGCCGCCACATTCCCCATAGTCCCAACAACATTACAGGCCCATAAGAGAGCACATGCGCCAGATCGGCGATCCTTCCACGGCGCGGGCTTGGCAACCAGGAAAACCCTGCCCCCACCTTGCGGAAGTCATCGATCGCTGTTTGTGTGGGATGCGCGCGTATGGATGCGAGAGCTTTATGCATGAACCACCGGTTCGTGAGCTCCTCGTTATTCTCGATCCGGTCCAATTCCTGTTGATCTTGCACGGATAGCGCGTTGAGAGCGTCAGCCTTGCTTAGGTCGCTGCTCTCCTCGGGGTAATGCCGAAAGAGAAATCCGTTGTTTGCGTTCCATAGCTCGATTCCGGTCTCCGTGGTGAGCGTGGGGACGCCCGTGAGGAGATAGTTCCGCCAGAGCCATGGAGCGACAGTGAGAGCCAAAAGCAAAGCGTAAGCCAAGCCGGCGCGAGCCCGCTTTTGCCAGAGGAGCCACAGAGGAACCAACAAGGCGAAGGGCGCGATGGTTGCGCGCGTCAACACGTCGAGACCAAGAAGAAGACCGGTGCCGGCGCCGAGAGCAGGACTGGAGTTTTCTGCTGTGCGCAGCAGAAGCATCACTGCCACAAGAGAAAGAAGCGTAAAGAGGCTGGTCTCTTCGAGCGCAGTGTCATGGATGACATAGTAGGGGTAAACCGCGGCGACCGCGGCTGCCAATGTTGCCGCATGGGCTGCCCATGGTCCGCGAAACATCTGGCGCGCGAGCAGCGCAGCGCAAAACGCCGTTCCCGCGCCGATCGCGGATTGGGCAATCACGATGGGCCAAAAGACCTTGTGACCGAATGTTATTGCGGCGAGAAGGAGCGGGTACAGGGGAACGCGAAACGCGGTCGGCGAGCCGTCGATTCCGATCCCCTTGCCTTGAGCGATGTTCTGAGCCATGGCAAAAAAGAACGTGTAGCCGTTGACCCAGAAGTCCGCGACGCCCGAATGGATTCGCGCAATCACGCGCAAGACGAATGCCAGAACCGTGAGCCAATAAACCGCCCGGGGAAGGTTCGGCTTCTGCAGCTTCAGGGGCATCGGTCGCACTGCTCCTTAGTTAAATGCGGGGGTTGAATGCGGGAAGCCGAAGGCTCTCGGCATCGAGTCTAGCAGAACCGCGGCTTGCATTTGGGAGCGCCGCAAATCGCGGCTTCATTCGGCGAAGAACGGTCGCCCTCGCGAGGCAACGGCCAGCGATTAGCCGAGAAAACAGGCGACGTGTAGGAAAAGCCATGGACATTTGCGTAAACACTGTGTAAATATTTGCGCATTCGAAGTTTAAAAGAAATAGCAAACTATTGATTCTAAAGAAAAATACTGTGGACCTTCACGTGCTTTAAGGGATGGCAGAATCTCTGTTCCGATCCAAATGGCCATGCGTAGCGTCTTTGTTCCCCCATTCGCATGACCGGCGGCTACTTCTGCAGCGAATCGCGCTCTGCTGCGGATGGGAATCCGGACAGTGGTCCGTTCGGATGTTGTTGGGGGAGCAAGGTCATCCATTCCGCTTTTCCTCGACAACATTGCATTGCGGGCACAAACCTCCGGAGGGCCGAATCCAGGGGGAGGAATCAGTTGATGCCCGCATGGGCAGAGCGGAGGGTTTATGGAAAAGATGTGGTTTGCAGTACCCGCAATGGCAGCGGCGCTTGCAATCGCTCCGCTTGCGAACGCCGACTCGTTTACATTCGCGATCGACGGAACGAACTTTCAATCTGACTTCACATTTACAGCCAGCCAGATTGCCGGTCAGCCGGCAGGCGTTGACGTGATCACGGCGGTTACGGGATGGTTCTCAGATCCGGACGCTGGGACCGTGTACCTGTCAGCGAATCCGGCGACCGTCATTTCCGCCGGCGGCGCTATTGCGCCCAACTACGCAACCAGTCCTGACGGCCGATTCCTCTATGACAATGTGCTGTACACCAAGGCCACAGGCAACGGGATTTTGGATTGGGACGGACTGCTCCTAAGTTTCACCAACGGCTACGAGCTCAATCTCTTCTCCGACGCCTACACTGCCGACGACCAGGGCCAGGCGACTGACCAGGGATACTTCTATTGGTCCGACAATGGCGTCGCTGACTCCAATAACCCCATTCCGATGGGAGGCGGTGCTCCGGCTTCGGGAGACTTTTCCGCGCCCGAACCTTCCTCGCTGGTGTTATTCGGCAGCGGCCTGGCACTGCTTGCGTTGAGTCTCTTCGGAGCTGCCACGCGGCGCGAGAAAATCGGCGCAGCTTCCTAGAGAGGCGGCCAAGCGCCGCAGTTTTCTGCTGCGCGAAGCTCAACCCCGATCGACTGCTGCGCGCACCGGCTGCTTTTCCGGTGCGTAGCGGCTGGAGGTCGGGGTTTTGTCGTATGGGGTATCGCGCTGCAATTTTGAGCTTCCGCGGAACCACGCAGAGGGTCGCAGCTCATTCGTTGCCTCGGCCGTGAGGGCGGTTGCGAATTCCGTCTATTTTGTCAACCCCAGCACATGATGTTCGACAAGCCCGTTCTTCATTACGTAGACGAGTTTGTTGTTGCCGCCTGGGTCGGTGGGCCGGAGAAAGAATCCTGGGTCCATCAGAAAACGAATCGAGTTTTCAACGATCCCCTCAATCACTTCGCCGTTATGGAATTTCACCTGAATCCAGACCCCGGGAAGGATCGGCTCCTCGGCGTGGAAGCGAAGGGCGTTGCGAGCGGGTTCGCCATTGAAGGTGCTCACGAAGAACACGGCGCTGATGTCGTTGGCGGGAATTTCCTCAATGACGTTCGATTCGAGAATGCGGATGCGAAACACATCGTGAATTTGCCCAGGCAAGCTCCGTACCGCATCGTCCGCCGAGTTCCAACACGGTGACTCAAGATGGCCTTTGATGACGCGGGCGCCGCAGCGAATGACAACGGGGTCCGGGCAGGCCGGAGCATTTTCATGAGGCGCGGCCGTTGTTTCGCTCACATTATGCTCTGTCTTTGTTGCTTCTCGGCGGGGCTCAGATTGTATTGTTTGATTTTGTACAGTAGGGCTTTGTAACTTATTTGCAACTGACTTGCGGCTGCCTTTCGATTCCATCCGGTCCCCTCCAGGGTTTGAGCGATCGCTACGGATTCAGCGTCGCCTTTGACGTTCTTCACTAGGCGTTTCAGACCAGGGACGTAGGCTGTGTCCATGCCACTGAGACTGGGCTGGCCCGCGAATTGCGCGGGTCTCAGGTCGCTGATGATTGCCTGTTCGTCGCCAAGAATGAAGTAGCGCTTGATGATGTTCTCCAGCTCACGCAGGTTTCCCGGCCAGCGATGATTGCATAGGGCCTGCATCAGCGTGGGCGAGATGTGCAGCGGCATGGTCCCGTGCTTGCCCGCTACCTTGCGCATAAAGTAGTGAGCAAAGACCGGAATTTCCTCGCCCCGCTCGCGCAAGGGAGGCATCTTGAGGGTGAAACCGTTCAACCGGTAATAGAGATCCTCGCGGAACTTCTTTTGCGCTATGGCCTCTTTGATGTCGATGTTTGTGGCGGCAATCACGCGCACATTCACCCGCATGGTGAAGCGGCCGCCAAGGCGGGCGAAAGTACCATCCTGAAGCACCTGGAGCAGCTTGGCCTGCAGCGCGGCCGGCATTTCACCGATCTCGTCAAGAAAGATGGTGCCGCCGTTGCAAAGTTCGAACTTGCCCGGCTTGGACTTGACCGCTCCCGTGAAAGCGCCTTGCTCGTAGCCAAAGAGTTCGCTCTCCAGCAGGTCTGCAGGCATGGCTGCGCAATTCACCTTGAGGAAGTCGCGATTGCTACGCGCCGACATTTTATGGATAAACAATGTCGCCACTTCTTTGCCGGTCCCGCTCTCTCCCAGAATGAGAACAGGGATGTCGGTGCGCGCCACCAGCCGGCATTGCGCCTCCAGCTCGCGCATGCGTCTGCAGGACAAGACAAAAGTAGTGTCTTCATCCAGCGGAATTTCCTGCACCTGATCCTCTGCGACACCGAAGTTCACACCGCCATTCCGCAGGTGCTGCTCTACCGCATGATCTACATCGCTCTTTCCGAAAGGCTTCAGAATCACGTCGGTGGCGCCAAGGCGTGCTGCCTGCAATACTTCCTTCAAATCGACTGAGCGGGCAAACAACACGATAGGAAGCGACGGCTTGATGGCGCGAATGCTGGCCAGCCGCGTAAGAGCGTCTTCGCGGCCATTGCCGTTTCCGCTCTGCCAATCCATAAGGAGTAGATCGGCGCTACCCGGCTCCTGGAGTCTCGTGGCTAGCTCTCCTGGCGTGGTGAATAGGCTCACTTGGAAACGATCGCAGAGAATACCATGCACGTACTGCAAAAGTGCTGGGTCGGTACCCAAAGCTGCAATCTGAGGCAAACTTCTGGTCTGTGTCTTCATGGTCGTTTGTGCAGACTACGTTTTGTGCAGACTACTTAGCGGTCAAACTCTGGGAACACTTGGATTTCGGGGATCTTTGCAGGGTTCAGTACCAACGCAAGCCAATGAAGTGAAGCCAAGCCATTCTCAATCGAGATTGGAAAAGATTTTCCTACTGCCCTTGATTTTTCCTTGCAGTTTCTCCGAAATGTTCCCCGAACATGAACACTTGGGGGTGAAAAAATCGTATCACTGAATGTGGCAATTCGTTCACTTTTTGCGCAATGTTTTTCATAAAATTATACTGACGGTAACAGTTACCCTTACCAAAAGTGCCCCGAGCTGGTCTCTCCGCCAAATCCATGGCGAAAAAGTGTCTGATTTTGAGTACCTTAGGGAGCACCGCTGATTACTTGTGTGGTATTTCGTACATATGCGAGATTTTGCATAGTTCGGCACATGAATTGCAGTGAGTAGTGACAATACCGGCCTATTCGTTTCACGGAGTGAGAACAAAAATGCCCTTGGCATCTGGAAATGAAACAGTTGATCTGCGAGAACTGCCTCCCCTTGAAGTGTTCTTCGGGCGTTCGCCAAAGATGGCCGCCGCCTACGAGAAGCTGCAGCGGGTGGCAAGCACCGATGTTCCGGTCCTGATTCAGGGCGAGAGCGGCACCGGCAAGGAGATCCTG
>Ga0187847_10001528_pt1 | contig 20489 bp, 10 predicted proteins | sample June2016WEW_4_10_FD_132458 | JGI IMG/M metagenome (GOLD analysis project Ga0187847, IMG submission 132458) | Peatland microbial communities from SPRUCE experiment site at the Marcell Experimental Forest, Minnesota, USA - June2016WEW_4_10 | ecosystem: Environmental > Terrestrial > Soil >...
ACCACTCCGCTTGTTTCGCGCGAATGGCATCCCAGCCGCTGATCGCCTGGCCATTGAAGATCAACATGACCGCCGGATCATGCGCATAAAATCCCACATGGCGGTCGATATCGTGCGCGTTCGCGGCCGCGCCCATCTGGTCCAACAGCGGCGCAACAGCGGCGCGAGCCGCCTCGGCGCTCAGCGGAGCGTCGGCGCCGAGCGCGATCCGGACCCCCGCCATCGCGAACAAACCAACTAACGCCAGATGCTTCATCCGCGGTGAGTCTCCCCTGCCATGGCAGCTTGTCCTGTGCACGGCGAATAGGGGATCCATCGCCGACCGCCGGCCATGGATCCCCGGTGACGCGCCTACGCCGGCGCTATTTTGCGACCGCTGTGCCGCCTGCTCCCGGCGGCGGCAGCTTGATCGCATCGGCAATCGCGCTGAGCTTCGTCTTGGCATCCTTGACGCCACTGACTGCATCCTCGAGGTTGCCGGCCGTAAATGCGGCCTGCGCAGCGGCCCAACGTGCCGACGCGTCCGCGAAAGCCGCTTTGGCCGCCGGCACATCGATGTCCTTTGCCTGCTTGTTGCCTCGCTTGCTCAACTCGTCGATGCGCTGCTGTATCGCTGTCACCTGGACCGGCACAGACACGCTCAGTTTGGTCCATTCGTTGTTGAGCGACTCCATGATGTCGGCCTTTTTCCCGGCGGCCGCGGTCGCGAGATCCTTGACGTCCGCGAGCATCGCGGGGCCCGCCGTGACGACCGTCGAGTAGTCCTTGCTGTCGAACGCGGATTGCAGCCGCGCGACCCTACCCTGGACCTCCTTCAATTTGTCGGGCACGTATTTCTGGGCGTCCGGCTGCGCCGTGCTCAGTGCCGTTTGCACCTGAGCGAGCATTTTCTGCGCCGGCTCCATATTGTCGGCACAGGCTGCCAACATGATTGCAGCGACAATTAAAATCGAATTGCGAGCGAAACCAAGCAACTTAGTCATAGCCTCCCCCCCTTTATTATTGTGGAGCCTGTAACGCTACGCCGCATGGACGCCTCGCGCCAGTGCATTTCGTGCAGCGCAGCTGATTAGATTTCCGCGGTGCGGTCGGAGCGCACCGCTTCTAACGTAGATGGCTGATTTTATTCATTAATCGGGGCCGCAAAACAAACCTGGCCGGCTGCCCGAATTTGCCCTTGTTGTATCGCTGGAGTGCCCGAAATCTCGCGTCTACTACCGCTGAAGACCCCTTCTTCAGAGGTTATTGATATGCGCCGACTGCTCGCCTTGATTCTCGCCATGTCGCTGAGCACTCCCGCAGCGCTGGCGGCTTACGATTCGGCCGACAAGCCCCTGCGAGCGGAGCTCTCGGTGTTGCGCGGGGTGCCGGTAGGCGCCGAGGTACCGAATCCGCTGCGCCAGATCGTCGTTACGTTCGACCGAATCGTCGTGCCGATCGGCAACATGCAAGTGGCTGCCGACCAGGCGCCGGTGACCGTAGAGCCCGCAGCCAAGTGTCATTGGCACTGGCTCGATCCGCGCTCACTCGCTTGCGAGCTCGACCAAGATGCGGCGCTGACTCCGGCAACCGCGTACCGCGTGACCGTGCGCGAGGGCCTGCACGCCGAAGACGGCACCGTCCTCAGGGTGCCGTTCATCTGGGAGTTCACGACGGAGCGGCCTGCGGTCCGTCAATATGGCTTCAAAACGTGGTCCTCGCCCGGCACGCCCGTGGTGCGACTGGTTTTCAACCAACCGGTGACCAAGGATTCGGTCGAAGCCAGTTTGAAGTTCGGCGCGCTGAATATCGAGGCGACGCCGGACCCGAGCTCGCGCGAGGTGTACTACGTATTGCCGATGCCCCACGAAGGCAAGGCCTTGGTTTTTCCAAGCGGCACCGAAGCACTCAAGAGCGATGCGCAAACGACCACGGTCGCCCAACCCGATGGTACGAAGATCGAGGCGCGCCGGGTCTGGCTCGTGGCGCCGGTCGCCGAGATCGCCAAGGACTCGAGCGTTGCATTGACGGTATCTCCGGGACTGCGCGGCGCGCAAGGACCGCTGCGCGGCGTCGAGTCCAGAACCGTCGTCGAGGTCGACGCGTTCCCCGAGTTCCGCTTTCTCGGACTGCGCTGCTCGGTCGGCGCAGACCGGGTACTGCTGGCTCCGGCGAGCACCGACGCCGAAAAGGCACGCTGTAACCCGTTCAATCCGATCGAGCTCGTGTTTTCCGCGCCCGTGATTCCGCTCGAGGTCAAGGCGCACCTGCAGCTGAAGCCGGACCTCGCCGCAGGCCGCACCGATTACGATCCCTGGGCCAATGTCTACGCGTACTCGTGGCTGTCCTCACCGCACCGGCGCGACCAGGACTATGCGATCCAGTTGCCGGAGCGCCTGCGCGCCTTCCAGTCGTACCCAATTGCCGGTCTCACCGCGTTGCACGACGAATTCGACCGACCGCTGCGTGGGCCGGGCTCGATGCAGTTCCACACGGCTCATCGTGTACCCAAACTCAAGCTCACGCATCCAATCGCGGTGCTCGAGAAAAATGTGCCCACCACAATGCCCTTGTACGTGACGAATCTGACCGACATCGACGTGCACTACAGTCGTTTGACGCCGACGGGCGCGCAGCATGATCTGCGTACGCAGCAGCCGATCCAGCGCGTTTGGGACCAATCGTATGCAGTACCAGCAAAGATCCGCGAGCTGCTCGGCGGCCAATCGGGCGTCGTGTCCGGGAGTCTCTATGCGCATCCCGGGCCGGGCTCAGTGGCGCGCAGCGACTCTGAGACCGACGAGGAGTCGGATCCCGGACTACCGAATGCGCATCCCGATCAGGACTTCCTCGCGGAGGTCACGCCCTTCCAAATCCACGCCAAGCTCGGCCAGTACAACACGCTGGTGTGGGTCACGAGGCTTTCCGACGGCAAGGCGGTGCCCGGCGCCAGCGTCCGGATGTACATGGACACTTACAAGCTCTTGAGCGACGCGCCGACGGTACTCTCGGAAGCAAAGACGGGTCCGGACGGGGTTGCGTTGCTACTCGGACGGCGAGCGCTCGACGTCGACCTCGCGCACCGCTACGACCACGCCGCGAGTGAAACGCCCACGCTGATGGTCAGGGTCGACGAAGGCGGCGACATGGCTTTGCTGCCGCTCGATGATCCCTTCGCAATCGACACCTACCGAAGTTCCCGCGGACAGTTCTGGTCGGCTGCGACGAACCGTGACCATGTGCGTGCCTGGGGCGCCACCGCCCAGGGCGTTTACAAGCTCGGCGACACGATCGACTTCAAGCTCTATGTACGCAACGTCGACAACCGCAGCTTGGAGCCCGTCGTCGAACGGCGCGGCTATACCTTGAAAGTCATCGACCCGACGGGCAAGGCAGTCTACGAGCGCAGCGATGTCGATCTCTCCGAGTTCGGTTCCTATTCCGATTCGTTCCGCGTGCCGCCGAGCGCTGCGGTCGGCTGGTACCAATTCCTGCTGACGAGTCCGAATCTCGCGCCCGATGCACCGGCCGCGAGCCGGGCTCAGGCGGGGCAATGGGCGCCGATGCGTGTGCTGGTCGCCGACTTCACGCCCGCGCCATTCCAAGTCCACAACACCTTGAACGGCAATCTGTTTGCACCCGGCGACTCGGTCGAGGTCGATACCCAGGCGACGCTGCATGCAGGCGGGCCTTATGCCAGCGCGGAATCGCGAGTCACGGCACGCATTTGGCCTGCAGAGATCGAGATCAAGACCGCGGCAGCGGCGGGCTTCGCGTTCGACCGCATCGAATCCGCAGGGGACTGTGGCCCTTCGCGCCAGCCCGAAGTCGAGACGGTTCACCAATCCGCGGACACGATCAGCGGCCAGGGAGAGTTGACCACCCGTTTTCAAATGCCGGACTCGCAGATACTGGCCGGACGCTTGGAGATCGAAAGCGCCGTCCGTGACGAGCGCGGCAAGTATGTCGCGAGCCGGGTGTCCGCGGATTTTCGAGGCCGGGAACGCTACGTGGGTCTGCGTTCGGAACATTGGACCTTCGAAGAAGGCAAGCCCGCGAGCGTTCAGTACATCGTCGTGGGCAAGGACGGCCGCATCGCCGCCGGCACGCCGGTCGCAGTGAGCATCCACCGGGAAATCGTCAGCGCCGCGCGCGTCAAAGGCGCGGGCTCCGCCTACTTGACGGCGTTCGACCGCCGCTGGGAATCGCAGACCGGTTGCACCGGGCTCTCGGGCGATGCCGGCCGGCCGTGCACGTTCACGCCCGACGGGCCGGGTCTTTACAGCATCGAGGCCAGTGTTACCGATACCAAAGGGCGAACCCACACGACTCAACTGTGCACCTGGGTGACCGGCAAGGGTCAGGTGATGTGGCAAGAGCCCGAGGACATGAGCTTGAGCCTCGTGCCCGAAAAGTCATCGTACCAAGTCGGCGATCGCGCGCAGATTCTGGTGCGCAACCCCTTTCCCGGCGCCACCGCATTGGTCACGGTCGAGCGTTACGGCGTGATCAAGAGTTGGGTGCAAACGCTACCCGGCAACACACCGATCATCCGCTTCCAAGTCGAGCCGGACTTTTTGCCGGGCTTCTACCTCTCGGTCGTCGTGATCTCACCGCGCGTCGCACCGGCGCCGGGCATGGACACGACCGGCGAGGGCGGCGTCGATCTCGGCCGACCCACTTATCGAATCGGCTATGCCCGCATCAACGTGCAAGATCCTTATAAGGCGCTCGAGGTCAAGGTGCGCAGTGATCACGCGGTCTACAAACCGCGCGACACCGTCAAACTCGATATCAGCGCGGCTCCGCATGCGCTGCGCGAAGCGCGCCAACCGGTCGAATTCGCGGTCGCGGTGCTCGACGAGAGCGTTTTCGACTTGATTCAAGATGGCAAGAATTACTTCGACCCGTACAAGGGGTTCTATGAGCTCGAGCCGCTGGATCTGGAGAATTTCGGTTTGTTGACCCGCCTCGTCGGATTGCAGAAATTCGAGAAGAAAGGCGCCAACGCGGGCGGCGACGGCGGCGCTGGTTTCGACATGCGCACGGTCAGCAAATACCTCGCCTACTGGAACCCATCGGTAATCGGCAACCGGGCGGGTCATGCCAAGCTCGAGTTCACGCTGCCCGACAATCTGACCGGATGGCGCGTATTCGTGATCGCGACGACGCCAACCGATCATCTGGGACTCGGCGACTACCGTTTCAAGAGCAGCAAGTCCACCGAGCTGCGGCCCGTGATGCCGAATCAACTGACGCAAGGCGACCGGTTCACGGCCGGCTTCAGCGTGCTCAATCGTGCGGACCGGGTCCGCACGATCGCCGTCAGCTTACATGCTACCGGTCCGATCGAAGGCGGCACGCAGACGCTGCAGCAGACACTGACGCTCGCACCGTTCAAACGTGAAACCGTCTGGTTGCCGTTGAAGACGCTCGCCGACGGCATCGTGCATCTCTCGGCACGCGCAGGTGACGCCGCGGATGGCGATGCGCTGAACGTCGGCATCGCCGTGCACAAGCGCGTGTCGCTGCAAGTGGCCGCGAGTTACGGCACGACCGTCAACGAACAAGTGGCTGAGCCGCTGCTCTATCCCGCCTCGATGCAGCCGAACATAGGTGACCTCAGCGTGCTGCTGAGCCCAAGCGTGATCGGCAATCTCGGCGGCAGCTTCCGCTACGCCAAGGAATATCCTTACGAGTGCTGGGAACAACGCCTCACGCGCGCGCTGCTGGCAGCGAATTTCCTGCGCCTGCAGAGCCATCTGCCGCCGGATGTGGCTTGGCCGGAAGCCGCCGCGTTGCCGCAGGCCGTGCTCGACGACGCCGCATCGTTCCAAGCGCCGAACGGCGGCATGGGCTTCTGGCTGCCGAACGACGATCGCGTGAGCCCCTATCTGTCGGCGGCCACCGAGCTCGCGTTCCACCAGTTGCGCGTCGCCGGCTACCGCGTACCGAGCGACGTCGAGCAACACCTGCTCGGCTACCTGGATCGGCTGTTGCGCGAGAACGTCGCGCCGACGTTCTATAGCGAGGGCATGGTCTCGAGCGTTCGCGCCGTTGCGCTCGAAGCACTCGCGCTCGACGGCACATTGAAGCGCGAGGATCTGGCGCGCTACGAGAAGTTCGCGCCGCAAATGGATCTGTTCGGCTTGGCCGCTTATTTGCAGGCCGCGGTGTCGACCTCGCGCAGCGAACCCCTGGCTGCGAGTCTCGCGCAGCGCATCCTCTCGCATGCGAACCAGAGCGGCGGACAGTTCCATTTCACCGAAACCTGGGACGACGGCTACGCACAATTATTGGCGACCCCACTGCGCAGCGAATGCGCGATCCTGTCGGCGTTCCTGCGCTACGCAGAGACCAGCGCCGGTGCGCCGCTCGTCGGCGACATCCCGTTCAAACTCGTCCGCACGATCACGCAATCCCAAGGCGACCGCGATCATTGGCCCAATACGCAGGAGAATTTGTATTGCGCCCAAGCGCTCGCGGAGTACAGCGATATCTATGAAAAGGCGGCGCCTGCGCTCAGCGCAACGGTATCGCTCGGCGAGCAGCGGCTTGGCGAGGCAAGGTTCTCGAGCTTTCAGGACCCACCGGCGCGATTGAGCCGCCCCAACGGCGCCGCCGATGCCGGCCGGCGCGCGCAGGTGACGATCGAAAGGCATGGCGACGGCCGCATTTATTACGCGACGCATCTCAGTTATGCGCCCAAGGACGCGGCTGCCGCCGAGGTCAACGCCGGCCTCGAGATCCACCGCGAATATAGCGTGCAGCGCGACGGCGCCTGGCAGTTGCTGGGATCACCGGCCGAAGTGCATCGCGGCGAACTGGTGCGCGTCGATTTGTACGTTGCGCTGCCTGCGGCGCGGCACTTCGTCGTCGTCGATGATCCCGTGCCCGGTGGACTCGAGCCGGTGAACCGGCAACTCGCGACGGCGTCGACCGTCGACGCGGCCTCGGCCGAATTTCAAGCGGCTGGAGGCTCGTTCTGGTTTCATTTTGGCGACTGGGGCGAATTCGGATTCGAGGGTTACAGTTTCTATCATCAAGAGCTGCGACACGAATCGGCGCGTTTCTACGCCGATTATCTGGCGGCCGGCCACTACCATTTATCGTATGCCGCACAGGCGATCGCAGAGGGCGAGTTCCTAGCGCCGCCGGCGCGGGCCGCCGAGATGTATGACCCGGATGTCTATGGACTCGGGCTACCGGGAATGCTGGACGTCGGCCATGACTGAGTCGGCGCGAGCCCGGCGCCGAGGCCGCGCCAGCGCAATTGCCGCGTTGATGCTCGCGGTGCTAGGTCTCGCCGCAGGCACCTGGCACGGCCTTCTGGACTTCCCGGACGGCCTCGATGTCGCCGCACAGCACACCGTGAAACCCCGCGTGCTCGCGCGGGACGGCACGCCGCTCAGCATGACGCTCGAAAACGCGTGGAACGACGATGTCGTGCCGCTCACGGCGATGCCGCCGCTGCTCGTCAACGCTTTCGTCGTTTCCGAGGATCAGCATTTCAGCGAACACCACGGCGTCGACTGGCGCGCGCGCATCGCGGCGCTCTTTCAAGATCTACGCGCCCGCGCGGCCGTCCGCGGCGCAAGCACGATCACTGAGCAGGTTGTGCGCATGGTGCACCCGCGGCCCCGCACGCCCTGGTCGCGCTGGCTCGAGGGCTTCGAGGCGCGTCGCCTCGAAGCCCGGTGTACGAAAGCGCAGATACTGGAATTCTATTTGAATCAGGTCCCGTATGCGGAACGTCGCCGCGGCGTCGTGCAGGCGGCGCGACTGTACTTCGATCGCAGCTTGGATACGCTGACACCGGGCGAATTGCTCTCACTCGCGGTGCTGGTCCGCTCGCCGGTCGGCATGGACTTGCGACGCGATCCCGCGCGCGCGGACCGGGCCGTGCGCCAACTCGCGATGCGCTTGGAAGACAAGGGCGCGCTTACCGCAGAGCAGCGACGCGCCATCGAGCAAAACCCGGTCGCGCTCAGCACGCCTGCGCCGCGGCTCGAAGCCGGCTACTTCGTCGGTCGCGTGCTGGAAACGCTGCGCCAAGAAGACAAACCGCCGCCGCGCCTCGCGCGCACGACCGTGGATCCGCATGTTCAGTTACGCACCCAGGAAATTCTTGCGCATCAGCTTGCGCAGCTCGCGCGTCGCAAGGTGCACGACGGCGGCGTACTCGTGATCGACCATGCGAACAACGAGATTCTCGCGTGGGTCGTCGGCCACAACCCGACGCCCGACGCGCCGCCGGACGGCGCCGGCCGAGGCATCGATACGATCCTCGTGCCGCGACAGCCGGGCTCTACGTTGAAGCCTCTTTTGTATGCGATGGCACTCGAACAAGGCTGGACGCCGGCGACGCTGATCGAGGATTCCGATCTCTCGGAATCCGTCGGCGGCGGCCTGCATACGTTCCATAACTACAGTCACGTGCACTACGGCCCGATCCGATTGCGCGAGGCGCTCGGCAATTCGCTGAATATTCCAGCAATACGAACACTGAAATTTGTCGGCCGCGAGCGATTTCTCGCGCGCCTCCGGCAGCTCGGCGTCCATAGTCTGACCCAACACCCCGATTTCTATGGCGATGGCCTGGCGCTCGGCAACGGCGAGATCTCGCTGTTCGAAATGGCGCAAGCCTATACGGTGCTCGCGCGCGGCGGACGATTGCTGCCGTTGACGATGTTCGCCGACGATCGCGCAGATCGCACCGAAACCATCGTCGACCCGCCCCAAATCGCGCTACTGATCGGCGACATCCTCTCGGACCCCGAAGCCCGCGCGCGAGAGTTCGGTGGCGGCCTGCGCTTTCCGATCGAGACGGCCATCAAGACCGGTACCTCGACCGACTACCGTGACGCGTGGGCGATCGCTTACGATTACCGGCACACGGTAGCGGTCTGGATGGGCAATCTCGATGGGGCGGCCATGGACGGAGTCACCGGCGCCGTCGGCCCCGCGATGGTGTTGCGATCCGTATTTTCGGAGCTGAATCGCAATCAGGAGACCCATGGCCTGGGCGCTCGAGACGGCCTGGTCGCCGTGCGCATTTGCCGCGAGGATGGCCGGCCCGCTACCGCGACCTGCGAATCGATTCCGGAGTGGTTTCTGCCCGGTACGGAGCCCTCGAGTTCAGCACACCAGACTCTCCCGGCAGCGCCCGATCCGCGCTTGGTGTTGCCGACACCCGGCCTGCAAGTGGCCCATGACCCGCGCATTCCGTCGCAACTCGAGGCCCTGCCGATGCAGATCGCCCCGGTATCGGGACTCGCGGCAGTCGACTGGTATGTCGATGGGCAACTCGCCTCTCACACGGTCTCGCCGAAATACTCCTGGCCGCTCGTGCATGGCGCGCATGAAGTGTATTCCCGCATCTGGCTCGCGGACCGCGCCGACGCGCTGTCGACGGAGCCGGTGCGGTTCTACGTGCGTTGAAACCCCGGTTCTTTGCGGTAAGCTCAGACACCGGCTTCGCAGCATGGATGCGAACCCGTTGCGATTTGAGATCAGCGGCGGGATCATGGGCCGATCGCGCACGATCCGCCCGACCTCAGCTGCACAACCCGAGTAAAGAGCACGGAAGAAAAAGCGTCACCAGAAAACCCCGGCACCTCTCCAGAAGGCGAGGCTGCGCATATGGGTGTCGCGCGGCAGGCGGGGCTGATCGTCCGCACGGTCTTCGGCTCGCCGGTGGGCAAAAAACTCGTGGCATTGGTGGCCGTCACCGTTCTGGTGGTCGCTGCCACGGCCTACGGGCAGATTCGGCTCAACAGCTGGAACAAGCCTTTTTTTGACGCACTGTCGCGCCGCGACCTGCGCGACTTTCTCTACCAGCTCGGTGTTTTCTTCGTGATCGCGGGATTTCTACTTGCGCTCAACGTGGCGCAGCGCTGGCTCGTGGAGACCTTGGAACTGCGGCTACGCGAGGGTCTCGTGCTCAGCCTGCTGCATGATTGGATGCTGCCGCGTCGCGCGTTTTGGCTCGCCAATGCCGGAGCAATCGGCGTCAACCCGGATCAGCGCATCCATGAAGACGCGCGCAAGCTCTGCGAACTGTCGGCCGATCTCGGCGTCGGACTGCTTCAGGCTTCGATCCTGTTCTTTACGTTCGCGGGCGTACTCTGGGGCCTCTCCAACGACTTCGTTTTCCGTATCAGCGATCACGATTACACGGTACCGGGCTTCATGGTCTGGGCGGCGATCATCTACGCGAGCGCAGGCTCTCTGCTCAGTTATTGGGTCGGCCGCAGCCTCGTAGGCCGCAATGCGGAGCGCTACGCGCGCGAGGCCGATCTGCGTTTCTCGTTGGTGCGGGTCAACGAACACGTCGACGGCATTTCTTTGGCCGCCGGCGAGACCGACGAGAAACGCCGCATCGCGCTGCATCTCGAAGATGTGGTTGCCGCGGTTCGTCGCATCGTCCGGGGCCACGCCAATCTCACCTGGGTTACCGCGGGCTTCGGGTGGGTCACGATCGTAGCTCCGATACTCGTCGCCGCTCCGTTGTACTTCAGTGGAAAAGTCTCCTTCGGCGGTCTCATGATGGCGGCCGGCGCCTTCACACAGGCGCAGTCGTCGCTACGCTGGTTCATCGACAATTTCAGCGCGATCGCCGACTGGCGCGCGAACTTGCTTCGAGTCGCGAATTTCCGCCAAGCCTTGATCACCGTCGATGAACCGCGTGGGTTCGAAAGCCGCATCGACTATGTCGAGGGCGAACCGGGTTCGATTTCATTCGACAAGCTAGTGATCATTTCATCGGCCAACGCCGACAAGCTCAAGGAATCGCGCGTGGTCGTGAACAGCGGCGATCGCGTGCTCGTACTGGGTGCTCCGGGCACGGGCAAGACGCAGTTGTTTCGGGCAATGGCCGGCCTCTGGCCCTGGGGTGCGGGGCAGATCACGCGCCCGAAGGACGAACCCATTTTCTACCTGCCGCGCGGCACGCCGTATCTGCCGCGCGGCACTTTACGCGAGGTCCTCGCCTATCCATTGAAGGCCGAGAGCTTCAGCGAAAACGAGTTCACCCATGCGCTCACCCGGCTGGGTCTCGACCGACTCGCGCCGCTGCTCGACCGGTCGCACCGTTGGGACCGGGAATTGAGCCAAGACGAGCAACTGTGTCTCGCGATCGCCCGCATCTTGCTGCAGAATCCTCCGTGGGTGCTCATCGACGGCACGTTTGGCTCGCTCGACGACGATGTGCTCGAGTTGGTCATCGATGTTTTTAACAACGAACTACAACGCACCGGAGTGATCCACATCGGCGGCCCGGCGCAGGCGCATACGCTGTTCACACGCGTCTTGCATCTCGTCAAAGCAGCCCGCGCCCCGACGAGCGCCACCGGTTCGATCACTCGCGGAAAAGAACAATGAGAAACTCGTTGAGTTCGAATCGAAGAATCACCGCGCGGTGGATCGCGAGCCGTCTATACTGGCTGTTGTTTACCGCGATGTCATGCGCACACGCCGCGCCAAGTTTCGACTTTCGCCCGCCCGCGTCGCCAGGCGACGCCGCAACTCCGGCAATCATGCGGGATTTGGCCGACCGGCTGCTGCCGATTTATCAGGAATCGGATCCGGACCGGTATCTTGCGAATCTGTCGGCAATCCAAATGGCCGCGGGCAACTACGCGGCCGCTCACATTTCGAGGCAGTCGCTGCGCGACCGGCGGCGGAGCTTGAATGCCGGCCGGCCGGTCAGTCGCGACGTGATTTACGACATCTATGCGCACGCGAAAGCGATCGAGGCGGAAGACCGCGTTTCGTTCGCCGATGCATTTACGACGGCGTATGCGGAGGTCGTTACCAAGCTCAGTGACCAGGACGCGTACACGGTGGCCGAATGGCTCGACGCTTCTCCGGCCACCTTCCGGGATGAATTGCAAAAGCGCTTCGACCGGCAGCGCGCTGACGAGAGCATCGCACCACCGGATGCCGTGGAGCTCATTTGGGCCTATCTCGCCTACGATGCTTACCGCGCGTTCTCACCGCTCGTGGAGTCTCTGAACGGCGAAGAAGACTCGCGCCGCTACCTCTTCGACAACGAGATCGAGATCAAGACGCCCGACGGAGCGACGCTGGACGCCGTGGTGGTCCGCCCCAAGAGCCCGTCCAAGCCGCTGCCCGCACTGCTCGAGTTCACGATTTACGACGCACGTAACTACGCCAAGGAATGCGCCGCGCATGGCTATGTCGGGGTAGTGGCCTACGCCAGGGGCACGCACACGACTCCGCGTGACGTCCTACCCTATCAGCACGATGGCGACGATGCGCGCACCGTCATTGCGTGGATTGCCAAGCAAACCTGGAGCGATGGCCGCGTCGGCATGTACGGCGACGGCTACAGCGGCTTCACGTCGTGGGCCGCCGCAAAACATATTCCGCCCGCGCTCAAGGCCATTGCCACGTCGGCAGCCAGCGCACCGGGTATCGACGTGCCGATGGGCGGCAGCATCTTCCAAAACTCCGCCTACCGATGGTCGCTATACGTGACCGATAGCCGCTCTTCGGACCAAGGGAGCTACTACGACGATGCACTCTGGCATGCGCTCGATCAAAAGTGGTACCTCAGCGGCAGGCGATATCGCGACATGGGCCGCTTATACGGAAAGCCGAACCCAATCTTCATTCGCTGGCTGAATCATCCGAGCTACGACCGTTATTGGCAGGTGATGATCCCCTACCAAGAAGAATTTGCCCACATCAATATCCCTGTGCTGACGACTACCGGGTATTACGCCGGCAGCGAAGTCGGTGCGCTGTATTACTACATGCAGCACCATCGATACGATCCGCACGCCGAGCACACTTTGGTCATCGGCCCGTACGACGACGCGGTGATGCAGCGTGGACCGCTGTCCCTGCTGCAGGGCTATCAGGTGGACTCGGCCGCCCTCGTCGATCTTCACGAGCTGCGCTATCAATGGTTCGACCACGTCTTGAAGGGCGGCGCGACGCCCTCGCTTTTGACGGATCGGGTCAATTACGAAGTCATGGGCGCCAACGAATGGCATCACGCGCCGTCACTCGAGGCAACCGCCAAGACTTCGTTGCGGTTTTATCTCAATCCGGCGCCATCCGGAGAGGGCCACCGGCTGACGCAGCTGAAAAGTTCGAATACCGCCTATGTGCGCCAGACCGTGAACTTGGTCGATCGCAAGGATGCGGCGTGGACGCCCTCCCCGATCCTGATCAACACGAGTCTCGCGAACCACCACAACGTGATGTTCGTCAGCGACCAGTTGACCAAAGCGATCGAGTTCAACGGCCTGTTCTCGGGCCGGCTGGATTTTACGGTCAACAAAATGGACATGGACCTCAATATCATGCTGTTCGAGCGTCTCGCGAGCGGTGACTACATTCGGCTGTTCAGCCCGACCTACGAGCTGCGTGCGAGCTATGCGAAGGATCGAGTGCATCGCCACTTGCTCAAAGCGGGCGAACGCGAGGAATTGACGTTCAAGAGCGAGCGCATGACGAGCCGGCGGCTCCAGCCCGGTAGCCGGCTCGTGATGGTCCTCGGCATCAACAAGCGGCCGGATCGCGAGCTCAACTACGGAACCGGCACCGACGTCAGCGAGGAATCCATCGCGGACGGCAGAGTGCCGCTCAACATCCGCTGGTATGGAGATAGCTACATCGACATCCCGATTCGCCGCTAGCGCTGATTACGCTCGGTAGCTAAGTGTCCTTTTGACTCGACCCGCGCAGCAGCAGCAGCGCGAATAAAACGCCGACCCAAATGGGAAATCGGAAAAACGCGAAATTGAGCAGCTGGCTCGCACCGGTTCGACCGTAGAGATTCGTAATATCTTCGGTGTGAGCCGACATCACCGACACGTAGTACGCCGCGTGTGCGCCGACGCATACGAGCCAGATCCATACAATGAGCCACAGACTCAGCGATCGGAGTGAGGAGCCAATACTGCGCATACGCTTCACGGGCGGCAAACGATGGCTTCGAGCGACGCGCGAAATGCGCCGGCGTCAATGGCGAGAAGTCTACCCCAATCAGAGGTCGCGTTGGCAACGCGCAGTGGGGCTCGCCGGTCCTCCGCAGTTGACAATCCTGCTCGCGCAGGAAGACAGTTGCGATAGGTGCCGTCCGGCCCGGCACCGGTGTGCAAACTCAAGGAACAGGAGGGAACCATGGGCGATGATAAGACGTATACCGGTGGCTGCTTTTGCGGCGAGGTGCAATTCGAGGTCTCCGGCCACCCGGCGGCGATGGGCTACTGCCACTGCGAGTCCTGCCGTCATTGGTCTGCGGGTCCCGTCAACGCGTTTACCTTGTGGAAGCCCGAGGCGCTCAAAGTGACCCGCGGGGCTGCAAGCATCGGGACCTACAATAAGACGCCAATCAGCTACCGCAAGTGGTGCAAGCACTGCGGTGGGCATTTATTCACGGACCACCCAACGATGGGACTCGTCGATGTGTATGCAGCGGTAATTCCGCAGCTGGCATTTGAACCCGGCGTGCACGTCAATTACCAGGAAACGGTGCTGCACATACACGATGGCAAGGCGAAGATGAAGGATATGCCCAAAGACATGGGCGGCAGCGGAGTCACGCTGCCGGACTGATGCAGATCACGCGGGGGTAATTTCGCGCTGTGCACGTTGGCGGCGCGGATCGCGTATCCACATATCGAATCGACCGGTTGCGCGAATTTTGAAAGTTTTACAACGCCGTGGTTTTATCGGCTTTGAATTGCGGGCTGGAACCCGAAATCGTACTCTGCTACAAAACAAGCAAAGAATCGGCGACGGTCATGGACAGTAATTTCCCGCCCAATTCACGGAATTTCGATTTTTTGGCCGGCGGCGGTGAGATGGGCGAGCGCATGCGTGCGCTCGACTGGGCCGAGACGCCGCTCGGACCAGCCGAGGGATGGCCTCAATCACTCAAAACCATTGTTCGCGTGATGCTCGACTCGCGTTACGCGATGTGGATGCTGTGGGGGCCGGAGCTCACCTTTTTCTGTAACGATGCGTATCTGCCGACCGTCGGTATGAAACGCAACTGGGTACTCGGTGCGCGTTCGGACAAGGTTTGGGAGGAGATCTGGCCCGACATCGGTCCTCGCATTCAGCGGGTTCTCGAGGAGGGGCGTGCAACATGGGATGAAGGCCTGCCGCTGTTTCTCGAGCGCTATGGATTCAGAGAGGAGACCTACCACACCTTTTCATACAGCCCGATTTACGACGATGCCAGTCGCATCGCCGGCATGCTCTGCGTCGTCACCGAGGTCACCGAGCGGGTGGTCGGTGAACGCCGACTGCGGGTGCTGCGGGACCTCGCAGCATCGCCCAGAGCCGAGGCCACGCTCGAGGCGTGCAAGCGGCTCATCGAAGTTCTCGCGGACAATCCCCTCGATGTACCCTTCGCCGCGTTGTACCTTCTCGATCAAACGCAGGAACGTCTCCGCCTCGCAGATGATTGCGGCGACCTGCCGGCGCATCTGCTCCCTGAGCAGTTCGTGCTCAACGAGCGCTCTGGCCTGTGGCCGGTCAGCGAAACGATCCGTAACGGTGTGCCGCAAATCGTCGAGATCCCGGAGAGCCGTGCTAAACCCATAGTCGTATCGAATCTGCCGGATCGGATCCGCCACGCGATGATTTTGCCGATCAAGCAAGGCTCTTCGATGAGTACGGCGGTACTCATCGCCGGCTTGTCGCCGTGCCGCCCTCTGGACGATGGATATCGAGGATTCCTCGATCTCATCGTCCGCCAGTTCGCCGCCGCGATTGCCGATGCGCAGACCTACGAGTCGGAGCGCGCACGCGCCGAGGCGCTCGCAGAAATCGATCGCGCCAAGACCGCCTTCTTCTCGAATGTGTCGCATGAATTCAGAACGCCACTCACGTTGCTGTTGGGTCCGCTCGAGGAGGCGCAGCAGAAGCCGTCCGAGGGGCTGCGCGGTGCGCCGCTCGAAAGCGCCCACCGCAACGCCCTGCGGTTATTGAGGCTGGTCAATACCTTGCTCGATTTCTCGCGCATAGAGTCGGGGCGAGTGCAGGCGCACTATGTCCCGATCGACCTTGCCGCTGCGACGCAGGAGCTCGCGAGCGTGTTTCGCTCGGCCATGGATCGAGCGGGAATTCGCTATATCGTCACCTGTAACGCACTGCCGGAACCCGTTTTTGTCGACCGGGAGATGTGGGAACAAATCGTACTCAACCTCGTGTCGAATGCGTTCAAGTACACCTTGGACGGCGAGATTCGCATCGAGCTGCGCTCGAGCGCCACCGGTGCCGAGTTGAGCGTCGTAGATACGGGTATCGGCATACCGCCCGAGGCTCAGCCGAAATTGTTCAACCGCTTTTACCGCGTCCCCGGCGCGAACGGTCGCACCCATGAGGGCTCCGGCATTGGACTATCCCTGGTGCGAGAACTTGCGATGCTGCACGGCGGCTCGATCGACGTTGAGAGTCATGTTGGGCGGGGAAGTATCTTTCGCGTGAGCATCCCATTTGGATCCGCCCATCTTCCGGATGGGCAAGTCGCGCAACAGGACGATCGCCTGACGAGCGTCAGCGCCGCCCAAGCATTCGTCGACGAGGCGCAACGTTGGTTGCCGGATTCTGCGAGTGTCGAGCAGAGCGGCACGTTTCTGGCGCTCGCCCGCCCCGAACCGCCATCGGCGCTCATCGACGCGCTCGACAAGCCGACCGTGCTGCTCGTCGATGATAATCGCGACATGCGCGATTACGTCACGCGACTGTTGACGCCGCGATTTGTGGTGCTTACCGCGGCGGACGGACAATCCGCACTCGAGTTGATCGACAGCGGCGTGCGACCGGACCTCGTGTTGTCGGATGTGATGATGCCGCGGCTCGATGGATTCGGATTCTTGAACGCATTTCGCTCACGTCCGCTCACCGAGACCACTCCATTCATATTCCTGTCTGCGCGCGCCGGCGAAGAGGCGCGCATCGAAGGATTCGATGTAGGCGCGGACGATTACCTCATCAAACCCTTCAGCGCCCGCGAATTGGTCACGCGAATCGACACCCATATTCGCTTGAGCCGATTGCGCCGATCCGCGAGCGAACACATCAAGCTCAGCGAGGAGCGCCTGCGAATCGCCATCGATGAAGCCGGCATGGGCAGCTGGGAGCTGGATCTGCGGACCCATGAATTGCGATGGAGCCGATCACACTATGCGTTGCTCGGGCTCGAGCCGGACGAATCGACGCTTGCGACCTACGAGATGTGGCGCAGCCGCATTTACCCTGCGGATCTCGAAGCGGTGGAAGCGGCGCTCGCGAAATCTCGCGACACACAGACACTTTATTCGCAGGAGTACCGGATTATTCGCGCCGATACCGGCGAGGTTCGCTGGCTGCGGGTCTTGGGACGATTTTTATACGATGAAGCGGGCACTCCGATGCGAAGCGTCGGCGTTGCTTTTGACGACACCGATCGCAAGGCGGCTGAAATTGCGCTGCGGGAAGCCGATCAGCGCAAAGACGTTTTCTTGGCCACGCTGGCGCATGAATTGCGTAATCCACTGGCACCGATTCGCAACGCGGCCCAAATGTTGGGAGCCTCGTCATTGGGTCCCGAGCAGCTGCAATGGGCGCAACGCATAATCCAGCGCCAGGTCAAACATATGGCCTGGTTGCTCGACGATCTGTTGGATGTCGCTCGTATTACCCAGGGCAAGCTGGAGCTGAAAAAACAGCGCATCACGCTGAGCGCCGTGGTCGACTCCGCGATCGAGGTCGCACGCCCGCTGCTCGATAGTCGGGGTCACCGCTTTGTCGTGAAGCTGCCCGCAGAGCCGATCACCCTCGATGCGGACCCGCTGCGCCTCTCGCAAGTGCTATCCAATCTGCTCACGAACGCCGCCAAATACACCGATACCGGCGGCCAAATCACGCTCGCTGTACACACCGAGAGCGGCACACTCGTATTGTCGGTCAAGGACAACGGCATTGGCATACCAGCGGAAGCGCTCGACGGCATATTCGCGATGTTCTCTCAAGTCGAAGGCGCCGCGGTGCACTCGGATGGCGGCCTTGGAATTGGACTTGCGCTCGTCAACGGGATCACCCAGCTGCACGGTGGCACCGTCGAGGCGAAAAGCGCGGGCTTGGGTCGGGGAAGTGAATTTATCGTGAGAATCCCGATGTTCACCAGCGATATCGTCGGCGCGCCGACGGCCGATGCGCTCGCGCCCGTGCCGATCGGCGCGCGCATACTGGTCGCGGATGACAACCATGATGCCGCAGACAGCCTGGCAATGATCCTCGAAATGTCGGGACACGAGGTACGCGTGGTTCACGACGGGCGTAGCGCGCTGTCGGTGGCTCGCACCTTCCGTCCCGATACGGCGCTATTGGACATCGGCATGCCGCACATGAACGGATACGAAGTCGCTCGGGCGTTGCGTCAGGAACCGTGGGGCGCCAGCCTCACGCTGATCGCGTTGACCGGATGGGGTCAAGCGAGCGACCGCAAAAGAGCGATCGATGCGGGCTTCGATCGCCACCTGACCAAGCCGGTCGACCCCGAGGCGCTGCAGTCCCTACTCAGCGCCCATTCAGACAAAACCATGAAACCGCCGGGACGCGTCGGTTAGGCGATCCGGTTCAGACCGGGTTTGAGCTGGTCGCCGGCGAATTGGTATTGCCGGCGGATTCCCGCGATAAACGCCACTGATGTTTTTCACTGTGTCCCCGATAGGGTGCTAAGACGCGCGTTCCTGAGCTATCGCATTCGGAGCTACTGCGGCCCCGGTCGCTGCGACGCTTCGATCGGCTGCTGCATAATCACGTCAAGCGCGGTCAAGAACGCGAAAGCGACCGTAAAGAAGTCGATCGTCAGCGCCGTGATGTAGGCGGCGGCGACGTATCGGACGCCGACTACGATGTAAGCAAGCATCGCCAGCGTAACGACAGAACCCAACACCACCAAGACCGCAAATATGGCGGGCGGCGGTCCGGAGCCGACCACCTGGCGGCGGCGGCGCGGATAGCTCAGCTGAAGAAACAGCATCGGTAGTGCAAATAACACCCCGGAGCCTCGCCAAATCCAATCCTCCCGAATGTCGTAGAGCGCAAATAGCGCCGGCAGCAGCGCTCCTGCCATCAACACAAAAATGTGGGTCATGACCGTTCTCGCGAGGTATCGGTCTAGCAGCGACAATTTCGCTCCGGCGGCCTGTCGGACGCTCAACAAGAGCGCCGAGAACCCCGCAAACGTGATCATCAGGCCAGCCAACGTGTACAGAAGGGTGACACCTTTGACCTCCATGATTTGCCCCCTCAAGTACCACGGTCGTGTTGGCGCGTCCTCGAACCAACCCTATTCGACCGCGAGTTTCGCGTCAATGTGGTCGCGGGTCTAATCCGATGCAGCTTTCTCGATCACCTTTGCAACTTCATCCGGCCGGGAAACATAGACAGCGTGGCTCGCTTCGACTTCAAATTGAACTGACTTTGCTCGTGTAGCCATCTTCTTTTCATCGGCGGGCGGGATCATATGGTCTTCACCGGAGATGATGTAATAGCTAGGCTTGGTCTTCCAAGCGACCGTGGTAATTTTATCGGTGAAGGTTTGAACTCCCAGTGGAACCTGCGAAGCCGCCATGAATTGCGCTTTGTGGCGGCCAACATCCGCGGCAAATGCAGCGGGAAATTTCGCACGGTCCAGGAAGATAACTCCATTCTTGGGAGGGAGAATCGGCGGAGGCGGCACGCTCGGATCGGCATTTGCGGTCAAGGTTTGGAGTGATTCTCCTGCATCGGGCGCATAAGCGCTGACGTACACGAGCGATTTGATCTTCGGGTCATCTCCGGCTTGAGTAATCACCTCGCCACCGTAGGAGTGCCCAACCAATACCACCGGGCCATTTTGATCGGCCAGAGCGTTCTGTGTCGTGGTCACGTCGGCAGCCAAAGACACCGTAGAGTTTTGAACGATGGTAACGTTGTATCCATCCTTTGTAAGGATGCGATAGACGCCCTCCCACCCTGAGCCGTCGGCAAAGGCCCCGTGCACGATGACGATGTTCTTGGCCGACGCATGTTGGTTTGCCGTGTTTTCTGCAGCAGCGAAGCTGCCAGCAAGCAGTCCGAAAGCCCCTAGCGTCAGCATCAGAGTTATGCGGTTTGACATGAATCGTTTCCAATCGTGGTGTTACGGCACGGCGCCGCAGAATCCATATTACGGTCAAGTACTCGGTCGCTGTGCATCGGTCAATTGACCGACCTCGGCTTGGATCCTAGAATGTTAAAAAAAATCATAGAGGATGGTAAAGTCTAAAACTTTTCGACTCCTCCCCTACTATGTATAACGTATCCACCGTTCCCGTCAGAGATGCCATGTCGGCGCTGGCGTTTGTCGGGGATCTCAGCAAGGGGCAGCCGACCAATCATTCTTTGCGGACCGCGAGACTGGCTGCATGGCTGGCGGCCGAAGACGGTGGTGGCAGCGAAGAATGCCATGCGGCCTACAATATTGCGTTGTTGCGCTGGTCGGGGTGTACCGCCAA
>Ga0187847_10001529_pt1 | contig 20461 bp, 17 predicted proteins | sample June2016WEW_4_10_FD_132458 | JGI IMG/M metagenome (GOLD analysis project Ga0187847, IMG submission 132458) | Peatland microbial communities from SPRUCE experiment site at the Marcell Experimental Forest, Minnesota, USA - June2016WEW_4_10 | ecosystem: Environmental > Terrestrial > Soil >...
ATCCGCAAGAAAGGTGGTGCTCTGGAACAACCGTACCGTCAGGTGTTCTCTGTTGCAGGGACTTAAGTCACAGGAAGGAGACGGACTCTCACTTATTCTTCGGACAGGTGATCTCCGGTTCGAGTCGTGTTGATGCCGACTGTCCGGTCAGCCTGATAAAGTTGCCACTGCCCGTCTTGCGTGCGAAGGAAAGCCTCAGGGCAGTTGACATAAGCACATTCCCTGGGGGGTTCGACTTCATCCGGTTCCAATCGCGAGTGGCTCGGCTCAGCGCATGCCCGGATGCATCCGGACAAAGAACCGGAGACCGCAGATTAGCTAGCTGGTATCGCCCAGATGCGCGACTGTCAGGCCGCCGCAACAGGCTCGTAGAGGTCCTTCGCCGCGAATACGGAGCGGCCCAGGAGAAAAGTGAGCGCGAGGTTTATCGCGAACAGTAGTACACCGCTCAGTTCCAGCATTCCGGATACGGGAAGCACCTTCCATGCGAATGGATGGAAGCCTTCATAGGCGAGAGGCTCCGAAGACACGCGGAGGACGCAACCCACCTGTAGTAACAAAAGGCTGAAAAACATGAGGCGTTTGCTAAAGATGTTTTGGATGCCTCCAAAATGCGGCAGAATGCGAGGCCCAATGGCAAACACCATTGTCGCCGCAAAGCCCACGGTCAACGCATGGCGAGACGCGCCCCAGATGCCTCCATGCTGATCTGCTGTCGCTGCCCAGACGCTCATCGAGCCGGCAATGACAAGCCACGCGTAGGCGATGCGAACGAAGTAAGTAAAGCTCGGATGAATTCCCTGAGTCTTGGCGGGACCGTGGGGCTGTCCGGCCAGATGGAGCGCGAACACTATGGCAATCGCACTGAAAGCAAGCGAATTCGTTGCCGCCAGGGACCATCCCAATACGCCGCACACCACTCCAAACCCATCCAGTATGAGAGCCGCGCGGAATATACGAACGTCTGGCTTGGCAATTGTCAGGAATGCAGGAAGCCATCGCGCCGAGAATCCCCAGACCACCGGCACGACAAATCCCCAGCCGAGCAACACAAGATACTCCTGATCGAGCAAGTGCGGAAAGGGCCGCAGGACGCCTTGCAGTCCCAGTCGAAGGCACTCGACAAAATTGAAAATCACTGCGAATGCGAGTCCCCCAGTTCCTAGCAATACCGAAACCATCCAAAGCTCCATGCCGTGTTTCTTTTGGTCAGCCTGTTCAGGCAGCTTGTGGCGAGAGGCCGCTGAGAGGAAGATAAGAACTGCGGCTAACTCAATGCCAGCCGACACCGGCAACAGAGTCCTCCAGTGCCAACCATAGATGTTTGCGAACCAGCGCATGGCGACGCCGAGCGTCCACAGCACGAAGCAACTCATCGAGACCCGGATTGCGGAACGGCTGCGCGCGGGCTGCGAGTAAAATCCGATGCCCAGGATGAAGCTGCCGATCCAGCCAAACATCTGGGCATGGCCGTGGCCTTCCATCCACGCGGCCGGCAAACTTCCAAGTCCATGGTTGGCGCTGATCGCCATCAGGTTAGAGAAGCTCAGCAGTGTTCCGGGGAGCGCCATGAAGAATAGGCCGCTCACGATCCAGGCGCGGAGCATTAGGCTCTTTTGCTTTTCGTGCGTAGCGATTGTTGCGCTTTGTGCGGGCAGTGTTTCGAATTCGCCAGTGGCTTTCATATCTATCCCCTGCTGTTCAGTTCGGCTTCCAACTTGATGGCGCGTTGGAAGAGCACATCATTTTCGAGATGCACATGTTGCCTCAGATCGGACTCGAATTCGCAAATGCCCGCGAAGAGAGCGATATGCGTTACGCATGCCCACTCCGGCGGCTCAAACCCTTGCGTGATCTCGCGGAGTTCCGCCATGATGTGGTTGGCCGCCTCATGCTCCTGCTCCATCATGGAAATTGGAAAAGAAACCGAGCGAAAACATGCATGCGCAGGTGGATACGTGATGATCGAATCCCGATCCATTTGCGCGATGAAAGGAAACAGAACCTGCTCTTCCTTCTGAATGTGGGCCAGCATATCTGCATGAAGCTTTTCAAGCAGCTCCGTGACACGTCTGAGTTCCGGCGCACGATCGCCTTTTTTGGTAACGACCTTAGCAGCCATTTCCGTGAGGCGAGGCAGCTCCTGCCGAACGTTATGGTGGTGGACACGGACGATGTGTTGAATTAACCGACTCAATGGCAAATTTGCAGGGTCAGGGGCCGTCGCACCAGATTCTTCATTCTGAGCGTCAGCCAGCTTTTCGAGCACCTGATCGACCGAGAGTTGCAGCTCTGCACAAGCCCCCTCCAGCGAGTTGTCCGCCTGCGAGCTCAGGTCAATCTCAAATCGCTCAAAAACCCTTGTAGCAGAGGGTTGGGTCGTAACTATTTCGCGGATGGACTGGGTTGAGGGATACATAATTCACTCTCCACTACCTACCGTAGCGGGAGGCTGAGCCCTTGGCAGTAACTTATGTCACTCGAAGTTCGAATGAACTAAGAAGTTGAGTCAAGAAGGGCGCTCAAGCCCTTCATATCCTTCACGACGATCTGCCGAGCATCCACATCCAGCAGTCCCTCAGCTTGCAAACGCATCAGGTTGCGGGAGATCAACTCGCGCACGGTGCCGAGTTGGTTTGCTAGCTCCTGATGGCTTGCGGGCAATTGAAAAGCGATCCCTCGTTCGGTTTTCTTGCCTTCGCTTTGAGCTAACTTAATCAGCGCCGAAATCAGCCGCTGTCGAATCGTTGTGAAGGATAGTTCCTCGATGATGCCAACCAGACGCCGAAGCCGTGCACCGACGACCTTCAGCACCTTGAGCGAAACCTGTGGGTGCTCCAGACAGTACGCCTGGAAGTCACGTCTCGAAATGAAGACGATCTCTGTTTCCTCTACGGCTGAGCCGGAGGCCGGGAACGGCCCTCCATCGAAGACCGGTAACTCGGCAACGGACTCTCCCGGCACGTTAACCGCAAGCACCTGCTCACGGCCATTCACAGAGGTTTTGAAAATGCGCACCTTGCCGCGCGCGATGATATGCAACCCGTTGCACGGTTCACCTTCTGAGAACAACAACTCACCTTCACTGAATAGTTTGCGTACGGTTCGAAGAGCAAGAGCTTGTAACTCGGCCGGTGAAAGGCTCGACAGGAGGGCGGCTTTGCCAAGAGCGGTTGCCAGATCGGTGCGTTCTGTGCTCACCCAGTGAATTCTACGGCACCCTGGGACTTTGGTCACTGCGTTCGATGAGTCCCGGCCCGGGGAGGCACCGTAAGCGCTCCTTGCCGATTCTTCCGGCACGGCTCCGTTCCTTCAGGTTTCAGCGAACCGGCTTCGCACCTTGAGGTCGGCTGCTATCAGAACGGGTACAACCCAATTCAGGATAGCTAGTGCACGAGGATCAGATAAACACACATGCCGATTCCGGCACCGGCCAAAAGGAGTCCCAGGACTACGGCATCCCTCGACACCCGTCCGGGCGTCCAGGTACCTGATTTCAACTCGCGAATGAGTTGAAAGTGCCGCAGGACGGAACTCAGGATGACAATCACGCCTAAGCCCACCAGAGTTACTCCAGACCAAACGGAAAGCCCTGTAGCACGCGTAGGAGAATGTGATTCGCTCACGCTCAGCTGGCGGAAAAACAGGCCGAAACGGCTTACCGCAAAACCGATACCGATCAAGCCTAATCCCGTACGAATCCAGGCTAAGAAGGTTCTCTCGGCTGCAAAATAAACCCTGGGATCCTGCTCAGCACCTTTGTCCATTCACCAATTGTAATGAAGATGTGTGTCGAGTTCGATTCGGGGTCAAGATACTTGATCCTGCAAACAAAATGCCCCATGCAATCCTTCAATTGAGGGGGCTGCCAACAGATGGTCCGCAATTCGTATTGCGTTGGCAATGATGGTCAGCGAAGGATTGACTGCGCTGGCAGAAACGAAGCAGGACGCATCAACGACATACAGGTTGTCGAGGTCATGAGCTTTGCAGTGCCGGTCGAAGACGCTGGTAACCGGATCGTTGCCCATCCGGCAGGTGCTGTTCTGGCGATCAACGCCTTCAATGGGGATGCGCTCTTTGCGTAAGCATCGAGTGGGACGGAAGTGCTGGCGTGGCCAGCTCTTTTGAGTATGTTGCCCCAGCGCTCTTTAAGGCGGTTGAAAGATCCAGGTTGTTGGGTGAGTACCCCAATCGCCGTTGGTGCTGCTGCAGGTCTGGATCACCTGGATACACTATGCGACATTCCGCATGCTAACTGAACTCAATGGGCTTTACGGCTACAACGCGCTGCAGCAGATCGCGTATTTCGCCGGGCTCGATTCAGGGACGGCGGGGTCGCTGCATGTCGCTAAATGCGCACCCCCAACTTTGCGGAATGTGCATTCTTCCTAACCTTCTCTTTGAACCTGAAGCGGCGAAAACAGGCTCAGCTCATTCATTCTGCATAACTTAAGCGCAATATCACTTCACACATCAATGCAAGTTCATTCTTTTCAATCCTCTGGATCGGGAATAATCGCAACAAATTGCACTTCGACATGGAAAACAACACAAATATCCCCACTTTTGCTGCGCATGAAAGCGGACGCAAGTTCTACCGGTTACCGGCTTTATTCATCCGTCAGCGGCCACAGCGAACCTGTTCGCGCCACCCCGCCCAGGCCTGTTATGGTCAGGGAGGAAATTTATGACTCCCCCATAGGAATCCGCGGGTATGTGGAAGCGTTGGCGAATCCGGATAGTGCTGTTTCTGGCCGTGCTCGGTCCCGGATTCATCACCGCCAATGTAGATAACGACTCCGGCGGCATTTTTACTTACTCTCAGGCCGGCGCTCAGTACGGCTACACCCTGCTGTGGACCATCATCCCCATCACCATTGCGCTGATTGTAGTGCAGGAGATGTGCGCCCGCATGGGCGTGGTCACGGGCAAGGGATTGAGCGACCTGATCCGCGAAGAGTTCGGGCTGCGGCTGACTTTCTTGCTGATGGTCATGCTGGTGATCGTCAACTACACAAACGTGGTGACGGAGTTCATCGGCATCGCTGGCTCCCTGCACCTTTTCCACGTGACCAAGTTCGTCTCCGTGCCATTGTGCGCGGGCCTGGTTTGGTACATGGTGGTGCGGGGCAACTACAAGAGCACGGAAAAAATATTCCTGGTTGCATCGCTGGTGTATATCGCCTATATCTTCGCAGGCGTGCTTTCGCAGCCTAGTTGGCACGATGCGATGCTGGCTACGGTACAGTTGCCGGCCAGGTCGGTGTGGGGCGAAAAGGACTATATGTACACGGCCGTTGCAGTAGTGGGCACAACCATTGCGCCGTGGATGCAGTTTTATCTGCAGTCGTCGATTGTGGAGAAGGGCATCCGCGTGAAGGACTATGCTGCGTCACGCCTTGACGTGATTGTCGGCAGCCTCTTCACCGACATCGTCGCGTGGTTCATTATTGTAGCTTGCGCCGCGACGCTCTATGTTCATGGAATGGGAGGCATTCAGGTAGCCTCGGACGCCGCCGAAGCGATGCGGCCGCTGGCTGGCGACTATGCTTTTCTTCTCTTTGCTTTTGGGCTCTTCAACGCATCGCTGTTTGCGGCATCGATTCTGCCACTCTCCACCGCCTACACGGTGTGCGAGGGGCTGGGATTCGAGTCGGGAGTCGATAAGCACTTCAAGGAAGCGCCGTTCTTCTACTGGCTCTACACACTGCTGATTGCGGGCGGGGCAGGAACCGTTCTTTGGCTACCCGATGCTCAGCTCATTAAATTCGCCATCTACTCTCAGGTGCTGAATGGAGTGCTGCTACCGGTCATCATCATCCTCATGCTGCTGCTCATCAACCGCAAAGACCTGATGGGAGAGCACAGAAACTCGCGATTGTGGAACATCATTGCGTGGGCTACCAGCATTATTGTGATCGGGATGTCGGTGGTGCTGGTAATGCCGGGGCATTGAACCCCTTCCGGTGTGAGGTCAACTGCCTTCGTCCCGGATGATAACGCTCAAGTCCATGCTTCTACCTGCTCGCGATAGGCGGGAAGTCCGTCGCTGAGGATGGCCGCAGATGATGGATAATCGGGACGGCAAAGGCCATGAAGACGATAGCGAACACAAACGGGAGAAACACGGCAATTATGCAGTGATACCACCGGGGCATTCGCACTTTTTCCCGAGGGGGTAGACAATACGCGGGAAGGTAAATCATTAGCCCGTAGACGAACATCCACATTCCAATCTCAAGTACGTGTTGCGGTCCTCCAAAGAGCGATTCGGCGATGGTTCCCGTGAGTCCGAAGAGGATCAAGGCTTGGTTGGCGGTGAAATCGAACCTGGAGAGAAGCACCGCCCACGCGACGAACATGGGCGCGATCACGATAACGCTATGCCCCAGGATCACGTCCCAATAATTGGCAGACGCGGTGATGTAGGCTTGCCCCATTCGCGCGCCAAACATGGGAGCCAGGTTCGTCATGGTGGTGGTCACCACCTCCTCAAGCATGGCAAGGGCGATGCAAAAGACGACAAACTTCAAATGCCAATCGACTTTTAATATGTCCATCGAACGCCGGATCTGGTTTCTGAAGGATGCCGTGGCCGTGCCGAACAGGATGATCCAGAAGAAATACAAGCCAAGACCCATGCCAAGCACCGCATGGGTGACCACCTGTTTGGGTGCAGGGGAGCCCAGGAAGATGACGCTGGCCAGGGTGAACTGCAGGGCAGAGGTTCCGATGAATACCTTGATTAGAGTCCCGCTTTGAATGCGAGCTTTCATGCCTGTAACAATACCGCTTCATGACCGAAGAGGCAGTGATGGGCGAACCGCCATAGCGTCAGTCTGGAGACCGGCGCTACAAATACGCAGGCTTGAAAATGCGTTACAGCAGTTTCCCAGCGGCTAGATCCCGGATAAGCCCGCGGTCGGCGGCGAGGAAGTCGTAGCCAGGCAGATCTTCAAGCTTCGTCCAGCGGACCTGCTGAAAGATGCGGTTCACAATCTCGCCGGAAAACTCGTGCACCGCGAAGAACTGCAGGTCGACCGCGCCGCCGTGCCGGTAGTTATGGCGAATGCGCGTGACGCGCGGGCCAATAGTGGCTTGGATTCCCAGCTCTTCGTCGAGTTCGCGGGCCAGAGCCTGCTCCGGGCTTTCGCCCGGCTCAATCTTGCCGCCGGGAAACTCCCACTGCAGAGCCATGGGCTGGTCGGCGCGGCGCTGGCCTATCAGAACCTCGCCACCGCGCACAATAAGAGCGGCCGCGACAAAGCGAAGCGCGGGCCCCGCTGGGCGCGGATTGGAATTCGGCTGTTCTTCTTCCACACCTTTAGTTTAACCCGACAGAAGGGGCGCGGAGGTCATATGGATTCAAGCACTTCGGTACTATCAAAACCCATGAGGATTCCGGACGGAGCCAGCGGGAGCGGTCCTACTCTCCGCCCACCGCAGTATGGAGCCCCTCGACGTCCTGGGGCATGAAATAGCCCCAGCCATTCTGGGCCGCCGCTTCCAGCAGCGCCGGGGATGGGTTCACCGGGAAGGGATTGCGGGCAACCTTCAGCATGGCAAGGTCGTGGATGGAATTGCCGAAGACTGCGTCAGGATTCGGCCGGCCAATCCGCACCAGCGAGGCGGCCTTGCCCTCATCGGTCGGCACATCCACAAGCTCGTTGCAAATAATGCCAGCGTCCACGCGAACTTATGCGGCCACCACATGGTCTTCCGGAATCTCAAGCGCCCGCACCCCTTCGCAAACGATCCAGTGGTTGGTGGAACTGACGGCCCAAATCTCCACGCCGGCCCGGCGCAGGTTGTTCAGTAGTGAGTGCATTTCAGTGAACACATTTGGGCGCACAAACTCCCGCACATACTGTGCAGCGGCTTCGCGCAGTTCCTGATCGCGCAGCCCGGCGTAGATCTGCACCATCTCCCCGCAGATCTGCACTTCGCTTATGTTGCCGGCACGGTATGAGCGATGACGGTCGTCGATCCATTCGCTGGTAGAGCGGGATACCAAGCCCTGCTCAAGAGACCAAGCCATGAATCCATAGCCAGCGTCGCCGCTCCAGAGGGTCCCATCGCAATCAAACACCGCAACCTTTGGTTTGCTCCCGAGAACAAGGCGTTCGAACTCCTGTGCGGTCCACCGGGGAACTTCTACTTGTGTTGGCATCAACCAGTCCTTCAGCAGGATTGAAAAGTATATTCAATACTATTGTCTTCCAAACCGGCATGTTTTTGCACGTAAACGTTTGAGAAAGGCTGAAGGAAAACCCGATCCGCGACAGGAAACGCCGTAAAGAATGGGTGCTGACCAGGCGGCTCGTGTCCGCCAGGTTGGAGAGCGCACGTGGTCCTGTTATCGGATAAGGCCCAGGGCTATGAGTTCCTTTTTCAGCTTTGCCGTATCAATTGGCTTCACCAGGTACGCGTCGCATCGGCCCAGGAGCGCGGTAGCAATGCTGTCCGAATCAGTATGGATGGTGGTCACGATGATTTTGGCGGCCTTCGAAACCCGTCCCGCGGCTTCCTGTCTGCGAATCTCGCGGATCGCTTCCTGTCCGTCCATCTGGGGCATCCTCAGGTCCATGCAGACTAGGTCGTATTCACGCCGGCTCTCAATCGCCAGCAGGACCGCATTCACAGCTTCGCTTCCGTCGACGGCAATATCACACTCTCCATAGCGGGAAAGAAATGCCTTCAGCAACTTTCGATTCGTTGCATCGTCTTCAGCAACCAGGCTCTTCATCGTGCCCTCCATGTGCGAGCGAAAATCCGTTATCCCTACCCATCCACTCAACGGCCCGACGCTCTAATCCCCAACATGTGGAAATAAGCGCGAGGGAGATGCCGCATCTGGCGTCTCTGCGGGAATGGGTGCTCAGCTTAGCCCATCGGCAAAAATGGCTTGCACTTGAATGCGCGGCACATCGTGCGCCAATGGCGGACAATACTTCTCAAAAAACTCCAGTCTTGAGGTTTTCATCCATGCCGATAGGTAGAGAGTGGCGTTTGCCCGCCGAGGTGCAGTGTGGGTCAATCGGGGTGCACAGTTCAGCGTGACGGTCTGCTGGGAGCCGTGGAGCACGCGGCGGATGGCATCGTCATTACCGATAAAAGCGGGAACATTCAGTATGTAAACCCCGCATTCACTGCCTTGACCGGTTACTCCTGCGAAGAAGCTGTTGGGAGCAATCCCCGGTTCCTCAAGTCAGGACGCCAGCCAGCCGCATTCTATGAAGAGCTCTGGAACACAATTCTATCGGGCCAGGTGTGGCACGGAGAGGTGACCAATCGGCGCAAGGACGGAACACTCTACGACGAGGAGATGCGAATCGCTCCTATCAAGGCCGCAGATGGGGTCGTCACCGGTTACATCGCTGTCAAGCATGACGTGACCGAGCAACGGGCTGCCCAGGATGCACGAGCCTTCCTCGCCGCCATTGTAGAAGGCTCCCAGGACGGCATTGTCGCCTTTACGCCCGATGGGAAGATTCTCACGTGGAATCGGGGCGCGGAAGCCATCTCTGGCTATACAGCCGAAGAGGCAATCGGTCACCCCATTTCTATGCTGGCTCCGCCAGAAAGATTGTCCCATCTGATGGAACTTATAGAGCATGTATTGCAAGGCAAGTACGACTCACACTACGAAGGGCAGGGACTGCGGAAGGATGGGCGAATCGTTCACATTTTCATCACCACAAGTCCCGTCAGAGACTCCGCCGGCGGAGTGATGGCCATTGCAGCCAGCATTCGCGACATCACGGGACGCAAACGAGAACGGGAAGCTCTGCGGGAGAGCGAAGAACGCTTCCGCGTGATGGCGGACGGATGCCCGGTTGGGATCTGCGTAACCGACGCGCAGGGCGTCAATCGCTTTGTCAATCGGACCTACCTGAAACAGTTAGGCATAACCACTAAGCAGTCTGAGCAAGGCGATTGGAAGCCGCTGATTCACCCCGATGATGCACCGCAGTATCTAGAAGCGCTCGGATGCGCGCTGAGAGAGCATACGCCTTTCAAGGCCGAGAGGCGCAGCCGCCGGGCCGATGGCGAGTGGCGTTGGATAGAGTCGATCGCAGAGCCGCGCTTCTCGCACGATGGTGAATTTCTCGGGCTCGTAGGCGCCAGTAAAGATGTCACGGATCGCGTACAGGCCGAGCAGGCCTTGCGCAGCAGCGAAGAGAAATTCCGGCAGCTTGCGGAGAATATACGAGAAGTATTCTGGATGATGAACGCTGCGGGCACTGAAATCCTCTACGTCGGTCCCGCCTACGAAGAGATCTGGGGCCGTACCTGCAAAAGTCTTTATGAGAGCCCGATGGACTGGATGGAAGCCATCCATCCCGACGACCGCGAGCTGGCTCACGCAACATTCATCAGCCAATTGCAGGGAGAGAGCATCGATTCCGAATATAGAATCAACACGCCCGATGGTAGGCAAAGATGGATCCGGGACCAGGCATTCCCCGTTCGCGATGAAAACGGGGAACTGATCAGGATAGCCGGAATTGCGGAAGACATTACCGAACGTAAGCGGGCCGACCAGGCTTTGCGAAGCAGCGAGGAGAAGTTTCGACAGTTGGCGGAAAACATCCGCGAGGTGTTCCGGATCATGCCGATCGCGCTGGACGAGACCCTTTACGTGAGTCCCGCATATGAAGAGATTTGGGGCCGGACTATGGAGAGCGTCTACCGGAATCCCGAGTCGTGGCGAGAAGCTGTCCATCCCGATGACCGGGAACAGTCCGATCGTATGGCGGCACATCAACTGCTTGGGAAGACTGTCGAAGTGGAATACCGCATTCAGACTCCTGCCGGGGAGCAGAAATGGATCCGCGACCGGGCATTTCCCGTTCGCGATCAAGGCGGCGAACTGATCAGGATAGCCGGAATTGCGGAAGACATTACCGAACGCAAGCGGGCCGAGCAGGCCATCCTCGCCTCTCATGAGTTCGTGCAGTCCACCATCGATGCGCTTTCATCAAGCATGTGTGTATTGGACGAAACAGGGACGATCATCGAGGTGAATCGCACGTGGAAGGATTTTGCAGTGGCAAACCGCAGTGTGCACTTTCATGAGTGCTCCGAGTTTTCCCAGCTGCAAGACCAATTCGGCGCAGGGGTCAGTTACCTGGAGGCATGCGACCGGGCGGTCGCCAACGGCGCTGTCGAGGCCGGGGACTTTGCCGCAGGTATCCGAAGCTTGTTGCACGGGGACATGGAAGAATTCACAAAGGAATATGCATGCCATGCCCCTCACGAAAGACGATGGTTTGTTGCTAAAGTCACACGATTCTTCACCGATGGCCTTCCCCGGGTCGTAGTCGAGCACGTCAACATCACCACGCGCAAACTAGCGGAGGAAGCCATGCGCATGGCCAAGCTTGAGGCCGAAGCGGAAGGGGTGCGCGCGAACGAACTCGCCCGAGAAGCCGAAAAGGCTACTGCGGCCAAGAGCGAGTTTCTGGCCAATATGAGCCACGAGATTCGAACCCCGATGAACGGAATCATCGGCATGACGGGGTTGCTGCTGGATACGGAATTGACCGCCGAGCAGCGCCGCTACGCGGAACTTGCCCGCGGCAGTGGCGAATCGCTGCTGCGACTCATCAACGACATTCTCGATTTTTCGAAGATAGAAGCGAAGAAGCTCGAACTGGAGTCCATCGATTTTGACCTTCGGAGTTTGCTGGACAATCTCGTCTCCATTCTTCGGCCGACTGCACAGGACAAGGGAATCGAGTTGCTGTGCACTACCGATCCCGCTATTCCGGCCGGGCTTCGAGGAGACCCAGGACGGTTGCGCCAGATTCTGACCAACCTTGCCGGCAACGCGATCAAGTTTACGGACAAGGGCGAAGTGGTGGTCCGCGTCGCCTTGGCGGAAGAAGGAGAATCCGATTGCTTGCTGCGCTTTTCGGTGCGCGATACAGGCATCGGCATCGGGGAAGACAAGATTGGCGGCCTGTTCCAGAAGTTCAGCCAGGTGGAGGTTTCCACAACGCGGAAGTACGGCGGCACGGGGCTTGGGTTGGCTATCTCAAAGCAGTTGGTGGAGATGATGGCTGGAGGCATCGGAGTGACGAGCCAGGAGGGCACGGGATCGGAGTTCTGGTTCACGGTGCGACTGGGGCGGAGCCTTGGGCTGGCAGGGCAGGTCGAAGGTGCCGAATTGGAAGGCCAAACGCCGGCTCGTCTGCATGGGAGAATCCTGGTTGCCGAGGATAACTCCACCAATCGGGAAGTGGCGCTGGCCATGCTCAGGAAGTTTGGCGTCCGCGCCGATGCGGTGGCCGATGGCGCCGAAGCGGTCCGCGCCCTTGAGTCCATCCCTTACGATCTGGTGCTGATGGATATGCGCATGCCGGTGATGGACGGCATTGAGGCCACACGCCAGATTCGCAATCCTCAATCCGCAGTGCTCGATCACCTGATTCCTGTCATCGCCTTGACCGCGAACGCAATGCAGAGCGACCGCCAGAACTGCCTTGCTTCAGGCATGAACGACTTTGTGCCCAAACCGATCGTGCAGGGCGTGCTGCGGGATGCGCTGCAAAAATGGCTGCCCACCGGAGCTTCCGCTATCCCGGCTGCAGCCAGCCTACTTGAGCCGGCCCAGACTAATGAAATCGACACGAAGGTATTTGACCCGGCAAGCGTCTGGTCCCGCCTGGAAGGGGACAACGAACTTGTGCAAATTGTATTTGAGACGTTCTTAGCGGATGTACCGCAGCAGATCGATGCTTTGCAGGAATTCGTGAAATGTGAGAATTATGCCGGCGTTGCGCGGCAGGCCCACTCCATCAGAGGCGCTTCGGCAAATGTCGGCGGCGAATCTCTTCGCAATCTTGCTGCGCAGATGGAAAAGGCCGCCGATGCTGGGGATTGGCGCCTTGTTCTTGCCTGCATGGACGAATTGGAACTTCAATTCAGTCTCCTCAAGAATGCAATCGAAGCAAATGGGCCTGCATACACAAAATGAGACTTGCTTCGCACCCGCAATCACACCATCAAACAGAGCCAGATCGTCGTTCTGCACGGGTGTAATGCCACAACCCGCTGCTGCGCCGCTATCCCTCGGCCGAATTTTGACGATGAACTACCTGTGTCGCTGAGTCAAACGGGATGAGGGAGCATAGGCGATGATTGACAGGGATTTACGGCTGCGCCGCATTAAGAGGCGGCTTGTCCTTCAAGTCGCCTTTGCACTCCTTTGCAATGTTCTTTTTCTTGCATTCTTGTTTCGCCTCCAGGGGCAGACCTTCATCGCCAATTGGATCCGCATTGTCGCAGCGCTTGCAGGCCTCACCTTCTTCCCGCTGCTGATGGTCGAGTGGTGGAATTGGGTAATGGCCCGCCGCGACGTGTCCGACATGTGGGCCTTCGGCCAACTAAACTTCGATGAAGTTTCCCGAGAGCTGGCTGCTCGCAAAGCAATCGAGGCAGACATCAAGGACTCAAGACCTTACATCGACGTAATGCACGACCAGATCGGCGACTCGCTGAATGAATCCGAGCGCGAGGTCGTCGTCGTAATCGAGCAGATCAATTCGCTGAATGTAAAGAGCGTCAAACAGAGGGAGAATATCGCGCATTCGGTCAAGAGCGCCGGCGAACTGACGAAAAACACGGAAACCCGGTTGGAGAACAACCAGGGGATCATCGCCGCGATCGAGATGCAGTTGGAAGCACAAACCGATGATTTCAGGGAGAATTTCGAGCGTATTGAAGGGTTGGCCGGCGATGTTCGCATGTTGACCCCACTCATCAAGACCATCACTTCCATTGCACAGCAGACAAACCTGCTCGCCCTGAATGCCGAAATTGAGGCTGCGCGCGCTGGAACTGCGGGCCGCGGCTTTGCGGTTGTCGCCTTCGAGGTTAGAAAGCTTGCTGTGCTTTCCACCAAAGCTGCCGCTGACATAGCCTCAAAGATTCATGCTACGTGTAAGCGAGTGGACGATGAGATGGCCCTGGCTCGGACGTCGCTCGAACGGCATGTGGCCAGCAGTGCAATGAACCGTCTGACCGCCGACTTGGGTGAAATGCAGACGGAGTTCTGCAATAACAGCAAACTGTTGCTGGAGGTGATCACCGAGGTGGATGCAAACTACGAGGAGAGCGTGACCCGCTTGTCGGAAGCATTGGGGCACATCCAGTTTCAAGACGTGATGCGGCAGAGAATGCAACACGTGCAGGAAGCGCTGATGGAAATGCGGGACCACTTGTTGCGGTTGGCCGAAAGGCCCGATCGTCCAGGCTGGGATGGCCTCTTCAATACCACATTCAAAGGAATGCTGGAGTCCCATCTCAAGAGCTACAAAATGGCCAGCCAGACGGCCACTCATCTTGCCATCACCGGAGGCAATACCGGCAGCGATCTCAGCCATTCGGCAATTGAATTGTTCTGATGCTGCCGAAAAACTGCAAAGTTAATCAATTCGGCTGGAATGGATGTTGATGAAGTTGATTCCTGATGAACGAGGTACGGCATGGTGCGGCCGGCGTTGGGGATGGGCGCAGGACGCAGATAATCGGGAGTGTGGACAGCACCCGCAATCTTCCGCTCTTGAAGGACTACCAGGTTTACCTGCGGGTGGAGAAGGGGCTGCGGCCGCTCACCTGTGAGGCCTACGACAACGACCTGAAGTCCTTTGCCGAGTTCATTGAGGGTCGCCAGGGCGTGCTGGTGACGGCGGCTCAGCAGGATGTGGCGGGATTTCTTGAGCATCTGCGCAACCATGGAATCGACTCTCGGTCGTCGGCGCGCAAACTGAGTTGCCTGCGCGGCTTCTACAGGTGGTTGCTGCTGGACCGCCGCATTCACCACGATCCAACCGTGAACATCGAGTCGCCCAAGGCCTGGAAGGTGTTGCCCAAGTCCCTGGCCGAGGGTGAGGTGGTGGAGATGCTGGAGCGCGCCGGCATGGCCGCGTCGCATCCCCAGGCGCAAGCCACGGCATTGCGAGACAGCGCAATTCTGGAGCTGCTTTATGCAGGCGGATTGCGGGTCTCTGAAGTGACTGCGCTTTCCACGGGCGACCTTTCACTGGATGCGGGGCGCGTTCAGGTGCGCGGCAAAGGAGATAAGGAACGCATTGTGCCGCTGGGCTGCACGGCTGTTCAGGCACTGGAAAAATACCTGCGCGAGGGCAGGCCCCACCTGGCGCGCATCAGTTCATCGCGCAAGTCCAATTCGGCACGGCAGGATGCGACCCGGTTGTTTCTCTCGCTTCGGGGAATGCCGTTGACTCGCCAATGGGTCTGGCATCTGGTGAAGGCGGCGAATCTCGACGCAAGCCCGCATCGACTGCGCCACAGTTGCGCAACGCATATGGTGGAACACGGCGCCGACCTGCGCAGCGTGCAACTGATCCTGGGCCACGCCGACATTTCCACTACGCAGGTGTATACGCATTTGGCCCTGGGACGGCTCAAAGCCGTACATCGCATGCATCATCCCCGCGCAACGCGCAGCGTCCCAGAGTCCGGTTCCGGCCAGCAAGGCAATCTCGTAGTAATGCCGGGTAAGGAGGAGCGATGAGTAGCTCGCCTGTGCCCGCGATTGCTTCCTCCCTGGCTTCTCTGGTTGACGGCTATCTGGGCGTGCTGGCCAATGAGCGAGGCGCGTCCATGCACACACTGCGCGCTTACCGGCGCGAATTGCAGGGCTTTGCGGATTTTATCACGCAGCGTTACGGCAGCAGCCAGGCCGTGGAGGCGATCGAGCACACACAAATTCGTGCGTATTTAGGCACGCTCTACGAGCGCGGTCTATCGAAGGCCTCGGCCGCACGCGCCCTCGCCGCTGTGCGCAGTTGGTTCAAGTGGCTCGCGCGCGCAGGCTATGTGGACAAGAACGTGGCTTCGCTGGTTGCAACCCCGCGACTGCCCAGACATCTGCCGCGCGTTCCCTCCATTGAGGAGATGAACCGTGTGGTGGATTCGGTGGACGAAGACGCCGCAAGCTGGCCTGCCCGTGATAGAGCCATCCTTGAAATGCTTTATGGTTGCGGCATTCGTAACGCCGAATTGACCGGACTGAATCTCAAGGATATTTACTGGGCCAACGAAGCAATCCTGGTTCGAGGTAAAGGGCAGAAGCAACGCTATGTGCCCCTTGGCGACGCGGCGGCGCAGGCATTGCGCGCTTATCTTGCCGAACGGGCTGCGCGGCTGGCAGCGGGCGCTGGAGCAAAGGGAACCGCAACGCCAGCCTTGTTTCTGAACCTGCAATTGCGCGGCCTGGGCAAACCCGGCGGTGAAGCTCGGCTAACCGTCCGCAGCGTGGGACGGATCGTGAAGCGCATCGCAATTCTGCGTGGTCTATCCGCGGACGTGCACCCTCACACGCTTCGCCACGCTTTTGGCACGCATTTGCTGGAAGAGGGCGCGGATTTGCGCGCGATTCAAGAGTTGCTGGGCCACGAACGGCTCTCTACAACGCAGCGCTACACGCAACTTACTACCGCCCAGTTGACGCAGGTCTACGACCGGACGCATCCGCGGGCGCGGTAGCGGAGAGCAACGCAAGCCCGCCGGTCTATTTCCCCGCGACAGATGCCATGGAAGAGCGACCCGGCAATGCATCGCATAGCGCCAACGCGAGTAATGGGTAAGCCGTTCCGCTGTAGGTGATGAACTGCCAACCGTCGCGATTCAGTGACCGCGTGTACCATCTCCCGGACGAGCGCTGGTTGGTGAGCAGCCAGGAAACCCCGCGCTGAATGCGGGGATCGCTGGAGGGAACGCCAGCCTTGCGAAGGGCGATGATAGCGAGGCCCGTCATGTGTCCATCGCTCGGCGGGTCTGTGATCTCCAGCTCCGCCCGCAGCTTTTCCGCACGATTGCCCTTGCCCCACTCGTCGGGTTGAGCAAACGTCCGGATCGACCACCCGCCATCCGGCTTTTGATGGCCCAGGATCACCTGGATCAATTCCTGCTGGCGCCTCGCGCTAAGCAGGCCAGGGAGTTCCGTTGATGCCCAGAGCAAATCCGTTCGATCGTAGTCGCCCTGCAGCATGCTCTCTGATCGCAGGAGTTTTTCGAGCAGTTGCACCTTGGCTTCAATCGGCGTGCCACGCTGCTGCGCAAGCCACCCCGGCGCATTGCCCACAGCTCGCGCTGCAACCGTGGCCAACTGGTAGCGCTTTGACTCAAGCGGTGGATTGTTGTCGTCGCTGATAGTCCAGTCGCCGTCAGAGCGCTGCAGCCTGAACATCATGTCGAGCGCTTCGGCCGTCTCCGGCGACAAGCGATGCGTCACGTTCGCATCCCAAATCGCTAATCCCGCCGCCACATACACTGCCTGCGTCGAATCAAGTTCAGGCCGCAAGTCTGCGGGATCGGTAGCTTGTTCGTCGCGGAGCGTGGTCACAAAAAAATCCCGCAGCTCCTTTTGCGGCTGCCCCAGTTGCGGAGTGAGCAGAGGCCGCACCACCATGTAGGAACCATTGGTGTGGCAGGCCACGCATTTCCACTCTTGCGTCCATGCAAGCGCCCCTTGCTCCACGTAATCAACGGCTAGCTGCGGCGAGAAAGGGATCTTGCTCTCAACCCGGGAAGGGCGAGAATACGTGACAGACTTCAAGTGATATTGATACTGAAATGGAACCTGCCACGCCGCATCTTTTCCTGCGCGCCGCAGTTCGACCGGCATTGAGTGGTGGTCGAACGTAAATGTGCCGCGAAGGTTTGAACCGTCGGCGCTGACCTTGCCAATGTATTCACCCTTGCCACCACTGAGAGTGAATCTCAAATCTGAGCCATTCAGAACCACGGAGTCGACATGCAAGTCATCGTGCACGAATTCGACATAAAACGCCGGAGCTTCCCAACCACCCCGACTGTTTTTCGCAATCTGGAGAACCATGCGGCGCGCGTCTGAATCCAGGTTGAAAGTTCCCTGCCACGTGGCTGCAATATCCTGCGCAACCAGCGGACTCGCCAGAAGCACGGAGGTCGCAATCACGCTGATAATTCGCATTCTCATCGGCGATTTCCTTATGCAGCGGAAGCAATCCGCCTGAGATTGTGTTTACACGCTAAAAGCTGATCTTACGGTTAGGAAACCAGGTGAGCTCGATGTTCGTGGTTGTGACCGTCTGCTGGCCAGGAAGATAAATAGGAGCCTTATAGTGCTCATATGCGAAACTGCCATTGACTTCAAAATCTTTGCCAATGCGCTTCACCACCTGGAAGTCGATATCGTTGAGGGTGGTTCCATATTCGACGGCACTGTTGATCGTGGGGGCGGGAGCTTCAATAAAGTCCTTCGCAGCCTTCTGATCGCGCGTGCTCACCTGAATCCACTCGTTCCCGCTGAGATGATACGTGAGCCATGCCTGGCCGCCCTTGTCTTCCCGGCCAATTCAATCGCCGAAGAGTTGGCCATTGTTGGTATAGCCCTGCCGCTGAATACCTTCAAAGTACATGAACTGGCCGTAAACGCTGCGCGAGACTGGTGGGTCGGTAGAGGCGCCTTCTACGCGTAGATCCAGCTTTGGTAATCCGGGTACATGGGAGAGATACAAACCAGGCCGCCATGAGGCGCGCCGTGGCGCATCCGCGGGAGAAACATCGTCGTGCACTTCGGAGTCGCAGTAGAGCGTGAGCCATTTGCGGACATAAGGAAGCCGATAAGAGAAGTCAAATGCGGCGAAGCGGGCGCCGGGATCCTGTGCGCTGTTCTTGATCGTGCCGCTGGTGTTCTCGGTGCTAAAGAAACTCCGCAGGAAGGTGTGCAGGGTAACTGGCTCGTGGTTCTTGCCACCCCATATGACGCTGCGTTGGAAGCCGAATTCAATATTCTCAGTGGGCCTGAAGCTGACCTTCTCGCTATGGAACCAAGGATCGAAGGGATAAGTATGGCCTTTAAGGGGGCCGACCAGGAACTCGTAACGGAAGGGACCGGTGAGCTTTGAAAGTCCGGGTATGTATAGCGGTTCGATGCGATTGATGCGAAACGAGTAGATGTTTTCAGCGTTGTTAGAGTAAGCCATGCCGCCGCCCACACCGGGCCCGAGCCAGTCATCCTGCTTGCCGAATGAAATCTCGTGGTTGAGGTAATTCGCCCCGATGTATGCCTCCATTACGCGTCCCTGGGTGGCTGTAGCAATCGGTCCATTGGGAATGGTGCCTTGCGCATTCAGCGGGAGTGGCGTGCATCCCGTCTGCGAGCCAAAGCAATCAGGGGTGAAGTAGTTCAAAGTGCCATCCAGCGTGGCCAGGGTCTGCGTTAGCGCAGCGGAGTAGCCGGCCGCTGATGGCGCACCCTGAAATTCACCGCGGGCGTAAAGCACAAACCGGCCTGCGGCAGCGTAGCCACTGGCGCCAGAGTAGTTGTTGAACCCGTTGCTATAAGGGCGCCCGTAGTCGTTAACGATGGTGGAACCCAGGTGATAGCTGTCGCGGAGAGGCGTCCCGCTGATGCCGCGCATCACGGAATAGGCGGACTCGAAGTGAGAGTCATTTCCATTGGGAGAACAGGGACCCTGGCTATCGCTGTGTAACTCGCGAATCAGCGCTTGGTAGATTCCCTGAGCTTCATCGGCGGCTGGTCCAGTGGCGTCCGGGTCTTGGATTCGTGAGCTGGCATTATCGAGCATGTGGTCAATGCTCGAGCGTGTCCAGGGGCGCATGCCAAGATACACGGTATCGATAAACCCGAGAGAATAGAGCCGAAGAACGGCCGGATACACCCAGCTATCGACCGGAATATAAGGGGAATCGAGTCGCGAAGGCTCGCAGTCGCTTAAGGGAGTGCTCGGAACCTGAGATCCAATAGCCGCCCCTTGAACCGCACCCGGTTCTTCTGCCGCTAGGGGTTGGGTGCCAACGAGGGTTGCGATCGAAACAAAGAAAACTGCACAGCAGATAGCAGGGAATTCAACCGAAATTCGGTTCACCTTCATGTCCTCACTTTATCATTCTGGTTCTGACTCGCTCTGTCCCTTAGACCGTTGGGATCAGGGCTTTGGATGTGAAGGGGTTAGATGCCCGGAGCGGGCCCGAGAAGCTTGTCATGCGCCGATTCCACAGCGGCGTCCAACTCCGAACGAAAGCCGGCGGTGATTTCAGCCTTCGATGCCCTGTTGAATAACCCCTTGCGATCGAGGTACTTCTCCATATTCAATAGAGGATTGTGGGTGGCGTCCTGACCCTGCCAATGCTGGCAGTCAATCAAGGTTGGCCCGAAGCCCTGCCTGGCGTGGGCAATGGACTCTGAGGCGACCCGGTAGACGGCGACTACATCGCATGCGTCGACGGTTATTGTTGGGAAGGCAAGGGTTGGCGTTTTCCGGGTTTTCCAGGAAATAAAAATCATCGGTAGATGATGAAGCGAGGCCTGGCGCAGCGCTTCCTTCCATGAGTGTTGTTCCGCATCGCCGCCCCCGGAGACAACGACTCCGATGTTCTTGTTTGCCTCAGCTTGGTTGGCGGCAGCGGCAGAAGCGGA
>Ga0187847_10001530_pt1 | contig 20447 bp, 19 predicted proteins | sample June2016WEW_4_10_FD_132458 | JGI IMG/M metagenome (GOLD analysis project Ga0187847, IMG submission 132458) | Peatland microbial communities from SPRUCE experiment site at the Marcell Experimental Forest, Minnesota, USA - June2016WEW_4_10 | ecosystem: Environmental > Terrestrial > Soil >...
GATAATCCGCTGACCGCGGCCGTGATCGCGCGCGAAGCCGGCGTGGACGACTTCCTTGCCGAGGCCAAGCCCAAGGACAAGATGGACCTGATCAAGCGCGAGCAGGGCAAGGGCAAGCTCGTCGCGATGACCGGCGACGGCACCAACGACGCGCCCGCGCTGGCGCAAGCCGACGTAGGCGTGGCCATGAACTCCGGCACCCAGGCTGCAAAAGAAGCCGGCAACATGGTCGATCTCGACTCCAATCCCACTAAGCTCATCGAAATTGTGGAGATCGGCAAGCAGCTTCTGATGACGCGCGGCGCGCTCACTACATTCTCCATCGCCAACGACGTTGCCAAGTACTTCGCCATCATCCCGGCCATGTTCGCCGGCGTGTTTCCCGTGCTCAATGCGCTCAACATTATGTATCTGCATTCGGCCCATTCGGCGATTCTCTCGGCGGTCATCTTCAACGCGATCATTATTGTTGCGCTGATTCCGCTGGCGTTGAAGGGCGTCAAGTATGAACCAAAGCCGGCCGATGTTCTGCTGCGCAACAACCTGCTGATCTACGGCGTGGGCGGCATTCTCATTCCGTTTATAGGCATCAAGGCCATCGATCTGTGCTTGGTTGCGATGCATTTGGCGTAGGAGGTTTTATATTGGTTATGGCTTCAACTATGCAGCAAATTCCGCAACGAATCGCCGAGGCGCAACATCAAGAACTTTCGAGGAGACCTAACGTGCACTCGGTTTGGAAGACTTCGATTCTGTTTACGCTCGTCACCGCGGTCCTGTTCGGACTGGGATATCCGCTGCTGATGACGGGACTTGCCAAGGTCCTCTTTCGCCATCAGGCCGACGGCAGCCTGATTTTGCAAAACGGCCAGGTCATCGGCTCCGAGCTGATCGCGCAAAGCTTCACGTCGGACCGGTGCTTTCATCCACGCCCCTCGGCGGCGGGCAACGGCTATGATGCCACGGCCTCGGGTGGTACCAATCTGGCCCAATCGAACAAGGCGCTGGTCACGCGCATTCAGGGCGACATCGATAAGCTGGCTGCGCAGAATCAAGGCAAGCCGGTGCCCATCGACATGGTAACGACTTCGGGCTCGGGCCTCGATCCCGACATCACGCCGGACAATGCGGACTACCAGGTTCCACGTGTTGCGCAGGCGCGGGGCATCGATCCGGATCGGCTGCGGAAATTCGTCGCGGATCACACCACCTCGCGCCAGCTCGGATTTCTCGGTGAGCCGCGCGTGAATGTGCTGGAACTGAACCTGGCTCTCGATCAGTTGTCAAAATAGTTTGCACGAAGCGGCTTCCCAAGCCACTCCTATGCGGGATGAGCTAACCGGCTCTCCCGCTTTTCTTTTGCGCCGTCATTGGAGCTTTGCCTTGGTCAGCCTGCTGCGTATGAGATCGCTGAGGCGTCCTGCCTGAATAGTGTGGCAATAAAGAGACTTTCATCTCGCTTCCATGCAAGATCTTGCACATTTGCAATTCTAGCCCCTTGCAAAGGATTGATTTCAAAAGAAAACCAATCGGCTATGAAATTGCGATAGAGAAGGGAAAAGCCTACTAAATTTGTGCGGGCAGGGATGAGGTATTTCTCTGCGAAAGGGAAAGAATATGAAGAGAGTTCTGGTCATCATCGCAATCATTGGTCTTGCATCCACGGCAGCTTTCGCCGACGACTTGGGTGTGAATTTTTCGGCGCCTGGATATATCAACGGTCCTAGCCAGTGGAGTCTTGGGTACGAGTTCATTGCCAACGGTTCCATCAGCATAACCGGGCTGGGGGCCTATGACGACGGATCAAGCAGCGGCGGGGAAGCGCAGCAGGTTGGACTCTGGGACGCCGACGGAAACCTTCTGGCATCGACGTTCGTGAGTTCAAGCGACCCGTTGACCGATGACTTCTGGCGCTTCAATGCCATCACTTCGGTCACGCTTGTGTCGGGAGATACCTACTACGTGGCATCGCAAGGCGGTTGGGACTATACCTACTACACCTCGGGATTTGAAGTTGATCCCGATATTACTTACGTACAGGACGCTTATGGCGAGGTCGGCACCCAAAGCAATTCGCCGTTAGTATTTCCGAGTGAGACGGAGAACGTCACTGCCTCCGACGGCGGCGCTTTCTTCGGTGGCAACATCGAACTGGGCACCATGACACCGACTCCCGAGCCGGGATCGCTGCTTCTGCTAGGTTCGGGTCTGGCGACAATGCTTGCTGCCATGCGCCGCAAGTTTGCGCGCGGATAGGTAGAAGAAGTTTTCGCAGCTGTACAAGGCGGGATGAGCCAACTGGCTCTCCCGCTTTTTTTGCGCCGTTCACCTGGCGAAGAAACGACCACAAACGAACGCGATCAAAGTGAGATCGGCGGTACAAGCAGGGGAGAGAATTCCCTTTTGCATGAGGAAGGATGTGCAGTTCATTGCGCATTGTCTTGCATTTTAGGGAAATAAGTTAGTTATTTTCAGTGGCCTATAGAATGCAATTTTGGTAATAAAGATGCTATAAAAGACTGAGCGCATCCGCTGTGGTAGTGGAGGTCACTATCCAAACCAGTGGCTGCACAAAACCCATAATTTGACTGCGGATTTGGTCAAGAGATCATTGTGTCCGCTGGTCGATGCGGCGCAGATTCGTACGCCGGTAGCTATACAGAATGCGATCTCGTTGCGTGCACGGAATTCACCGGGCACGACCAACATTGGAGAAACGATGAAAAGGCTATTTTCGATTTGTCTCGGCTTAGCGGTCTTCCTCTTCAGCCATCGGGCTGGAGCAACCACCCTATTCAGCGATTTTGGGCCGGGAGATGCCTACCAAAGTGATTTCAGTTGGGAAGTCACCGGTTCAGGCGCCCCCATTGGCACCAGCTATTCTGACGGAGACGCTTTCACGATTGCCGGGAGCGGGGCCGAAGAGATTAGCCAGATCGACATCGCGATCGGGCAACTGAATTCTGGCAGCGGTTTCTATGTCAGTATCTGGACCGATAACAGTGGTTTACTCGGTACCGAAGTCTCAGGAGCATATTGGGGGAATCTGTCGCCTTATGGCTCTTTAGGTACCTGCTGCAAAGTGACCTCGATTACTGGGATCTCTGGAGTTACGCTGACAGGTGGAGACACCTATTTCTTGCTTGTGGGGCCCATGAATCCTTCAGGCTCTGCCAACTATGGATGGAACTTTAGTTCAGTTGGGCTTGATACAGCGCAGCTGTATTCGACCAACGGGGGAGTTACCTGGCAGCGCAGTTTTCCGGGCACCGCTGGCGCCTTTGATGTGATCGGCAGTGCGTCGGCAGCCACACCGGAGCCAGGCACCTTCCTTATGTTGGGAAGCGGATTGGTTGGGCTGGCCGGGATGGTCCGCCGCAGATTCGCGCGCGGATAGGTAGAAGAAAGTTTTTCGCAGTTGCACAAGGCGGGATGAGCTAACTGGCTTTCCCGCTTTTCTTTTGCACTTATGAGAACGTGGGTTGGGCTAAAGCTCTCTGCGTCCCTCGATCGCGCGCGCCATTGTCACCTCATCGGCGTATTCAATGTCGCTGCCGGCGGGGACGCCGGTGGCTATCCGTGTGATCTTCACCGAATGTCCGCGCAACGCAGCTGCTAGCCAACTTGCGGTCGCCTCGCCTTCGAGCGTGGGGCTGGTGGCGAGAATCACCTCGTCGATTTCGTGGCGCTCGGCGCGGCTAATCAACGATCCCGAACGAAGCTGGTCGGGGCCCACGCCGTGCAAAGGCGAAAGCGTTCCGTGCAGTACGTGATAGACGCCTTGATAGGATTGCGTGCGCTCGACAGCGGCGATATTTGTGGGTTCTTCCACAACGCATACGAGGCGCTTATTGCGCGAGGGACTTGCGCAGTAGGCGCAGGGATCGACATCGGTGACGTTGTTGCAGATGGAGCAGAGGCGCAGGCTGGCCTTCAATCCGCGGACTGCGTCGGCCAGGGCGGTTGCGTCCTCGTCGCTTGAGCGCAGCAAGTGGAAGGCGTAGCGTTGCGCGCTTTTGGTGCCCACGCCGGGCAGTTTCTTCAGTTCCTCGATGAGCCGGGCCATCGGCTCGGCATAGCGTGACACTTGAGTTGCCTTTCGTTTCGAAAGGGCACGGTTTCAGCCGCGCCGCCAATCATCCTGCAGGGGCTAAAGCCCGTTACCATTTTGCTGGTTTGCGGCACGACTAAAGTCGTGCCCTGACACTTCGTGCTCCACGACGCATTCTTCAGTAAGCCTCTAATGTCGCGCCGTTTTAAAACTTCACAAACCCATTCCCGGCAGCTTCAATCCGCCGAGCATGCCCTGCACGCTTGACTTGATTGCCTCATCGGCCTTGCGTCCCGCTTCGTTCACCGCGGCCACGATCAGATCCTCCAGCATCTCCACGTCAGGCTGGTTGCCGCTCAGGTTCACGACTGCAGAGGGATCAATGTGGAGCTTAAGCAATTCCTTCTTGCCATTCATGGTCGCGGTCACCGCGCTGCCTCCGCTTGAGGCTTCCACCACTGTCTCTCCTAGCTTGCGCTGCATTTCTTCCTGCATCTCGCCGGCTTTGGAAAGCATCTCGGTAATTTTAAGCGGATTGATCATTGTGCGTACCTCTGTTCGGTTAACATCCACTTGCTTCCGGTTTCTGGTTTGTATCCTTTGATCGTCTTTGTTTTACTATGAGAGTTCGTCTCAACACGAAAAGCTAAGAGCTAAAAGCTAGTAGGTGGAAGCTGCCTTGATCACTTCTGCCGTAGATCGACCACGCTGCGGACTTCGGCTTTAAAAATCTCCTGGGCGCGCTTCACCATTGGATGCGAGAGCGCTGCCTCTTGCACGCTGCCGACGGGCGCAATGGGCGACGCAACCACAGCGGGTGTCGATCCCTCGCCGGCGGACACGAGAAAGCGCGTCGGCGCGCCCAGCCTCTGTAGTTCTTGCCGCACGATCTTCTCCACGGCGGCACTCACCATGAGGCTAAGCATCTTCTTGCTCATCCCTGGTATGGAAGCCTGGACGCTTGTGGGCTCAAGCCGCCACGCGCCACTACCAAGCAGTTGTGCGGCAGAGCTGTGGCCGGCAGTGGCAAGTGCGGCAACAATGTCCTGGCGGATGGAGTCGGCACTTAATCCTTCGCCGCTTGCTTTGGTGGGCTCAGGCACTTTGGCCAGTGCGCCTTCGGTGAGGGTTTCCCCCGATGCGTATCCCGATGCATAGCCATGCGCTTGCGCTCCTACAGCGGGGAAGGGCGAGAGCTCAGGCGCGGCTGTGTTTCCCGCGATCGTAGACTCGGCCACTGTGGCCGATCTGCCCATGGTCGCGCCAGTTTCCGGCCTCGCGCTTTGATGCGCCGGCGTCGCGCTCCAGCCATTCAAATCTTTCGCCGGCTTACCTGCTGAAACCGAAGCCGCGCTTGCCGGCCGGGCTACGCTTGCACTTGCGCGTGGCGCACCGCTTGCCGTGCCAGTCCTTGCACCCGCTCCGCTGGCCACACCGCTCAGCAACTCCTCAATCGGAAGCAGCCGTTGCGCATGGATCAGCTTGAGAAGGCCCAACTCTAAATGGAAGCGCTGCTCCTGGCGGTAATTCAAATCGTCGAAGGTGCGCAGCACAATCTGCAGGTTGCGCATTAATTCCTCTTCGCTGAAAAGCAGCGCTGTACGCGCCGCGCGCGCCCGCTCATCCGCGGAGATCGCGAGCAGCGCCGTCTGTTCGCCGCCCAGCTTGGCCATGAGCGCATTGCGCAGGTAACGCACCATCTGCCGCGCAAGCGACAAGGGGCTGTGCCCGGCGTTCAGCAGAATATTCAGCTGTTCCATCAGCGGAGCGCTCTGTGCGGCCGCCACGGCTTCGAGGAGTTTCTCAAAGACCGTGCTCGGCACCGAGCCCATCAATTCGCGAATCTGCTCGGTCGAGAGCTTTGGCCGGCCCTCCTCGAGCGGCGCCGAGGCAATCGCCTGGTCCATGATGGAGAGCGCGTCGCGCATCGATCCGTCGCCGGCTTCGGCGAGCAGCGCCAGTGCATTCTCCTCAGCGCCAACGTTCTCCTCGCCCGCGATCATCTTCAGCTGCGCAAGGATGTCATCGAATTTGACTGCGTGAAAGCTGAAGTGCTGGCAGCGGGAGCGGATGGTCTGGGGAATATTCTCGGGCTCAGTTGTCGCCATCATGAAGATGACGTGCGACGGTGGCTCTTCGAGCGTCTTCAGCAGCGCGTTGAATGCGGCTTCGGTAATCTGGTGCGCCTCGTCGAGGATGTAGATCTTGTAGCGGTCGCGGGACGGCGAGTAACGGGCGGCATCGCGCAGCTCGCGAATCTCGTCGATGCCGCGATTGGTGGCGGCGTCAATCTCGATCACGTCGACCGCGTTACCTTGGCGAATTTCCGTGCAGGCGTCGCACACGCCGCATGGCTCGGGCGTTGGACGTTCTGCGGAGCCTATCTCGGTGCGGCAGTTTAGCGCCTGGGCCAGAATGCGCGCAATGGTGGTTTTCCCAATGCCGCGATGCCCGGAAAAGATGTAGCCGTGCGCAATGCGATTCTGCGTGAGCGCATTCAGCAGGGTGCGCGTCACGTGGTCCTGGCCGGCCACGTCGGCAAAGCGCTGCGGACGGTATTTGCGGGCCAGAACCTGATAACCCATGCGAACAAAGCTCCCGTGCGGCTGCGAGTGTGCAACAGCCTGGAGAGATTCTATCGTTCCGGGGCAGGGAAGCGGCGCGTGGAAAAATGCGCAAAGCGTCACGTCGGTGTCGCGATCTTCGCAATCGAGAATTCATTCGATGCCGAGATCCCTGCCATCGCGATTTTGCGCGTCAAGCGTCGTGGCCGCCGGGCTTTGCGGAGGTATTTAATGCGCAAGAGGCATTCAATACAGGGAAAAGATCTCTTGTGGAGGATGGAATTCGTTTTCTTAAAACAGCGCAAAACAATGCGCATTGCACGGTTTGCGCCAATGTAAATAATTGATTACAAATCCAAGCAAGATGGCACGGGACTTGCGGTAAGGCAGGCAACAATCCTGCGATCAGCACAAGCGAGCGATCCTTTTGTTCCAGATCGAACGTTTCGTGCTTGCCACAAAGTCAGGAAGCTCGATGTACGAGGAATGAAGAATGAGATCGCTTATCAAAATGAGATCGCTTATCAGGGTGTTACCTTTTGTTGCTTTGGTTCTCTTGCTTGCGCCTTTGGCCTTCGCTGATTCGGTCATCTACAACTCAATCCCCGGTTCGCTCCCGGGGAATTTAGTGTCGGAGGCTTTCGAAGCGCAATCTGTAAGCCAGTTCGGGGAGTTGATTGAATTCGGGGGCGGTAATTCCAGCTATAGCTTGGGAACCGCAACCGTGCTGATGAGCGATTGGGCGATGGAGTCGACCTGGGCTTCAGGCCTCGGCGAAACGGTTTCGCCGGGCACTACGATTACGAGCGCAGGATTCACCGTGCCGATGACCCTGAATCTCTATAACGTCGGCGCCGGGAACACGGTGGGATCGCTGATTGCAAGCGGGACTGTGGACGCGTTTATCCCTTGGCGGCCGGAGTCGGGTGGTTGCGCCGATCCGACGGCATACCTTGCATCAGATGGTGGCTGCTATCACGGGTCGTTGTCCGAGGTGACATTCAATCTGACTGGCATTACTGTGCCGGACGAGATCATTTATGGGCTGGCGTTCAACACCGAAGTCTACGGTGCAGACCCAACGGGAGTAGACGGTCCCTATGACAGTCTGAATTTTGCTTTGACGAGCAGCGGAGATTCCGTGGGAAGCAATCCTGCGGCGGGTTCTGCGTATGTGAACTCGACTTGGACAGGCGGTTACAGCGATGGCGGCGCTGCGGGCTTGGGAACATTCCGCGAGGACCCTAATTGGGCTTCTTATGCAGGGAACAGCTCGTACGAGGGCGGAATCGAGTTCACCGAAACGCCAGAGCCGTCTTCGTTGTTGCTGCTTGGCTCAGGGCTGAGCGCTCTCGCAGCTCTTTATCGGAAGACGCGGCAGACCGCGAGCTAGATCGGCGCGAAAATCCGGTTTGCTCCCCATACTGAGAAAGAATTCCGGCCATTCCGATATGCGATGCTGGATGTGGACGCGCCCGATTGCGTTGCGCCCGGGAGACTGCATCCCTCTGTGCGCTGAATCGCGTCTAATGAATTGGGGAATGGGCGATGAAACGGCGGTTTGGTATTGCGATCGTGTTAGCATGCGTCGTGTTCGCTGCGTCGCAACTTTGTGCGCAAGCCCAGGGCAACGGCAATCCTTCCGGTTCGGGCCAAAAGCAGCCTGCTGGCTCCCAGAACTCTCCAGATGTACAAACGCCCGCGCGCACGCAACAGCAGACCAATCAGAATCCGTTTCCCGAGGACACCAGCAATGTTCCGGTGATGCCGTCGCGCACTTCGCCGGGCACGATTTCCGACGAGAACGACGCTTCCGATGCGAGCCGTATTTTGATGCCTGCGAGCGATGCCGATCCAGTGCGCAGTCCGGAAGATGAAGGCTCTGCTGCTGAGAGTCAACAGCAAAGTTCAAGTTCAAGCATGGCCGGAATGCGCGATCTGCTTCCACCTGCCGACGACGAGACCCAGCCGGGAAAACGCAACCGCAAAGGGCAGCTGATCGAGCCCGAGCATCAAGAAACCGCAGCTGAGGACGAGAGTGTCGGCAGCTACTATCTCGACAACAAGGATTGGAGAGCTGCGCTCTCAAGGTTCCAGTCGGCGCTGGTGCTCGATCCCGATAATCCGGATGTCTATTGGGGTTTGGCCGAAGCCGAGCGGCATCTCGGCCAGTTTGCCGATGCGCGCGCGAATTATCAGAAGGTGATGGATTACGATCCTGGCAGCAAGCACGCCAAAGAGGCCAAGAAGGCTCTTCAAGATCCGCAGATTGCCAATGCCAAGGCGCCGCAACCGGCGCAATCCTCTGTATCGCCGCAATAAACCGGCATCGGGAAGCTTCGCAGCGAGTCGGCCTTCAGCTATCAGCTCTCAGCCAACGACAAAACCTCTGTATGAAAACGGAGCGATTTTGCGTCACAGTTTCACAGTTTCTGTGTGAATGGACGGATTCGCCTGTAAATTACTGATCCTTCATTGGTTCCAGTCTTCACAGTTTCACAGGTTGATTTTTGGGCGGCGAAGCCGGCAGCCTCTCGCTTCTGGCTTGTACCAGGGGTAGTGGTCGTTGGGGGCTGGCGGCGGATGCGAGGTAGGGGGTGGGGGGTAAGAGGTACGGACCGGGCACATACCTGACAGATTGAACCGGGGACTAAGGGACCCGGGACTGGCCCCTGATCTCTGGTTTTATTGTGCGCCTGAAGGGTGGAATTATCTGCAAAGTAAGGTGAGAATTAATAGGCTTTGTTTTCTTGGAGTTTCAGGGAACTTGCGGACGCGGGAATTGCGCTTGGGCGGGGGACGGTTGGGAGGTGGGTCAGAGTCCGGCCCAGTGCTCGTAGAGAGCGATCAGCTGGCTGCCCCAGAAGACACTGACGATTGCGCCCAGGCAAAGGAAGGTTCCGAAGGGAAGCTTCTTGAGCGCCCAGTTCGGCTCGTCCTTGCGCGATGACGGAAGCGCAAGCAGAGCTAGCGCGGTGAGCGCGCCGACAATGCAGCCGATGGAGAAAGCCAGCATGGCGCCGTCGAGTCCCAGCCAGGCGGCGATCATGGCCATGAGCTTGGCGTCGCCCAGGCCGAGGCCTTCACGGCGGCGGACTAGCCAGTAGAGCCAGCGGATAAGAAGGATCGTGGCGGCAGCGAGGATGGGGCCGGCGACGAGGACCAGCAAGCCAACAAGCGGATTGCCGATGCCTGGGAATCGGAGGGCATCGAGAAAATACCCCAGCTGCATTACCGATTGCATGGACAACGTCATGGGCAACGCTGACAGGTGAATACTATCGAAGTACTTTTCGCTGAGTTTGCTTGCGGAAGCCAACCAAAGAAACGATGCGAGAACGCCCAGGACGATTCCGGGCCAGACGAGCCGGTCGGGCAGCCAGAGATTTTCTGCGTCGAGGACTGCGAGAGCGACCAGGAGCCAAAGAAAAACCATGAGCCCGACGGCGACGGAGAGTTGATAGACGAGAACGCTGATGGGCAGGGCCAGATCGACTGCTCCGGCGAGCACTTGCCAGCTGGCAAACGCCCACAGTACGCCGACTGCTAGCTCCACCAGCGGATAGCGCCAGCCGATTGTTGCTTTGCAGGTGCGGCAACGGCCGCGGAGGGCTAGCCAGCTAGCTAGTGGAATGTTCTCCCACCAGGCGAGGGTGCGGCTGCAACTGCGGCAACGCGAGCGGCCTTTGGCTGCGCTCTCGTCTTCGGGCCAGCGGGTGGCGCAGACGTTCAGAAAGCTGCCGAAAGCGAGACCCAAAAGGCCTGCGAATACTGTGATGAACGCTGGAATCATTCGAGGGTGAGTATAAATGCCGCTGCTCAATCGACGGCTAGTTCGGCGACGGTGGTTGGGCGGAGTCGATGACGAGGGCGTCGACGGGGGCGGTCGATGATTCGAGCTTGAGGCCGAGCTGCTCCTGCACGGCGGTGAAGATGGATGGGCCGCCGGCGAGGGGGGAGTCAGCGGGCGTGTTGTCGGGCGTCCAGTGAAGCTCGAAATCATAGTGGCCGGTAATGCCGGTCTTGTCGACGATGTAGCGGCCGGCGGGACCTTCGAGGATGTTTCTTATGTCGTCCATGGTGCAATCGCGTTCAACGCGTAAGCCGTTGCCCACGGACGTGTGGTGACAGCCTCCGAGAGGCGTGCCAGCGGGCGATGCGAGACTGCCAGGCACTGGCGGCGCGGATTCCTTCATCTTCAAGCCGCCTTTCGCGACCACGATGTTGTAAACGGAGAGGGTGCGGATCTCATGATGGACGCGGAGCTGGAAACGGTCGGCGAGCACGGGCTGCAGCATGTCAGCGAGCTGGCGTGAGGAGAGCGGGGTAGCGGGCAGGTCGGCGGGATCGATTTTGGCGTCGAGGTCGAAGAGGTCTGAGTCTCTCGGCAATGGATTTCCAAGGAGGGGTTTCTGGGAGAGATCGTATGTAACCATGATGAATGCAAGGAGCGGCCTATCGACGAAGTGACAACTGTCGACGTAGCAGCCCTCCTTTCCTCCTCCTCCAGAAGCGTTTCCATGCCGCTTGATCGAGACGATGGAAAAGGTGAGTGGTTTGCCGAGCGGAGTTGCGGGCGGCTGAGCGAGGGCCAGCGGAGTGGAGAGGGTGAGCGCTGCGGTGGCGAGTGTGCGGAGGAGTCTGTTGGGCTGCGAAATACAGGTGCTGCGCGTTGTGGTCATGTGAGTTCCTGGCGTTCTGTGTGAAAGACGGTGTGAGGACGCAGTGTGTTCGGATTTTTTGTGCTGAGTTGGATAAGATGAGTTGAGGTTCGTGCAATCCCACATCTCAAAAGCGAGATGTGGGGCACCCGATGTTTATGCTGAGTTGAAGGTCGAGTTTAGGTTCATGCTATCCCGGGTCCCAAAATCGGGACCCGGGGCACCCGTTTTTGTGCTGGGTTGAGACTGAAAAGCAACCGCAGATCCTTCGACTCCTTTCGCTGCACTTCGGTCGCTCAGGAAGACAGAGTACAGCGGACAGGCGGCTAGGAACTTTTGGGTTCGTGCTGTCCCGGGTCCCAGAATCGGGACCCGGGGCACCCATTTTTCGTGCTGGGTTTAGGGAGATGGTTGGGGTTCGTGCTTTCCCACCCTTTCGCAAAGAACGCGAAAGGATGGGGCACGGGATGTTTGTGCTGAGTTGAATGAGGCGGGTTGGGGTTCGTGCCCGTTCAAAACGAGTTCAAACTGACCCACTACCCGCTGCGCCTTTATCGACCTTTGCAGCAATCGCAGAAGTAGTAATTGTTGACGACGCACGGTCCAGCGCCCGCCGACAGCTGGCGCGCAACAATTCGGTGCACAATAATTTCCGCGGTCGCGACTACCGGGCTGCCGTGTACCTCCACTATGACCCTGCCCTCGGTCGCACCCTCCGGCCATTCGACGCCATGCGTCGGGCCGTTGCACGGCGACGCATCGCCATCCGTAGAGGAGTCGCGATTGCCGAAGGGGCTCTTAGCGCCGCCCTTGAAGGTGACCTTGACCTTTTCTTTGTCGCTCTGATTACTCCTGATGTGAATTCTGAGCACATCGCCTGACGCCGCACCGACCGGGTTGGGCACAGCCTTGATCGATCCATCTGGTTGTATATCGATTTCAACCGTCACGAAGTCCATGGGGAAACCTCCTACTCGACTCTGATGGCCCTGCCGAAGGGCGCTTTTTCGAAACAGCTAAGAGCAGAATTTTGTGACTTGGTATCCGACGATTCGCCACGTGTAAGCCTTGACCGGTGTCGAATGAATGTCGTTATGCCACTGCTGGGTTGCGCTGATTTGTCCTAGAAGAATGCCGTGGTCCACACATGGGGGTGTACATACTTTCTTGCTTCCCCATGCCTGGGCCGCGGCCAAAGCCTTCGCCAGCTTCGCGGTCTCGTCGGCTTGAAACGCCTTCAGGGCAAGGCTCGATGCTTGGGGGCCTTCTCCGAATCCTGTCGCAATGCATTCGAAGTTTCTTATGATCCCCGGGCATCTCTTCACGCCGATCTTTATCTCGTCAGGATTCACTTCCTCTTTGTAGTCGGACTCAAAGACTTGGTTGAGTTCGCCTTTTTCGTCGTGCTCGATGAGCCGCAGAAGAGTTCTGATTCCTTCGTCTTCTTCACCTTCGAAACCTGGCATGTGACCTCCTTTTTTTGAAGCTGGCTGTGTATGCAGCAGCATAGGGGAATCGCAAAAACGCTCCTGCACGATGTTGATTCGCACTTTCACTCGATCGATTGTTATGGAGCGCTGTCTGCTGCTTCAGGGCCGAACCCGGAATGAGCCGCTAGGTAATGGTGATCGTCTCTCGACGATCGTTTCAATGGGTTTGAGGATTGGAGCGCGGTCTCTATACAAGTCAGGTCGTGACGTACATCTTGGTGTGACCTATATCTTGCACATTTGTTTTGCTGGAGAGCGAGGAGGTGGTTCGTCGCTTATTTGGCGCGGTTTTTTGTGCAGAGTTGAGAGAGAGATGGTTGGGGTTCGTGCTATCCCACCCTTTCGCAAAGAAAGCGAAAGGGTGGGGCACGGGAGGTTTGTGCTGGGTTGAGAGAGAAAGATGGTTGGGGTTCGTGCTTTCCCACATCTCAAAAGCGAGATGTGGGGCACCCATTTTCGTGCTGAGTTGAGAGAGAGAGACGGTTGGGGTTCGTGTTATCCCATGTTAGCGGCGAAAACAAAAACGTCACGAAGCTGCAAAATCCGGCTCAGGTTGTTGCGATCGGTGTGCGGCAGCGGAGTTTGCAGAAAGCGGCGAAGGCAAGGATGAGCAAGCCGCTCGCCAGGAGCAGCAGGGAATTCGGCTCCGGCGAGAGGACAACGAAATCGTCTTCCGCAAAATCTGCCGTTGAGGTTCCCTCCTGAAGACTGTAATAGTTGGGGGCGGTGGCCCAGATTCTGAGATCCACTCCTCCTTGGGTGAAGAGGAGGCCATAGATGGTCACCAGGGGACCGTCGAAGCCGGGGAAGAGCAGGTTGTCGTAGGGGAAATGGGCGTTCGGCGATAGATGGAAAGACGGATTGCCAAGAGGAACGGGGTTGTTGCTGCCGTAGAGCGAAAATGTTCCGTTGTACTGCGCGCCGGTGATGGTGAGCGTTCCGCTGGTGGCGTCGAGGATGGAGCCATAGACAATGGATCCCGTAACGGTGAAGGTGCCCGACTCGCCGAGGCTGCCGTCAAAAGCAGAACTAAAGGTAAATGTGTCGGCCTTTGCGCGGGGAGTGGCGGCAAGCACCGCTGCGAGTGCGAGTATTGCGAACCTGAACTTTTTCATGTGCTGACCTCCTTGCGGTTTTTTTTCGAGGTCTCAGAATACTACGACTATTACTGGGAATTACGGAGAAAAAATCAGGGCCGATCGTATTCATAGAGCTGCACCCCCGGTCTGCGGTCTCAGGATGTGGTTGTGAACCGGCTTCAGTGGGACGAGCGGGCCTTACGGGCGCGAGGTGCGAGGTAAACTGGAGATGCATGGATCTTCCTCCGGCGCACTCCAGCCAAGAGAATTCCACGCCGCAAATCAACACCGACCCGGCGCGAGCGGCCTCGTTGTTTGAGGAATCTGTGGCCATTATGGCGCGGCTTCGGGCTCCCGGCGGCTGCCCCTGGGACCGCGAGCAATCCTTCGATTCCATCCGCAAATACACGCTGGAAGAGGCTTACGAGGTCTTTGACGCTATTGAGCGCCGCGACTTTGCGCACTTGACCGAGGAACTCGGCGATCTGCTGCTGCAAGTCCTGTTCTACGCGGAGATGGCCGCCAACGAGTGTCATTTCACCATCGCCGACGTGCTCGACTCGCTGAATCGCAAGCTGGTGCGGCGCCATCCGCATGTTTTTGGAGACGAGGCTGCGCGCGCGGCGGGCAACCGTGCGCAGGTGGACGCGAATGTTGGAGGCTCGTCCGATGCGGTGCTGCGCAACTGGGAGGAGATCAAGGCCGCGGAGGCATTGCATGCAGCGGCTGCGCCTTCGGCGGCATTGCATGCAGCAGACGCGGCTTTGCCGCAAAGAACCCCGAAGTCGAGATTGGATTCTGTTATGCGCGCCATGCCGGCGCTGGCTGAGGCTGCCAAGCTTGGCAGCAAGGCGCGGAAGGCCGGCTTCGACTGGCCGACCTGGCGCGAACTGCTGCCTAAGGTTGCCGAGGAGACTGCAGAACTCGAAGCTGAAGCTGCTTCTGGCGATCCCGCACGCAAACCGGCCGTTGAAGCGGAATTGGGCGACCTGCTGTTCACGGTTGTGAATCTCGGCCGCCATCTCGGCGTAGATGCGGAGATGGCTCTGCGCAATTGCAATCTTCGTTTTCGCCAACGCTTCAGAGAAATGGAGCTGGCCTCGCCGCGCGCGCTTGAAGATCTCTCGCCGAGCGAACTGGAAGGGCTGTGGGCACAGGCCAAACGCAAGCTCGCAGCCGAGACCGCTGCCGCTGAATCGAGAGAGCAGGTGCAACCGTGAGCGTTGAGTTCCGCGCCTGCAAAGATCTCGATGAGTTTGAGGCCTGTGTCCAGATTCAGATTGCAACCTGGGGTTACGACGAAAGCGACCTCCTTCCGCGCAGGTCCTTTCTGTTGGCGCAGAAGATCGGCGGGCAGGTGATGGGGGCATTCGAAGTCGGATTCTCCAATGGCCTGGCAAGTGGGGCCGCGGGGACGCTGGTTGGTTTCGCTTTGTCTTTGCCTGGCGTGAAAATTGTTGAGGGCAAGCCTTACCCCTACCTTCACTCGCACATGCTGGCCGTGCTTGAATCCCATCGCAACCAGGGCCTTGGCGCGCAACTCAAATGGCACCAAAGAGGTGAGGCGCTGGCGCGCGGCATCCGGCGTATGGAGTGGACGTTTGATCCGCTGGAAATCAAAAACGCTTTCCTGAATATCCACAGGCTGGGCGCCGTGGTGCGCGAATACCGCGTGAATTTCTATGGTGTATCCTCATCTCGATTGCAGGCTGGTTTACCCACGGATCGCCTTTTGGCCGAATGGGAGCTGGATTCCCAGCGAGTTGAGGACGTCTTTGCTCGGCGCCCTGCAGTTGCAGGCAGCATCGAAGAACGCATTCTGGTTCCGGCTTTGATCGACCAATGGAAGGCCAGCGAAGCGACACGGGAGCGGGCTCTCGCTGTTCAGTTGGAGAATCAACAGAAGTTTCAGCAGGCTTTTTCCCGAGGATTGGCAGTGCTTGATTTCTCTCGCGACACCGATGGAAATGGTGTCTACGAATTAGGGCCTTACTCTCAACCGTGACTCTTAACGAGGAAAGAATGAGAATCGATGCAATCATCCTTCGCGAAATCCACATGCCGTTGGTGCGCCCGTTTGAAACCAGCTTTGGCGTCACCCGCAATCGAAGGATCTTGCTGGCCGAGATTCAGTCCGAAGGGCTGACTGGCTGGGGTGAGTGCACTGCGGGCGAGCGGCCGTTCTTCTCCGGTGAGTCGACAGATACGGCATGGCAGGTGCTGGTGAATGAGCTTGCGCCGATGCTGGCCGCCGAGTCTCCGGACCATGGCGGCGAGTGCCCGCGCATTTTTCGCGCCGTGCGCGGCAATCCCATGGCCAAGGCGGCGCTCGAGAACGCCATTTGGGATCTGGAGGCGCAGCGCGAAGGGGTTTCTATTTCCCGCCTCATTGGCGGCATTCGCGAAAGCGTTTCCTGCGGCGTGTCGCTCGGCATCCAGTCCTCGATCGCCGAACTGCTTTCGATCGTCGAACGTGAATTGGCCGCTGGCTATCAGCGCATCAAGCTCAAGTGCAAGCCCGGATGGGATGTGGAAGTCTTTGAGCGCGTGCGCAGCCGCTGGCCTGGAATTCTGCTCAGTTGCGACGCCAACTCCGCATACCGCTTGCACGACCAGGAACTTCTGGAGTCATTCGACGCCTTCGATCTGCTCATGATCGAGCAGCCGCTGTGGCACGACGATTTCTACTTTCACTCTGTGCTGCAGAAGCGGCTCAACACGCCTATCTGTCTTGACGAGTCGATCGGCAACCGCCGCGATGCGCTGGCTGCCATCGAGATGGGATCGTGCAGAATCATCAATATCAAGCTGGGCCGCGTGGGCGGTTTTTCCGAGGCCATTGCGGTGCACAATGCGGCGCTCGAGCGCGGCATTCCCGTGTGGTGCGGCGGCATGCTCGAGTCCGGCATCGGCCGTGCGCACAACATCGCGCTGTCTACGTTGGAGGGCTTTACGTTGCCCGGCGACGTGTCGGCATCGGCGCGCTATTGGGCTGAAGATATTGTTGAGCCTGAAATTACGGTTTCGGTGGAGGGCGAGATTGCGGTTCCCGATACGCCGGGCCGCGGCTACGAGGTGCGCCCCGATCTGATTGAAAAGCTGACCGTACGCAAGGAAACCATCCGCGCCATGGCATTGGTGGCATAGACAGAGCCTTGCATTATTGCTTCTGCTTGCCCCAATCGAAGTGCCGGCCCACGATGCCTTTCACGATCCAATGGTCGGTGGCCGATGTGGGACCTACGCCCACGCCGAAGTTGATCTCCCACTTTGGCGAGACGTTGAGATCGATGGCAGGGAAGATCTGCTGTTGCTGATTGTGCAGGCTGGCTATGTTCGTGATGCTGCCATAGTCGGCGTAGTATTCGAGGCCGCCCGCGATCTGCTTCGTAATGTCATAGCTGATTTTTACGGCCGGCGAAAAGTCGATGCCTAGATTCACGTCGGGCCCGTGCCAAGTGCGCTCGAGCGCTGGATTCACGGCGAAGTACCAACGGCCGGTGGTCTTGTCTATGATCGGACGGATCTCCCACGTCCAGGTGTCGGGCGAAAACTGCGCACGCTGATAGCCGACCTCGTTCGACAGACTCACGCCCACAGGCCAGTGCCACTTCTCCGGAACGCGCACGCGGGGACGGATGTGGTCGCCCACCCACTGCATACCCAGCCCGCTTTGCTCGCTGGTAAAGATGTAGAAACCCACCTCGGACCAATCGTTGATCCCCTGCGTGATCTCCACCGTTTCATGCTCGGCATGATTGGTCGCTGCTACGCCATCCAGCGCCGGATGGCCCTGAGCGGTGAAGTTCGAGTGCAGCTCGACCATGGTGCTGCGCGGAGCGACCGTGTCCGAGCTGTACACCTGGATCTCGTAGTTGCCCTGGGCGTGCGCCGCTGCGCACACGGCGAAAACGATGAGGGGAAGAACCGAATACTTCAAGAAAACTCCTCGAATCATCCTGAAAAAGTTCATGGCTTATGAGCTTGCGCATACCGAAACAGCGCCATGAATCCCATGTCCATTTGGCCCTGCTGGTGGCAGCGCTAGACCGGTTCCAGAACTCACGTACCCTCTTGAGAGCTGTGAAAGGTGGCATTTTCTCGGGGAAAATGCCACTCAGCGGCAGCGGTTCCTGGGTATAGCAATTCTGGAACCGGTATAACCGAATGATCGCATTTCAGCGCTTCCCAGTCACGCGTGCTTGGCCAGAAATTCTTCCACTTCGGCGCGGAACGGCATGGAGGCCTGCGCGCCTTTGCGTGTGACGCTGATAGCCGATGCGGCGTTGGCAAACCGCGCCGCGGCCCACGGATCCTTGCCTTCTTCAAGCGCCACGGCAAACGCGCCGTTGAAGCAGTCGCCCGCGGCTACGGTATCGATGGCGTCCACGTTGAATGGCTTGACCCACTCGGCTCTGCCGCCTGCAACGGAGACAAACGCTCCGTCCGCGCCGCGCTTGAGCACCACGCCGCGCAGGCCTTTTGCATGCAGGCGTTTCGCAGTGTCTTCCACGGTGGCTCCGTCCCCAACATAAAACGCGGCTTCGGTCTCGTTGGGCGTGAACCATGCTACCTGGTTCCACACCGCATCTGGCAAAGTGGCGGCTGGTGCGGGATCGAGCATCACGGGCACATTCGCTTGAGCACAAAAGTCTAGGGTATGGCTGAGCGTGTCGATGGGAATTTCAAGCTGGCAGAGGACAATGCCGGCCGAGCGGATCAACTCCGCATTGTTGTCGACTGACGCGCGATCCATTTTGCTATTTGCGCCGGGAACCACGACGATTGCATTCTGTCCGTCTTCGGCGACAAACATGGGCGCGAGGCCCGAGGAGCCGGAGGTCGCGGTCATCGCGGCCGTGTCCACGCCGGCGCGGTTCAGGTTTTCGAGTAGCGGCGGGCCGAAGTTGTCGTCGCCGACTTTGGCGACCATGGCCACGCGATAGCCAAGCCGCGCCGCGGCTACGGCCTGATTCGCGCCCTTGCCTCCGGGGGTGGTTTCGAATGCGGTGCCGATCAGTGTCTGGCCGATTACGGGAATGCGCGGCGTGCGCGTGACGAGATCCATAGTGATGCTGCCGACAATCACAATCGGCTTGCGCGTGTCAGTCATTGCATTCACTATTTTGCCGCCCTGAGGGCTTCGGTGAGAGCCGGAACCACTTCGAAGAGATCGCCGACGATGCCGTAATCGGCTACTTCGAAGATGGGCGCGTCAGGATCTTTGTTGATGGCTACGATGCATTGCGAGGCTTTCATGCCTACCAGGTGCTGGATGGCTCCCGAGATGCCGATTGCGAGATAAAGCTTTGGCGCAACCGTATGTCCGGAGCTGCCGACCTGGCGCTCCAAGGGCAGCCAGCCGTTATCGCAGATGGGCCGCGAGGCAGCCAGCTCCGCGTCGAGTGCGCCGGCGAGCGCCTCGACGAGAGGCAGATTTTCCGCGCTCTTGATGCCGCGGCCTACGCTGACAATGCGCTGCGCCGAACCGAGATCGACGGTCTCGGCCGACTCGCGAAACGGCTCACCGGGTTTGGTGCGAATCTGTGTGGGGTCGAGTGTTGGGTTGAACCCGTAGATCTCCATATGGCCGCCGCTCGCCGCATCGGCGCGGAAGGCACCGTTTTGGATCGAAAGAAAGCAAGGGCCATTGCCCGCGTGGCGATAGGTCGCGTTCAACCTGCCCTGGAAGAGCTGGCGCTCAAACAAAGGCCCCTCTTCAATCTCCGTGACATCGCCGACAAGCACCTGTCCGAACCGGGCCGCGAGGCGCGGAACAAAATCGCGCACCTGATAGCTATGCGGAAAGAGAACGTAATCAGGTTCAAGCGTACGGACCAGTTGTTCGAATGCGAGTGTGTAGCCGTCGGCGGTGTAGCTCTCAAGCAACGGATGCTGAATCTCATATCCCGCGTGAGGCGCCGGCCCGGAGATTTTGAGAAAGATGTTCTTTGTGGAATCTCCAACAGCAGCGGCTTTCAACGCCAGGCCCGTCAATCCGGCAAGCTTGCGTCCGGCGGCCAAAGTCTCCTGGAAAATCCGGGAGCTTCCGTCACGGCGCGCTTCCTCGACAACCAAAATGCAACTCATAGCACTCGCGCCTCCGTCCTGAGCTTTTCGACCAGCGCTGTTGCGGCTTCTTTCGGTGAGCCGGAGAGAATTTGCGTGGATTTTTGCTTTTTCGGTGCGGAGATTTGCTCGAGTGTCACCAACGGAGCGGCGTTTTCGGCGAGTTCCGCAGCGCTCACAGTGCGGAGTTCTTTGGTTTTGGCGCGCTTGATGCCCATGAGCGTGGCGTAGCGCAGCTTGTTGCCGCCAGACTGCATGGTCACGAGTGCGGGCAAAGGCATTTCGACGAATTGAAACCATCCCTCTTCGAGCTCACGTTTGACCTTGAGGCCTGCATCGATTTTTTCGATATGAAGAATTAATGTGGCATGGGGCAGGCCGAGCAGTTCGGCTAGGATGACGCCGGTCTGGCCGAGTCCTAGGTCTTCTGACTGCAATCCGGTGAGCACGAGGTCGGGATTCTCGGGCTGGATGGCGGCGGCGAGCAACTTTGCAACGCCCAGAGCGTCGCGCGCGCCGAGGTCGTCCGAGAC
>Ga0187847_10001531_pt1 | contig 20440 bp, 18 predicted proteins | sample June2016WEW_4_10_FD_132458 | JGI IMG/M metagenome (GOLD analysis project Ga0187847, IMG submission 132458) | Peatland microbial communities from SPRUCE experiment site at the Marcell Experimental Forest, Minnesota, USA - June2016WEW_4_10 | ecosystem: Environmental > Terrestrial > Soil >...
ATGGTGGGCGCTGCAGGATTCGAACCTGCGACTTCCACCGTGTGAAGGTGGCACTCTACCGCTGAGTTAAGCGCCCTGAAAAGGGGACGGGAAAAGCCGCGCCAATGGGGCATCCCATGGGTTAGAGTAACACCAGCGAGGCTTTACGGCCAACTGCTGCGCTGAACCCGGGCGCGCCGCCGGAGCCCTCAACAACTCACCATGTTTTGGAGAGCCAGATCGACCCGCGCCGCCGACTTTCCCCCTGATGGGGAGGGTGCGCTGCGACCAATTGCCGACCTTTCAGGGGTTGAGCGAGGCGGCGGAGGGTTTGGGAAATCTCCCCATGTGGCCTACGGGCAGGCGAGGTTTGCCGAACGGGCTGCCGGCCTGGGGCGGGAACCCGGCCCCAAAGACCCCGCAATGGGCGCTGCGAACCCGGAAACAGGGGACAAACCGGGTCGGGAGAGTGTCAAAACGGGCCGCGAAAGTGCGCAAAATACGCAACCTTCCGGCGCGGATGGGGTTGGAGAAGATATGGCGACCCTGGTCCTGGACAACACGGCTCTGGGAGCGGGTACGGCTTCACGGCCGGACTCAAGACCGGAGAATATGGCGGGCGGGCTGGACCCTGCGAGCGACGCGGCGGTTATGCTGCGGGTGGCCGCGGGCGATGAAGCCAGCTTTAACTACCTGGTGCAGAAATATCACCGGGCAATGATCCACTTTCTCTTCAGGATGGTGCGCAACCAGGCCATTGCGGAAGAGCTGGCGCAGGAGGTTTTTCTGCGCGTTTACCGCTCGCGGGAGAGCTACCGAGCGGAGGCGAAGTTTACCACGTGGCTTTATCGGATTGCGACCAACCTGGCGGTGAACAATGCGCGCGATACCCGGCACGAGCGGGCGGCACAGACTCTCTACCTGGACGCGCCGGATGAGGAGACGGGGACGACTCCCGACGTGGCGGATGATGAGCCGAGCGTAGAGCAGCACCTGATGCGCGATGAGCGGATGGCCGCGATTCGCAAGCACGTGATGGCGCTGCCGGAGCGGCAGAGGATGGCCGTGCTGATGCATAAGTACCAGGGGATGGATTACCGGCAGATTGGAGAGGTGTTGAAGTTGAGCGAGTCGGCGACCAAGTCGCTGCTGTTCAGGGCCTACCAGACGCTGCGGGATAAGTTGAAGGAATTTGTGTAAGTGAAAAGAAGCCGGGCAACACCGGCAGAAGTGGGGTGAGAGATGGAAACGATGAAGAAGAGTTGCTCCGGGATGGAAACGAAACTGGCAGAGATGCTGCTGGATCCCGAACGTGTGCCGGCCAAGGTTCAGGCTCATGTGGACGAGTGCGCGGGCTGCCGCGAGGAGTTGGCGGAGTTGCACGCGACGATGGAGCTGATGGATGGCTGGGAAGCCCCGGAGCCGAGCCCCTACTTTCTAACGCGGCTGGACGCGCGGATGCGCGACGAGCGCGCAACGGCGCCGGCGAACTGGCTGGAACGCTTGCGCGCTCGCATGACTTATGGACCTTCAATGCATGTGCGGCCGCTGGCTGCTATGGCGCTAACAATAGTGTTGCTGGTGGGCGGCGGAGCTTATCTGGATGTGACGAATTGGGATACTTCCGCTACTCCGCCGCCGCAGACTGCCGTGGTGCATGATTTGCAAACGATGGACAACAACGCGCAACTGCTGGATCAGTTGGAGACGATGTCGACTACCAACAGTGAAAACGGAGACTGATTAGCCCGCTTTTTGAGAGGGCCGTAGTGGGAGTTGGGAAACGTGAGCAGGGGAAGACACAATGCGGAGCGGATGCACCGCGCGGCTTTGGCTGCGCTGGTGGCGCTGTCGCTTTGTGCTCCGACTGCCTGGGCGGGAGGGCAGCATGCTGCTGCTCCCGCAGGCCACCCGGCTGCTGCGCGGCGGGCTGAAGGGGCACGGGCTCAGGCTCCGAGGCAGCAGCCCGGCAGGTCGCAGACTCAGGTCAGGCCCAACACGCAAATGCAAGGGAGGACGCCAGGCGGTGTCGTTCAGCGGCCCGGTTATCCGGGAGCTGCGTATCCTAATGCGGGATACGCACGGCCGGGATATCCTGCTGGCGCCGCGCCGGGGTCTGCTTACCGTGCCACGCCGTATGCAGCGCAGGCTCGACCATATACCTATCCGGGCGCGGCGCCTGCGGGGCATTTGGGCGACTGGCTCAATCAGCACCGCAATCTTCCGGTGCAGGACCAGGAACGGATTCTGCGCAACGACCCGAGCTTCAGGCGGCTTCCGGCGAGCGAACAGGACCGGCTGGTGCAGCAGCTGCACCATGTGAACCAGTTGCCCGAGGAACAACGGCAGCGACGCTTGGCGCGCAATGAGATTCTGGAGCATATGTCGCCGCAGGAGCAGATGCGGGTTTATAACTCCATGAACCGATTGAATGCGTTGCCAGCTGACCGAAAGGCGCTGTTGGGAAGCGCGTTTCGGGATTTGCGCGCGGTTCCGATGGATCAACGGGCGACGGTGCTGAACTCGAGCCGCTACCAGAACACATTCAGCCCGGAGGAACGGGGCATCCTATCGGATGTTTTGCGCGCGGAACCTTACGAACCGGCGCGGTGACGGCAGTGGAAACTGAAAGACAAAGAGGCAGTGGAGAGTTTTTCCGCTGCCTCTTTGCTTGTGGTCTGAATTTGCCGGTCGGCCTATTTGCCGATGACGAGGATCTGGAATGAGCCGGGAATCATGGGTGGGCGAGGGGTGCGGGCCCAGGCTGGGGCGCCGGGCGGCGGAGGTGTTGCGAGCGCAGCGGGTGTGGGTCCGTATTCCGCGGTGATAGTGAGGATATTGCCGGTCTTGGTGTCGAGGGTGAGCACCTTGGCGCGGGCGGGGGTAGGCACGGTCTGCTCCACGATGAAGCTGGTGGGCGAGTTCTCCTTGACCACGGTGAGCGTGCCATCTCCGGCGGAGGCGAAGGCTTCCATCGTGTCGGGGTTGAATGTTGCCCCATCGCACCCGTTGCCGATGGGAAGATCGGTGATGATGTGGCCGTCCATCGCCGAAAGAATGATCATGTTCTTCTTGTCACGGCAAGCGGCGAAGAGAATGTTGTTCTTCGCATCGAGAGCCAGGCCGGCGCAGCCGCCGCCTTTGCTCGAAATGTCGTATTTGCCGATCAACTTGATGGTGTTCGCATCGATGACGGCAATAGCGTCCTTGTCTTCAATGTCTACGTAGATTTTGCCGTGGCCGTCGGTGACTGCCTGCTCGGGCGCGCCGCCGATGTCGATGGTGCCGAGGATGGAACCATCCTTGTCGTCGAGAACGGTGATGTTGGGCTCGGAGTGGCTGAGGATATAGAAGTGGTGATTGTAGGCGTCGTTGAGGTAGCCGTCGGGATTGCCCTGGACGTCGATCTTCTTGAGGATGCCGAAGTTTTTGGAGTCGAACATGGTGACGGGTTTTGAGGTGGCAAATCCGTGTCCGGTTGCTGTGTCGACGGCGCCGCCATGCGCACTGGTTCCCGGGATGTCTCCAAGCTGCTGAAGGGTGTCGAGATTGAAGACGCCGATATGCCCGGTGGGTCCGGAGCGGGCTACATAGAGGTTGCGGCCATCAGGATCCGCAGTGACGTAATCGAATCCGCCATCGCCACCGACGAGCTGAATCTTGAGGACCTTGTAGGGGCCGGCGTCCTGTGCATGAGCGAGGCCCACAAACGAAACCAGCGCTGCGAGTGTTGCAACGGCGAGCGGCTTGCAGTTCATAGTCGTATCTCCATTAAGGGAATTCGCGGGTCAAGAATCTGCCCGGAGCATTCTGAGTCGAAGATTGACTCATGCTCAATCCCGAGATTGAGGATACACTTTGCAGCCTTAAGGTTGGGTTAATGCCGCACGGATCAAAAGAGATTGCCTGCTACCTGCTCGGCTGCGGTGTAAATCTTCGCTTTGAGGGCATCGCGGTTGAGGATGGGATCGACCTTGAGGGTGCTGGCGATGGTGATGGTGAAGACCTGGTCGCGCACTCGCCCCACAACGCGCTCTCCCACACCTCCTTTGCGATCATCTGCCGTGCACACGAGCGCCTCATTGCCGATGGCCTTGATGGGCGTGACATCGGCCCCGCAAACCTCGGCAATGGCAGACATGCGCTGATGAGGTTCGGGCGCAATTTCAACGGTGATGCGAAGAGTGCGGGTGACACCCGTTTCCTGTTGCGTGAAGGTGCAGACGGTCGGCTGGCCCGCGGCCGCATCCGTCGTAATGCCTACTGCGTCTCCTCCAAGCAGGCCCCCGGCGGTGGCCTCGTTGAGCCATGGGCAGTTGTTGGTTGCATGGCCTACTGCAGGCAACGTGAAAAAGCTAACTCCCAGAACGAGTGGCACGAGTTTCCGCGAAATGTTGACCTTACGGACCGTGTTACTTACCATTTTGCGGTCCTCCCGCATCGGTCATCAGGTCGGAATGCATGTGCCACGGAATGCTTTCTGTCGATATCTCCGGATGGTCACGAAGATAATTCAGAGAGTAAGTGGGCGCACCCGGATCCACCTTCTTATCGATAAACATCGCCTGTTGCTTCGCGGCTTCCTCGGGCTTGCCCATGCGGCGGTAGAGGATGGATAAGTTGTAGTGGGCCACGAGGTCGTCGGGGTCGATTTGTTGGAGCGCTTCAAACTGCTCCAGCGCGGCCGTCTCGTTTTTCTGCTGGTAGTATGTGATGCCGAGTTCGCGGCGTGCGTCGCGGGACTGCGGGAACATCTCCACCACCTTGCGGAAGTCGCCTATTTCCTTCTGTGTATTGCCCGCGCGCCTCTGCAGCAGCCCATCGTAATAGAGAGCCCGCGCGCTGTTGGGATCGATTGCGAGCGCCCTGCGAATGGCGCCACGCGCCGACTCGTATTTTTCCCACACAATCTCGGTGAGGCCGATGTTGGTGTAACCATCCGCATAGTCGGGACGTAACTTGACTACCTCGTGAAATGCCTGGACCGCTTCCATGTATTGGAACTGGTCAAGCAAGGCGATGCCGAGATTGTTCCAGCGCATCCAGTCCTGATTGTCGCCCGGTTCCGCCGGTTCCGGCTTGTTCTCGCCGATCTTCAGTACCCGGGTCCGAGATGCAATTTCCACGAGAGGATAGGCGGGGTGATCGCCTTTGCCGAAGATGTTGTCTAGATAACTCTGGCGCAGATGGCGGTAGTTCACCTTCGCCGTAACACTTACGTCGCCACTTATATCAGCCGGCAGACGGAACTGGTAACGCACCAGGACCGAGCGGCCCGCCTGCACGGTGTTGTCGTAGGCAACGGAGTGGATCGTCCAGACTTTGTGATTGTCGGCAAACTCGCCCTCATTGGTTACGGGACGGTTTGTGAAGCTGTGAGCGCGCGGGTCAAGCAAGCCGTCTGGCTTGAGGAATCCGCTGTGATAAATTTCCTTGCCGTTGGCATCCTTCACCGTGAACTCAACCCAGGCCTCGTACAGATCGCGAACCTCCGGGATCAGCGAGTGGCCGATGTTCTTGTTCTGTATGACGACGAAAGCAGTGACCACATCGGTCGGCGCGAGCGCAAACGATGCCTTGCCCAACGGAGCAATCAGCTTCGGGTTACCATCCTTTGTAACTTCCCCGGCCTTTTCGAGGCCGAAGATATCGACGTTCAGATAGTCGCCAGAGCGTAAAAATGCGATGGTCTTATTCAGTTGTTCATCGAAGCCGTAGTAGAACGGGACTGCGGTATTGCCGGCCAGCCAGCGGTGGGAGGCCAGGGTGCCGTTCTTAGCGCCGTAGTCGGGCAGCGAAATGGCGTTGCGCTTCATGTGGCATCCCTGGCAGGTGGTGAAATCCGCGGTATAGAAAGACAGCGGATTGCGCTGCGAAAACTTGGATTGCTGCCATTCGTCGTAAGTGGTAAAGGCTCGAATGAACTTGTAATCGTTGAGTGTCGCGGGGAGATTCGCCTTGTGGCAGGAAGCGCAAAACTCAGGCGTGTGCAGTAAGTCGCGCATGACCGCCTTGGAATGACGTTCGGGATGACGAAGAATCATGTCAAAGGGAACTTCGCCGGGGATGCGCTCTCCGTTCTCGTCGACGGTAACTGCCGGAACTCCCATTTTGAGACTTCCATTGCCGTTCGTGGAGTCAATACTTAGAACGGAATGGCAGGTGGTGCAGGTTAGCCCGTCGGAATCGAACTTGGCGCGATCGATCTTGGAGTCTTCAGTAAGAGCCGCACCCAGCACGCCGATTGGGTTATGGCAGCTATCGCAGTGGCGCGCGAACGCGATGCCACGCGTCTGGTCGCGGATAAGTAGATTCACGCTGGTCCGATAAAACGGCGTCCGGAAGGCGTTCGAGTGCAATGCCTGACGCCATTGACTGTAGGCTTCCTGGTGGCATGTGCCGCAGTATTCCGCGCTTGGGTAGGCACCGGGCTGAAGGAATCCATCGCCTTGTACTTGAATGTTACCCGGCTCGTAGGGGTTCTTTGGCCCGTAGTGGAAGTTATAACTCGGAGTAACTTCGGCGTTGTACTCTTTGCGGTCTGCTGCAACTGCCTGCTCAGCCTTGGCCTTCCATCTTGCAACGGCCTCACGCTGGACCGGAGTATCTTCCAGAGGCGGCGCACCCTTTGGCCTGGGAGTGTACGCGGGCGGCGGAGTCAGGTTCGACGATTCCTGCTGCGCTACGGCCCACTGAGGCCAAACCGAACCAACTACGGTTCCCGCCAGCAAAAGACCGGCAATCGTGATTTTTCGGGTCACTATCATTCTCATGCGCGTTCCAGTTGAGAATCTCCCCCCTTGGAAGGAAAGGCTCTTCCTATCGTATTCTTTCTGATTATTTCCCCGAATGCATGCCGGACGCATTTCCGGACGCACGATCGGAAGCGATGGTGTCATACACACTCGCCACCAGCCCTTTGCCTTCTTCGATTGCATAGTAACGATCAACGCCGGGAAGCGTATAAGTTTCCTTGTTGCCGTCGGACCAGCTAATCTCGACCTTGTCCACGACTGTTGCAGTGCCCAGACCGTAGTGCAGGCGGAAATCGTTCGACGACTCAAAACTACCGCCGCTCATGACATCGCCGCGCTGACGGACGCCACCGGCGGTAAGGTAGACAGTGGAGCCGACCGCATCGCGCGGGCTCTTTGGACCGCCAATGAGCATGAGGCCGACCCAGTGGTTGTGATCGTCATTCACGTTCTTGAGCAATACCGGGGTGTGGTCGAGGCAGTTGATGACAACATCGATTTTTCCGTCGTTGAACAGGTCGCCGAAGGCCGCTCCACGCGCTGGAATTACGTCGGCAAGGCCCGTGCCCAGTACCGGCGGCATAACTTCAAACTTCTTGCCGTGATCCAAGTTATGAAACAGGAGCGGCCGCTCAGCAAATGAGGTACCCCAGTCGTGTTGATCGACCTGGGGATAGACATGGCCGCTGACAAACATCAGATCTTTCCAGCCGTCATTGTCGTAGTCGAAGAATTGAGTGCCCCAGCTGAGAAATGGATAGGTGGCTTCGGCAATGCCCATCTGTGGCGTGATATCGACAAAATTACCATCGCCGTCGTTCCTGTAAAGGGTCTTGTAATCGTCAGAGAATGTGGTTGTGTAGAGGTCTAACTTGCCGTTGTTGGCGTAGTCGCCCACGGCGAGGCCCATGGCGGCTGTTTCGCGCGCGTCCTGGTTCAGCGCGAAGCCGGAGTAGAAGCTTGCATCCTGAAATGTGCCGTCGCCCTTGTTGAGATAGAGATAGTTGGGCGATGAGTCATCGGTGACAAGCAGATCGACTTTGCCGTCGTTGTCGATGTCGACAAAGGTCGAGGAGAATCCGTAGTAGCGGCGCTTGTCTTCCACGCCTGCCTTGACGCTGACATCGGTAAATGTGCCGTCGCCATTGTTGTGGAAGAGATGGTCAGGCTCGCCCTGCAGGCCGCGCGGCCCGCACATGGTTTGTGCGCCACGGAAGGAGCAGTTGGCATAACCGACTGCCTGCGATCCGGCCAATGGCATTTTGCCCATGTCCCAATGAATGTAGCCAGGGACGAAGAGGTCGAGGCGGCCGTCGCCATCGTAATCGCCGAAGCTGGGACCGGTGGACCAGTTGCCGAGAGTGACGCCCGCGGCCTCCGCCATATCGGTAAACGTTCCGTCGTGGTTGTTGTGATAGAGGCGGTTCTTGCCGTAGTTGCCCACATAGATATCGGGCCAGCCGTCGTTGTCATAATCTCCAACCGCACAGCCGAATCCCCACCTGTCATTTGTTACACCGGCAATGCTGGCAACATTCGTGAATGTGCCGTCGTGATTGTTATGGAAGAGCGCGGCGTGCGGCGCTTCGGCTTTGCCGTCAAGCGCTTCATAGGTGGAACCATTGACAAGGAAGATGTCGAGCCAGCCATCGCGGTCGTAGTCTAGAAGACAGGCGCCCGAGCCGATGGTCTCGAGGATGTAGGGCTTCTGCGGCGTGCCCATTTTATGGTGCCAAGTGGCGAGGCCGGACTGCTGGGAGATGTCCTTGAAGATTACGGGGCCGTCCTTGACGAAGCCGCCAGCGGTGATGGGGCGGTGCTCCGAATCAAGGACAGGGGCGAAGACGCCTGCTGTGGCAGAACCACCTTGTTGCGGACCGACGCTGGCAGCGGCGCCGCCACCATAAAGCGGCGGCTGGGCAGGGACTGTGCTCTGGGCAATCGCAATCAGGCTGCCGGCGGCGAACAAAAGTCCCACGACATTTACGGACGATCGGAGTGGTCCGGTGATCCAGAATTTGCAAATCAAGATTTGGCCTCAAAGGAAAGGGGAAATCGGCTAACCCAAGAATTGTCTTCCAAGCGTGGGACGGTTGTCACCCATCTTTTGGATTAGACGGCGGCCTGCCTTGAGAGTGAAATGTACACGTTTCGCTACGGTTTGAGTTGGAGCGGGGCGCGGAGGCGGACATCTCTGGAGGAAGCGCCTATCTGGATTTCGAAGGTGCCGGGGTCGGCTACCCAGCCTTTGTTTTCGGGGCTCCAGTAGGAGAGGGCGGCGCGGTCGAGGGTGAAGGCGACGGTCTTGGTTTTGCCGGGCTGCAAGTCAACGCGCTGAAAGCCCTTTAGCTCATGGATGGGGCGATCGATTTTGGAGTGGCCGTCATGGATGTAGAGCTGAACGACTTCGGCGCCGGGGCGGGAGCCGGTATTTTTGACCTGCAGCGTGGCCAGGAATTGATCCGAAAGGACCTTGCCGGCGAATTCTTTCCGGTGAGCCACCCTCAAATCGCTGTATGCAAATGTTGCGTAGCTGAGACCGAAGCCGAAGGGGAAAGCGGGTTCGACGTTCTTTGTGTCGTAGTAGCGATAGCCGACGTAGATGCCTTCGGCGTAGTCCACCTTGAGGTTCTGGCCGGGATAGTTGGAGGCGGCGGGGGAGTCTTCGAATCGCTTCGGCATCGAGACGGGGAGTTTACCAGAGGGGTTTGCGTCGCCGAACAGGATCGACGCAAGAGCATGGCCGCCTTCCTGGCCGCCGTACCACATATCGAGCAGCGCCGGGGTCTGGTCGATCCATCTGGTCAAAGTGACGGGGTCGCCGGTGTTGAGGACGACGATGGTGTGGGGATTAGCCTTTTCGACAGCTTGAATCAGGTCGTCCTGGCCGGCGGGGAGATCCATTGTTTTGACGTCGAAGCCTTCGCTTTCGAGCTTGGGATAGCGGCCGACGACGACCACGGCGATGTCGGCTTTTGCGGCGGCATCGACGGCCTCACCGAAGGATTTGGCGCGGGCTTCGGGGGTGTCCTGCACGGGGTCTTCCTTTTCCATTGAGACGCCGAGGGCGTAGGTGATTTGGATTGATTGGCCGGCGCGCTCCTTGATTCCGTCGAGCGGGGCGATGGCGTACTTGGGCTTGACGAGGGAGCTGCCACCGCCGCCGGTTCGCGCTACAGCGGCATTGGGGCCGATGACCGCGATGGAATGCAGCTTGTGCACATCGAGCGGCAGCAGGTTGCCGGTGTTTTTCAGGAGGACAATGCCTTCCGTCGCGCCTTGCAATGCCACTGCGCGCTGTGCCGGCGTATCGACTTCGCCGCCGCCGAGGTGGGGATGATCGAAGATGCCACTTTCGAAGATGACGCGGAGGATACGGGTTACGTTGGCGTCGATGGTGGACTCGGTGATGGTTCCGGCTTTTACTTCGGCGAGGACTTTGTCAGCTGTGAGCCAGCCTACGCCGCTACCTGTGGCCTGAAGCTGGCCGGTGTTGAGCCAGGACCGCATGGGCGAACCGCCCGGCATTTCGAGATCCATGCCAGCGTTGACGGTCGCAGCCGTCGAGTAGGTGCTGCCCCAGTCGGAGACAACAAACCCCTTGAAGCCAAATTCTTTTTGAAGAATGCCGGTGAGGAGGTCAGGATTCTCAGCGCAATGAATGCCGTTGAGCTTATTGTAGGCGGACATGACGGTCCATACACCGGCTTCCTGCACGCCGGCTTTAAAGGCGGGGAGATAGATTTCGTGGAGCGTGCGCTCGTCGACGTGCGCGTCGATGCGATGGCGCTCGAACTCTTCGTTGTTGGTGTCAAAATGCTTGAGTGAGGGGATGACGCCCTCGCCCTGCACACCCTTGATGTAAGCCACGGCCAGCTGCGAGGTGAGGTAGGGGTCTTCGCCGTAGCCTTCGAAATTGCGACCCCATAGCGGCACGCGGTTGATGTTGACGGTGGGGCCTAGAATCATGTCGCGGCCCAGCGCTTTCACCTCCTGGGCAATGGCCTGGCCTTCTCGCTGGACGAGCTCGCGATCCCATGTAGCGGCCATGGCTACGCCCGAAGGAAAGCTGGTGGTGAGAACCTTGGCTGGGTTGCCGGCGGAGTTGGTGATTGCGGAGCTGCCCGCCCAGGAACGCACGCCAAGAGGGCCGTCGGCCATTTTGATGGCGGGAATTCCGAGGCGCTCGACTGGAGTGGATTCCATCCAGCCAGAGCCTGCGAGCATGGAGGCTTTCTCTTCGAGGGTCATGCGGCTGAGCAGGTCGGCAACGCGTTTCTCGGTGGAAAGATTGGCGTCCTTGTAAGGCGCATCGGCTGGCGGAGTTTGTTGCGCGAAGGCTCCGATGACCACGGGCAGGCTGCTTGCGATAAAAAGGACGACCGACAACCGGTAGAAATGATTACGAGGTATGCGCATCAGGAGCCTCCATGGAACTGAGCTTTCGATCTTCCAACTGTGCGGGCTGAACCTCGCATTCTCGACGCGAGGTTTGCCGGCTTTTTCAGTCGTTGGAATTGTATAGCGGAACTGGCAAGGTCATTTGTTGGGAATGACGAGGTTGCGAAAGATCTTCCAGCTCCCGTCCGGCTGTTGCTGCCAAACGGTGAGGTATTTGTCGATCAATTTTTTGCCGTCGGCATAGGTCGCCTCGGCCTGACCCCATTCATAGGCGAAGCTTCCCTGCTGCGTCGATCCCCACGATGTAACGACAGCAGTGCGCGCTTTCCCAAGGCTCGCGAGCTGGGTCTTCATGTGTTGCCTAATTTGAAGCTTTCCTTTGAAACACTCTCCGGAGGGGCCGCAATCCACGGCTTCATCTGTGTAGGTTGCCAGGATCATATCGATGTTGCCGCTTTTGACTCCATCGATCCAGGCCTGATTCCCGGCATCTATTCCAACTCTGGCCGAAGCAGAGGCAGGGAGGCTTTGTGCATTGTCTGCGGGCGAGACAAGAGCAAAGGCGGCGAGCAGCAGAATGAAGGGTTTCATATTTGGAAATCTCCTTGTCGCGATTGTGTGCACCGAATGCGGGGATTGTCTACTCGCGGTTCAGATTCAGAGGCAGGGAGGCACCGTCTGATTCTTTATCGGGAGCGAAGAGGAGCCAACCTGCTCCGGCGGCGATGAGCACGAATCCAAGGATGTCGCGGAGGCCCACTTCCGGGCGAAAGAGCGCTATGCCGAAAAGGGCTGTCATGAGCGGGGCGATGACGAAGCGCGTGGTCATGCGGATGGCGGACATGCGCGGCATGAGCCAGAAGAATAAGAGCAATGCTGGAAGGCCTACGGCGCCGGACCATGCCAGCTCTGGCCCGATTCCGCGAAGAGTCCAGGCATCCCTTTCGAGGAACGGGCCGAGCGTTGCAAAGCTGACCAGCACTGTGATGCCGGCAATGGCCGCCGTGGTGGTTATCGGCGTTTCCGTGGCTGCCTTTACTGCGAGGCAATTGACGGCTCCGATGCCGGCCGCGGCCAACACAATTGCGCCGAATGCGATTGCGGCGGCGATGGAGTTGGGGACGTCCGCGGGGAAGATGCAGAGGGTTCCACCGACGACGAGGAGAGCGGCGATGAGGGCGCCTCTTCGCTCCTGGCCAGTGATGCCTGAAATGTGTGGTTCAAAGACGACTGTGAATACCGGGACTAGAGAGAAAAGCGCGACGCGTGTCAGTTCAGAAACACCTTGATTGGAGAGGGACACGAGCAATGCGGGCGCGACGAACAAACCCAAGCCGATCAGGAATGCCAAGTAGAGCTGCCGGCCTAGAGGCCATTTTGTTCCCTTTGCAATAGCTAACAGGGATGCCGTGATTGTCAGCAATCCGAAGGACAACGCCTCTTTCTCCAGGGGTGGAAGTGAAACTGCAGCCGATGCCGGGAGCAGATCGATGCGGAGAGAGCCCAGGGACCATAAGAAGCAGAGGAACAGCAAGCCCGCCACCGGGGCCGCTTTAACCGCGTGCGTTCGGGACCATTTCCCTGCCATGCTTTCGATCAGAACACATCGGGTCAGGCTGGCTTTGATGATGCGGACTGTGTGCTCTTTCCAAGGCGATGGATGACCACTTAAACTGGCCGCATGGCACTGGAATTCACAACTTCGTATATTCAGGATTCGGTGGCGGTCTTCCGCTATTACAAGCGGCTGGCTGAGCGCGCCATGGAGCAGGTAAGCGAGGAGCAGCTGTTCGTGGCGCTGGACGATGAGGCGAATTCGATTGCCGTGATTGTGAAGCACATGACGGGCAACATGCGCTCGCGATGGACGGATTTTTTGACCGCCGACGGGGAGAAGCCGGACCGCAACCGCGATGGCGAATTCGTTGATCCACCGGCTACGCGGGCGGCGCTGATGGCGCTTTGGGAGAATGGCTGGGCGTGTGTCTTTGAGGCCATTGAATCGCTTACGGACGACGACCTGACGCGAACCATCACCATTCGCGGGGAGCGCCATTCCGCGATGCAGGCGATCAATCGACAACTGGCGCATTACCCGCATCACGTTGGACAGATTGTGCTGTTAACCAAGCACTTCTGTTGCAGCGAATGGCAATCGCTCAGCGTGCCGAGGAACCGGTCGGCGGAGTTCAACCAGAAGGTTGCGGCAGGTGAGGCAAGCCAGCGTTAAGAGCGGCTAAGCTACAATGGATGATGGGCCAAGGCCAACATACTTTGCGCACTGAGCGCAACAAAAGCAAGGAGCTTTAAACTTTATGGCGATTCCCGCCACTCAAATGCGTCCGGGCATGATTATTAAACACAACGAGCAACTGCACCTGGTTTTCAAGGTGGAACACCGCACACCCGGCAACCTGCGCGCCTTTATCCAAGCCAAACTGCGGAACATTCGCACTGGGGCCATGTTCGAGCACCGCTTCCGCTCCGCTGACGCCATTGAAAAGGTTGTTGTGGACGAAGTGTCGATGGACTTTCTCTATGCCGATGGCGACGATTACTACTTCATGAATCCCGTGGACTACGAGCAGACAGTGTTGAAGGGTTCAACGCTGGGAGATGCGGTGGAATACCTGACACCGAACCTGCAGATCAAGGTGAGCTACCATGACGGGCAGGCTGTGGGCATCGAGTTGCCTGCGTCCGTTGAACTCACCGTCATTGAGACCGAGCCGGGGCTGAAGTCGGCAACTGCGTCAAGCGTTACCAAGCCGGCAAAAACAGAGACCGGTCTGGTTGTGCAGGTGCCATCGTTCATCAATGAAGGGGAAAAGATCCGCGTGGATACGAGCGAAGGGGCTTACCTGAGCCGGGCGTAGAACTTCGGCTGAGATTCATCTTGAAATCTGTGGAAGAACCGAGGGGCGCATCGAGGCGGACGCGCCCTGTTTCATTTTGCTGTTATGCTTTGTGGCGACGGATTCCGAAAGAAGAGCAACTCCGCCGATAGCGGTTTGCCTGGCGGATTTCGATTCACGGAACTAAACGTTTCAAGCTGGAAGGAAAACATTCGCATGCCTGTTCCCGACTCAATTGCCGTATCGGCTGAATGCTTCAAGCAGAACACGCATTTTGTGAAAAAGAACGTTGAAGGGTTGTCAGACGAGGAGTGGGCACGTCGTCCTGGTGGTTCCGGTAACCATGTTTTGTGGATCGTGGGGCACGTGGCGTGGGCTCGCAGTGCTTTGCTCAAGCGGCTGGGAGACGATTGGGGGAAGCCCTGGCTATCGCTTTGCGGGCGTGGCGCAAAGTGCGAAGACTCGGCGGCCTACCCGACGCCAGAGGAGGCGATGGAGGCATGGAATGAATCCTCGGCTCGCCTGAAGGCAGCGATGGAGTCGGCTTCCGCAGAGCTTTTAGCGACTCCCTCAGTGCAAGGGCCGCCGAGCGCGGATGGAAAGCTGAGCGGAGTGGTGAATTTTATGGCGTACCACGAGACCTATCACGTGGGACAACTTGCGTATCTGCGCGGCTTGTTTGGGCACCCGGGAGCAATGGGCTGATTTAGAGCGTGTATCGAAGTGAGAAAACCACCGCTGATTGGCCGTGGTTTTTCATCTGTGCTTAGACGGCATTGTTTCCAGCTGGAGCGCAGAAGCCCGCCTCAGGCCGCAGATTAACGGACAATGGTTGAGTCGTGTTGCCTCATGACTTCAAGGTATCGCATATCGGATTCGTATCGGCTTTCGGCCTTCTTCCACGATTGCGGTGCCTGGTAGCATCCCACCAGAAAAAAGACCATCGATACTGCGGCCATCCCTTCGTAAGACGCCGGGTGCGTGCGAAGAGGATTGGAGAGGATGTTCATGAAAAACCATAGGCCGCCTAACATCACACCTCGAACAATGGAGTACCAAAACTGCCCACGTTGGCGTGTTTTCTCCCAAGCACGACACCGTCTCTCCAGCATTTCTGAATCGGTCAAGTGGATCCCCTTTCAGATCCGCCGGGTGCTCCCGAATTCAGATAGATGCACCCACGATTCGATTCTAAAGCAGGAGAGCATGAGGAGACGCAGTTAGAAGCGCACCTCCGGCAGGCTGACTGGTCTTGCTTCGAGCAGGGCTTCGATCTTTACCAGGTCTTCGAGGACGGCGGCGGAGACTGGGGCATCTACCTGGACCACTGCGAGAGCCTTGACCGGTTTGTGCCCTGACCGTTCGCGGCCGAGGGCGAAGTTTGCGATGTTGACGCCGTGCTCGCCCAGGATGGAGCCGATGCGGCCGATGACGCCGGGCACATCCATATTGCGGCAGACGAGCAGGTTGCCTTCGAGCGGGGTTTCGATGTCGATGCCGTCGAACTCGAGCAAGCGTGGCTGTTCGCCGTGAATGACGGTGGCGCTGGCGTGGCTGGTTCCTGCGGCTGTGTGCAGCTCAACCGTGATAACGCTGGCCGCCCCGCCGCGATGGCTTTCCTGTTTTTCTTCATGCACCCGGATGCCGCGCTCCTGGGCGACCGCTGCGGCGTTGATGCGGTTCACGTTCTCAGAACCCTGCAGTAATCCGGCGATTGCCGCGTTGCGTATCAGTTCAGTTTTGGCCTCGGCGAGCGATCCGCCGTAGGTGAGGTCGATGGCCTCGATGCCGCCCTTGCCGGCTTGCGCTAGGAAGGAGCCAAGACGACCCGCGAGATCAATATAAGGCGCGAGGACGACGTATTCTTCGTGGCTCAGCGAGGGTAGATTGACCGCGTTCTGCACGACGCCAAGCTTGAGATAGTCGCGGACCTGGCGGGCGATCTGGATGCCGACGGCTTCCTGTGCTTCGCCGGTTGATCCGGCAATGTGGGGCGTGAGAATCACGTTGTCCAGGCCGAAATAGGGTGACTCTTTGGGAGGCTCGACGGCGAACACGTCCAACGCTGCGCCGCCGACATGACCGCTCTTGAGCGCGGCTACCAACGCCGCATCGTCAATGAGCTCGCCGCGCGCGCAGTTGATGATGCGCACGCCTTTCTTCATGGCTGCGAGGTTTTTGGCATTGATGACTCCGGCGGTTTGCGTGGTGAGGCCGACGTGGAGGGTGATGTAGTCCGAGCCCGCAATCAACTCTTCGAGTGTGACGAGTTTGATACCGTTCTCGCGCGCTACCGCGGCGGAAACAAAGGGGTCGCTGCCGAGGATTTCGAGGCCGAAGCCTTTGGCGCGCTTTGCAACTTCAAGGCCGATGCGGCCAAGGCCGAGAATGCCGAATGTCTTGCCACGGAGCTCTGAGCCTTGCAGATTCTTCTTCTCCCATTTGCCGGCGTGCATGGTGGCATTGGCGACGGGGAGTTTGCGCGCTAGGGCGAGCATGAGACCGATAGTGAGCTCGGCGACGGCAACGGCGTTTGCGCCGGGCGTATTCATGACGACGATGCCGCGGCGCGTGGCTGCGTCCGCATCGATGTTGTCGACGCCGACACCGGCGCGACCGATGACACGGAGCTTTGGTGCGTGCTCCATGAGGGCGTCGTCGGCCTGAACGGCGGAACGTACGACCAGCGCATCGGCATCGGCCAATGCTGCGGGGAGGCCGTTGGGTAGCTGGTCGTGGGTCAAGACTTCCCAACCCTGTTCGGCTGCAAAAACGGCCAGCGTGGCCGGCGATACCTTCTCTGCCAAAACAATCTTCATTGTGTCTCCCTTGCTCATTTGCGCAGGTTCATATTCATCGAAACGGATGTTGTGCTTTTCGCACAGGAGGTCAAACATGCGCACCACGGCTGCGTGCGGTTTGCCTTCGCCCCGCTCGTACTTGGTGATGGAGTTAGGATGCACTCCCAACCGGTCGGCCATCTCGTATTGATAGAGATCAAGCTGCTTGCGGGCGATCAGCAACTTTTCTCCGAAGGTTAGTTCAGGCATGGAAGCCTTTCAGATTACAGGTGACAGTTAAAGAGCAAAGATTACAGATTGCAGATTACAGATGACAGTTCAGAACAACACCCGATGCGACGGAAAAACTGTCATCTGTCATCTGTAACCTGTCATCTAGCTTTTCACTGCTTCCGCATACACCTTCTGCGCTGCGGCTACTGCCTGTCCGTACTCGACAGGAAGGCCGAGGGTGTCCTTGGCAATGTGTTCCATGGCGCCGAGTAATGCAACTGTATCGAGGTAATCGAAGAAGCCGAGGTGCGCGACGCGGAAGATTTTGCCTTGCATCTCGCCCTGGCCGTTGGCGGTGACGAGGGCAAACCTTGTCTTCAGCGCCTTGACTACGTCGCCGGAATTCATGCCTTCGGGAACCGAGACTGCCGTTGCGGCGGCTGCGGGAGCTGTGGGCGCGAAGAGCGTGAAGCCGAGTGCAACCAGGCCTGCGCGCGTTGCGGCGGCATTGACCTGGGCGTTGTCGACGAGCGCGATGCGGCCCTTTTCGAGATCGCCACCGGCCTGGCCGGCGATGTAGTCGAGAGCTGCGCCGAGACCGGCTACGAGAGCGACGGCGGGAGTGTAGGCGCTTTCGCCCTTGACGGCGTTCTTGCGTTCCTTGCGGAGATCGAAGTAGTAGCGGGGATTTTTGGATTTCTCCATTGCTGCCCAGGCTTTCTCGCTGACGCTGAGATAGCTGAGGCCGGGAGGAATCATGACGGCTTTCTGCGATCCGCCGATGAGGACGTCGATGCCCCAGGCGTCCACGTCGAAGTGAGTGGTGCCGAGACCGGTGATTCCATCGACTATCAGAAGTGCGTCAGTTCCCTTCACCAGCTTTGCGATCGCCTCAACGTCGTGGCGCACCGCAGTGGAGGTTTCCGTGGCCTGAAGAAAAACAACCTTGTGCTCGGGCTTCAGGGCAGCCTTGATTGCCTCGAGGTCGAAAGTTTGGCCGTAGGGGGCGGTGACGACTTCCGGCTCGCAGCCGAAGGCTTTGGCCAGGCCCACCCAGCGCTCGCCGAATTTGCCCGCTGAGAGCACAAGGACGCGGTCGCCGGGAGATGTCAGATTCGAGACGGAGGCTTCCATGGCACCGGTTCCGGAGGACGAGAGGAGCAGTACGTCATTCTGCGTGCCGACGAAAACCTTCAGCTGCGCCAGTACCTTTAAGAAGAGGGCGCGGAATTCTGGCGTGCGGTGGTGGATATCCGCCGCCGCCATGGCGAACTGGGCTGCGGGAAGCAACGGCGTTGGACCGGGTGTGTAGAGGCGTGTCTTGCGAATCATGGGTCTCTCCTTTTGGACCGGGGCGGGGCCAGGTTCGACCCCGGCGATCCCGATCAGCAATAATCACAGAATACACAGTTTTGTGGTTTATGTGAAATGCGCTATTGGCGAGGTATGTGGAGTGACCTGGAACGGGACTTTGCCATTTTTGAGCGGACGGTTATTCGCGGATCGAAATCTTACGGCTTATAGCTTTCATTTATATCGATTTAGAGACGAAGCGAGCGGCTCCTATGAAAGAGATTCGGAATCAAATCTCCCTATTGTCGCGTTCATCCTGAGGAAGCGCGTCGTAAGCTGCGCCTCCTCGGGATTGAACGGGGGCTTTCATCCACATTGCCTTCCACTTATTAGCTCAAGGGTTAACGGCGTCCGCCGCCTCCGCCGGAGCCTCCATGGAAGCCACCACCCCCACCGCCGAATCCGCCATGGAAGCCGCCGCCGAACGACCGACTACCGTAGAAACCACGGCCACCGTAGTAACCGCCTCTCCAGTAGCCACCGTACCAGCCCCACGGGGGATAGAATCCAAAGCCAAACGGACTCCAGTAGGGTCCCATCCCGATGAAGGTATAGTCCCACATCCATGGATCCCAGTACCAGCCTGGAGCGAAGCCTTCCACTCCGGCGTACTCGCCGGCGATCTGGTTGTTGGCTTCAGCCAGGTACTGTGAGCGCAGGCTGCTCCAGTTGTAGAAGCCGTCTTCTGCATCGCGGGTGTCGAAATTGACAGACTTCTCCTCCGCGTTAGGAACCAGCATCATCTCGTGGTGGTCTTTGATCTCTTTCGACCTGCCGTTTTCGCTGACCACGGCTTTCCCTTTGAACACAAGTGCGTTCGGTTGGCTTGCACTGAACTCGTAGAAGCCGGGCTTCACCATCCGAGTAGCAACACCGCCGTCGAGCACCTCGAGGTCGTTCTGCGGAAAGATTTGGTCCACTTCCACCGCCGCGCGGCCCTTTTTCAACTCAACCTGCGTTTTGGTCAGATCGGGCGTGACCATCTTTACGGCGCTGTCGTTGTCGAGGCGCAGAAAAACACCTGGTGTGAGCAGAACCTCGGCCTTACCTGTTCGCGTTGACAGCACTTCGCCCGGTTGCATGTAGGCACGCCCTACATCCTGGCGGCTGAGTGAATTTCCATCGAGAAGGACTGTGCCTTCGACGTAGTTCACTGCGCCTGGATTTGCCGGGGCAGCCTGAGGCTGTGCTGCATCATAACCTGGAGCTTGATTGCCCCCGTACGCTGGGGCCTGGCTTACGCCTAACGCCGACGCGCCGAGGACCCCAATTCCTATCAGCGCAATCGTCATTGACCTGGACTTCATCGCTTTTCACCTCACCCGTATAAATGCGAAAATTTCACAAAGGTTCCGGTGCGAAACGGCGAGGAATGCCAGATGGTTTCTGTCTGATCAAAGAAGCGAAATAATGAATAAAAACGCAATGTTTTCGCATCTAATGCTCAACCGCCTCTACCCGAACTGTGCCCTGTCCCGGCCCCTGGGAAAGCTGCGATCTTTGCTCGCGAGCGCGTGCCGGATAGACTGGGAGGTGGCTGGATTCAGCCGGAAGGCAGGAGAGTAATGACCGACGCAGGCGCACTGGAAGCTCTTATCACTCAACAGACCGTCATCGCCATGAAGGCGCACGACTCGGTACGGACCGGAACGCTGCGGCTAATCAAGAATGCCCTGAAGAACAAGGCGATCGAGAAGCGCGAACCGCTGAATGTGGCCGAGGAACAGCAGGCGCTGGCCACGATGATCAAGCAGCGGCGTGACTCGATTGAGCAGTTCACGAAGGGCAACCGGCCTGAGCTGGCCGCAATTGAGGCGGCGGAGATTCAAGTGATTGAGGAGTTCCTGCCCAAGGCTCTGGATGAAGCTGGGCTGCTGGCGCTGGTCACTGCAGCCATCGCCGAAATTACGGCCTCGACGGGCAAGGCACCCACGCCGAAGGAGATTGGGGTGGTGATCAAGGCTGTGCAGGGGAAGTTGCAGGCTGCCGGACTGCGTGCGGAAGGACGGCTGGTGAGTGAGGCCGTGAAGAAGGCACTGGCGGGCTAGGTAGTGGTTGCTGAGACTTCTTGTGGGGGATTCTC